>Ga0318525_10000785_pt1 | contig 10656 bp, 13 predicted proteins | sample GRESIP052b4f23_FD_203482 | JGI IMG/M metagenome (GOLD analysis project Ga0318525, IMG submission 203482) | Tropical soil microbial communities from Luquillo Experimental Forest, Puerto Rico - GRE.SIPMG.052b4f23 | ecosystem: Environmental > Terrestrial > Soil > Tropical forest > Bulk soil...
GGTTCGGCGAGCGCTGGATCACCTCGGTGTTCGACTTGTTCGAGGAGAACATCCGGTACTTCCCGGCGCTGCTGCCGATCTGCGAACAGGAGGATCCGCTGACGGTGCTGGAAGGCGGCGGGTCTCCGCAGCTGGCCGAGATGAGCCTGCACAACGGGACGATCTACCGCTGGAACCGCCCCGTCTACGCGGTGGTCAACGGCCAGCCGCATCTGCGGGTGGAGAACCGGGTGCTGCCGGCCGGCCCGTCCGTGGCGGACGTGGTCGCGAATGCGGTGTTCTACTACGGGCTGGTGCGGGCCCTGGCCGAGTCGGAGCGCCCCATCTGGACGCAGATGTCCTTCACGACCGCGGCCGATAACCTCTACGAGGCCGCGCGCCACGGGCTGGGCGCGCACCTGTACTGGCCGGGGTTTGGCGAGGCGCCGGTGGCCGAGCTCGTGCTGCGCCGCCTGCTGCCGCTGGCCCAGGAGGGCCTGAGCCGCTGGGGTGTCGACCCGGCGCAAGCCGACCGCATGCTGGGCATCATCGAGCAGCGCTGCCTGACCGGCCGGACCGGCGCGGCCTGGCAGATAGCCACGGTCGCGGCGTTCACCGAGCACGGCGGAGCCGAGCGCCCGGAGGCGCTGCGGCTGATGACCGAGCGCTACATCGAGCACATGCACACCAACGAGCCGGTCCACACCTGGCCCGAGACCGCCTGAACCGGGCTGGCCGTCAGGCCGGGGCGTTAGGGCTGGCCATCCACGGTGATACCCAGGCCACGTCGAGCCGCTCCGGCTGGTCCAGGCCGTCGATCATGAGCTGAACCGACTCCCGGACGTCCCGGGTCAGCCGGAAGCACTCCGCGGCCGACCCGCAGCGCTGCGGCGAGAACTGCTGGGCCAGGGTCACCACCTGGTCCGCCAGGCCGGCCAGTTCCCGGGCATCGTCGGGGTCGAGCGGCCACGGGTCCTGGCCCGCCGCCGTGCCCAGGCTGGCGAACTGATCGCCCAGCCAGCGCCAGGGGTCGGCGGTCAGGGCCGGATCCCAGGCCCGGTCGCAGGGCTCGTCGCCGCTGAACCACGGATGGTAGTGGGCCACGCCGAAGGTGCCGGCCTCGTCCCGCAGGCGGTCAAACAGGTCGGCCCGCCACAGCGGGCGGTCCAGCATGATGACCTGCGCGGCCGACTCGCTGCCCCGGTGCGCCTGGACCGGTAGCTCCCGGAGTTCGATCCGGGCACCGTGCTCCATGGAGCAGTCGGTTAGGTCGATCTCGAACCAATGCCGGACGATGACCGCAGAGCGTGACAGGGTGAGAATATGCCTCACAACGCCTCGAAGGTGTGGTGTCCGGCGGCGGACCGCACAGCGTTGCAGCCCTGCGGGACGCGCCGGTTAGCCGGTAGGGGGATATCTCAAGGTCAGCTTACGGCCAGGGCGCTGTGGGCCCGGACCGCCACCTGTCCTGTCGGCTTCCGGGATGCGGCGGCTGCGCGATCTTGCCCTGGTCCAGGGGGGTGCCTTGGATACTGAGCGCCTGAAGGAGAATTTCGCGCAGGTCGCCATGCACGGCGATGAGGTGGCGCTGTTCTTCTACTCGGACCTGTTCCTGCGGCACCCGGAGCTCAGACAGATGTTCCCGGTCGCGATGGCGGGGCAGCGTGATCACCTGGTGCGGGCGATCGCCAGGATCGTCTCCGACGTCGGCCACCTGGACCGGCTCACGCCCTACCTGCGGGAACTGGGCCGTGATCACAGGAAGTTCGGCATCCTGTCGGCCCACTACCAGCCCCTCCGGGCCAGCCTGCTGGCGACCCTGGCCTACTTCAGCGGGAGGAACTGGACGCCACAGCTGGCCGCCGACTGGGAGGAAGCCTACGGCCTGGTCTCCCAGATCATGATCGAGGCAGCGGCCGCGGACGAGAAGGTGCACCCGCCCTTCTGGGAAGCCACCGTCATCTCCCACGAGATGCGGACGCTGGACACCGCGGTGATCCGCGTCGCCACGCTGGACAGGCTCAGTTACCTGCCAGGCCAGTCGGTGGCGATCGAGTCCGAGCTGCGGCCCCGGATATGGCGCTACTACTCGATCGCCAACGCGCCCCGCGAGGACGCGACCCTGGATTTCCACGTCCGCGTGATCGGCGGAGGCGAGCTGAGCATGGCGCTGACCCGCCGGCTCGCCGTGGGCGCGCGGCTACGGCTGGGCCCGCCGGTCGGGACCCTGACGCTCGACACGGCCTCCGGTCGCGACGTGCTGCTCGTGGCCGGGAGCACGGGCCTGGCCCCGCTGAAGGCGATCGTGATGCAGATCGCCAGGCTTGCCGACCCGCCTGACGTGCGCCTGTACCTGGGCGCGCGTCGCATCGAGGGCCTGTATGACCTGCCGGACCTGGAGAAACTCGCCGCCCAGGCGCCGTGCCTGACGGTCACGCCCTGCGTATCCAACGACCCGGACTACCAGGGAGAGTGCGGGCCGCTGCCGGACGTCGTGGCGCGGTCCGGGTCTTGGACCGGCCGGGATGCCTACCTGGCCGGGCCGACGCCGATGGTGGAGGGCACGGCCGCCAGGCTGACCGCACAGGGCGTTCCCGGGGAACAGATTCACGTCGAAGACTTCGGTTGGAGCGAGCCATGACCGCGTTCTCAGTAGCCGACGGCAGGCTGACCCCCGACGCCATCCGGTCGTACAACGTCCCGTCGGCCCGAGTCGGCCGGCGGGGGCTGGAGGAGGGGCACGTCTGGGAGTTCTGCCGCCTGGCCGAACGGGAAGTCGTGAGGCTGCTTAACGAGAGAACCTCGCTGGCCGACGAGGTACAGCGGCTGCGACAGCGGGTGCTGGCCGGCCCCGGTTCCGGCGTCCGGCCGGAGGACGCACACGTCGAGGCAGTGGCCATCCTGTCCCGGGCGCAGCAGGCCGCCGACCGCTACGTGGCCGACGCCCAGGATTACTGCAGGCAGCTGACGGACGATGCCACGCGCCTCGGGGAGGAGATACTGGCCGAGGCCAGGTCGCGCGCGGCGCTGGTGCTCGAGGAGGCCCACGGCCAACCGGGTCTCGCGGCCGGGGCCGGGCCGGACGGCTCGACCGCCCAGGAGGGCCCGGAACGCGGCGACCTTGAGGCCAAGCTGGCGTACCTGCGCACGTTCAGCGACGTGTACCGGGCCCACCTGCACGCCTACCTGGACAAATTGCTCCGTAACGTCGAGGAGTGGGATCGCGCCGAGAAGGAAACCCTGGCCACCGTCCACGCCGACATGTCCGCCCCTCCGGACGTGCCCCCGCTTCCTCCCCTGCCGCGCACTCCGCAGTAGGGACCAGGCGCCAGCGCCGTCAGCAAGCCTGCCGGTAACAGGCCGAGACCGGATCGGCCGGCCCGGCCGGCAGGGACCAGCGGCTGACCCGGCAGGGCCGGGGCGGGAGCGCGCGGCCGCCGGGCAGGAGCTCACCGGTGTCGTCGAACAGGATGACCCCGTTGCACAGCAGGCTCCAGCCCTGCTCGGGGTGAGCGGCCACGGTGCGCGCGGCGTCACGGCCGGGAGCGGTCGCGGCGGGACACCGGGGGAAGTGATGGCACGCCCGCGGCGAAGCGCCGGCGGAGCGGCCTGGCGATGCTGGGTCGGCCAGCGCGGATGTGATCATGGCGGTCTCCTTTGGGCGGCGCACACCTAATAGGACACGCGAGCGGCCGGTTAAATACACGTGGCCGGGTGCGCGCCCGCGATTCTTCCGGCCGGCGCATCCGCGGCGGCCAGGTTAGTTCTGGGTGGCTGCCCGGCGGCGGTTGTAGAGGCGGACGGCCCACAGGTAACTGGCCAGGGCGATGCCGACGCTCCAGGCGTTCGCGGCGATCGCCTGGGTGCCGATGGGCCCGCCGGTGAGCAGGCCGCGGACGGTTTGGGTGACCGGGGTGAAGGGTTCGTATTCAGCGAACTGGCGCAGCCCGGCCGGCATGGTGGCCGTGGCGACGAATGCGCTGGACAGGAACGGCAGCAGGGTGAGGAACATGGGGGTGTTGCTGGCGGTTTCGACGCTCTTGGCGGCCAATCCGAGCGCGGCGGACAGCCAGATGAGCGCGAGCGCGAACCGACATGACCGGCGGCGGCCAGCCATTCCAGGGCGCTGGCGTCGGGCCGGAAGCCGAGGGCCAGGGAAACGCCGGTCACGAGCGCGAGGACGGCGAGGGTTTGCAGCAGGCTGCCGATCACGTGGCCGGTGAGTACGGCGCCCCGCGAAATGGCCATGGTGCGGAATCGGTCGATGATGCCGCCGGTCATGTCGGTGGCGACGGAGATCGCGGTGCCGAGGGCGGCGGAGGCCACGGTGATGATCAAGATGCCGGGAACGACGTAGGTGAGGTAGGCGCCGCGGCCGCCGGCGCCGTGCCCGCCGAGGCCGGTGCCGAGCTGGCCACCGAAGACGTAGACGAACAGCAGCAAGAACACGATCGGGAAGCCAGCCAGCATCAGCGTCAGCGACGGGTAGCGCAGCTGGTGTTTGAGGTTGCGGCGCAGCATCGTCGCCGAATCGGCGAAGGTGTAGGCGAAGGACGTCATGGCTGGAGCACTTTCTCTTCCTGGCGGGTGTCCGGTTCGGTGGTGGCGTGGCCGGTGACGGCGAAGAACACGTCGTCGAGGTCGGGGCTGTGGATCGACAGGTGCTCGACGTCGATGCTGGTGTCATCGAGCTCGTTGAGCAGTCGACGCAGCGAGGCCACGCTGCCGTCGCCGGGGACCTGCAGAGTCAGCTGATCGTCGTCCGGGGTGGCGCCCGGGATCATGGCGGCCGCGGCGTGCAGGGCGTCGGGCTCGGCAAACTGGAGCTGGACGTGCCCGCCGGGGATGCGGCGCTTCAGCTCGGCGGGGGTGCCCTCGGCGACGATCCGCCCGTGATCCAGTACCGCGACCCGGTCGGCGAGCTGGTCGGCCTCGTCGAGGTACTGGGTGGTGAGGAAGATCGTCACGCCGCCGGTGACCAGTTCCCGGATGATCTGCCACATGGTGCGGCGGCTGCGCGGGTCCAGCCCGGTGGTGGGCTCGTCGAGAAAGATCACCGCGGGGTCGCCCACCAGGGTCATCGCCAGGTCCAGCCTGCGCCGCATCCCGCCGGAGTAGGTGGACAACGGCTTGCGCGCGGCGCCGGTCAGGTCGAACCGCTCGAGCAGCTCGGCGATCCGGCGGCGCCCGGCCTGGCGGCCAAGGTGGCGAAGGTCGGCCATCAGGCGCAGGTTCTCCTCGCCGGTGAGCAGGTTGTCCACCGCGGAGAACTGGCCGGTGACCCCGATCAGGGCGCGCACGGCGCGCGGGTCGCCGGACACGTCATGCCCGCCGACCTGGATATCTCCGGCGTCGGCCGCGATCAGGGTCGACAGGATGCGCACCATCGTGGTCTTCCCGGCTCCGTTGGGCCCGAGCAGGGCGAAGATCGTGCCTTCGGTAACCGTGAGGTCAACCCCGTCGAGCACGACATGCTCGCCGAAGGACTTGCGCACCGCTCGCGCGCTGATCGCCGGCGCGGAGGTGTTGATCGTCACGGGTTTCCTCGCTTTCAGCGGTTCTGTGGGGTGTCGGGGAGTTCACCGGCGGCCCGCAGCGCCTCACGGTGGGCTTTCCAGTCCTTCTCCAGCTCTGGCAGCCGCGCCACCAGGAAGTCCGCGAACGCTGCCATCTGCAGCAGCACGGCCTTCCGCTCGGGCGGGGCATCGGCCAGCAGCGCCAGGCCCTCGCGCGCCAGGTCGGCCTGCTCCTGGTACTCGGTCACGTCGAAGCCCGTCGACCGGGGCGCGGTCATGTCGATCCAGATGCGGTCCATCCGCTCCCCCGCGGCCCGCGAGCGGCGGATCAGGCCGAGGGTGTCCAGCGTGTTGACCGCGTTAGCGATCGCGCTGCGGCTGGCCAGCAACGCCTCGGCCAGCTCCGCGATGCTTTGCTGGCGCGGGTCACAGATCGCCAGGTAGCCCAGCAGCCGGCCCACCATCGGTGCCATGCCGTAGCGGCGGGCGTAGAGACGGCCGGCGTGGTCGGCGAACGTGATCTCAGCATCAGTCGGCATGCGTAAGAGATTACAGTCAGAACTGAGATAACACAAATCTGTGTTATCTCATGTGACGCCGGTAAGTGGCGCCCGGAGGGCCTGCTCGCGCGAACACCACCAGGTCGACCGTCCGCCGACCGTCCCGTGCTGCATCTCGGCGCCGCAGCGCGGGCACGTGCCGCCCGGGTGCCGGGCCGCGATGACCTCACCGGTGTGCACACCGCCCTGAGCGATGGCGGACTGCAACGCGGACTGCAGCGCGCGGTAGAGCCGGTCGACGTCCTGGCGCCGCAGGCTGTCCACGCGCGCCGCGGGCGACACCTTCGCCTGCCAGAGGGCCTCGTCGGCCAGCAGGTTCCCGACTCCGGCGATCTTGGGCTGGTCGAGCAGCCGGGCCTTGACGGCCACCGTTCCCTTCATGATCAGGTTCCGGAATTCCGCCCGGGTGACCTGCTGCGCGTCCGGCCCGAGCGCGTCGAGGTCAGGGTCGAGCCGGACACGCCCCAGCCGGCGCTTGTCGAACAGGGCCAGGCTGCCGCCGTCAGCGAACTCGAGCATGAAGCGGGTCCATTCCGCCTTGCGCGGCTGGGCGTCGCGCCGGCGCGGCTCGCCGCCCGCGAACACCTGGCCGTCCGGGGACGTGACGACGATGCGGCCCCCCATGCCCAGGTGGATACCCAGGTCGGGGCCGGGCGCGGCCGAGCGGCCGAGCCCCGAGGTCGGGCACCATATCGTCTTCCCGCGCCGGCACGCGGCCGTGAGCGTGCGCCCGGTCAGTGCGTCGCGCAGCTGGCCGGGAGAATGCGGCCGGCAAACGAACGCGTCGGCGTCGTCGACGTCCGCGATGCGCCGGTACAGGGCATGATCGGCGATCAGGCGGCGGGCGGTCTCCACCTCGGGAAGCTCTGGCACCCACCCGTTCTACCCGCCGACGGCCCGCCCGGGCGAGTTTCCGCCGGTATCCGGCCGCCGGGGGAATAGGTAGTCAGCCAGTTTAGTTAGTTCGCATATAGCAACTACTTTGCCCAGGTTACGGAGGGATGCTCATGCCGCCCGCACCCACCGAAGCCATTACAAGTGGGTCGCCCTGTCAAACACCACGCTCGGCATGCTGATGGCCACGATCAACGCCTCCATCATGCTGATCGCGCTGCCGGACATCTTCCGCGGCATCGGCGTCAACCCGCTGCAGCCCGGCAACACCAGCCTGCTGTTGTGGCTGATCATGGGATACCTGGTAGTCACCGCGGTACTGGTGGTGAGCTTCGGGCGGCTGGGTGACATGTTCGGCCGGGTCCGGATGTTCAACCTCGGCTTCGCTCTGTTCGCCGCGTTCTCCATCCTGCTGTCGCTGACCTGGATGCACGGCACCGCCGCGGCCTGGTGGCTGATCGGGATGCGGCTTGGCCAGGGGGTCGGCGGGGCCATGCTGATGGCCAACTCCAGCGCGATCCTCACCGATGCGGCCTGATGTTCACCCTGATCATCTGGCTGCAGGGCATCTACCTGCCGATCCACGGCTACGGCTTCAGCCAGACCCCGCTGTGGGCCGGCATCGCCATGCTCCCGTTGACCATCGGGTTCCTGATCGCCGGCCCGGTTTCCGGCTGGCTGTCCGACCGCTACGGCGCCCGGCCGTTCGCCACCGGCGGCATGCTGCTGGCCGCCGCCTCGCTCGGGCTGCTCGAACTGCTGCCGGTCGACTTCGCCTACTGGCAGTTCGCGGCCATCCTGCTGCTCAACGGCATAGGCATGGGCCTGTTCGCCTCGCCCAACCGCGCCGGGATCATGAACAGCCTGCCGCCCGAGCGCCGCGGCGTCGGCGCGGGCATGAGCGCGACGTTCCAGAACTCGGCCATGGTGCTCTCGATCGGCGTGTTCTTCACGCTGATCATCCTCGGCCTGGCCGCCTCGCTCCCGGCCGCGCTCAGCCACGGCCTGATCGCGCAGGGCGTGCCCCGGGCGGACGCGGCCCGGATCGCCGCGCTGCCGCCGGTCTCGATCATGTTCGCCGCGCTGCTCGGCTACAACCCGGTGCAGACCCTGCTGGGGCCCGCCCTCAGCCAGCTGCCCGCCAGCCACGCCGCCTACCTGACCGGTCACACCTTCTTCCCGTCGCTGATCTCCGCGCCGTTCCAGCACGGCCTGGCCATCGCCTTCGACTTTGCCATCGCGGCCTGCCTGATCGCGGCCATGGCGTCCCTGCTGCGCGGCCGCCGGTACGTCCACGAACTGCACGGCGCCGCCCCGGCGCCAGCCACGGTGCCCCACGGCACCCGGCCGCCAGCGGCCGTCGCCGTGGCCGCCTCCGGTTCCGTGATGGCGGGGTCAGCAGCCCAGCAGGTCGGCGAGGTGGGTGAGGCCGTCGGCGTCGATCAGGCCGTCTAGCGCGGGCGGGTCTTCGGCGGGCGCGCCGGGTCCCCATTCGAGGGGCCGGCGGACAAACACCGGGCGAAGGCCCAGCGCCGCCGCGGCGCGCAGGTCCGCCGCGTGCGCGGCGACCATGCCGGCGTCCTCGGGCGGGCAGTCGAGCAGGCGGAGCGCGGTCAGGTATACGGCGGGGTCGGGCTTGTAGCTGGCGGCCAGTTGCGCCGACAGCAGGGCATCCACCCGGAGGTCACCGAACTTGAGCAGGTCGGCGAGCAGCGCGAGATGGCCGTTGGACAACGTGGCGGTGACGTGCTTGCGGCGCAGCCGGTTGAGCCCTGCCCGGCTGTCGGGCCAGGGCCGCAGCTGCCGCCAGCCCCTGACCAGCGTTTCGGCGCCGGGCGCGGGCAGCGCGACGCCGTGTCGGGTGAGGACGTCGCTCAGCGTCTCGCGTTGCAGGGAATCGAGGTCGCGCCAGCCGGCGTCCTGCCGGGCCAGGTCCAGGGCGGGCTGATAGGCGCGGCGCCAGTCGTCGACGACACCCGCCCAGTCAGCCTGCAGGCCGCCCTGAGCCGCGACCGACTCGGCGATGCCGATCAGGCTGGATCGCCAGTCCACCACCGTTCCGAAGACATCGAAGAGCAGCACGCGCATCGGCTTCACCCGCCGTCAGTATGCCAAGCCCGGCCGGCCCGCAGCACGAGGGCGGGCGGGGGGAGCTAGCGACCCGGTCCGGGGCCTGGGATATTGCAGGAAGCCAGTCCGGGATGAGCAGGCGCGTTGCCGCCAGTGCAGGAGACGTCGATGCCGGTTGCCGACCAGGGCCCGCTGTCCGCGCTACCGCTGGCGGATTACCGCCCTTATTGCCGCCTGAGGCTGCCGCAGACGACCGTGACGCACGCCAGCGTCCCGGCCTTCTTCGACCCGGTCGACCAGCGCAACGAGCGCCTCGAGGAACTGCTGGCCCGCCCCGACTGGTCCTTCTGCGATCCTGAGTACCCGCGGTTCGACCGCCTGATGGAAGCGCTCGAGGCCATCGTGGCCGCGCACCCCGGGACCACGTTCATCGCCGTGCACGCAGGCTGTTACGCGGAAGACCTCGCCTGGGTGGGCGCGATGATGGAGAAGTACCCGAACTTCCACATCGACATCGCGGCCCGCATCGCGGAACTCGGGCGGCAGCCCCGGGCCACCCAGTCCCTGATCCTCAGTCACCCCGGCCGGGTGCTCTTCGGCACCGACGAGATCCCGCCCAACCGGGCCGTGTACCAGATCTACTTCCGGTTCATGGAGACGGCGGACGAGTGCTTTTCGTATTCTCCCGACGACCCGCCGGGCTCCGGGCGGTGGCCGATCTCGGCCCTCGACCTTCCCGACGACGCCCTGCAACAGGTCTACGCGGACAACGCGGAAGCGCTCATCCCCGGCCTGGATTCCCCGTAGCGGCCCGGCCGTACGCCTCGGTCACGGCCCGGCACAGCAGAACGCCCGCCACGTGCTTGCGGTAACCCGCGGTGGCGTGCAGGTCGCCGGACGGGTCCAGGGTGTCGAGCGCGGCGCCCGCGGCCCGACGCAGATCGCCCGGGTCCCCGGCCGAGCCCAGCAGGGCCTGCTCGGACCCGGCGCACCGCAGCGGCACGCCGGCCACCCCGCTGAGGCAGATCCGGGCGTCGGCGATCGCGCCGTCCTGCAGTGTCACCTGGGCGGCGACGCCGGCCATGGCGAAGTCGCCGCGGCGCCGGCTCACTTCGGCGAACGCGGCCCCGGTGCCGGGCGCGGCGGCCGGGAAGCGGACCGCGGCCAGGAGCTCGTCGGGCCGCAGCGCAGTGGTCAGGTACGCCTGGTAGAAGCCGGCCGCCGGGATCTCCCGGCGGCCGCTGGCGCTCACGGCCACGAACGTGGCGTCCAGCGCGACCGCCACCGACGGCAGCTCGGCCGCGGGGTCGGCGTGCGCCAGGCTGCCGCAGATCGTGCCCCGGGCGCGGACGGGCGGGTGGGCGATCCACGGCAGGGCCGCGGCCAGCAGCGGGCAGCGCGCGGCCACCGCCGGAGCCCGCTCCGCGTCAGCCTGGCGGACCATGGCGCCGATCACGAGCCCGTCCGGCGTGTCCCGCAGTCCGCCGAGCCCGGCCACGCGCCCGATGTCCACGACATGGCCCGGGCGGGCGAGCCGGAAGTTCAGCAGCGGCACCAGGCTCTGCCCCCCGGCCAGCACCCTGGCCTCGTCGCCGTGGCCGGCCAGCAGGGCCAGCGCCGCGTCCAGGGTGGCGGGC
>Ga0318525_10000789_pt1 | contig 10642 bp, 7 predicted proteins | sample GRESIP052b4f23_FD_203482 | JGI IMG/M metagenome (GOLD analysis project Ga0318525, IMG submission 203482) | Tropical soil microbial communities from Luquillo Experimental Forest, Puerto Rico - GRE.SIPMG.052b4f23 | ecosystem: Environmental > Terrestrial > Soil > Tropical forest > Bulk soil...
ATCGCCAGCACCCCGAACGTCCCGGCCAGCACCAGGCCGGCCGAGGTCACCGTCGTCCCGGTGACGCTGAGCGCCCGGCCCACGGCCTCCCGCAGCGGCATGTGGTGAGCCTCTTCCCTGATCCGCGTCATGACCAGGATGTTGTAATCCTCGCCGAGGGCCAGCAGGAACATGAACAGCAGGAAGGGCAGGATGAACGTCAGCCCCGGCTGACCGGCGGCCTTGACGAAGACCAGCACGGTCAGCCCGAGGGCCGAGAAGTAGGACAGCACCACCGACACGATCAGGTAGAGCGGCGCGATCAGCGACCGCATCACCAGTGCGAGCAGCACCGCGATGACCGCGATGGCGATCGGGATGACGGTGCGCAGGTCGCTGTCGGACAGCTGGGCCACGTCGTAGGTGAACGCCGCCTGCCCGGTCACCCCCGCGGCGCTGGCCCCGGCGACGCCGGCCGCGCGGGCGGCCGCGGCCCTGATGGCGGGCACCGCCTGCGCCGCCGCGGTGCTGGCCGGGCTGCCCGCCGCCAGCGACGTGGCGAACGAGATCGTGCGGCCGTCCGCGCTCACGTACGAGCCGCTCGCCAGGTAGGCCTCGTACTCCCTGAGGTTCGCGGGCCGGACCCGAGCCGCCGCCGAAGCCGTCATCGCCCGCGGGGAGCCGTAGGCCGCGTACAGCGCGGCGTACCGCGCCGCGGTCAGCGCCGTCCCGTTGGGGTCCAGCGGCCCGGAGACCGAGGCGAACCCCGGGTCGGCGGCCAGCAGCCGCCCGGCGGCGGCCACCGCGGTCGCCTGCGCCCAGGTCGGCTGCCGCAGCCGCAGCACGATGACGGTCGGGTTGGCCGCCGTCTGCGGGAAGTGCCTGGCCAGCAGCGCGTCGCCGGCCGCGGAGTCGCTCCCGGCCGGGCCGGTCACCGCGCCGCCGAACCCGGCGGCCAGGTAGCCGGCCGAGGCCACGGCGAGCGCGCCGAACACCGCCAGGCCGATGACCAGCGTCGCCAGCGGCCGCCGCACGATCCGGGAGCAGACCGGGCCCCACCAGCCGGGCCGCCCGGCGCCCGGCCGGACCGAGGAGGGCCAGAACGCGGCCGGCCCGCAGATCGCGAGCAGCGCGGGCAGCAGGGTGAGCCCGGCGATGAGCATCAGCCCGATCGCGATGGCCAGCGGCGCCGCCAGCCCGGAGTACAGGCTGAAGGAGGCGGTGGCCAGCGACAGCAGCGCGGCGATGAGGACGCCCGCGGAGAACGTGATCGTCTCGCCGACCCGCGCCACCGACAGGACGATCGCCTCGCGGCCGGGAAAACCCGCCCGCATCTCCTCGCGGACCCGGAACATCAGGAACAGCGCGTAGTCCGTGCCCGCGCCGAGCACCAGCACGATCAGGAGCAGCGAGGCGATCTGCGACACGCCCAGGCCGTGCACCGCGGCCTCGGCCGTGAGCCGTTCGGCGACCAGCACCACGACCACGGCGGGCAGCACCGCGATCAGTGGCGCCAGCGCGGACCGGAACACCGCGATTAGCAGCGCGATCACGAACACGATCGAGAACCACTGGACCTGGCCGCCCGTCCTGCTCGACGTGGCGTTGGTGTCCACCCGGGTCGCCACCGGGCCCGCCGTGTGCACCGCGAACCCGGCGGGCGCTGCCTCCTCCCGGACCACGTCGCGTATCCCCGCCACCAGGGTGGCCTGCTGGGATGTGGCGAGCCCGCCGGACTGGGCCAGCGCGGCCAGCACGGTGAGCCGCTCGGCCTGCCCGTCGCCGGACTGCCCGGCATCCCGGACCGAGGTGACCCGGGCCACCCGCGCCAGCGAGGCGGCAAGCCGCCCGGTGAACGCCTGGTCGGCCGGGGTCAGCGGCCCGCCGGAACGGGCGGCCACCAGCGTGACCGCGGTCAGCGAGGCCCCCTGCAGCGGCGAGGCCAGCTGGGCCGCCTGCTCGCTGGGCGCGCTGGCCGGCAGGAACGAGGTGTTGTCGCTCTGCGTCACGCTCGACAGCGACGGGAGCAGCGCCATGGCCGCGGCCGCGCCGGCCGCCCAGGCCAGCACGATCGCCCAGCGGAACCGGACGGACAGCCGCCCGATGACGGCGAAAAAGCTACCCACGTAAGCCATCGTGGCCGGCCAGAGCCCGGTTGCGGGAGCCTAAACTTGCCTCGTGGCAGATCCCCACGCCTACCGGCCGGCGCCGGGCGAGATTCCCGAGTCCCCGGGGGTCTACAGGTTCCGCGATCAGCGCGGCCGGGTGATCTACGTCGGCAAGGCCAAGTCGCTGCGGCAGCGGCTCAATCAGTACTTCGCCGACTTCGCCGGCCTGCACCCGCGCACCCAGATGATGCTGCAGACGGCCGCGGGCGTGGAGTGGACGGTGGTCGGCACCGAGGTCGAGGCGCTGCAGCTCGAGTACTCCTGGATCAAGGAGTTCGACCCGCGGTTCAACGTCAAGTACCGGGACGACAAGAGCTACCCGTACCTGGCCGTCACCATGGGCGAGGAATTCCCGCGGGTCATGGTCATGCGCGGCGCCAAGCGGAAGGGCACCAAGTACTTCGGCCCGTACAGTCACGCCTGGGCCATCAGGGACACCGTCGATACGCTGCTCCGGGTGTTCCCCGTGCGCACCTGCTCGGCGGGCGTGTTCAAGCGCTCCGGCCAGATCGGCCGCCCCTGCCTGCTCGGTTACATCGGCAAGTGCTCCGCGCCCTGCGTCAAGCGGATCAGCGCGGAGGAGCACCGCCAGCTGGCGGAGGACTTCTGCGACTTCATGGCCGGGCAGACCGCCCGGTTCGCCGGCCGCCTCGAGGCCGAGATGAGGCAGGCCGCGCGGGAGGAGGAGTTCGAGCGGGCCGCCCGGCTCCGCGACGACCTGCGGGCGCTGGAGCGGGCGATCGAGAAGCAGGCCGTGGTTCTCGGCGACGGCACGGACTGCGACGTGATCGCGCTGGCCGAGGACCAGCTCGAGGCGGCGGTTCAGGTGTTCTACGTGCGCGGCGGCCGGGTCCGCGGGCAGCGCGGCTGGGTCCTGGACAAGATCGAGGAGGTGACCCCGGCCGGCCTGGTGGAGCAGTTCCTCGGGCAGGTCTACGCGGACACCCCGTCCGACGCCGAGGCGATCAACGCGGGCATCCCGCGCGAGGTCCTGGTGCCCGAGCTGCCGCCGGACCCGGCCACCATGACCCAGTGGCTGGCCGAACGCCGCGGCGGCCCGGTCAGCCTGCGGGTGCCGCGGCGCGGCGACAAGAAGGCCCTGCTCGAGACCGTGGCCCGCAACGCCGCGCAGACCCTCGCCCTGCACAAGACCCGCCGGGCCAGCGACCTGACCACGCGGAGCCGGGCGCTCAGCGAGATCCAGGAGGCCCTGCGCCTGGACGACGCGCCGCTGCGGATCGAGTGCTACGACGTGTCGAACCTGCAGGGCACGCACGTGGTGGCGTCGATGGTCGTGTTCGAGGACGGCCTGGCCCGCAAGAGCGAGTACCGGCGCTTCGCGATCAAGGGCACCGACGGCACCGACGACATCTCCGCGATCGGTGAGGTCATCACGCGGCGGTTCCGCCGCTACCTGGCCGAGCGGGAGAAGACCGGGGAGCTGGACACCCTCGGTGACCCCGACCCGGAAGAAGACCAGGACTTTGACACCGAACGGGCCGGGGGGAGCGCCAAGAAGTTCTCCTACCCGCCCAACCTGGTGGTCGTGGACGGCGGGCCCTTGCAGGCCGGCGCGGCGGCCGGGGCCCTGGCCGAGCTGGGCATCGACGACGTCGCGGTCTGCGGCCTGGCCAAGCGCCTGGAGGAGGTGTGGCAGCCGGGCGAGGAGTACCCGGTGATCCTGCCCCGCAGCAGCGAGGGGCTCTACCTGCTGCAGCGGGTGCGGGACGAGGCGCACCGGTTCGCCATCGCCTACCATCGGGCCAAGCGCGGCAAGGCCGCCACCGCCAGCGTGCTCGACGACGTGCCCGGGCTCGGCCCGGCCCGGCGCAAGGCCCTGCTCAAGCAGTTCGGTTCGGTACGCAAGCTCACCGCCGCGAGCGTGGAGGAGATCGCCGCCGTGCCCGGCATCGGCCCGAAGCTGGCGGTGACCATATCTACGGTGCTAGCCCCGGGGGGAAACGATCATGAGAACGGCTGACGACCCGGCCGACATCGTCATCATCACCGGCCTGTCCGGGGCGGGGCGGACCAGCGCGGCCAAGTCACTGGAGGACCTGGGCTGGTTCGTGGTGGACAACCTGCCCCCCGGCCTGCTGCCCACCATGGTCGACCTGGCGGCCAGGTCCAACGGCGCGGTCAGCCGGATGGCCGCGGTGGTCGACGTGCGCAGCCGGGCCTTCAGCACCGACCTGAAGTCGGCCATCAGCGACCTCGGCGCCCGCGGCGCGACCGCCCGGGTGGTCTACCTCGAGGCGGCCGAGGACACGCTGGTGCGCCGGTTCGACAGCGAGCGGCGGCCGCACCCGCTGCAGGGCAGCGGCCGGGTCACCGACGGCCTCGCGGCCGAGCGCGAACTGCTGCGCGAGGCGCGCGGCGACGCCGACCTGGTCCTGGACACCACCCGGCTCAACGTACACGAGCTCCGGGCCAGGATGCGCGACTTCTTCGGCGGCGGCACGGCGGCCGGGCTGCGGCTGTCCATCGTCTCGTTCGGCTACAAGTACGGGCTGCCGGTGGACGCCGACCTGGTAGCGGACTGCCGGTTCCTGCCCAACCCGCACTGGATCCCCGAACTTGCCCCGATGACCGGGCAGGACCAGCCGGTGCGCGAGTACATTCTTTCCCAGCCCGGCGCCAGGGCGTTCCTGCGTCACTACGCGGAGTTGCTCCGCGTAGTGCTCCCCGGCTACGAGCGTGAGGGCAAGCGGTTCGTCACCCTGGCGGTGGGCTGCACCGGCGGCAAGCACCGGAGCGTGGCGATCGCCGACGAACTGGCGGCGCGCGTCGCCGGGGACGACACGGACGTTCAGGTAGTGCACCGGGATCTTGGTCGGGAGTGAGCAGGTGGCAACTGGCCCCAGGGCCGTAGCGCTCGGCGGCGGACACGGGCTGGCGGCCTCGCTGGCGGCGCTGCGCCGGGTGACCGGAGACCTCACCGCGATCGTGACCGTCGCGGACGACGGCGGGTCGAGCGGGCGGCTGCGCCGCGACTTCGGCGTCCTGCCGCCCGGTGACCTGCGGATGGCGCTGGCCGCGCTGTGCGGCGACGACGAGTGGGGAACCACCTGGAGCAAGGTGGTGCAGCACAGGTTCGGCGGGGACTCCGACCTGGCCGGGCACTCCGTCGGCAACCTGCTCATCGTGGCGCTGTGGGAACTGCTCGGCGACACGGTCACGGGCCTGGACTGGGTGGGCAGGCTGCTCGGCACCGGCGGCCGGGTGCTGCCGATGGCCGCGGTCCCGCTGGACATCGTGGCCGAGGTGGTCGGCGCCGACCCGGCCAGGCCGCACGAGGTCAGCACGGTCCGCGGGCAGGCGGAGTGCGCCGCCACGCCGGGCCAGGTGCAGTCGATCGCGCTGCTGCCGCCCGACCCGCCCGCGGTGCCCGAGGCGGTGCGCGCGGTGCTCGAGGCGGACTGGGTGGTGCTCGGCCCCGGCTCGTGGTTCACCAGCGTGCTGCCGCACCTGCTGGTGCCCGAGCTGTCCGCCGCGCTGCACGTCACCACGGCCCGGCGGCTGCTCGTCCTCAACCTGGCGCCGCAGCCGGGGGAGACGGAGGGATTTTCGCCACACAAGCACCTGGAGGTCCTCGCCGGGCACGCGCCTGCGCTTACTGTGGATGTAGTCCTCGCCGACACCAAGGCCGCGGGAACAGGCAACCTGGCCGACCTGGAGAAGGCCGCCGCGGTTCTCGGCGCGCGGCTGGTGATGGCCGACGTGGCCGCGGCGGACGGCACGCCCCGGCATGACCCGAGGCTGCTGGCGGGGATGTACGCCCAGATTTTCCGAGAAGGGGCCCGAGGGGGGAGCGACGCCGCATGGCAATGACCAGCGTGGTGAAGGACGAGCTCAGCCGCGTCCAGGTGATCAAGCCCTGCTGCCGCAAGGCAGAGGTCTCCACGCTGCTCAGATTCGCCGGCGGCCTGCATCTGTCCGAGGGCCGGGTGGTGATCGAGGCCGAACTCGACACCGGCGCCGCGGCCCGGCGGCTGCGTGCGAGCATCTCCGAGGTGTTCGGTCACCCGGCCGAGTTCCTCGTCCTGTCGCCGAGCGGGCTGCGCAAGGGCAACCGCTACCTGGTCCGGGTGAGCAAGGGGCAGGCGGGCGAGAGCCTGGCCCGCCAGGCCGGGCTGATCGACAGCTTCGGCCGCCCGGTGCGGGGCCTGCCCAGGCAGGTGGTGTCGGGTTCGGCGTGCGACTGCGAGGCCGCCTGGCGCGGCGCGTTCCTGGCGCACGGGTCGCTGACCGAGCCGGGCCGCTCGATGGCCCTGGAGATCACCTGCCCGGGCTCGGAGGCGGCGCTCGCCCTGGTCGGCGCCGCGCGGCGGCTCAAGGTGCACGCCAAGGCGCGTGACGTGCGCGGCGTGGACCGGGTGGTGATCAGGGACGGCGAGGCGATCGCCGCCATGCTGACCAGGCTCGGCGCGCACCAGGCCGTGCTGGCCTGGGAGGAACGGCGGATGCGCCGCGAGGTCCGGGCCACCGCCAACCGGCTGGCCAACTTCGACGACGCCAACCTGCGCCGCAGCGCCCGCGCGGCGGTGGCCGCGGGCGCCCGGGTGGAGCGCGCCCTGGAGATCCTCGGCCAGGACGCGCCGCAGCACCTGACCATGGCCGGCCAGCTCCGGATGGCGCACCGGCAGGCCAGCCTGGAAGAACTCGGCCAGCTCGCGGACCCGCCGCTGACCAAGGACGCCATCGCGGGCCGCATCCGCCGCCTGCTGGCCATGGCCGACCGCCGCGCCAGCGAGCAGGGAATCCCGTCCACCGAAGCCTGCCTCACCGTCGACATGCTCCCCTAAGGCCCCAGGCCACCGGCTACAGACACCAGCCGGCGGGTGAACTGGGCGGCCGGCCGGCGCCCAGTTTCCCCGCGCGGCAGGGCCTGCATCGTCAACGACCGACAACGACATCGGAGGTTGATGATGCCATCGTCCCCGCCGGCCGCGCGCCAGGCGCGCGCCGGTCTCGATCCGCGCCGCTGGTGGGCGCTCGCGCTCCTCTGCGGCGCCTTCTTCATGGTCCTCCTCGACGGCACGATCACGATCGTGGCGCTGCCCTCGATCGGAGCCGATCTCGGCTTCTCCCGGCCAGACCTGCCGTGGGTGCTGAGCGCCTACGCCCTGACCTTCGGCGGACTGCTCCTGCTCGGAGGACGCGGGGCTGACCTGCTCGGACGCCGTCGCGTCTTCATGGCGGGCGTCCTGCTGTTCACGGCCGCGTCGCTCGTGTGCGGGCTGGCCTGGTCGCCGGCGGCGCTGCTCGCGGCCCGCGTGGTCCAGGGCGCCGGCGCCGCGATCATGACCCCGACCGCCCTGTCGATCATCTCCACCACGTTCCCTGAGGGCTCCGAGCGGAACAAGGCGCTCGGAATCTGGGGCGGGCTCGGCGGCGTCGGCGCCGCCGCGGCCTGGCTGATCGGCGGCCCGCTCGTCGACGGCCCCGGCTGGCGGTGGATCTTCTTCATCAACCTCCCCGTCGGCCTGGCCGCGCTCGCGCTGTCGCCCGTGCTCCTGCGCGAGAGCCGGGGTTCGCTGACGCGGCGAAGCTATGACCCCGCCGGGGCGCTCAGCATCACCGGCGCGCTCGTTCTGCTCGTCTACGCGGTCGTCAAGGCGCCGGACGCCGGCTGGGGCGACGTGCGGACGATCCTGCCGCTGGTCGGCTCGGCCGTGCTGTTCGCCGCCTTCGCCCTGATCGAGGCGCGCCACCACGCGCCGCTCGTGCCGCTGCGCATCCTGCGCTCGCGAGCGCTGGCCGGCGCGAACGCCCTGACGGTGCTCATCGGCACCGTCGCGGTGGGCATGCCCTTCGTTCTCACGCTCTACGCGCAGCGGGTCCTCGGTTACTCGGCGCTGAAGTTCGGCGTCAGCTCGGTCGTGCTCGCGGTCGCCGCCACCGCCGGCGCGATCGCCGGCCAGGCCGCCGTGCTCAAGATCGGCTTCCGTACGGCCGCCGCGGCCGGCATGGTGCTGATGGGCGCCGGGTCGCTCGTGCTCACCCGGGTTTCCGTGCACGGCGGCTACTTCCCCGACATCTTCTTCGGGCTGCTCCTGTGCGGCCTGGGGATCGGTCTCGCCTTCGTCACCGCCACGGTCGCGGCGCTCGCGGGCGTCGCCGGGCATGAGTCCGGGCTCGCCTCGGGCCTCAGCAACACCTCCTTGCAGGTCGGCACGGCGCTGGGCGTCGCCATCGTCTCGACCGTGGCGGTATCCCGCTCCGCGGGCTACCTGGCCGCGAACCACGGCGCGAACCCGCTGGCCGGGCTGACCGAGGGCTACCAGTCCGCCTTCGCGGCCTGCGCCGTGCTGGCCGGGATCGGCCTGGCGCTGGCGCTCCTGCTCCCCGGCCGGCCGCGGCCAGCAGCGCACGAGCGCGCGGAGCCGGTCCTGGCCACCGGCGCCAGGACCGAGGAGCGAAGCCTCGACACCACCACGGGCAGCCGGGATGCCCACTAGCAGGCCGTTGCGTTCCGGCGAAGGCGGCGGCCGAGCCGGTCCGGGGCCGATGCCACATAGCCGTATGTACCGGCGAAGCGTCGCACGGGGAGCGAAATGAACCGTCAGCAACGGCAGCACCACCGGTAACCTCTTCCGGTCAGCGTGGATGCTTGCGGCCGACACCACGCTGACCGGGAATCGGACTTGAGTCACGCGAGCACCGCCAGCATCGCAGATCGTTCGCCTCAGGCCCGCCGGAACGCTGTGAAACCGCGGTTCAATAGCGTCCTAACGCGCTGAAAGTTGGATTTCATGGCGTACGGCGCACGGGCGGGGCCCACGGTCAGCTAACGCCAAGTGGCATGTGGGTCCTATGCGGCAGATGTGAACATGGCGCCCGGTCACGGAGCCCCGAGGCTGCTGGCCCGGATGGCCTCCGCCCCGGCGTCCGGGTGTGACGCAAGCGCCCGCAGTGACGGCGGACAGCTAGCCGTACTCCCCGCGGCCCGCAGCTCGGCGTCCACCGCGTCGACGTCCCGCATGACCGGCTCGAGGACCTCCGGCGGGGGCAGATCCCCGTCCGGCTGGTAGATGCTGAGCAGGTACTGCCTCATCTCGGTCACCTTCCTGACGTTACTCGGGCTTCTCACCACCTACACGAATCCGCCTCGCGCGGATCGACACGCATCCCGGGCGAAATGCGGTGGCCGGGGCACGCGCCAGGCCCGTTCGGGACCATGATCTTGATAAGGTCTAGACCTTACGAGTCTGTACGGCCGGGGCCGCCTCCGGGTCATCCCCGGGGGGCGGCGTCCGATAGTCTCGGAGCCGCAGGCGATCACGGGGATCGACGAGGAGATTTAGTACTGTGACAATTCGCGTGGGAATCAACGGGTTCGGCCGTATCGGCCGTAACTTCTGGCGGGCCGCCAACGCCGCGGACGGCGACCGTGGCATCGAGATCGTGGCGGCGAACGACCTCGGTGACATCGCCACCATGGCGCACCTGCTCAAGTACGACACCGTGCTCGGCACCCTGAAGGCCGACGTGTCGGTGGCCGGCGACACCATCCGGGCCGGCGACAAGTCGATCAAGATCCTGGCCGAGCGCGATCCGGCCAAGCTGCCGTGGCGTGACCTCGGGGTGGACATCGTGATCGAGTCCACCGGCCGGTTCACCACCGGGCCGGCGGCGAGGGCTCACCTCGCGGCCGGCGCGAAGAAGGTCATCATCTCCGCCCCGGCCAAGGAAGAAGACATCACGATCGTGATGGGGGTCAACGACGACGCGTACGACCCGGCCGCGCACCACATCCTGTCCGGCGCCTCCTGCACCACGAACTGCGTCGCGCCGATGGCCAAGGTGCTGCTGGACAGCTTCGGGATCGTCAAGGGCTTCATGACCACGATCCACGCTTACACCAACGACCAGGTCATCCTGGACTTCCCGCACAAGGACCTGCGCCGGGCGCGGGCCGCCGCCCAGAACATCATCCCGACCACGACCGGCGCGGCCAAGGCCACCTCGCTGGTGCTGCCCGAGCTCAAGGGCAAGCTGGACGGGCTGGCCATGCGCGTGCCCGTGCCGGACGGCTCGGTCACCGACCTGGTGGCCGACCTCGGCCGCGAGGTGTCCAAGGACGAGGTGAACGCCGCGTACCGCGCCGCCGCCGAGGGACCGCTCAAGGGCTACCTGTACTACACCGAGGACGCCATCGTGTCCTCCGACATCGTGGGCTCGCCCGCCTCGTGCACCTTCGACTCCTCGCTCACCATGACCTCCGGCAACCAGGTCAAGGTCATCGGCTGGTACGACAACGAGTGGGGCTACTCCAGCCGGCTCGTCGACCTGACCGCGCTCGTCGCCGCCCGGCTGCGGTAATGCGGTCCGTCGACGACCTGGAGGTCATGGGCCGGCGCGTGCTGCTCCGGTCGGACCTGAACGTCCCCCTGGACCTGACCGGGACCGGGGAGATCACCGACGACGGCCGGATCCGGGCCAGCCTGCCGGTCATCAGCAAGCTGTCCGACCGGGGGGCACGGGTGATCGTC
>Ga0318525_10000791_pt1 | contig 10620 bp, 9 predicted proteins | sample GRESIP052b4f23_FD_203482 | JGI IMG/M metagenome (GOLD analysis project Ga0318525, IMG submission 203482) | Tropical soil microbial communities from Luquillo Experimental Forest, Puerto Rico - GRE.SIPMG.052b4f23 | ecosystem: Environmental > Terrestrial > Soil > Tropical forest > Bulk soil...
CTCCGGCAGGGTGATCGAGAGCGACACGCAGGTCGAGGTCCCGTCGATCCTCGTACGTGCCGATGACGAGGGCTACGCGTTCGCCTTCAAGAATCACGACGACGAGCGACTCGCCGAGCTGCACGAGCTGGTCCGGCGCTCGGTGGGCGCGCCCACGGTCGACGCGGAATCGCACGTGCGAATCCTGCACCGCATCGGCGAGGCGATCAGCGCCACCCTCGACGTCGACGAGGTGCTGCGCATCGCGCTCGACGCGCTCACACACGTCACCGGCCACGAGATCTCGAGCCTCCACCTGCTTTCGGCCGATGGCGCGAGCCTGCAGCTGCGCGGCGACCGGGGCCTGCGGCCGCGGCTGCGCGAGATCAACCGGGTCCTCCCGATCGGCCAGGGGCTCATCGGCGGTGTGGCGGCCACCGGCAAGACGCTGCACTGGGCGCACGTGAGCGACTCCGCCGACCTCCTGCCCGCGGCGCGCGCGGCGGTCACCCAGGAGGGGATCCACGCCTTCGTCTGCGTGCCGATCCAGAGCCGGGGCCGGATCCTCGGCGCCCTGTCGCTCGGCCGCCGCACGCGCGAGGCGTTCAGCGAGTCCGAGATCGCGCTCGTGGAGGCCTGCGCCAACCAGATCGGGCTGGCGCTGCAGAACGCGCAGCTCTACTCGGCGACGCGGCGCCAGCTCGAGGATCTCAAGTCGGCCGAGGCGCAGCTGATCGAGGGCGACAAGCTCTCGACGGTCGGCAAGCTGGCGGCGGGCCTCGCGCACGAGACGCGCAACCGCCTGACGGCGATCCTCGGGCAGGCCGAGCTCCTCTTGATGGGATCGGACGGTCCGGCCAAGAGCCGCGAGCGGCTGCACACGATCATCCAGGAGACGTCGCGCGCGGCGCAGATGCTCCAGAATCTCCTGCGGTTCACCAGCGGGCACGCGGCCGAGCGCCACCCGTGCCGCCTCGAGGATCAGATCCAGTGGGTGGTCGAGCTCAAGACCCATCAGCTGCGCCGCGACAATGTCAGGGTGGTCACCGACTTCGCCAAGGTGCGGCCGGTGATGGCCGACGAAGGCCAGATCCAGCAGGTCCTGCTCAACCTCGTCCAGAACGCGCACCAGGCCATGGCCAAGCACCGGGGCGAGCGCGTGATCACCGTACGCCTGTCCGAGCCCGGCGGTCCGAACGTGCGCCTCGAAGTCCTCGACTCCGGGCCCGGTATCCATCCCAACGTGCTCCCGCGCATCTTCGAGGCGTTCACCACGACGAAGGCGCCCGGCGAAGGCACCGGCCTCGGCCTCTGGGTCTCCTACTCGATCGTCGAGCAGCACCAGGGATCACTGCGGGCCGTCAACCGTCCCGAAGGCGGGGCGGCCTTCATCGTCGAGCTGCCCGCGGCTACCTGAGGCCAGCCGGTGAGGCTCGCATCCGGAGCCAAGTTCGCCGTCCTCAGCTTCCTCTGCATCATGCTCTTCGCGCTGACGATGGGCTTCGCCCTCTCGTCGCTCCTCACGCGTGCCGTGCAGGAGTGGGAGCTGGAGAACACCGCCGCCTTCGCCCGGCGTGAAGCCGAGCTGCGCGGGATCGACACATTCCTGGAAATGCCGCGCCGCACCGCACTCGACGAGCGGGCGCGGCACGAGTTCTCGCGCCTCATGCAGGGCCTCCCGGAGATCGTGCGGATCAAGGTGTGGGACCGCGACGCCACCGTCGTCTGGTCGGACGAGCCGCGGCTGATCGGCCAGCGCTTCTCGGACGACGACGAGCTCAAGGAGGCGCTGGCGGGCGAGGTCACCGTCGACATCAAGACGCTGGAGGGGCGCGAGAACACGTACGAGCGCCCGAGCTACACGACGCTCGCCGAGGTGTACGTGCCGATCTTTTCGAAGAAGACCGGGCAGGTGATCGGCGTCGTCGAGGTCTACAAGAATCCATTCCGGCTGCTCGCGACGATCCAGCGCGCGCATATCGTGATCTGGACGCTCTCGCTCGCGGGCACCGTGATCCTGTACCTCGTGCTGTTCCCGCTCGTGCGGCAGGTGTACGGCCGGCAGGTGCGGGAGGAAGCGCTCCAGGCCCACGCCGCCGATCTCGAGACGCAGGTGGTGGTGCGAACACGGGAGCTCGAGACCCAGCGCGAGGCGCTGTTCCAGGCCGAGAAGGTCGCAGCGATGGGCCAGCTCCTCGCCGGCGTGTCGCACGAGCTGAACAATCCCCTGTCGACGATCGTCGGCTACACGCAGCTCCTGCTCTTGCGGGTGCGGACCGGGCCGATGGCCGACCACCTCGAGAAGATCGCCAAATCCGCGGCGCGGTGCACACGGATCGTGACGAACTTCCTCGCGCTGGCCCGCCAGTACCCGCCCGAGCGCCAGCTCACGCGGCTCAACCAGCTGGTCGACGACGCGGTCGAGCTCCTGGCGTACTCGCTCCGGATCGACAACGTCGAGGTGATCCGGCGGCTCGCGCCCGATCTGCCCCAGCTCTGGGCCGACCCGCACCAGCTCCAGCAGGTCATCGTGAACGTGCTGACCAATGCGCACCAGGCGCTGCGCGCGGTCTCGACGCGGCGCCGGCTGGCCGTGACGACGCGGTACGAGCGCGCCGGCGACCGCGTCGTGCTCGAGATCGCGGACAGCGGGCCCGGCGTCCCGGCGGACATCGTCGACCGGATTTTCGAGCCGTTCTTCACGACGAAGGCGCCCGGACAGGGCACGGGGCTCGGGCTCTCGCTCTGCCGCGGAATCATCGACGGCCACGACGGGACTTTCCGCCACCAGCCGACGCCGGGCGGCGGCGCCACGTTCGTCATCGAGCTTCCGGCCGGGACACCCGCGGGGGCCGGCGACGCGGAGCAGGCCGAGACGGGGCTCGCGCCCGCGCCGGGCAAGCGGATCCTGGTGGTGGACGACGAGCCCGACGTCGCCGACCTCCTCGCCGAAGCCCTCGTGCTCGACGGGCATCGTGTCGACACCGCGAACAGCGCCGCCGACGCGCTCACCCGGCTCGCCGCGCAGGGCTACGACCTCGTGTTCAGCGACATGAGAATGCCGGAGATGAGCGGCGTGGAGCTCTACGAGCAGGTGGCGCTGCGGTGGCCGGGCATCGAGCACCGCATCGTGTTCGTCACCGGGGACACGCTGAATCCGGTGACCAAGCAGTTCCTCGATCGGACCGGCGCCGTGAGCTTGAGCAAGCCGTTCGACGTCGACGCCATCCGCCGTCTCGTCCCGCTGCACGCCTCGCCGCGCGAGCGCGACCCGGACGTCGCCCTCCGCGCCTGACTCGCCGCCGGCCCGTCAGTCCATGCCGGGCGGCCGGCGCTTCGACCACGCGGACTCTCGCTCGTACGCGTACGCCGCACGAAGCAGGGTGGCCTCGTCGAAGTGCCGCGCGATCAGCTGCAGCCCGATCGGCAGCTCCGCGCGCGTGAATCCGCAAGGCACGGCGATGGCCGGGAGCCCGGCCAGCGCCGCCGGCGTGACGTAGGATCGGCGCGTGAAGAATCGCCCCGCGACCTCGTGCCGGCTCGTGATCACTCCACGCGAGGCCGCGATCGGCGGCGCCGCCTGGTGCGCGGTCGGGGACAGGAGCAGGTCGTGGCGCGTGAGCGCCTCCCGCATCTCCAGACGCAGGAGCGCGCGCGCCCGCGCGGCTCGCTGCTGGATCGCCGCCGGAATCAGGCTCGCCGTCAAGAGACGCCGGCGCGTGCCCTGGTCGTACTCCGCCCCGCGCGTGCGGAGCCAGCGGAAGTGCACGCCGGCGCCGTCGGAGTCGGCGAGCGCCATGAAGATCGCGCCCGCGAGCGGCACGAGGCGGAGCGAGATCTCCTCGGTGGCGGCGCCGAGCCGCTCGAGGGTCCGCGCCGCCTCGACCACGGCGTCGCGCACCTCGGCATCGGTCTCGGGTCCGAAGGTCAGCTCGCGGACGATCCCGATGCGAAGGCCCCGAACACCGTCGGCCAGGGTGCGCGCGTAGTCCGGCACCGGCTCCCGGCTCGAGAGCGGATCCTTCGGGTCGAACCCGGCGATCGCCTGCAGGAGCCACGCCGCGTCCTCGACCGTGCGGCCCAGCGGCCCCGGCGTGTCCATCGACCAGCTCAGCGGAAACGAGCCGTGGCGCGACACGCGGCTCCAGGTCGGCCGCAGCCCGACGACGCCGCAGAACGAGGCGGGCGAGCGCACCGAGCCTCCGGTATCCTCGCCGAGCGACGCGCCGCAGAGCGCCGCCGCGACCGCGATGCCGGAGCCCGACGACGATCCGCCGGGATCGTGCTCGAGGTTCCACGGATTGCGCGGCTGGCCGAACGGAAAGTGCTGGGTGCCGCCGAGGGCGAATTCCGTGAGGTTCAGCTTGCCGAGCAGGATCCCGCCGGCTGCGTCGAGGCGCGCGATCGTCGTGGCGTCCTCGGCGGGAACGTGCTCCGCCATGAGGCGCGACCCGGAGGTCGTGCGCACGCCGGCGGTGTCGAACTGATCCTTCACCGCATAGGGCACGCCGTGGAGCGGGCCGAGCGCCGCGCCGCGCATCACGGCCGCCTCCGCGCGCCGCGCCGTCGCGAGCGCGGCGTCCGGCAGCACGGTGATGTAGGCGTGCAGGCGCGGGTCGAGGCGGTCGATCCGCGCGAGATAGAGCTGCGTGAGCTCGACCGGCGACACCGTGCGCTCGCGCACGAGCGCGGCGAGCCGGCGCGCGCCGAGAAACGCGAGGTCGGCGCCGGCGCCGCTCACGAGGCCGGGGGATCGCCGAGGCCCGGGATGGGCTCGACCGTCTCGAGCGGCAGCTCGGCCAGCGGGGACAGCACCTCGATCAGCGCGTTGAGCCGGTGCGTGACCTCGGTGAGGTCGTCGGGCGTGACCGGCAGCCCGAGGGCCGCCGCGAGGGCGCCCACCTGCTCGCTCGTCAGGTCGCTCACGGAGCGCGGCCCTGGTGCCGGGCCCTCAGCAGCCCGGGCGCCGCAGCACCTCGGGCGCGATCTTGCGCGCGACGAGCTTGCCGTCGCGGCTGTCGGAGACCAGCCGGCGGTTCTCGACGACGACGCGGCCGCGCAGGACCGTGGTCACCGGCCAGCCCTGGATCGCCCAGCCTTCCCAGGGGCTGTAGTCGCTGACGTGGAAATCCTCGCGCGCGAGCGTCTTGCGGATCGTCGGATCGATGATCGCGATGTCCGCGTCGCTGCCCGGAGCGATGACGCCCTTCTTCGGGTAGAGACCCAGGATCTTCGCCGCGTTCGTCGCCGTGACGTCGGCGAACCGCTCGAGCGACATCTTCCGCTTCACGACGCCCTCGGAGTACACGATGCCCATGCGCGCCTCAGCGCCGAGATTGCCGCCGGTGACGTTCTCGAGATCCTGACCGCGCAGCTTCAGCTCGAGCGAGGTCGGGAACTCGTCGGTCGCCGTCGTCGACACACCGTCGCGCACCAGCCCGTTCCAGAGCGCGGCCTGGTCCTCGGGGTACTTGAGCGAGGGATAGGTGTGGTAGCAGAAGCCGCGCGGGCTCTTGTAGTCCTCGGCGGTGAAGCACGCGTAGTGATGCAAGGTCTCGGCGTAGATCGGATAGCCGCCGGCGCGCGCCTCCGCCACGGCGTCCACGCCCTCACGGGCCGAGGTGTGCACGAAGTAGACGCCGGCGCCGGTGTGAGCGGCGAGCTGGATCGTGCGGCGGAACGCGAGCTTCTCGGAGAGCTTGTTGTGCACGAGCGGCAGGAGCCAGCCGTCCGTCTGCTTCTCCTCGCGGAACTTCTCGTACATGAACTGCACGATGTCGTGGTCCTCGGCGTGGACGACCATGATGCCGTCGTGCGGCGCGATCTTCTCCATCGCCAGCTGGATCCGCCCGTAGTCGAGCCGGTAGGTGTGGCGCTTGGGATGCGGGGGCAGCACGTCGACGGTGAACACCTTGAAGCTCGGAAAGCCCGCCTGCACCGCCTCGGGCAGCTGATCGAAGAGCTTGATGGGCAACGCCCCCTGGAGCGCCACGTGGAAGGAATAGTCCGCGTACGAGTTGCCCTTCCAGCGCGCCGCACGCGTCTCGATCACCTGCTGGACGTCCGTCCCCGGCCGCACGAAGCAGAAGTCGACGTGGGTGGTCGTACCACCGAAGACCATCCCCCGCGTGTCCTCCTCGGGCCCGAGGGTGTGGAGGTTCTCCTCCGGCTGCATCGAGATGAAGTGCGCCAGGTGCGTGTGGGGCTCGATGCCGCCCGGCACGACGATCTTGCCGCTGGCGTCGATGACGCGCCCGGCCTGGAGCCCGTGCTCGGGCAACCCGAGGGCGACGATGCGATCCCCCTCGATGGCCACGTCCCACCGGCCGACGCCCTGCGGCGTCACCACGTCGCCTCCGCGAATCACGAGATCGAGCATCGCCGTCCTCCTCTGGTGGAGCACGGGGTACCACGCGCCGGGGCTCGCGGTCAAGGCACGCGGCTCGATTGACAGAATCAATCTGATACTTGACTATGGCAACTTAGGCGAACGGAGGTGGCGCGGTGGCTCAGACCGAAGGCGAGCAGCGGATCGCGACCGTTCGGCGCTTCAATCGCTTCTACACCAAGCAGATCGGTCTCCTGGGCGAGGGCTATCTGGCGACCCCGTTCTCGCTGACCGAGGCGCGGGTGCTGTACGAGCTGGCCCACCGCGAGCGGCCGTCGGCGACGGAGCTGGCGCGCGAGCTGGCGCTCGACCAGGGCTACCTGAGCCGGATCCTCCACGGCTTCGAGCGCCGCCGGCTCCTCACGCGGACCCGGTCCAGGTCGGACGGGCGTCAGAGTCATCTCGCGCTGACCGCCCGGGGCCGGGCGGCGTTCGCGCCGCTCGACCGGCGCTCGCGCGAGGACATCGCCGCGATGCTGGCGCGGCTCGCCGCGGACGAGCAGCGCCGGCTGATCGACGCGATCCGGACCGTGGAGAGCATCCTGGGCGGCGAACCCGAGCGGAAGACCCCGTACGTCCTGCGTCCCCACCAGCCCGGCGACATGGGCTGGGTCGTCCACCGCCACGGCGCGCTCTACGCCCAGGAGTATGGCTTCGACGAGCGATTCGAGGCGCTCGTCGCCGGGGTCGTCGCGAAGTTCGTCGAGCGCTACGATCCCAAACGGGAGCGGTGCTGGATCGCCGAGAAGGACGGCGAGATCGTCGGCTCGGTGTTCGTGGTCCGCCGCTCGCGCTCGGTGGCCCAGCTGCGGCTGTTGCTGGTGGAGCCCAAGGCGCGTGGCCTCGGGATCGGCGAGCGGCTGGTCGCCGAATGCGTCCGCTTCGCCCGACAGGCGGGGTACCGGACGCTCACCCTGTGGACCAACAGCGTGCTGCGCTCGGCCCGGCGGATCTATCAGGCCGCCGGGTTCCGGCGCGTCCATCGCGAGAAGCACCGGAGCTTCGGCCGCGAGCTCGTCGGCGAGACCTGGGAGCTCGCTCTGTGACGCGCCGCGTCTGGCCCGCCGCCGCAGCGGCCGCCGCCGGCATCCAGGTCGGCTCGGCGATGGTGGCCACGCGGATGGTCGTCGACCAGGCCGGGCCGGCGTCCCTCGCGCTCCTGCGCTACGCGCTCGGCGTCGCGTGTCTGGTGCCGGCGATCCTCCTGAGCGGATCGCGAGCGCGCTTCGCCGCGCGCGACCTGCTGCCGCTCGCGCTCCTCGGCATCACCCAGTTCGGAATCCTGATCGCGCTGCTCAACTACGGGCTCCGCTCCGTGCCGTCGGCGCGCGCGGCGCTGATCTTCGCGACGTTCCCGCTGCTCACCTCGCTCATCGCCGCGGCGCTGGGCCGCGAGCGGCTGACGTTCCCGAAGCTCGGCGGCGTCCTGCTCACGATGCTCGGCGTCGGTCTGGCGCTCGGCGACAAGTCGCTCCAGCGCGGGCCGCGGGCGAGGCGTGGGTCGGCGAGCTGGCGGTCTTCGCGAGCGCCGTGAGCGGCGCCCTCTGCAGCGTCCTCTACCGGCCGTATCTCCAGAAATATCCGACGCTCCCGGTGAGCGCGTTCGCGATGCTCGCCTCGGTAGTCTTCCTCGTGCCGCTGGCCGCTGGCGAGGGCTTCTTCGCCGGTCGACCCGGCTTGACGCCGGTCGGCTGGATGGCGGTGGTCTTCATCGGCATCGGCAGCGGAGTCGGATACTACCTCTGGCTGTGGGCGCTGAATCATGCGACGCCGACGCGGGTCACCGCGTTCCTGGCGCTGAGCCCCGTCACGGCGGCCGCGCTCGGCGCCTGGCTCCTCGGCGAGCCCGTCTCGCCGCTGGCCGCGCTCGGCCTGGCGTCGGTGGCCGCCGGGCTCGCCCTCGCACACCTGCGCGACGCGCCGGCGCGGCCGGCTTGACAGCAAGCGAGACGCCGCCCTATAACACCTCCCGACGAAAACGCGCGATGAAGGCAGCTCTGTCGATGAGACCCGCTTCAGGTTCACCGTCGATCGGGAGGATCGCCCCATGATCGGATCGCTCAGACTCCGACTCACGCTCGTGCTCGCGGCGCTGGCGCTCTTCAGCGCGACGTCGCTCACCGCGCAGGAAGTGCTCACGAACCAATCGCTCATCTCGATGAAGAAGGCCGGGCTCTCGGACTCGATCATCATCTCGAAGATCAAGTCGAGCCAGACGAAGTTCGACGCGAGCACCCAGGGGCTGATCGGCCTGAAGAACGCGGGTCTGTCGGATCAGGTGATCGAGGCCGTCGTCAACGCCGGCGCGGCGCCCGCGCCGGCCGCACCGGCCGCGGCCGCGCCCGCGGCGCCCGCCGCGGCGGCGGCGCCGGCGGCTTCGCGGGAAAGCATCGTCCACCTGGTCGCCGGCAAGGCCGTCGAGCTGGTCCCCGCGAACGCCTCGATGGAGTTCAGCACCGGGTTCTTCGACTCCAAGAGCGAGCTGGTCCTCCAGGGCCGCAAGGCCAGGTACCGGATCGCGGACAAGAAGCCGGTGTTCTACAGCACGTGGTCCGCGAACGACGCGCCGCTGGTGCGGCTCAAGCCGGGCAGCGACCACGACGACCGCAACCTCAAGATCTCGAGCGGCTCGTTCGCGCCGTTCGGCGGCTCGGTGAAGTACGGCGTGCGCAGCGAGGACAAGGTGGACATGGAGGCCTCGGAGAAGGACGCGCGCGGCCTGTTCAAGCTCACGCCCAAGGAGCCGCTGAAGCCGGGCGAATACGGCTTCGTGCTCACGTACGGAATGGCCGCCGGCGCGTCCGGCCGCGTGTACGACTTCGGCGTGGACTAGGAGCCGGTCAGGCGGGAATCGCGACTTTCTTCAGGAGCTCGACGTCGTCGAGCGCGCGGCCCGCGCCGCGCACGGCGCAGCTCAGCGGGTCGTCGGCGACTCGTACGGGCAGCCGCGTCACGTGCTGCAGGAGCCAATCCATCCCGCGCAGGAGCGCGCCGCCGCCCGTCAGCACCACGCCCTTCTCGATGATGTCGGCGGCCAGCTCGGGCGGGGTGCGCTCGAGGCACGTGCGGACCGTCTCGACGATCGTCATCACGGGCTCGCGCAGCGCTTCGCGAATCTCCTCGTCGGTGATCACGAGCGTCTTTGGCACGCCGTCGACGAGGTCGCGCCCCTTGACCTCGATCGAGCATCGCTCGAGCGCCTCGGGATGGGCCGAGCCGAGCGCGATCTTGATCTCCTCGGCGCGGCGTTCGCCCACCAGCAGGCGGTAGTGCTTGCGGATGTGCTGGATGATCGCCTCGTCCATCTCGTCGCCGGCGATCCTGACCGAGTTGCAGTACACCGTGCCGGTCATCGAGATGACGGCCACCTCGGTGGTCCCGCCGCCGATGTCGACGATCAGGTGGCCGCCGGGCTCGTGGATCGGCAGGCCCGCGCCGATGGCGGCGGCCGTCGGCTCCTCGATCAGATAGACGGCGCGCGCGCCGGCCTGCAGCGCCGCATCGCGTACGGCCCGCTTCTCGACCTGGGTGATGCCCGAGGGCACGCCGACGACCACGCGGGGCCGGTCGATGACCCAGGCGCGCGTGCGACCGGACGAGATCTGCCGGGCGCGCTCGATGAAGTACTGCAGCATCCGCTCGGTCACGTCGAAGTCCGCGATGACGCCGTCCTTCAGCGGCCGCAGCACCCGGATGTTCTCGGGCGTGCGCCCGAGCATCGCCTTGGCCTCGTGGCCGACCCCGATCACCTCGTTGTCGGTGCGGCGGATCGCGATGATCGAGGGCTCGTTGAGGACGATGCCCCGGCCCTGCACGAACACGAGGGTATTGGCGGTGCCGAGGTCGATCGCCAGATCTGACGAGAAGAGCCCGAATAGACGGTCTGATAGCAGCGTCGCCACGACTAGCAATCCCCGCGCCACGCGCGGCGCGTCCTCGAACTGCGTGATTCGACACGCCGGCGCGTTGCGCGGCGTGGAGCACCGGTGATCGGGCGATGACAGCAGCGACGCATGGCGGACAGCGGGCGAACGTCGGACGCCATCACCGCCACGATGCGTCGGCGGCTACATCTTCCCCCAGTATTTGCGCTCCGCCGGGAACACCGTCTTGCACCGGGTCGGCGCGGTCGGGCCGTCCAGGGTGTCGGCCGCGGCGCGCCAGGTCTGATAGTGCGGCGCGGCGCGGTGAGCCTCGAGCGCGGCCATGTCCTTGTAGACCTCGTAGAAGTAGTAGATGTTCTCGTCCTGCTC
>Ga0318525_10000795_pt1 | contig 10603 bp, 10 predicted proteins | sample GRESIP052b4f23_FD_203482 | JGI IMG/M metagenome (GOLD analysis project Ga0318525, IMG submission 203482) | Tropical soil microbial communities from Luquillo Experimental Forest, Puerto Rico - GRE.SIPMG.052b4f23 | ecosystem: Environmental > Terrestrial > Soil > Tropical forest > Bulk soil...
GGACTCTACGGCGGCGTGGTCGGTTACCTCGACTTCGCAGGCAACGCCGACTTCGCGATCGCGATCCGCACCGCGTTGATGCGCGACGGCACCGCGTATGTCCAGGCCGGTGGTGGGGTCGTGGCCGACTCCAACGGTCCCTACGAATTCACCGAGGCCACCAACAAGGCGCGAGCGGTGCTCAATGCGATCGCCGCGGCCGAGACACTGACGGCCCCGCCCCCGAGCCGCAATGGCTGATTCCCGTCCGGGCCGGCTCACGATCGTCATCGCCCAAATGCTGCTGGCGGCTGCCGCCGGGGCGCTGTGGATCGCGTCGCGGCTGCCGTGGGTCGTTATCCGGTCGTTTGATGGGCTTGGCCCGCCAAAACAGGTGACCTTGTCCGGCGGGTCCTGGTCGACGGCACTGCTGCCGTTGGCGCTGCTCATGCTGGCAACGGCCGTCTCGGCGCTCGCGGTGCGCGGGTGGCCGCTGCGGGTGCTGGCAGTCCTGCTGGCGGTGGCCAGCGTTGCGGTCGGCTACCTGGGGGTCAGTTTGTGGGTGGTTCCGGATGTGGCGGTCCGCGGCGCCGACCTGGCGCATATCCCGGTGATGTCCCTGGTAGGAAGCGACCGGCGCTACTGGGGGGCCGGGATAGCGGTCGCCGCCGCCGCGTGCACGCTGACCGCGGCCGTTTTGCTGATGCGGTCTGGAATCTCTGACCGCGAGAGCGCAACGAAATATGCGGCGCCCGCGACCCGCCGATCGAATGCGCTACGCGAAAACGCCGACGGGGCGATGCTCGAGGGGCACGAGCAGTCGGAGATGTCGGAGCGGATGATCTGGGATGCACTTGACGAGGGACGCGACCCGACCGATCGGGCCCGCGGGTCTGACACCGAGGGTCGGTGACGGGTCGCGTGGCGACGGTCGCTACCCTTCAGTGACGTCGTCGAAATCGGCTAAGTAATCGTGGCGACAGCGGGTGGCAGCGGGATGGCATTGGGAAGGAAACGACAGGCATGAGTCCGGCGTCCGTGCTTGACTCCATCCTCGAGGGAGTCCGGGCCGACGTTGCCGCGCGCGAAGCCGTTATCAGCCTCACCGAGATTAAGGCGGCCGCTGCGGCCGCCCCACCACCACTGGACGTGATGGCCGCCTTGCGCGAGCCCGGTATCGGTGTCATCGCGGAGGTCAAGCGCGCCAGTCCGTCGGCGGGTTCACTAGCGCCCATTGCCGATCCGGCAAAGCTGGCCCGGGCCTACGAAGACGGTGGTGCCCGGATCATCAGCGTTCTGACCGAAGAGCGACGTTTCCGTGGATCGCTCGACGACCTTGATGCGGTGCGGGCCGCGGTGTCGGTTCCGGTGTTGCGCAAAGACTTTGTGTTGCAGCCGTATCAGATCCACGAGGCGCGCGCGCACGGCGCCGACATGTTGTTGCTGATAGTCGCCGCGTTGGACCAGTCGGCGTTGGTGTCGATGCTGGACCGCACGGAATCACTCGGCATGACCGCCCTCGTCGAAGTGCACACCGAGCAAGAGGCCGACCGGGCGCTGAAGGCGGGGGCCAACGTGATCGGTGTCAACGCCCGCGATCTCGCGACGCTGGACGTGGACCGGGACTGTTTCGCACGCATCGCTCCCGGGCTGCCCAGCAACGTGATCAGGATCGCCGAGTCCGGTGTGCGTGGCACCGGAGACCTGCTGGCGTATGCCGGAGCGGGTGCCGATGCCGTCTTGGTCGGTGAAGGTCTGGTCAAAAGCGGTGACCCACGCGCGGCGGTCGCCGATCTGGTCACCGCGGGCACCCATCCGTCCTGTCCCAAACCGGCTCGTTAGACCGTTGAACCCCATGAGCCGTCCCCGCGTCGAGAATTGGTGATGGTAGACCTGTCCCGCCCGGAGCTTCCCCTTTCGAGTGCGGCCATTGCCGAACCCACCCGCCACGACCCCGATCCGGGTGGTCATTTCGGCGGCCCGCATGGTTATGGTGGTCGCTACGTCGCCGAGGCGTTGATGGCGGTGATCGAGGAAGTCACCGCCGCCTACGAAAAGGAACGCGTCAACCCGGATTTCCTCGACACCCTCGACGAGCTGCAGGCGAACTACGCGGGCCGGCCGTCTCCGCTGTATGAGGCCACTCGGCTGAGCGAGCACGCCGGCTCGGCGCGCATCTTTCTCAAGCGAGAAGACCTGAACCACACCGGTTCTCACAAGATCAACAACGTGCTCGGCCAGGCCCTGCTGGCCAAGAGAATGGGCAAGACCCGGGTGATAGCCGAGACCGGGGCCGGTCAACACGGCGTGGCAACCGCCACCGCGTGCGCGTTGCTCGGGCTGGATTGTGTGATCTACATGGGCGCCGTCGACACCGAGCGTCAGGCGCTCAACGTGGCGCGGATGCGGCTGCTGGGCGCCGAGGTCGTCTCGGTCGACACCGGTTCGCAAACGCTCAAGGACGCCATCAATGAGGCGTTCCGGGACTGGGTTACCAACGCCGACAACACGTACTACTGCTTCGGCACCGCGGCCGGACCGCATCCCTTCCCGACCATGGTGCGTGATTTCCAGCGCATCATCGGCCTGGAGACCCGCGTTCAGATCCAGGCCCAAGCCGGCCGGTTGCCCGACGCGGTCACGGCGTGCGTCGGCGGTGGATCCAACGCCATCGGGATCTTCCATGCGTTCATCGACGATCCCGGCGTGCGGCTGGTCGGGTTCGAGGCGGCCGGCGATGGTGTCGAGACCGGCAGGCACGCGGCGACATTCACGGGCGGTTCACCCGGGGCCTTCCAGGGATCGTTCTCCTATCTGCTGCAGGACGAGGACGGTCAGACCATCGAATCCCATTCGATATCAGCGGGTCTCGACTATCCGGGGGTGGGTCCCGAACACGCCTGGCTCCGGGAAACCGGACGCGCCGACTACCGGCCCATCACCGACGCCGAGGCGATGGAAGCCTTCGGCCTGCTGTGCCGCGCGGAAGGCATCATCCCGGCCATCGAGTCCGCGCACGCGGTGGCGGGTGCCCTCCAGCTGGGCGCCGAGTTGGGAAGGGGGGCAGTCATTGTGGTTAACCTTTCTGGCCGTGGCGACAAGGACGTCGAGACGGCCGCGAAGTGGTTCGGTCTCCTTTCGCCCGGCGAGCAGGGCAAGCGATGACGGTGAAACAGAGCGAGGCCAGCAGGCTCGGGCCCACGTTCGATTCGTGCCGCAAGGACAATCGCGCGGCGCTGATCGGCTACCTGCCCACCGGTTACCCCGACGTGCCGACTTCTTTGGATGCGATGATCGCACTGGTCGAATCCGGTTGTGACATTGTCGAAGTCGGTGTGCCGTATTCGGATCCGGGCATGGACGGCCCGACCATTGCCAGGGCGACCGAAGCCGCGCTGCGCGGGGGAGTGCGGGTGCGCGACACGCTGGCCGCGGTCGAGGCGATCAGTCAAGCCGGCGGACGCGCGGTGGTGATGACGTACTGGAATCCGGTGCTGCGCTACGGCGTTGACGCGTTCGCGCGCGACCTGGCGGCGGCCGGCGGAGACGGCCTGATCACTCCCGACCTCATCCCCGACGAAGCCGGGCACTGGCTGACGGCATCCGAGGAACATCGGTTGGATCGCATATTTCTCGTGGCGCCGTCCTCGACACCACAGCGATTGGTGACCACGGTCGAGGCGTCGCGCGGATTCGTCTACGCGGCGTCGACCATGGGTGTGACCGGGGCGCGTGATGCAGTGTCGCGCGCGGCGCCCGAATTGGTGAGCAGGGTAAGGGCGGTGTCTGACATTCCCGTCGGCGTCGGTCTCGGGGTGCGGTCGAGAGAGCAGGCCGCGCAGATCGGCAGCTACGCCGACGGTGTCATCGTCGGTTCCGCTCTGGTGTCGGCCCTGAGCGACGGTGGTTTGCCCGCATTGCGCTCTCTGACAACGGAACTGGCCATCGGTGTCCGTCAAAGGGCGGCCGCCTCATGACGATGTTGCCCACGTATTTCCCGAGCCCGCCCCGGGGTGTGTGGCACCTTGGCCCGTTGCCCATTCGCGCCTATGCGCTGTTCATCATCGTCGGCATCATCGCCGCGCTGGTGATCGGCGACCGGCGCTGGCAGGCCCGCGGCGGCCAGCGCGGCGTGATCTATGACATCGCGCTGTGGGCCGTGCCGTTCGGATTGGTGGGCGGCAGGCTTTATCACCTGGCGACCGACTGGCAGACCTACTGGGGCCCGGGGGGAGCCGGGTTCCTCGCGGCGTTGCGAATCTGGGACGGCGGCCTGGGCATCTGGGGCGCGGTAGCCCTCGGCGGCGTCGGCGCATGGATCGCCTGCCGGCGTCGCGGAATTCCGCTGCCGGCCTTCGGCGACGCGATTGCCCCGGGAATTGTCTTGGCGCAGGCCATCGGTCGGCTCGGAAACTATTTCAACCAGGAGCTCTACGGCCGGGAAACCACGGTGCCGTGGGGTTTGGAGATCTTCTACCGTCGGGATCCTTCCGGTTACGTCGACCCACATTCGCTCGACGGCGTCTCGACCGGGCAGCTCGCGTACGTCGTGCAACCGACGTTCCTCTACGAATTGATCTGGAATCTGCTGGTTTTCGTCGCATTGATCTACGTGGACCGGCGGTTCAAGCTCGGCCACGGGCGGCTGTTTGCGCTCTATGTGGCCTGCTACTGCGTCGGGCGCTTCGGTGTCGAGCTGCTGCGCAACGACACCGCCACACAGATCGCCGGAATCCGGATCAATGTGTTCACATCGACTTTCGTGTTCATCGGGGCCGTGGTGTACATCATTCTGGCGCCGAAGGGCCGCGAGGATCCCGAGAGCCTGCGCGGCAAAGATCACGTTGACGCGGAAGCGCGGGAATCCAAGCCGGCGCCCGAGCCGGCGGATGAACTCGCGACCGTCGCCTCGGTTACGGCCGCGGCCGCGGCCACGCCGGCTGGCGCGGCGGCTGCCGGGAAGGACGACAAACCGCCCGATTCGGCGAAAACGGACGAATCCGCCGAGGCCGCCGAGGCGGCGGCCGCGGAGCCGGAATCCGAGGCGGTCGAGGCCGAGGCTGAGGCCGCCGAGGCGGAATCCGAGGCCGTCAAGGCCGAGCCTGAGGTCGCGGAGCCTGAGGTCGTGGTGCCTGAGGCCATGGAGCCCGAGGCTGTGGCGCCCGAGGCTCAAGAGCCCGAGGTTCAAGAGCCCGAGGCTCAAGAGCCCGAGGGCGCGGAGGCGGTGGAGGTGGAAGCTGAGCCCGAGACCGAGGAGGCCGAGGAGGCCGAGGCCGCTGCGACGGAGGCCGCGGAAGCCGAGGTCGCGGAGCCCGAGGCCGCTGTCGCCGAGGCCGCCGTCGCTGAGGCCGTGGAAGGGGAAACGGCGGAGCCCGAGGGCGCGGAGGCTGAGGCCGTTGCGGCGGAGACCGCGGAGGCTGAAGTCGCTGAGCCTGAGGCTGAAGAGCTCGAGGCCGAGCCCGAGTCCACCGAGCCCAAAACCGAAGAACCGGAAGCGGAGTCAGAGCCAGCGGAGCCGGAGGTGGCGGCGGAAGAGGCAGCACAAGACGCGTCCAGCGAAGCTGACGTCGATGCGCAGGAGGGCCACGCGGAGGCCGAGCCGGACGCAAAGCCAGCCGCCGACACTGCAAAGGCCACCCGGGAAACCCCCGCCGATGACACGACGACGTCGAGCACCGCGGGCTCCGTCCTAAGGGTATTGAGCCTTCGACTGCGAAACCTCAGAAACCGCTAGCAGCGGGGCTGGTCCAGCGTCGAGTTATTGCGCGAAACGCCCGGTTTTCCACCCAACTAGTCGACGTTGGGCGCAGTATTGAAGAGTGACTGAGCAGCCGTGGAACAACCCTGCGGGATATGGCTCGCCATCGCAGCCGCCACCGGGGTATCCGCAGGGGTATCCACCCCCGCACCCGCAATATCCGTCACCCGGCCCCTACTTCGACCCGGCCGCCCCCTTTGGCCGCCATCCGGTGACCGGGCAGCCGCTTTCAGACAAATCCAAGATCGTCGCGGGCCTGTTGCAGCTGATCAGCCTGGTCGGCGTCGGCGGGATTGGCCGCCTCTACATGGGTGACATCGGGATCGGCGTCGCACAGCTGCTCGTTGGCTGGCTTACGTGCGGAATCGGTCTAATCTGGAGCATCGTCGACGCGGTGCTGATACTGACCGGCAAGGTCCCCGACCCCCAGGGTCGGCCCATGCGCGATGACTTCTGACCCGGTTTCGCAGGCTTCGGGGCAGTGTCGTCAGCACGGCCCGCATCGTCTTCGGCTTTACGCCGCGGCCGGCACCGGCGCGCTGGTGGCCGGCGCGCTGGGCTACGTCGGGCTGGCCGACCCCCACAATACGAATTCGGTGTATCCGCTATGTCCGTTCAAGTGGCTGACCGGCTGGAATTGTCCGTTCTGCGGTGGGCTTCGGATGGCGCATGACCTGTTGCACGGCGATCTGGCGGCCACCATCAACGACAACGTATTCCTCCTGGTGGGCATCCCGATGCTGGCCGGCTGGGTGCTGATTCGCCGCCGCCACGACCAGAGGTTGTTTCCGATACCGGCGGTGGTGACGATCACCGTCGCGGCGGTGGCGTGGACGGTGCTGCGTAATCTTCCTGGCTTTCCGCTGGTTCCGACCATTCTCAGCGGGTAGTCGCGCTGCGCCGGGTCGGTTAACCCGGGCCGTCATGCCCCCGGCACGACTATGCTGTTCGCCGTGAGTAGACGCGGGAAGATCGTCTGCACCCTTGGCCCGGCAACTAACTCCGACGAGCTGATTCTGGCGCTGGTAGATGCCGGAATGGACGTCGCTCGAATGAACTTCAGTCACGGCGACTACGCCGATCACAAGGCCGCCTACGAGCGGGTACGGGCCGCTTCGGACACGACCGGCCGCGCGGTCGGCGTGCTCGCCGACCTTCAGGGCCCGAAGATCAGGCTGGGACGCTTCGCCAGCGGGCCCACCTTCTGGGCCGACGGTGAGACGATCCGGATCACGGTCGCCGACTGTGAAGGCACCCACGACCGGGTGTCGACCACATACAAAAGGCTGGCCAGGGACGCGACCGCCGGCGACCGGGTTCTGGTCGACGACGGCAAGGTCGGCCTGGTGGTCGACGGCATCGAGGGCGACGACGTGATCTGCACCGTCGTCGAGGGTGGCCCGGTCAGCAACAACAAGGGCATGTCGCTTCCAGGGATGAACGTGTCCGCACCGGCCTTGTCGGACAAGGACATTGAGGATCTCACCTTCGCGCTGGACTTGGGTGTCGACCTGGTCGCGCTGTCTTTTGTGCGCTCGCCGTCCGACGTTGAGCTGGTGCACGAGGTGATGGATCGAATCGGGCGGCGGGTACCGGTGATCGCCAAGCTGGAAAAGCCCGAAGCCGTCGACAATCTCGAAGCCATCGTCCTAGCCTTCGACGCCATCATGGTTGCCCGTGGCGACCTGGGCGTTGAGCTTCCGCTGGAAGAGGTTCCATTGGTGCAGAAGCGGGCCATCCAGATGGCCCGTGAGAACGCCAAACCCGTCATCGTGGCGACCCAGATGCTCGATTCGATGATCGAGAACTCACGGCCTACCCGGGCCGAGGCCTCCGACGTCGCCAACGCGGTGCTCGACGGGGCCGATGCGCTGATGTTGTCCGGGGAGACTTCGGTGGGGAAGTACCCGCTGGTCGCCGTCCGGACGATGTCGCGAATCATCTGCGCGGTCGAGGACAATTCGACGGCCGCCCCACCGCTGACGCACGTGCCACGCACCAAGCGAGGAGTGATTTCGTATGCCGCCCGCGACATCGGCGAGCGGCTCGACGCCAAGGCGCTGGTGGCGTTCACCCAGTCCGGTGACACCGTGAAACGGCTGGCGCGGCTGCACACCCCGCTGCCGCTGCTCGCCTTCACCGCGTGGCCCGAGGTGCGCAGCCAGCTCGCCATGACCTGGGGCACCGAGACGTTCATCGTCCCGATGATGACGTCCACCGACGGCATGATCCGCCAGGTCGACAAGTCGCTGCTTGGACTCGGTCGCTACAAGCGCGGTGACCTGGTGGTCATCGTCGCCGGCGCGCCACCAGGCACAGTAGGCTCGACCAACCTGATCCATGTGCACCGGATCGGGGAGGACGACGTCTAGAGGAGAGCCCAGTGCCCGTCGGCTGTGAGTCCACCTCCGACTTCGACGAACTGCTGGCGATACTCGACCTCAACCGTGTCGCCGACGATCTGTTCGTCGGATCCCATCCCAGCAAGAACCCGATGCGGACTTTCGGCGGGCAGCTCATGGCGCAATCGTTCGTCGCGAGCAGCCGCACGCTGATCCGGGACGACCTGCCGCCCGGCGCGCTGTCGGTGCACTTCATCAACGGTGGAGACACCGCCAAGGACATCGAATTCCACGTGGTGCGGCTGCGGGATGAGCGGCGGTTCGCGAATCGGCGCGTCGACGCGGTGCAGGACGGCCTGCTGTTGTCCTCGGCGATGATCTCGTACATGTCCGGCGGCCGCGGCCTCGAGCACGCCGTCGATCCGCCGCAGGTGCCGCAGCCCCACACGCAGCCATCGATCCGCGAGTTGTTGCGCGGCTACGAAAAGACCGTCCCCCATTTCGTCAACGCCCTGCAGCCGATCGAATGGCGCTACACCAACGACCCGGCATGGGTGATGCGGGACAAGGGAGAGCGGCTTCCCCACAACCGGGTCTGGGTCAAGGCGCTGGGTGCGATGCCCGACGATCCGGTGCTGCACACCGCGATGATGGTGTACTCGTCGGACACCACCGTGCTGGACTCGGTCATCACCACCCACGGGCTGTCGTGGGGTTTCGACCGCATCTTCGCCGCGTCCGCCAACCATTCCATTTGGTTTCACCGGCAGGTCAACTTCGACGACTGGGTGCTGTATTCGACGTCGTCGCCGGTGGCCGCGGATTCACGCGGGCTGGGCACCGGGCACTTCTTCGATCGCTCCGGGCAGGTCATCGCGACGGTGGTGCAGGAAGGCCTGCTGAAATACTTTCCGCCTTCGCGCCGATAGACAGTGCACGATACCTGTTAGACGTGCGTCTTATTTCGGCCCCAAAACGGCCGTGATCAGGCGTAAGTTCATATCAGCCGGGTATTCGATGGGAGCAGCGGCGAGCTTGCCGCCCAGCTGAAAGTCAGCGCATCGGGAGGTGAGGATGAACGGGCCGCCGGTTGAGGTCGCTGCGAAGCCCCGCGCACGCGAACGCGTTGTCGTCCATGTTGATTCGCTTGCAGCCCGCTGGATCGGTGCCCTCGCCCTGTTCTCGGCGGCGGGCTGGCTGGTCGTCGTACTCGCCCGGCACCACCACAACCCGGCGTGGCAGTACGCCGATCGGCTGGGCTGGTCGCTGGCGATTCTGGGTGCGGTGGCATTCATCGCCCGCGGCATCTTCCTGGGCCGTCCGGTCACGGTCACTCACGCGGCCACGGCTGCTTTCTTCGTGGTGGCGGGGCTGGGCGCGCATGTGCTGTCCTTCGACCTGCTCGGCAATTTGCTGATCGCCGGTTCCGGATTGCTGCTGATGTGGCCGACGTCGTCGCGCCCGCGGCGCGAGGACCTGTCCCGGATTTGGTCATTGATCCATGCCACCAGCGACGATCCGCTGGCGCCGTTCGCCATGCAGACCGGCAAGTGCTACCACTTCACCGCGGACGGCAGCGCCGCGCTGGCGTATCGAACACGGATGGGGTTTGCCGTGGTCGGCGGGGACCCCGTCGGCGACGAAGGAAAGTTCCCCGAGCTGGTCGCCGACTTCGCCGCCACGTGTCATGCCCGCGGCTGGCGAATCGCGGTGGTCGGTTGCGCCGAGCGGCGGCTCGAGCTGTGGAACGACCCGGCGGTCATCGGGCGATCGCTGCGGGCAATACCGTTCGGCCGCGATGTCGTCGTCGACGTGTCCAGCTTCGACATGGTGGGGCGCGAGTTCCGCAACCTGCGTCAGGCGGTGCAGCGCACCCACAACTGCGGCATCACGACCGAGATCGTGGCCGAGCAGGAGCTCGATGCCGAGCTACTCGCCGAGCTGACTGACGTGGTGCGCGCTTCTCCCAGCGGCGCCCACACCGATCGCGGCTTCTACATGAACCTCGACGGCGTGCTGGAGGGCCGGTTCCCGGGAATACAGCTGATCATTGCCTGGGACGCCTCGGGACGGGCGCAGGGCTTCCACCGGTACGCGACCGCGGGCGGCGGTAGCGATATCACCCTCGACGTGCCATGGCGTCGGGGTGGGGCCCCCAACGGCATCGACGAACGGCTCAGCGTCGACATGATCACGGCGGCCAAAGATGCCGGCGCGCAGCGCGTGTCGCTTTCCTTCGCTGCGTTTCCCGAGATCTTCGAGGACAAGGATCGCGGTCGGGCCCGGCGTGTGTTCTACCGGCTGATCCACGTCCTCGACCCGTTGATCGCACTCGAGTCGCTGTACCGATACGTGCGCAAGTTCCACGCGATGGACGAGCGCCGCTACGCGCTGATCTCGATGACCCAGCTGATTCCCTTGGTATTCGTGCTGTTGACGCTGGAGTTCATGCCGCGCCGCCGACACTTGTGAGCGGCCGCCTCAGCTTGATGGAGTCGCCTTGCGCCGCGCGGCGCAAGGCGAC
>Ga0318525_10000804_pt1 | contig 10571 bp, 10 predicted proteins | sample GRESIP052b4f23_FD_203482 | JGI IMG/M metagenome (GOLD analysis project Ga0318525, IMG submission 203482) | Tropical soil microbial communities from Luquillo Experimental Forest, Puerto Rico - GRE.SIPMG.052b4f23 | ecosystem: Environmental > Terrestrial > Soil > Tropical forest > Bulk soil...
AACGATCACCTTGCCGAAACCCGGCTTGTCGACCAGTCGGGCCTCGAGCGGCGGCGACGTCCACTCGGCCGGATCGAACTGCTTGACGTCGTACATGAAGTAGAGGCCGACCGTCTTCTTGGCGCCGGCGTCGAGCGTCGCGAAGACGCCGGGCTTGCCGTCGGTCGGAACGATCGTCACCTTCTGGAAGCCGGCGTCGCGCGCCAGCTGCGCCATGCGCTCCGCCCCCTCGGCCGAGTTCAGGCTCTCGGCCGCGATCGAGGGGAGCGCGATCCAGTCCTGAAGACGCTTGACCGCCTCGTCGTGCCGCGCCGTGATCTCGCGCCGCACGTCGGCGAACTCGTCGGCGGCGCGGGCGACCTTCGTTCCGGGGATCGCGACCGTCGCCATCAGGGCGAGGAAGGACGCGGCGGTGGTCATGCGCTTGCAGGATCGGGCCATGGATCTCTCCGTGGATGGGTTCGGCTGGCGGCACGCTGCCGCTCGACCGCGCATCGTGGACGAGCGCAGCTCAACGAGGATCGGGGCGCAGTCTACGCCGCCCGGCGGAGCCACTCCAGCGGCCACGGCGCGCTCGCGGCGAGCGGGCGCCCGGGTGGTCGGGTGTGGGAACAGGGTGTAGCCTGCCGGCCATGCGTCCGAACGTGGCAGCCGTCTACACCTGCGTCGGCTTGCTGCTCCTCAGCGCGCCGGCCAGGTCCCAGGTCCTGATCGGCTACCTCTTCGGCGAGAAGCTGGGTTCGCCGACGTTCAACATGGGCTTCGAGGTCGGCGTCAATTTCTCGAACCTCGACGGTTTCGCGGACTCCGAACACCTGAATCGACCCGTGTTCGGCCTGTTCGCCGACTGGAGGTTCTCCGAGAACTTCCACCTCGGGGGCTCCATCCTTCCGATTGCCAGCCGCGGCGCCGGCGGTCTCGCCCCCGCCCCGACCGGCGACCCCACGTTCGATGGCCAGACCGCCGGTGGCACTATGAAGCGCAGCATGAACTACGTGGAGATCCCGGTGCTGCTGAAGTGGGCGCCGGATCGCGAACAGGGCATCCGCCTGGGCGCCGGTCCTTCGTTCGGGTTCGTGACCAGCGCCACCGACCGGTACGACGCGGTGTCGCCGGCCGGTACGCACTACATCCTCGAAAGGGACATCGGAGGCCAGCTGCCCACGTTTGATCTCGGCCTCTCGGCCGAGATCGAGTGGCGCTTTCAGCTGCTATCGATCGCCGCGCGCTATACGCAGGGCCTCACGGACATGAGGTTGGAGGGATCGGCAGACGCCCTCTATTCACGTGTCCTGACCGGCACCGGCCGGATCTACCTGGGCAAGAAGCCTTCGCCCTGAGCCGCGACGCCGGGGCTCGATCGTGCGCGGCGTTCAGAGCCGTGTTGAGACAGCTTTGCCCGCCAATCTCCTCTTGACTGCCGCATGAACAGGAGCGAGCCTCCGCTTGACGCATCGCGATGCTCGAAAGTCATCGCCAGCCGAGGCCGCCCATGCGCGTCATTCCGCTCTTGCTCCCCCTGGCTGTCGCCCTCCCCGCTGCGCTCCACGCCGACGCCATCGTCAACGATCGCGGGCTCGACCCGATCGGCACCGCGCAGTACCGACCTATGCTCGCGCTGGTGACGGGCACGACGTCTCATGTGGGACACCTGGTGTGCATGTGGGAGCAGCAGAGTCCCGGCGGAGCGCGCCAATATCGCCTGGCGGTGTCGGCCGACGTGCATGCGACTCCCGAGCTGAGCTGGGTGCAGCAGGGCCTGGTGCCTGGCGTCACGGGCTATGACAAGCTGGGGTCGGGAGGGCTGAACCAGCCGCAAGCCGGTTCGTTCCTCATCGTCGGCCAGATCCGCAGCCAGGGTGCCGCCCCGCGCACGTACGGCATCGCGTCGATCCGCGGGCACGTCGCCAACGAGAACACCGTCACCTGGGAGACGCCGCAGATCATCGAGACCTTCGGCAGTCAGAGCGCGCCCACCATCGTCATCAACGCGCTGTCTCTGCACGTGGCCCCGGAGAGCGGTGTCGCGTACGTCAACTACCTGAATGGCCTGATCTCGCCCCTGTACGAGGGCTGGTGGTTCCGGCGCTCCAGCAACCTCGGCCTGACCTGGTCCGCGCCGATGCCTGCCCCGGGTGATACGACGATGCTGAACGGCATCTTCGTCACGCAGACCGGGGCTACGGCGAACGTGCTGAGATGCCTGACCCTTCCGCAGCCGGTTTCGGGCGATCCGAGTGTGCTGGTGTTCACCTCGACCGACAGTGGCCTCACGTTCGGCGCGTCGAGCGCCATCGGAACGATGGCGGTGGAATACCCCCGCAACCCCCACCTGATCGTCAATTCCAACGGCCCCGTCATGGACTTCGACCCCGCGACCGGCTCGTTCTACCTGCTCGCGCCCGCCCCGATGCTCCACGCCACCGTCTTCCCGCCGGTCAGCGGCAGTCCGGCGGTGCTCGAGGTCGAGCCCAACAATCAGGCCGCCCAGGCCACGCCGGCTTCGCCCGGCGCGGTGCTGCGCGGCGCCCTGACGCCGGGCGGCGCCCCGGCGGACACCGATCTGTTCTCGATGTCGCTGAGCGCCGGGCAGTCGCTGATGCTGCTGCCGGACTCCGCGAGCTCGTCGATATCCCTGACCATGCTGGGAACGGACGGCCGCTCCGTGCTGTGCCACACCGCCGGGACGAGCCCCTCGGGAGAACTGGACTTCACCGCCCCGGTCGCGGGAACCTACGACGTCGTCGTGAGTCGCACGGGCACCACCGGGACCACGACCTACCGCGTCCGTACGGTGTCGGCGTCCGCGCCGGCGGGTGGCGCGCGCGATCAGTACGACACGTTCATCTCGCGGAGCCAGCCGGGCGGGGGCACGCCGTGGACATCGCTGTCGAACGTCAGCGCCAGCACCACGACCGCCGGCTATGACGAGGATGGCGCCACGTTCAAGGTCAATCTGGATGGGGAGGTCTACGCCGGCTGGTGCGACTGGTCGGCGCAGCCGGCGCGGGAGATTTCGCGCTACGTCGTGACCCGATCGGGGGACGACGGCGTGTCGTGGGATCCGATCGCCCCGATCAACTCGGCGAACTCCGACTGGACCTACGTGCCGTACACCCAGACGCCCCAGTCCACCTTCGGGCCCGAACAGGCGGTGGTGACCGACGGCATGGACCTCTACTACGCGTGGACCGACGTGCGGAATGGCGATGCCGACGTCTTCTCGCGCGTGCTGCGGCGTGAGCTGTCGCTGCAGTCGGTGTCGCCACCTGCACCGACCGCGACCGCCGGACAGGTGCTCCACCTGCAGCTGGGCATCAAGAATCTCGACGATTTGTTTGGATGGAGCCTCACGCTCAGCGCGCAGGCCGGGCGCAACTGGCCCGGCGCGACCGCCTCCGCGTCGCTTGGTGCCGGGTTCGCGTCGGTCTTCGATCTGCCGCTGCCGATTCCCGACAGCGCGGCAACGGGCGACGTGACGCTGCACCTGCGGGTGGCCTCGTCGTTCCCGCCGCAGACCGTCTACCTCTCCAGCGACGTGGTGGTCGGGGTGCAGGGCACCGCCTCGGTGGCGGATCCGGAGGCGCGGCTGGCGCTGGCGCCGGTCGCGCCCAACCCGGCCAGGAATTCCGCCGAGCTGCATTTCTCACTGTCGCGCGCGGGTCGTGCGTCGCTCGCGATCTACGGACTCGACGGCCGCCGCGTGAAGTCGCTCGGCGACGGCGAGCTGGGCGCCGGCCGGCACGCGCGCGTCTGGAACGGCGCGGACGAATCAGGCGCCCCGGTCGCTTCAGGCGAGTATTTCATCGCGCTCGAGGCCGAGGGCCGGCGCATGACGCGGCGCATGGTCTGGCTGCACTGAGATTCGACCGAACCCCAACACGGGAGGATTCGATGCGCAGAATGGCCTGGTTCATGAGCGTCGCCTGCATCGCCGCCACGCCTGCTGTGGTCGCCGCCGCCACGTTCAAGCTCGAGAGTCCCACGATCAAGCCCGGGGCCACGCTCACCGAGGAGCAGGTCTACAACGGATTCGGATGCGACGGAAAGAACCTCTCGCCGGCACTCCACTGGTCGGGCGCCCCGGAGGGGACCAAGAGCTTCGCGGTGACGCTTTACGATCCCGACGCGCCCACCGGCTCGGGCTGGTGGCACTGGGTGGTGTTCAACATTCCGGCGAGCACGACGTCCCTGGTCGAGGGGGCCGGGTCACCCGACGGCGGGAAGCTGCCGCCCGGCAGCGTCCAGGGCCCGACCGACTTCGGAACGCCGGGGTTCGGTGGCGCCTGCCCGCCCAAGGGCGACAAGCCCCATCGATACATCTTCACGGTCTACGCGCTCAAGACCGACAAGCTCGAGGTACCAGCCGACGCCACCGCCGCGTTGGCACGGTTCATGATCTACAGCAACGCGCTGGGCTCCGCGACGCTCACCGCGAAGTACGGACGCAAGTAGTCGCCGGGCGCCTGACTCCGACTGATGCCGCGCGTGGACGGCGTGTAGCCCCTCCCGACGGGCGCCGATGATTTCCAAACGGGATGCTCCGCGGCGGATTCGATCCGCTGCTCGCCGTCTTCGGCGCGTGCACGACCTTGTTCATCGCCTTCTGCGGATGGTTCGCACTGCGCGGGCACCTGGCAAGGAGCCGCTCGCGGATGAAGCTCGTGCTGCAGGGAGGGCTCGTGGCGGGCGCGATCGGATTCGTGGCCGGATTCTTCGGTCCGATGGTCTGGTCACCCGGCGCCAACCAGGGCCCCTTGCTCGGGATCTTCTTCACCGGACCGATCGGCATGGTGGTCGGGGCCACGCGGGGCTGGCTCTACGCCCGGACGCGTGTCCGGCCCCAGTAAGTTGCCGCGGACTCGCTCACGGCATCGCTTCGAATCTCGAGCGGACCGTTTCGTTTCGCGCGGAAGAGGACACATGATGAAGACTGCGAATGCCCGCTTCGTGATCAAGGCCTGGGACGAAAAGCCCTATGGTGAGGGGCTGGGTCTGCCCAAGCTCACCCGCGCCACCGTGACCAAGACCTTCACGGGCGATCTCGAGGGAGAGGGACAGGTCGAGTACCTGATGGTGTACCGCGGCGACGGCTCAGCGACGTTCGTCGGCCTCGAGCGGGTGGTTGGACGTCTCGCCGGCAGGACCGGCAGCTTCGTACTCCAGCGAACCGGCGTGTTCGAGGGCGGGCAGGCAAAGGAGGCCTATACCGTCGTCCCCGGGTCCGCAACCGGGGACCTGCAGGGGTTGCGAGGCGACGGCAGCTCCGCGGTTGGCCACGGCGCCGAGCATCCCTTCACCCTGAACTACGAGCTGGTCTAGAAGGAGGTCTTCCGTGTCCAGCAGGACCCGCGACGTCATCGTGATTGGCGCCCGATGCGCCGGATCGCCGACCGCCATGCTGCTCGCGCGCAGGGGCTACGACGTGCTGTTGGTCGACCGCGCGACGTTCCCGAGCGACACGATCTCGACCCATCTGATCCACCCGCCAGGGGTGGCGGCCCTCGAGCGCTGGGGCCTGCTCGAGCGGCTGGAGGCCACCGGTTGCCCCGCGATCCACCGCTACGCCTTCGACATGGGTCCGTTCGTGATCGAGGGGGCTCCGGGAGGAGCCGACAACGCCGTCGCCTACGCGCCACGCCGCACAGTCCTCGACAAGCTGCTGGTGGACGCCGCGGCCGAGGCGGGGGTCGAGGTGCGCGAGGGCTTCGGCGTCGAGGAGATCCTGTTCGACGACGGGCGGGTCGCGGGCGTGCGCGGACGCGACGCGGGTGGCAACGCCGTCACCGAGCGCGCCCGCGTCGTGATCGGGGCCGACGGGCTCCATTCCGTCGTCGCCAAGGCAGTGTCGCCGGAGCAGTACAACGAGAGCGCCCCCCTCGAGGCCGGCTACTACACCTACTGGAGCGGGTTGGCGATGCACGGGCGATTCGAGGCGTACGATCGCGCGCCGGGCCGCGCGTGGGCCGCGTGGCCCACGAACGACGAGCTCACGGTCGTAGTGCTGAGCTGGCCGATGGCCGAGTTCGAGACCAACCGGCGCGACATCGAGCGTCACTACCTGGAGACGTTCGACCGCGCTCCCGCCTTTGCCGAGCGCATCCGCACCGCCAAGCGGGAGGACCGCTTCTACGGGACCATCGTGCCGAACTACTTCCGCAAGCCGTTCGGCGCCGGCTGGGCGCTGGTTGGAGACGCGGGCTACCTGAGGGACTTCATCACCGCGCAGGGCATCAGCGATGCGTTCCGCGATGCCGAATCGTGCGCCACGGCTCTGGACCAGTGGCTCTCCGGATCGCGCGAATACGAGGCGTCGATGGGCGAGTACCAGTCCGCTCGCGACCGACAGGTCATGCCGATGTTCGAATTCACCTGTAAGTTCGCGATGCTGGCGCCGCCGTCCCCCGAGATGCAGCAGCTGTTCGGGGCGGTGAAGGGCAACCAGGAGGCGATGGACGGCTTCGCACAGGTGATCTCCGGGGTCCGCTCCCCCGTCGACTACTTCTCGCACGAGAACATCGGCCGGATCTTCGCGGCCGCGCGGTGAGCGGGGTTGGGGGGTCGATCCCCGCCGTCGCCAACGATGGGTGGTTCCATCGCATCGGCCGGCACGGGCACCGGCGACGCGGCCCGCCCCGTTGCATGGTGACCCGCCGGGCTGATTTACTTCCGCCTCCGCCGTGACCATCCTGGACGAACTCCGCTGGCGAGGCATGATCGCCGACTGCACGGACCTCGATGCGCTGACCCGGCGCCTCGGGCAGGGACCGATCACGCTCTATGCAGGCTTCGATCCGACCGCGGACTCGCTCCACTTCGGAAACCTCGTGCCGTTGTTCGCCCTGCGCCGCTTCCAGTTGCACGGGCACCGCCCGATTGCCCTCGCCGGGGGCTCGACCGGCATGATCGGCGACCCGTCCGGGAGATCCGACGAACGCAATCTCCTCACCCTCGACGAGCTGGCCCACAATCTGGCAGGCATTCGTGCACAGCTCGAGAAGTTCCTCGACTTCGACGCTCAGCCCAACCCCGCGCGCCTCGTGAACAACATCGATTGGACCGCGCCCGTGGGGGTGCTCGACTTCCTCCGCGATGTCGGCAAGCACATCTCGGTCAATTCCATGGTCGCGAAGGAATCCGTCCATTCTCGGATGACCACCCGCGAGGCCGGCATCAGCTACGCCGAGTTCAGCTACATGCTGCTCCAGGGCTTCGATTTCTATCACCTGCGCAAGACCTACGATTGCGAGCTGCAGATTGGCGCCACCGACCAGTGGGGCAACATCACCGTGGGCATCGACCTGACGCGAAGGAAACACGGCGCCACGGTCTGGGGACTGGTGTTTCCGCTGCTGACCAAGTCCGACGGCACCAAGCACGGCAAGACCCAGGACGGCGCGGTGTGGCTCGACCCGAAGCGCACCTCGCGGTATCGCTTCTACCAGTTCTTCGTCAACACCGAGGATGCGGACGTCGGCACTCTGCTCCGCGCGCTGACGTTTCTCACCCGCGAGGAGATCGAAGGCCTGGAGGCCGAACATGCGACGAACCCCGGCGCGCGTGCGGCGCAGAAGGCGCTGGCCCGGGAGCTCACGACGTTGGTGCACGGCGCGGACGCGGTGAGCGCCGTCGTGAAGGCAAGCGACGTCCTGTTCGGCGGCTCGCTCGACGGTGTCGGCGAGGAGGTGTTCCGCGAGGTGGTCGGCGAGGTCCCGAGCGCCGCATTCGAAGGGACGAAGCTCGCCCCGCCCGGGACCGTGCTCACCGACGTGCTGGTCCACGCCGGCCTCTGTCCCTCGAAGGGCCGGGCGCGCCAGGACATCGAAGGTGGCGGGATCTACCTGAACAACGTACGCGTCGCGGAGGCCGACCGGCGCGTCACCGCCAGCGACCTGTTGTTCGGCAGGTATCTGCTGCTGCGAAAGGGCCGGCGAACGTACGTCGTCCTGGACGTGCGCTGAGGTCGCCACGGCCGCCTCGTCGCAGGGGGCCCCGTAATGGTTCGATGAGCTCCCTCCCAGCGGGGCATCAGCTCCTTAAGGAGCACGCGCCTCGAAGGTCGCCCGGCCCGGTGCTTCGCGCTATCCTCTCCCCTGACCGCTCTGCGCGGCATGGACGTCGTCGCAGACGTCGCGTGACATGGACGTTCGATCCCGCCACAAGTGAAGCAAGGAGATCTCACATGGCGAAAGCGAAGAGCCCGGTCCCGGAGGGACAGCACACCATCTCGCCGCATCTCACGGTCAAGGGCGCACCGAAGGCGATCGAGTTCTACAAGAAGGCGTTCGGCGCCACCGAGATCCACCGCATGCCCGATCCCAACGGGCTCATCATGCACGCGGCTCTCAAGGTGGGCGATTCGATGTTCTTCCTGAACGACGAGATGCCCATGCCGGAGGGCGGCAAGTCGCCAGCCTCGATCGGAGGCACTGCCGTCACGATCAATCTCTACGTCCCGGACGCCGACAAGATCTACAGGCAGGCCATTTCCGCGGGCGCCAGGGAGACGATGCCGATCGCGGACCAGTTCTGGGGCGATCGCTACGGGATCGTCACCGACCCCTTCGGCCACAAGTGGGCGATCGCGACGCGCATCGAGGACCTCTCGACGCAGGAAATGGAAAAGCGCGGTCGCGAGTTCATGCAGAAGATGCAGCAGCAACACAACTAGATCCTGAGCCGGGGCGCGCGAGCGGCAGGCGGATGCCTGCCGCTTCGCGTATGGCCGCCTGAAGGTCTCAGGGGGAAAACGTATCGATGATCGCCTCGGCGAACTCGTCGGCGTATTCGTCGAGCACGAAGTGGCCGCCGTCGAAATAGCGCAGCTCGGCTGCCGGCAGAGCCTGCTTCAAGTCGTCCGGGGCCCCGGGCGTGAAGATCGGGTCGTTTCGCCCCCAGAGAATGAGCGACTTCGGTTGCCGCTCCTTCAGATAGGCGGTCCATTCCCGGTAGAGTGGGAAGTTCGCCTCCATGTTCATCAACAACCTCGACATGAACAGCCGCTTCGACTCGATCGAGAACGCATAGGCGTCGATCGCCCAGTGGTCTGGATTCAGGACGTCGGGCCGGTGGGCGCCTGTCCGGTGAAGAAAGATGTCGCGTTCTATCGTGGCCCGTCGCTCGGCCTCCGCCAGCTTGTCCGGCGTTTCAGGGCCACCGACCTGCTCGTAGAACTTCAACGTCGCGGGGGCCCAGCCGTTCAGGGAAATGGTCATGTTCTGAAGAACCAGGCCCGCGATCCGCTCCGGGTGGGCCGTCGCGACGCGCATTCCGATCGAACCACCGATGTCGTACAGGTACAGGATGACTGGGCCGGCCCCGCGCTGGGCGATGAAGGCGTCGATGACTCTGGCCAGGTCGTCGAAGGTCGGTCGCAGGACGGTCGGGGCAGGCGCATCGCTGTACCCCATACCCGGAAGGTCGGGCGCGATGACATGAAACCGATCCGCCAGACGCGGAATGAGGTCGTGGAACTGGAACGACGACGAGGGGAAGCCGTGCAGCAGGACGATGGTCGGTTTGGACGGGTCGCCGGCTTCTCGATAGAAGAGCCTGACACCAGCAACCTCGGCGCTCTCAAAGGCGACCCGCTCCGCTGGCTCGCGGTCTTGACCTGCGTCCCGTGCAGAGGCAGCCCCGGAGACTGACGTTTCGAATGCGGATGCGGCAGGACTCTCGGCATTCCTGGCCATGGCAGTCTCTCCTCTACGCTTGGAACGGTCCCAGGCCGCGTCGGCCTCGCGACCCCTCACTCCCCTCGCGCGAAGAATGCCGGAGGGAAAGCCCGGCTCGCTTGCGTCATTTGACTGAAATGGCGGCGAGGGCGGGCTGAGGGGCCTGCCTGGCAATCACGAAGAGATCCGCCCTTAGGTGCAGAGGGGCCCGGGCCGGGGGCCGTCGCGAAGGCAACTCAAGCGACTCGCGAGCTCACGAGCAGCCGGTCGAGCTTCTTGAAGCACTGCCCCCACCCCGCAAGGTTTCCCGCGCGGTCGAACTTCGTGATCAGCTGGTCCTGCTGGAGCGTGATCTCGGTGGAATCCGCCCCCAGCGCCTTGAAGTCCACGGTGAGCAGCGTGGGGTACTTGTGGGCCGGATCCTTGCTTCGCTCCACCACCCACGTCTGCACCAGGCGGTGGTTGGGGACGATCTCCCGGTACTCCCCGGTGGTGATGGTAGGTCCTCCAATGGGCGGCTTCACCACGACCCGGTAGTGTCCGCCCACGCGGGGATCTGCACTCGCCTCGACCACCCTGCAGAGCGTGGGTGCGAGCCATTGCCGCATCAGAACAGGATCGGTGAAGGCCTTGAATACCTCCTCCACAGGCGCCTTGAACACGCGGACCATGCGGATACTGGTCTCAGGAATGCTCACGTTGCCTCCACCATCACGGTGATCTTCATCGCGTCCTCCCCTCGTTCTCGGTCGCGGAGCGGGCCTTGCGCCGCTGAGCGAGCAGCGAGTCCAGCGCATCGAGCCGCTCGTTCCAGAAACGCTCGTACTGGGCGAGCCACCGCTGGGCCTGGAGGAGCCGCGAGGCCTGAAGCTGGCAGTGATGCTCGCGCCCGCGCAC
>Ga0318525_10000805_pt1 | contig 10566 bp, 9 predicted proteins | sample GRESIP052b4f23_FD_203482 | JGI IMG/M metagenome (GOLD analysis project Ga0318525, IMG submission 203482) | Tropical soil microbial communities from Luquillo Experimental Forest, Puerto Rico - GRE.SIPMG.052b4f23 | ecosystem: Environmental > Terrestrial > Soil > Tropical forest > Bulk soil...
CTTCTGGACGCGAAACTAGATAGCTAGGCGCATATTCAGAATTCCGCCGCCTCCACCAGGCCTCGCTCCGGCGGGGCTTTTGTTTTGTGCGGTGGCATGTCCGCTTTGGGTCGGAAGCGGACATGGGGTGGCGGCGTAAATGATCCCGGCGCGATCAAGCGCCATACGGAAAACCCCTCCGAAATCGGCGACGCGGTAGCCCCGAGATCTGCGTCGCGAACGCCTATACCGAAAACAGTTATTTTTGGTATGGGATAGAAAAGGACGCTGCGTCGGGTTAGCGGCGCCGAAAATCTCGAAGGATTTTCCGCAACCAGGCTGACCAAGGCACAGCTTTACGACGAAATACGTTCGGCTTCGCCAGACTTGGTTTCCGGCCGCCGTCTTCACGTGCATCTTCGAATGCCGTTCGATACTCCGATTCGGGCTTGACCTAATCGGAATCGCGGGGAGCAGGATCCATCAGTATTCGGGTCATGGCATGGGCGTGGTCGACTCGGTTACCACCGATGCCCAAGCTCGTTCTCATGGCGCTTGCTGATGAGGCTGACGATAACGGCTTCTGCTTCCCCAGCCATCGCCGTCTCGCCTGGAAGTGCACGATCAGCGCGCGCACCGTGCGTCGCATGGTCACCTTGCTAGGGTCGCAGAGTTACCTCTCGATCGAACCGCGCTTCGCCAAGGATCGCTCACGCACCAGCAATGGCTACCGCCTTGCGTTCGCCCACCCCCAGGACAAATTGACCAGGGGGCTGATCGGCACTGACCAGCACCCCCTGGGCAACCGTGACCACAGCCCCCGGTCAGCAGTGGCCAGGGGTATGGACAGCAGTGTCCGGGTAACCACTACATACCCGTTATCTTTCCCAAAACCACACTCACGGTCACAGCGTGCACCCCGACGCGAACTCGGACCCGACCGTGACGGTGGTGGCCGTGGTGGGGATCTCTGTCTTCCAGAAGGCCTCACGCCTTCGCAACGGCGTGGCATCACCGACCAGCTTGCGCACGCTGATCGAGCGGTTGCTCAGCAGCTCGTTGATGAGCTCGCCGGTCGCATGCGAATCACCAACATCAAGAACCCAATTCGCTATTGCACTGCATTGATTGATCGCTGGAGGTGTGGTGAATTCGCACCCGAACTCGCGCCGACAATAGCAGCAGAACGACTCGCACGTCGACCCGCGGAAGCTCCGCCATCATCGTCCTCATCTGCAGCGCCATCGTCATCAGCGCAGCTGTCCGGCAAGACCGCCACATCATTACCGCCACCGATTCGCGCGTCGTTCGAGCGGCTACGATCGAAGTTCCAAGCGCAATCGACAGGCGAACTGAGGCAGCCCGCATTGCGACCACAGGAGGTTGCCGATGACTAGGACGAGCGCTAGGAACGTGCGAAACGATGGAGGGCAAGATACAACGCGTCGGCACGCGCCGCGGGAAGATGACGGTCTGCACAAGGGTTGCCGCGGCACGACGCGGGCAGTCTGCGGCACCGCAGTTTCGCCTCATGGCTCGCCAGCCCTGATTTCGCCGCGTGCCATCTACGCCCGGCTACGCCGCAGTACGCCACAGGACGTTTTCGTGGAGCATTGCCTTACTCAAACTTCGCGGGACCAGGCATCGATGGACCGATGCGTTGTTATCCCCACTGGAATTGAAACACGGTTCGCAACTGAAGGTGCTCCCCTCGATCGGCTCGCCAGCAGCAGAGCTCGGCGTAGAATCGTTCGTGCACCTCTTTTTAAAGTGGCGAGCGAACAATGGCAACGCGACTCTCGAATCGTGCAGCTCTGTACCTCCGATCGAGCAAGGATCGCTCGGATGTTTCGATCGATGTGCAGCGTCGGGAGCTCAATGCCCTGGCGACCCAGCGCGGGCTGAACGTAGTAGCTGAATACGCCGACGTCGTCGAGTCCGGTTCCGATGAGAACCGTCCCGGCCTAAGACGGCTGGCCGCTGATATCCGGCGCTGCGAACGCGGCTGGGATACCGTCCTGCTGCTCGATACCAGTCGCCTGGCACGGCAGCCTTTCATCAACGTCATGTTCGAGCGCGACGCGGAGAGGCACAACGTCCGCGTCGTCTACAAGTCGGTTCCTGACGAGGATCCGATCACCGCGGTGGTGATCAAGTCATTCATGATGGGCATCGACCAGTGGCACAGTCTCACGAGTAAGCGCAAAGGGCTCGCCGGCATGGCCGAAAACGTTCGCCAGGGGTTCCGAGCCGGCGGGCGTGCCCCGCGGGGCTATCGCCTCATGACGGTGGAAACGGGCGCAATCCGAGAGGGAGCTCCGGTAACGAAGTCGAAGCTAGAGCCGAATTCCGATGCGCCCATCGTCACCGAGTATCTGCGGCTGCGAGCCGAGGGCATTTCCAGGGCAGCGGTGCGGCGTCAGCTCATGATCTCCTGGCCCGACACGTCGCTGATTGGTCTCGAGTGGAACGCGCTTACCTACGCCGGCCACACAGTCTGGAACGTCCACAACGAGTTCAGCTCCAGCGGCTACAAAGGTGGCGTTAAGCGCCGTCCGCGCAGCGAGTGGGTGGTCCAGCGGGATACGCACCCTGCCCTCGTCAGCGACGCCGTCGCAGAAACAGTGTTGCAGCGGATCGAGAAGGCCACCCATAGAGACAGCCGCCAGACCGCGGCGACCTACTTGCTCACCGGGCTTCTCAAAATGCCTGACGGTGCGCCGTGGCATGGCAACCGCTCGTCCAGCGCCGAGCTCTATCGCGCGCAGACATCGCGAGGCGGCCGGAACATGCTTGCTGAGCGGGTCGAACGTGCCGTCATCGAGACCGTCGCGAACGACTTGCAGTCGCCACAGTTCGTGCGTGCGGCGGTCAAATCGTTGCGTGAGAAATTCGCCGTCACTCACGCGCAGGACATCGCCGCTGCTCGCGCAGAGATCGCGACGCTCGACGAGCGCAGCAGCCGGCTGCTTGACGTGGCGCTCGGGCTCAAGTCCCGCACCTCGGTTTTGCGCAAGGTCGACGTGCTGGAGGATCAGCGCACCGCGATTGAGCAGCGCATCGTAGCCTGGGAAAAGGAGGATGAGTCGGCCCGGGCAGTGGCAGACATCACGGATGCCCAGGTGAAGACGATGCTCGGCCGTATGGCGGATGAAATGCAGCTCTACGAGCGCAACAACCTGAAGGACTTCCTCGCCACGATCCTGGATCGGGTCGAGCTCGACCCCGACGAGGCCACGCTGCAACTGTGCTACCGCATCCCGCTGCGTAGTGGGTTTAGTCTGGCGTCCCCAGGGGGATTCGAACCCCCGTTACCGCCGTGAAAGGGCGATGTCCTAGGCCTCTAGACGATGGGGACGAGGCGGGTAATTATGACTGCGGAGGGCTGGTGGTGGAGCTAAGCGGGATCGAACCGCTGACCTCTTGCATGCCATGCAAGCGCTCTCCCAGCTGAGCTATAGCCCCACAGCGAATTGCAAATTATAGAGGTCGCTGTAGAGCATGACAACCGCTTCACTGCGCGATCGCGTCGTGATCATCACTGGTGCGAGCGGTGGCCTTGGCCGTCCGCTCGCCGTTGCGTGCGCCCAGGCCGGCGCGACCGTAGTTCTCCATGGACGCAACGTGCGAAAGCTCGAGGCGGTCTACGACGAGATCGTCGGCAGCGCGCATCCCGAGCCGATCATTCTTCCGCTCGATCTAGGCACGGCCAAGGCAGAGGAATTCGCCAATATCGCGAGCGCGCTGCAGGCACAAACCGGACGCGTCGACGCGATCGTCCACACTGCAGTGACGCTTGGCGGACTTGGTCCGATCGAGCATCAGGCTTTTGAAGCCTGGCTCGCCACGCTGCGCGTCGATCTGCTGGCGCCGTTCGGAATGACTCGCTCGCTGCTTTCGCTGTTGCGCGCTGCGCCCGACGCGAGCGTGGTGTTTACGCTGGATACGCGCGGAGAGGAGCCGAAGGCCTATTGGGGCGGCTACGCAGTCGCGAAGGCAGGGCTATCGGCGCTGCTCGCGATTCTCGCCGACGAGTGGCAGGATGTTGCGAATCTGCGCGTCAACGGTGTCGTTCCAGGTCCGATGCGCTCGCCGCTGCGCGCTCAGACCCATCCCGGTGAAGACATCATGAAACTTCCGCCTCCGGAGGCGCTGTTGCCGCTCTACATGTACCTTCTCGCCGGACAACCGAAAGCGAAGAGCGGCCGCGTAATCGATGCGCAATCCTGGCTGCGCAGTAGGTCTCCGCCGCCAGTAGATTCGTCGCTTCGCCCGGAGTGACTGCAAGCGCTCATGCATCCTCCGCAGCACGACTGAGCCGCAACAACACTCGAAGTCTTCGCAAGTCCTCCTGGGGCGCCATATCCGGCAACAGCCACAGCGCTCGAGTGCGGCGGCTTCCGTCCTGGCGCACGACGAGCGTGACCAACCGTTCGCCCACATAGGAATCCATCGATGCAAGACCCTCCATGCGGCGGCCATCGCGACGTAGCAGCACTACGCGCCGATCGGGCGCGAGCTCGACGGCGACGATCGAAGATCCCAGGTTGCGGAGCGCCGAGCTGCGAACAGCCCAGAGCGCGTGGGCGCCGACGGTAACGACACAGAGTACGCGCAGCGATGCGTCGATAGGCAGCCACGCGAGCAGCGCGGCAGTGGCGAGATGAGTGACGGTGATGAACGCTCCGGCGAGCCGCGAGCGGCGAAGCTCGATGCGAACCGATTGGACGGACTTCATGCGCGCACATTAAGCGCGCCGTTGCGAGACTCGTCTATTGGACGGATGGATGAGTCCTCAAACTCACCCTTTCCGCTCTGCAGCGGACGAAGAACTTACCTCGCCGCCTTCTTGCGGAGCTCTGCTCTCGACCGCCTTGTACCCTTCTTGGCGCCGCGCGCGGCGCGCGACCGCCCCGCGCGCTTGGCGAGCGCGAGCCATGTTTCCACCACCGTGTCCGGGTTGAGCGACATGCTCTCAATCTTCTGCTCGACGAGCCATTGCGCGAGGTCCGGATGATCCGAGGGGCCCTGTCCGCAGATGCCCACGTACTTGCCTCGTTTCTGGCAGGCCTTGATCGCAAGCGAAAGCATCGCCTTTACGGCGTCGTTACGTTCGTCGAAGGTGGTCGCGATCGGCCCGCCTGAGTCGCGGTCGACCGCGAGCGTGAGCTGCGTCAGGTCGTTTGACCCGATGGAGAAGCCGTCGAAGCGATCGAGAAAGCGGTCAGCCAGGAGCGAGTTCGACGGAATCTCGCACATCATGATCACACGCAGCTTGTTTCGTCCCCGCTTCAGCCCGTTTTTCGCAAGCAGCTTCAGAACGCGATCGGCCTCGTCGAGCGTTCGTACGAACGGGACCATCACTTCGACGTTGGTGAATCCGAGCTCGTCGCGCACGCGTTTCAGCGCCCGGCACTCGAGCTCGAAGCAGTCGTAGAACTCCTTCGCTACGTAACGCGATGCGCCGCGGAACCCGAGCATCGGATTCTCCTCGTGCGGCTCGTAGCGATCGCCGGCGAGGAGATTCGAGTATTCGTTCGATTTGAAGTCCGAAAGCCGCACGATCACTTTCTTCGGCCAGAACGCAGCCGCGATCATCGCCACGCCTTCCGTGATCTTGCCGACGTAGAACTCGACCGGGCCCGCGTAGCCTGCGATGCGGTCGGTAATCTGCTTCTTCAATTCCGACGGCTGCGCATCGAACTCGAGAACCGCTCTGGGATGCACGCCGACGTTGCGGGCAATGATGAACTCCAGCCGTGCCAAGCCCACGCCATCGTTCGGCAGCATGCTGAAGCCGAAGGCCAGCTCCGGGTTGCCGACATTCATCATGATCTTGGTCGGCGCCTTCGGCATCTTGTCGAGCGCGACGTCGTGGACTTCGATCTTGAGCAAGCCTTCGTAGATGTGCCCGGTGTCCCCTTCGGCACACGAAACGGTGACCTTGTGTCCGTCCTTGAGGACCTTGGTCGCGTCGCCGCAGCCGACGACCGCGGGAATCCCCAGCTCGCGGGCGATGATCGCGGCATGGCAGGTGCGCCCGCCACGATCCGTCACGATCGCGGCTGCGCGCTTCATCACCGGCTCCCAGTCGGGATCGGTCATGCTGGTAACGAGCACCTCGCCTTCGTGCACTCGTTCCATCTGCGCGGCAGACGGAATCACGCGCACGGTCCCCTGCCCGATCTTCTGACCGATCGCGCGCCCGCTCGCGAGCACTTTTGACCGCTTGTCGAGCCGGTAGCGCCGCAATTGCTCGCCGCCCTGCTGCGACTTCACGGTTTCCGGACGCGCCTGCAGGATGTAGAGCTTGTCGTCCTCGCCGTCGCGGCCCCATTCGATGTCCATCGGACGGCCATAGTGCTTCTCGATGATCACCGCGCAGCGGGCGAGCTCCTCGACTTCTTTATCCGTGATCGAGAATTTTCCGCGTTCGGCGGGCGGGACCTCGACGGTCTTCACCGAGTGGCCCGCTTTCGAGTGATCCGAGTAGACCATCTTCGACGCCTTCGCGCCCAGCGTTCGCGACAGAATCGCCGGCCGCTTGGTCGCGAGGTTCGGCTTGTAAACGTAGAACTCATCGGGGTTCACCGCGCCTTGCACGATCGTCTCCCCGAGCCCATAGGAGGACGTGATGAGCACGACCTGATCGAAACCCGATTCGGTGTCCAGCGTGAACATCACGCCTGAGGCACCGCTCTCGCTACGGACCATGCGCTGGACCCCAACCGAGAGAGCGACTTCCCCGTGCGCAAAGCCCTTGTGTACCCGGTAGGCAATCGCACGATCGTTGTAGAGCGACGCAAATACTTCCTTTATCGCATGAAGAACATTGTCTATACTATTGATATTAAGGAATGTTTCTTGTTGACCGGCGAAGGAGGCATCGGGTAAGTCCTCCGCCGTGGCCGACGAGCGCACCGCGACCACAACATGCCCCGCCTTCCCGGCCAGCTTTCGGTAGGCGGCCTGGACTTCCTCTTCGAGTGCATCCGGGAGCGGAGCGTTGCTGATCCAGCCGCGGATTTCCGCGCCAGTCTTCGCGAGCGCCTTCACGTCGTCGACGTCGAGCGCCGACAGCGCCTCGTCGATGCGTTCCTTCAGTCCGTTGACCCCCAGGAACTCGTGAAAGGCGAAGGCCGTGGTCGCGAAGCCGTCGGGCACGCGGATCCCCGAGGCATGCAGCTGGCTGATCATTTCGCCGAGCGATGCGTTCTTGCCACCGACACGCTCGACATCGGACATGCGCAGGTGATCGAAGGCGACCACCCTTTCTTGCTTTTTCATTCTTCGGCCTCTGCCGTCGCGCCCAGGCACGGCGAAGCTTCCGCGCCGACCGGTGAATTTTAACCGGAGGCTGCTACGGTCAGGAAGTCAGACGAACGGAGGAGAATCAGTCGGCGTCGTCGATAGTCTCGGGCTGACGGTCACCGTCGCCCGCAGACGAGCCTTGCTCTCCGTCGCCCTGCTTGTGCTTGCTGCGTGCCGCGCGGCGGAGATTCCGGTAGAGCTCCGGATGCGATTCCTTCAGATAACTGATGATTTCGAAATCGACCCGCTTCACCTGCGACAGGTCGACCTGCTCGACGTGAACGAGCCGCAACAATTCGCGCACGGGCTTTGGCATCTCGCGCCCGCTTTCGTAGCGCGAGCCGCCGCTTTGCGTGACGCCGATCTGGGTCCAAAACTGCTCCTGATTCAGCCCCAGTCGGCGCCGAATTTCGCGCGGATTCAGAACGCGGTCAAAGAGTTTCACGGCTTTCTTATCGTATGTGCCGAAATTTTCCGGTTGCGGCCGCCTCCGTAACTATAACCGCACCGCTCTACTGCGCTAAACCCAATACCATTGGCATAATTGTTGACCAAATCGGCGCGCGGTGCAAGTGCGAAATGGGCGCCGCTCCGACCAGCGGGCGTCTTGCAGGGACCTGCGGAATGCCGAAAAACGCCGACGGCGGGCGCGAGGACTGTTTTTGCTAGAATGCGTTGGTCGGCCTCGACTTGCAGCAATCGCTTCCGGTGCGCCGCAGCTACGCCGCCCTACCGCCCGATGGCTCGCTACGATCTCCACAGCCATTCCACCTGCTCGGACGGCCTCCTCACGCCCGCAGCCCTGGTTCGCCGCGCGGCCGAGCGCAGCGTCGAGGTTCTCGCCCTTACCGATCACAACGAAATCTGCGGGCTCGGCGAGGCCCGTGAAGTTGCTCGCGAGGAAGGAATCCGGCTCGTCGAGGGTGCCGAACTGTCCGTCAGTTGGCGCGATCACACCCTGCACGTGCTCGCGCTCGGGATCGACTGCTCCTGCCGGGCTCTGGTCGAGGGACTCGGCGCGATCCGCGACGGGCGAAACCGTCGAGCGCGCCTCATAGGTGACGCCTTGGCCACCGCAGGCATTCCCGGGGCCTATGAAGGCGCGCTGCAGTTCGTCACCAGCGAGAATCTGATCAGCAGAACCCACTTCGCCCGCTTTCTGGTGAAAGCCGGGCATGTGCGCGAGATGAAGGAAGTGTTCCGTCGGTATCTCGTCCCCGGCAAGCCTGGCCACGTACCGCACGCCTGGGCGGGCCTGTCGCAGGCGATCGAATGGATCCATGCTGCCGGAGGTCAGGCGGTTCTCGCTCACCCTGGCCGTTACAAGGTCAACGCAACCGGAATGCGCGAGCTCCTCGGCGAGTTTCGCGATGAAGGCGGAGACGGCATTGAAGTGCTGTCGCCGAGCCACACCACGGCGCAGACCGCGGTGTTCGCGCGTCACGCGCGCATTTTCGGACTGCTCGCTTCGTCGGGCTCGGACTATCACGGACCTGGCGAGAGCTGGGTCGATTTGGGCGACATGCCACACCTGCCGGCGGGCGTCACGCCTGTGTGGCAGCGCTGGTGAGTGCCGTGGTTACAGCGCGGGATCGCCCGCCCACGCATCGCAGCGTTTTCTTCGTTTCCGACCGAACCGGCATCACCGCCGAGATGCTGGGCAACAGCCTGCTTTCGCAGTTCGAACAGATCGAGTTCCAGCGTCGCACGATTCCCTTCGTCGACACGCCCGAGCGCATCGCGGAGGTCGTGGCACTCATCAACCAAACAGCGACCGCGGAGAAGCAGCGTCCGGTCGTCTTCAGCTCGATCGTCGACGAGGCGATGAGCGCACAGCTCGGGCTCGCCAATGCGCTCTTCCTTGATCTCTTCCAGGTGTTCATCGCGCCTCTCGAAGCCGAGCTCGACGCCAAGTCTTCGCACACCGCCGGCCGCTCCCACGGCATCGCCAATCCGATGGAGTATTTCGCGCGCATGGAGGCGGTCAATTTCGCACAGGCGCACGACGACGGCGCGGCTACGCGCGATCTCGGCAAGGCGCAGGTGATCCTCGTCGGCGTATCTCGCTGTGGCAAGACGCCGACGACCCTCTATCTCGCACTGCAGTTCGGCATCCTGGCCGGAAACTATCCGCTCACGCCGGACGATTTCACCGACAGCAAGCTGCCCGGGTCGATCATGCCCTACCGCGATCGGTTGTTCGGATTGACGATCAACCCGGAGCGCCTGCAGCAGATCCGCCAGGCAAGGCGCCCCAACAGCAAGTACGCCGCGCTCGATAACTGTCGCTACGAGGTGCGCGAAGCCGAGCAGCTGATGCAGCGCGAGCGCATCCCTACCCTCGATACGACCGCGCGCTCGATCGAGGAGATCGCGACCACCATCCTGCATCGCGCCGGCTTGCAGCGACACATCTTCTAGCGGGATCGTGACTCCGCAGAGCAGCGGCGTATGATTTTGCTTCGGCGATCTGGACGAGGAGGAGCCATGAACGACCGCAACGATAAGCGCCGCCGTCTGCTTCAGGCCGGAGCGAGCGTGGTCGCAATCAACGCGCTGCCTGGCGCAGGGCTGCTTTCTGCGCAAGCACAGGGTGCTTTTGACTGGAAGAAATTCAAGGGCGAGAAGATCGAAGTCTTTCTCGTGAAGAGCCCGCGCGGAGATCTGCTCACCAAGTATCACAAGGAATTCGAGGACCTGACCGGCATAAGCGTCGGCTCGGAGATGATTCCGGAGCAGCAGCAGCGGCAGAAAGCGGTGATCGAGTTCAATTCCGGCAACCCGAGCTTCGACGTGATCGCGCTTTCCTATCACGTGCAAAAGGCGCAGTTCGCGAAGAACAAATGGCTTACCGACCTGCGTTCCTATATCAACGACAAGTCGATGGCTTCGCCTGACCTCGACTTCGCCGATTTCGCCAAGGGCGGTCTGCAATACGCGGTGGAATCCGACGGCCGTGTGATGAGCCTGCCGTTCAATCTCGATCCCTGGGTCGTCTACTGGAACAAGGATCTGTTCGCGGCCAAGAACGTCACCTATCCAAAGACCTTCGCCGAGATGATCGCCGCCGCGGCCAAGCTTCACGATCCCGCCAAAGGAATCGCCGGCTTCGTCGGCCGCGGTCTCAAGAACGCGAACGTTCCAGTATGGACCAGTTTCCTACTCGGCTACGGCGGAAGCTTCATGGATGCAAAGGGCAAGCTGCTCACCGATTCGCCGGAGGCGATCGAGTCGGCGAAGATGTACCAGACGCTGCTCGCCAACTACGGCCCGCAA
>Ga0318525_10000806_pt1 | contig 10564 bp, 5 predicted proteins | sample GRESIP052b4f23_FD_203482 | JGI IMG/M metagenome (GOLD analysis project Ga0318525, IMG submission 203482) | Tropical soil microbial communities from Luquillo Experimental Forest, Puerto Rico - GRE.SIPMG.052b4f23 | ecosystem: Environmental > Terrestrial > Soil > Tropical forest > Bulk soil...
GGGGCCGGCGGGGCCGGGAAGAGCGTGCCCAGCGCCGCCAGGCAGCGGGACCACCAGCCGCCCTGGCCGTGGCCGGGCTGCGCTGGCGCCGCGATCAGCTGCGGGGCAGGGCTGGAGATCACGCTGCCATCAGGCACGCCGCCTCCCGCCGGCGCAGCCGGAGACGCCGCCGGGCCGGGCGATAGCGGTGAGACCCCAGCATGATCATGGCCGCCCGGCATCCCTGCCCTCCTCGCGCTGCCCGTACCCGTGACGGCAGCGGCTGGCTGCCGCCCGGCGGGCGGCCGCGTTAGGAGTCTTCTCCGGCCGGCGGTGCCTCGCTGCCCGGTGCGAGAAGTTCATACGCGGGGTTGACCATAACCGGACCTCCGTCCCGGATCCCGACCGGGCCGCGGAACCGGGCCTTTGCCCCGCAGATGATTCCGGGGATGTGTGACCGTCCGTAGAACAGAGCGGTCAGGTCGCCGGTGGCGTCGGAAATCTCCACGGCCAGCACCGAGTTGCGTTCTACCGGCCGGATCTCGACGGCCCGCACCCGCCCTTCCACGGTGGCCCGGCCGGGCTCGGTCAGTGAGCCGATCGGGTTCACTCCGCGCGGCGGAGCCGGCCGGTGATAGCTGGCCTGGTCCCCGCCTCGGCGGTTCCGGCCGGCGGGTTCCTTGCCCTGTTCGGCGGCCCGCGGCACCCGGCGCCGGCGCAGGTAGTCCCGCCGTGGCGGATCAGGCGTGGCGGCCGGGGACGGTGGCGGTTCACCGCCGTCCCCGGCCGGCCCGGTCCGTCCGGCTTTCCTGGGCGCGCCTGGCACCGCTGCCCCCGGCGGCTGGCCGGCGTGAGTGGCCGCGGTGGCATCCCGGCGGGCCGCGTCGCCGTCTGCCGTTCGTACCCCGGGGAGGGTGGCCTGCCCGTCCGGCGGCGCCGTGGCCTGCCCGGCCGCGGGTGCCACGGCGGTTGCGGCCGCGCCGCCAGGCCGCTCGGCGGCGAGCGGCTCCTCGCCCGGCTGCCGTTCGCGCCGGGCCTGGCGCTCTTGCAGCACCTCAAGCCTGCGGCGCACGTCAAAGGGCACGATGGTGGCCGCTGAGTGGGGGATCTGGCTCACCACCGCCGCGATCTTGTCGGCGGTCCGGTCGTGCAGCAGCCTGCTCACCAGGCGTGAGTAGCTGCGCCGCGGCAGCACCACAGTCACCTGGGTGCCCGGCAGGCCTGCCTCCCGGCTGACCAGTTCGGCGGCGGCCCTGGTCAGGCGGCGGTCGGGGCAGTCGATGAAGTCGAGCACGACCCCGCGGTCCGCCCGTGTCCATTCCTCCCTCAGCAGGTTGGCCTGGTCGGTGTCGATGACGAAGTGGACGGCGCGCAACGTGGTCGGCCGCAGGCTGCGTGCGTACCTCAGCGCTGCCAGCGTGGCCAGATCGAAGCTGTCCACCAGGACGAACACCGTGCGCCGGGGGTAGTTGGGCTGTTCTGGCGGGCGGGCCCGGCTGCCCGCCCGCTCCAGCACTGCGGCCTCCATCGTGTACTCGCGGTTCAGCCGGATGAACGCGAACCATAGGATCGGGAAAAGGATCACCACCAGCCAGGCGCCTTCGGTGAACTTCACCACCGCGAAAACCGCGACCACGACCGCGCTCAGGGCGCCGGCCGCGATGTTGATGATCCGCTTGTGCCGCCACCCCGCCTCCCGGGTCCGCTTGTGATACCTGGCCATCCCGAAACCGGCCATCGTAAAGGCCGTGAACACGCCGATCGCGTACATGGGGACCAGGCTGTTGACGTTCGCGTCCCGGACGATCACCAGCGCGACCGAGACGATGGTCAGCCCGATGATCGCGTTCGAGAACACCAGCCGGTGCCCGCGCTTGAGCAGCCAGCGGGGCAGGAACGCGTCACTGGCCACGTAGCTGGCGAGGAAGGGGAACCCATTGAAGCTGGTGTTGCCGCCGGTGAACAAGATCAGCGCGGTCGCTGCCTGGATCAGCAGGAACAGCGCCTGGCCCGCGAACGAGGACCCGAAGACCGCCTGCGCCTCCTGGGCCAGCACGGTCGGGTAGCCAGGCACCCGGGGGGTCGCATAGGTCACGTGGGCGAGCCAGGAGATACCCGCCACCAGGAAGCCGAGGATCACGCCCTCCGCGACCAGTACCTGGCGGGCGTTGACCCCCTCTGGCGGGCGGAAGGCGCCGACGGCGTCCGATACCGCCTCGATACCGGTCAGCGACGCGCCGCCGTTCGCAAACGCCCGGAGCAGAGTCAGGATGAACGCGAACGTGATGATGCCCGCGGTGCCGGCCCCGATCTGATAATGGTAGGGCAGGGCGTGCGGGTTAGCCCGGTGCAGGCCGCCCAGGGCCTCACGGACCAGGCCGACCACGATCATCAGGATGACCGCGCCGGAGAACAGGTAGGTGGGCACCGCGAAGATGCGCCCGGCTTCCTTGATCCCGCGCAGGTTCCCGTAGCACATGAGCAGGATCACGCCGACCGTGATCTCCAGGTGCCACGGGCCGAGCGCGGAGAACGCGGAGACCACAGCGGCGGTGCCGGCCGAGATCTGCACCGCCACCGTGACGACGTAGTCGATGAGCAGGGCCACGGCGGCGATCTGGGCGATCCTGGGCCCGAAGTTCTCCCTGGCTACGACGTATGAGCCGCCGGGCCGGATGTAGACCATCACCACCTCGCGGTAGGACAGCACCACCAGCACCATCACCACCAGGATCACGAGTGTTATCGGCAGGATGATGGTGAAGGCCGCGAGCCCGGCCAGCGGCAGCAGCGCGATCAGGATCTCCTCCGGGCCGTACGCGGAGGAAGAGATCCCGTCCGGGGAGAGCACGCCCAGCGCCAGCGGCTTGGACAGACGCTGATGACGCAGCTCCTCGTTGATCATGGGCGGCCCGAGCAGGCGGCGTTTCACCGAGTACAAGAAGCTCTCTTCGTCCAGCTCGCCGCTTCCGCCCAGCAGGCCGACTGCGTTACGTATGGCCACGTCCGTACGTCCCGTCGATCGCGCGTCCCTGTCGTGGCCTTCATACCATCGTTGGCCAGCGTCTAGGCCCCGGGGCCGGGGTCAGATGGCAGCGGACAGCACGGTGGCGCCGGCTTGGCCGTATCCCGTGGAACCCCAGCGTCCCGGCTGGTTAGCCGGCGCTCAGACCAGGAGCTCGTAGGCGGGATTGATCATGACCGTTCCGGTCTGCCCGACACCGACCCGGCCGCGGAGCTGGATCCTGCTGCCGGGCTCGACGCCAGGTATGTGCGTGCGCCCGTAGAACAGCGCGGTGATCTCCCCGGTGCCGTCGGTGACCAGGCAGGCCAGCACGCAACTGTGTTCCACCGGCCGGATCTCCGTGCTGTGGACCCGGCCCTCCACGGTGGCCTTGCCGTTGTGGGTGACGGCGCCGATCGGCGTGACACCCGGCCGCGTGGCCGGCCGGGCCGGCTCGCGGCCGTCCCCATTGGGGACTGACATCTTGGCCTTGCGGTCTGCCTGGCGCTCGGCGAGCACTTCCAGCCGGGCCGCCTCGTCGAACGGGAGGATCGTCGCGGCCGAGCGGGGTATCCGGCTCACCACCCGGGCGATCTTGTCTGCGGTCTGGTCATGCAGCAGCCGGCCGATCACCGACGCGTAGCTGCGCCGGGGCAGCACCACCGTCACCTGTGTGTCTGGCTGGCTGGCCTCCCGGGCGACTAGTTCCCCGGCGGCCCGCGGTATCCGCCGGTCGGGGCAGTCCACCAGGTCGAGCACGATGCCGCGCTCGGCGCGCAGCCATTCCTCCCGCAGCTCGCTGGCCTGTTCGGTGTCGATGACGAAGTGCACCGCGCGCAGGGCGGTCGGCCGCAGGCCCCTGGCGTAGCGCAGCGCGGCGATCGTCGCCAGGTTGAACTCTTCCACGAAGACCAGCACCGTGCGGCGCGCATAGTTCGGCGGGGCGGGTGGCTTGCGGCCGTTGAGGTTCTGCAGAACCTCGGCCTCCAGCCGGTACCGGCCGTTGATCTTGATCAGGGCGAAGACCATCACCGGGAAGATGATCAGGATCAGCCACGCGCCCTCGGTGAACTTCACCACCGCGAAGATCACCACCACGATCGCGGTGAGCACGCCTGCCGAGAAGTTGATCACCCGCTTGTGCCGCCAGCCCTGCTCCTTGGTCCGCGTGTGGTATCTCGCCATGCCGAACCCGGCCATGGAGAACGCGGTGAACACGCCGATGGCGTAGAACGGCACCAGCCGGTTGACGTTCGAGCCGACGAAGTACAGCAGGCCCACTGCGAGCACGGTGAGCACGATGATCCCGTTGGAGAAGACCAGCCGGTGGCCGCGCTTGGTCATCCAGCGGGGGAGGAACGAGTCCTCGGCGACGAAGCTGGTCAGGAACGGGAACCCGTTGAAGCTGGTGTTGCCGCCGGTGTACAGGATCAGCGCGGTTGCCGCCTGCACCACGAAGTACATGAAGTGGGCCGACTGGCCGAACACCAGGCTGGCTTCCTGGGAGATGACGGTCGGGACGCCGATGCCGTACGGGATCGCGTGGGTCACGTGCGCCAGCCAGGAGATGCCGGCGACCAGGGTGCCCAGGATGATGCCCTCGGCGACCAGCACCCTGCGGGCGTTGATCCCCTCCGGCGGCCGGAACGCGCTCACCGCGTTCGACACCGCCTCGATGCCGGTCAGCGATGAGCCGCCGTTGGCGAACGATTTCGCGAGGGTGAAGGCCAGCACGATGAAGGTCAGCCCGGCGGTGCCCGCGCCGACCTTGACGGTGCCGGACAGGGTGTGCACGTCCTGCGGGTGGAGGTTCCCCAGCACCTCCCGGACCAGCCCGACCACGATCATCAGCAGGATGGAGCCGGTGAACAGGTAGGTGGGCAGCGCGAACGCCTTGCCCGCCTCGCGGATGCCGCGCAAGTTGCCGAAGCACATGACCAGCACGACCCCGATCGAGATCTCGTCCTGGTAAGGCGCGAGCGAGGTAAAGGCCGACGCGACCGCCGCGGTTCCGGCGGCGACCTGCACCGCGACGGTGACCACGTAGTCGATCAGCAGCGCCACCGCGGCGACCTGGGCAATGCGCGGGCCGAAGTTCTCCCTGGCGACCACGTAGGACCCGCCCGCCCGGGTGTAGACCGTCACCACCTCGCGGTAGGACAGCACGACCAGGAGCATCACGAACAAGATCACCCCGGTCATCGGCAGGATCAGCGTGAACGCGGCGATCCCGAACACCGGGAGCAGCTCGATCAGCATTTCCTCGGTGCCGTAGGCGGAGGAGGAGATGCCGTCCGGGGAGAGCACGCCCAGCGCGATGAGGTTCGACAGGCGCTGGTGGCGCAGCTCCTGGTTGACCATGGGGGGCCCGAGCAGGCGCCGCTTGACGGAATACCCGAAGCTTTCCGGCAGATCACTCCCCGGAGTTCCAAGCAGGCCAGCCGCCTTGCGCAGGGCCACCGCTTCCTTGCCCTCCCATCCTCCGGCCGCGGCCGGGCCTTGACGGCACCCGGCATGGCGCCAGGACCCGGTTCGGTCACTCCACCCGACGCTAAACGCGGCCGTGCGCTGCATCTGCTAAGGCCGCGTCAAGACTGCTGACCTGCGCGTTAAGGATTTATCAAGATCCTTAATTTCGGCCTGACCTGGCGTTCGACTGTCTTCGAGATGAACGGTTCGATGCCGCGAGGGCTGGCCGCGCCCTACGCGCTGGTGACGGGTTACGCGGCGCTGCTGGCAATCGGCACGGCCGCTGCCGTCCTGCACGGCCGGTTCTCGGCGACGGGCGTGCTGATCGCGGCCGCGGCGGTGGTGACCGCATGGTCGTTCGTGGCGGAACCGCTGGCGGTGATCCCGCTGGCCGTTGTCGGGTGGCTCACCGCGGTGGGGTTCTCCCGTCCGCCGTACGCCCAGCTACGGGTGACCGGTCCGCACGCGGCGAATGCCGCCATCGTCATCGCTGCCTGCGCGCTGGCCGGGGGCGCCGTCGGCCTGCTCATGCGCTGGTCGGCGAACAGGCCCATACTGGAAGGCGTGGGCGCTGGAAGAGATGCCGGGCAGCCTGCCACGGATCCGGGGCAGGCCGGGGAGGGCACCGAGCTGGCGGGCGGGCAGCCCGCGGCGGGCCACGGTGCGCTCATGGTGCGGGCGGCCTATGCCGTCGGCGCCCGCCGGGCGCTGCTCGGGGTGCTGCTGGCCCTGGTCGGCCTGCCGCTGCTGACCGGCCTGCTGGTGCTGGCCCGGCCGCACCTGAGCCTGACCGACGATTTGCTGATCTACCTGGTCGCGGTGGTGACACTGGCGGTGATCGGCGGCTTCTGGCCCGCCATCATCGCCGCCGCCTCCGCCAGCCTGCTGGTCAACTGGTTCTTCACCCCGCCACTGCACACGTTCACCATTGACAAGCCCGACAACCTGCTGGCGCTCCTGCTCTTCGTCACGGTCGCCGTCGCGGTCAGCAGCGTCGTTCATCTCGCCGCGATCCGGGCCGGCCAGGCCGCCCGCAGCCGGGAGGAAGCCAGGTCGCTGCTGGAGCTTGCGCAGACGGTGCTGGGCGGCGCCGACACCCCGGCGGCAGTACTTGACCATCTCGTGCACACCCAGGGCGGCCTGGCGGAACTGCTGGAAGACGTCAGCGGGCGCTGGGTCCGGATCGCGGCCAGCGGCAGCGCGGCTCCCTCGGCGCCGGTCACCCGCGTCGGCGTCCGCAGCGACCTGACGCTCCAGGTGAGCGGGCAGCCGAGCCCCATCGCGCCCGGCCTGCTGGCCGGCTTCGCCGCGCAGATCGCCGCCGCGCTCGACCGGGAGCGGCTGCGCACCCAGGCCGCCCAGGCGGAGGCCCTCGCCGAAGGCAACCGGATGCGGACCGCTCTGCTGGCCGCGGTCAGTCATGACCTGCGCACCCCGCTGGCTTCGATCAAGGCCAGCGTCAGCAGCCTGCGCCAGACCGACGTCGCCTGGACCGAATCCGATCAGCAGGACCTGCTCGCCACCATCGAGGAGAACGCTGACCGGCTGGATGGGCTGATCGGGAACCTGCTCGACATGAGCCGTCTGCACACGGGCTCGCTGCAGCCATTCCTCCGCCCCATCACCATCGACGAGGTGGCCCCGGTTGCGCTGCGGGGCCTGGACGCCCCGGCTGACGTGCGGCTGGAGGTGCCTGACGGCATCCCGCTGATGCTGGCTGACCCGGGCTTGCTGGAGCGGGTGCTGGCGAACGTGTTCGCCAACGCGCTGCAGCATTCCCCGGCCGGCCGGCCACCGGCGCTGCGGGCACACCAGGCAGCGGACACCCTCGTGCTCGAGGTCATCGACTACGGCCCGGGCGTTCCAAATGAGCTGAAGAGCCAGATCTTCGAGCCGTTCCAGCGCTTCGACGGGCGCAAGGCCGGCGTGGGCCTGGGCCTGGCGGTGGCCAGGGGCTTCACCGAGACCATGGGCGGGACCATCGTCGCGGCCGACACACCTGGTGGCGGGCTCACGGTGAGGATCACGCTGCCGATTGCGGGCAGGAACGTCAGTTCCATGCAGGGCGCCGAGTCGTGACGCATGTGCTGGTCGTCGATGACGAGCCGTCGATCCTGAGGGCGCTGCGGATCAACCTTGCCGCCCGGAACTACCAGGTCAGCACCGCAAACGACGGTGCCTCGGGTCTGGCGGCGATGTCCCGCGATCGTCCCGACGTGATGATCCTCGATCTCGGGCTGCCCGACATGGACGGCACCGAGGTCATCCGCGGCGTCCGGGGCTGGGCGTCAACGCCGATCATCGTGCTCTCGGTATGGGGGCACGAAAGCCAGAAGGTGGCGGCACTCGACGCCGGCGCAGATGATTACGTGACGAAGCCTTTTGGCATGGATGAGCTCCTCGCCAGGCTCCGGGCGGCGGTCCGGCGGGCCTCACCGGCCCCGGATGAGCCGGTCGTGGAGACCGCTGACTTCACCGTCGACCTGGCGGCAAAACGCGTCACCCGGGCTGACGGCAGTGACGTCCGGCTGACCCCCACCGAATGGCAGCTGCTGGAGATCCTGGTCCGCAACCACGGCCGCCTGGTCACCCAGCGCCAGCTCCTGCAGGAAGTCTGGGGACCGGCTTATGAGACCGAGAGCAACTACCTGCGCGTCTACGTCGCCCAGCTGCGCCGCAAGCTTGAGCCGGAGCCTGCGCGGCCGCGTTACCTGCTTACCGAGCCGGGGATGGGATACCGCTTCGCCACCGACTGACCGCGAGGTCAGCCGATGCCGAAGAACCCGAGCACGGTGGAGCCGAGCAGCAGCAGGCTCATCGCCGAGATGCCGGCCACGCAGATGGTCGCGGCGATCTTGAACACCGGGCGGTTCGCCGCCTTTCCCAGCACACTGCGGCGGTTGGTCAGGATCAGGATGTACACCAGGATCACCGGGGTGACGATGCCCTGCAGCACCTGCGTGCCGATCAGCAGACTGATCAGGTTGACATGGGTCAGCGCCAGGCTGGCGCCGATGATGACCTGCACGGTGAACAGCCCGAGAAACAGCCGGGCCTCGGTGAACCGGCGGGACACCGACCGCTCCACCCCGACCGCCTCGCCGATGGCATAGGCGCTGGACAGCGGCACCACCGCACCCGCCAGCGCGGAGGCACCGATCAGGCCCAGCGCGAACAGGACCTCGGCCGCCTGCCCGGCCACCGGCCGCAGCGCCTGCGCCGCCTCCGAGGCCGACGTGAGCGGCCCACGGCCGCCGATGGCAGCGGCGGTGGCGATGATGATGGTGATCGAGACGATGCAGGCGAACACCGCCCCGGAGATGGCGTCGATCCGGGCCCGTGGGTAGTCGGCCGGGTCGGCGCCCTTGTCCACCACCCCGGCCGCCGCATACAGCTGCATGTACGGGCTGACGGTGGTGCCGATCAGGGCCACCCCCAGCAGCAGGTAGGGCTTGCTGAACTCCACATGCGGGATGACCAGATTGCTGCCGACCGCGGACCAGTCCGGGTGGCCCAGCACTGCGGCGACCGGGTAGGCCAGGAAGGCCAGCGACATGATCAGGAAGATCCGCTCCGCGTAGCGGTAGGAGCCGAACAGCACCAGCGCCCAGATGGCCACCGCCGCGATCGGGATGATGATGTAGCGGCTCACCCCGAGCAGCCCGAACGCGGCCCCGATGCCGGCGAACTCCGACACCACCAGCCCGGTGTTGGCCAGCAGCACACAGCCCAGCGCCAGCGCGGTCAGCCGGAGCGTGAACTGCTCCCTGATCAGCGCGGCCAGCCCCTTGCCGGTATAGGTGCCCAGCCGGACCGCCATCTCCTGCACCAGCACCAGCGCGACAGTGACCAGCACCATGAAGAACAAGGTCCGGTAGACGAACTGGGACCCAGCCGAGGCGTAGGTGGCAATGCCGGCCGCGTCGTTGCCGGCGTTGGCCGCGACGATGCCCGGGCCCGCGATGGCCAGCACCAGCCAGATCCGGCTCTTACGCGACCGCATCAGCCGGGCCCCGCCGGAGCGGATCGTGGTCAGCCTGGCCAGCCCGCCCCGCTCCCGGGGGGCCCGGCGCTCCCGGGTGTCCGCCACCTCCTCCCGCGCGCTCACTGCAGGAACCGGGGGTAGTGCAGCAGCCGGCCGTGGCCGGGAACGAGTGCGTCGAGCACGTCGTCGGACAGGATCCGCCCCAGCGGCCTGCCCTGGTCGTCCACCACCAGCAGGGACGAGCGCCGCGACTCCACCATCTCGGTGGCAACCTTGTCCATGTCGTCGTCGGGCCGCAGGGTGACCGGCGGGTCGTCGGGGTCGATCACCGCGGAGAGCGGCTTTTCCGCGTCGTTGACCAGCAGGTCGAAGGCTGAGACATCGCCGATCACCCTGCCGTCGGCATCGATCACGGCAACCGAGTCGATCTCGGTCTGGTGCCTGGCCAGCTTGCGCAGCCGCTTGCGGACGCCGCCGACGGTCTCGTCCGGGCCGGCGGTGCACAGCACCGTCGTCATGACGCCCCCCGCCTCGTCCTCGGGGTAGCCGAGCAGGCGGGCGAGTTCCCGCTGGGTGTCGGCCGGCATCCGGGCCAGCAGGTGCGCCTGCTCGCCCGCGGGGAGATCGCGCAGCGCGTCCACCGCCTCGTCCGGTTCCATCCGCGCCACCAGATCGGCCGCCTGGTCCGGGTCGACCTCGCGCAGCAGCGCGGTCAGCTCGTCGGCCTCCATCTCTTCCAGCACGTCCGCCGCCAGGTCATGGTCCAGGCTGGCCAGCAGTTCCCGGCGGCCGGGCCGGCCCAGCTCCTCCAGCACATCGGCCAGTTCGGCCGGGCGCAGCCGGCGCAGGGCCGTGTGCGGGGTCCGCAGCTTCACCGCGGCCGGCGTCTCCGGCGAGTCCTCGCCGAACGACTCGATCGCGGCCCAGTCGATGACCCGGTCCGGGGTCGGATGCCAGCGGAACCGCTTGGGGCCGAGCCGCCGCAGCAGGGTCTGCAGGCTCACATCCACCCCGACCAGCCGGACCTGGTCGCCGACCTGGGCAAGGTAGAGGTCGGCCGCCCGGATCACCTGCACCTCGTCGGTGTCGACCAGCTGGTGGTCGAGGATGTCGCGGTGCAGCAGCAC
>Ga0318525_10000809_pt1 | contig 10554 bp, 8 predicted proteins | sample GRESIP052b4f23_FD_203482 | JGI IMG/M metagenome (GOLD analysis project Ga0318525, IMG submission 203482) | Tropical soil microbial communities from Luquillo Experimental Forest, Puerto Rico - GRE.SIPMG.052b4f23 | ecosystem: Environmental > Terrestrial > Soil > Tropical forest > Bulk soil...
GAGGACGATCGAGGCGCTGGCGCGAACCCGCAGCCTCGGCAAAGGTGTGGCGGAGGGCAAGCTCGGTGGCGAGATCCTGGAGGCGGTCGGGCGCGGGCTCACCGAACCGCCGCCATTCGATCTGCCGCAACCCGCGAAAATCGAGTCGCCTTCGGGGCTCGGTCCGCTGGTCGAGTTGCTGCGCGTCTTGTTGAAGCAGCGCTGTGAGGACCACGAGGTCGCGCAGAAATTGTTGGCCTCGTCCGAAGACCTTGAAGCGGTCGCCGCCGACGACCACGCGCCGGTAAAGGTGTTGTCGGGGTGGCGCCGCGAGATCTTCGGCAATGATGCGCTGGCGTTGAAGCACGGAGAGCGGGCGCTGGCGGTCCGGCAAAACCGCATCCGTCTCGTCGAGCTGCTGGACCCGGAACGCGCTCCTCAGTAGGAGGGCTGCAGTGCGGTCGTACGGGCTCTCCTTCCTGAATTGTCGCGACCGCCTCCTCCGGTGTTGCTCCTCTCTCCATCATCCGAGCGATTGCGTGAGGATGGAGGCTCACTAAGTGCGGGCGTAGGTGTCGAACAAACGGTGGTGCTCGTCGAGCGCGAAACGGTCGGTCATGCCGGCGAGATAGTCGGCCGCGACACGGGCGGTTTGCGGCTCGTCCGGTCCGCCGGCGTTGTCACGCCACTCGCGCGGCAGGCATTGCGGCTCGGCGAGGTAAAGCGAGAAGAGATCGTGGATGACCCGGCGGGCCTTCGAACTCATCCGGTTGACCCGATGATGGCGGTACATCCGCTCGAACAAAAACTCCTTGAGCGCCCGATCGTTGCGGCTCATTTCGCTGGAAAAACCGACGACCGGCGCTTTGAGCCGCCGCACCTCGTCGGCCGAGCGGACAGCGCTGTCGGCGAGCCGCTTGCTCGTCTCGTCGATCAGATCGCTGACCATCCGATCGATCAGCCGCCGGATCGCCTCGTGGATCACCCGCGCTTCCTCAAGCCCTGGATAGTGCGACTCCACGTCGCGGAACACCGGGCCGACCAGCGGGACGTCGGCGAGATCGGCGACGGCGAACAGCCCGGCGCGCAGTCCATCATCGACGTCGTGATTGTTGTACGCGATATCGTCGGCGAGCGCCGCCACCTGCGCCTCGGCGCTCGGAAAGCTGTCCAGCCAGAGCGGATGGCGGCGGTCATATTCGGCGATCGACGGGGGCACCGCTCGATCCATGCCGGAGCTTAGCAAGGGTCCGTTGTGCTTGACCGTGCCTTCGAGCGATTCCCAGGTCAGGTTGAGCCCATCGAACTCGGCATAGCGACGCTCGAGACAGGTGAGGATGCGCAATGTCTGATCGTTGTGCGAGAAACCGCCAAACCGCGCCATCTCGGCATTCAGCGCCTCCTCGCCGGCGTGGCCGAAAGGGGTATGGCCGAGATCGTGAGCAAGCGCCAAGGTCTCGGCGAGGTCTTCGTCGAGAGCGAGCGCGCGGCTGATCGTGCGCGAGATCTGCGCCACTTCGAGCGTGTGGGTCAGGCGCGTTCGATAGTGGTCCCCCTCATGATAGACAAAGACCTGGGTCTTGTGCGTCAGCCGGCGGAACGCCGTCGAATGGATGATGCGGTCGCGGTCGCGCTGGAACGGCGAGCGCACCGCATGCTCCGCCTCCGGATAAAGACGACCCCGCGATTCCTCCGGCTTCGACGCGCAGGGTGCCAAGCCGATGGGCCGGATCATTGCTGCACCGGCGGTCGGTAGGATGGGTTGAGCTCAGCGAAGCCCATCACCTTCGGCCGGATCATCATCGCTGGGTTTCGCGAGAGGCTCAACCCACCCTACAGCCAGCCCTCAACCGGACCGTTGCCCCCGAATCGATGCTGCCATCCGCCGCGACGGCGAGGCGGTAGTCTCGTTCGGCCGTCTCGCGCGAGATCAGGCCGTCGGCGACGTCGAGAGCGACCTGCTGGGGGTCGCGCGCGGCGGGATCGCCAAAACCGCCGCCGCCGGGCGTTTCGAGGCGGATGAAATCACCGCCAGGCACGCTCTGCCGCCCCTTCGGCCCTATCGGCTTGCCTGAGACCAGGCTGACTCGGCCGGGTGCGCCATTGCCGCCGCTATCGCGACCCCGCGCCGGGTTTGAAATCCGCTCGAAATTGCACAGCATCGCGATCGGCGTACCGTCGGCGCCGCCCAGCTCGATCACCTGGCCGAGCCCGCCGCGGAACTGTCCGGCGCCACCCGAGCCCTCGCGGTATTCGCGGCGGCGGAACAGCACGGGCGCCACCGCCTCGCTCGCCTCGATCGGGATCGTCCGCACGCCGCTGGGGAACGCGGTCACATCGAGCCCGTCCTTCCCCGGCCGGGCGCCGGCGCCGCCGCAATGGAAGATCGCGGTGCTGAACGGCCTGATCTCGGGCCGCGGGCGGCCGTCTGCAGTGCCGAGCTCGTCGAGCACGTCGGCCCCGCCATAAATCTGCGGGATCCATAGCGAGGAGGCGCCTTCGGCCGGCACCCCGTCTTTCATCACCTGATGGAGGCAGCCGAAAACGACATCGGGCAGCATGTGGCCAACGGTATGCCGGGCCGCTACGGCGCGAGGCCGCTTCACATTGAGCAGGCAGCCCTCGGGCGCGCTGACCGTAATCGGCGCGAGCGAGCCGGCGTTGTTCGGCACCTCCGGCGCGACAATGCACTTTACCCCAAAAGCGGTGTAAGCCGTCGCGTAGTTGAGCACGACATTGATGCCGAACGCGCTCGCCGGCGAGGTGCCGGTGTAATCGACGTGGATGCCGTGCTCCCCGATCGTCATCTCGGCGGCGAGTGTCAGCGGGCGCTCGAAGCCGTCCATCCTCAGACTGTTGCGGTAGGAGCCCTTCTTTAGCTTGCGGATCTCCTCGATCGTCGCTTGGCGCGAAGTCTCGATGATGTGCTCGCCGAGGCGGTCGAGATTGGTGATCTCGAACTCCTCCATCATCTCGATGAGGCGGCGGCTGCCTTCGTCGTTGCACGCGGCTAGCGCGTAGACATCGCCCTCGACCTGCAATGGCTCGCGGACATTGGCGCGGATCAGACGCAACAGGTCGTCGTTCATTCGGCCTTCCCGCGCCAGGGCCATCAGCGGGATCGATAGGCCCTCTTCATAGACCTGGCGGCCATCCGGACCCATGCCGAGCCCGCCGATGTCGACGACATGCACGGTGCTGGCGAAAAGCCCGACCGCCTCGCCGCGCAGAAAAGTCGGACTGACCACCGTCAGATCGTGCAGGTGCCCGCAGGTCAGCCACGGGTCATTGGTGATGTAGTGATCGCCCGGGCGCATCGTTTTCAGCGGGAAGGCGTCGAGGAAATGCTTGACCGCCGCCGCCATCGAATTGACGTGCCCCGGCGTGCCGGTGACCGCTTGCGCCAGCATATTGCCGTCGCGGTCGAACACGCCCGCCGAGAGGTCGCCGGCCTCGCGCACCGTCGTCGAAAACGCCGTGCGCACCAGTGTCTGTGCCTGCTCCTCGACGACGGCGATGAGCCGGCTCCACATGATCTGCATGTGCATCTGCGACAATGCAGTGTTAGGTCTGCCGAGCATCGGCCTAGTCCCTACAATTCCAGACTAAGGAAGGCTGAGGCATTCTAGCGAGCGATCGCTTCGAGCGCGAGGCCCAGCGGCGAGGTCGGCCGCATTTGTCGTAGCAATTGCGTCTTCACCCATTCCGCTGGGCGACCGCGTTGGCCGCCATTAGCTACAACCAACTATTGCATCAATTTTCGTCCATTGTGCAATCTGCAGCGAATCAGCAGCGAAATTCTCTCATTGATTGCATCCGCATACCCGCCTGGGGCTCTCGTGCGCCGCCTCCGAGCCGCCATCGTTCCGGAACTTACAATACGAATGAGGCAAAATTTTGGATGCCGTGTTGGCAACAAGGGCCCGCTCTGCTCGGTGCTGCGTCGTACCGATATCGAGCGAAACCGGTCAGCCTCCGCGGCGGGTCAGCTCGATATAGCCGAATGGGTCTATCCTCGCCTCAAACAGGGCGCTGACGACGGTCGAGGTTTCGTCCTCGACGATGATTGCGGGGCCGCGGATGAGCGCGCCGGGCCTAAGATCGCGGCGCTCGTATAGCGCGACGTCGATAAACTCGCCGGTGTCGGGATCGAAGACCGGGCGCCGCCGTGCGGGCTTTGGCATGTAGGGCTGTGGGGCGGGTCCGGCGGTGTCGGCTTGAGCCGGGCTCGGCGCGGACAGCAGCAATACCCAGCTCAGCACCTCGACCTCGACCCCCGGGATGACACGGCTGTAGAGCCGGCGATATTCCTGTTCGAAGGCGGCGTGAAAAACCGCCGCGTCGTCCTCGCGGTAGGGCCTGATCGGCAGCGGCACGGCGATTTCGTGGCCCTGTCCGCGATAGCGCATGAACGCCGAGCGGGTCTCCGTCAGCGGCGCGTCGCCGGCGCCGCGGCGGACGATTGCTTCGGCTTCGGCGCGCATCGCCGTGTAGAGTTCGTTGGCTGCGGCAGCATCGAACTGATCGAGCCGCTGCAGCGATGAACGGACGATCTCGTAGGCGATCGGTGCGCGCAGAAAACCAACCGCCGAGCCGACCCCCGCGTAGGACGGCACCAGCACCCGGTCCAGCCCTAATTTTTCGGCCATGCGCGCGGCGTGCAACGGCGCCGCGCCACCGAACGCGACGAGGGTGCGGCCGCGCGCGTCCTTGCCGCTCTCGATCGCGTGCACCCGCGCGGCATTTGCCATGTTCTCGTCGACGATCTCGCTGAGCCCGAGCGCGGCGAGCTCGACCGCCAGCTCCAACGGCTCGCCCACCTCCCGGCGCATCGCTTCCTCGGCCGCGTTGCGGTGGAGCGCCATGCGCCCGCCGGAAAATGCGGCAGGATCGATGCGGCCGAGCAACAGGTCGGCGTCGGTGACGGTCGGCTCCGCACCGCCCCGTCCGTAACAGGCCGGCCCGGGATCAGCGCCGGCGCTGTCCGGGCCGACGGTGATCCGCTTGAGCCGGTCAACTCGCGCGATGGAGCCGCCGCCGGCGCCGATCTCGACCATCTCAATGACCGGGATGCGCAGCGGCAGCCCGCTGCCTTTCTTGAAGCGGTAGATGCGCGCGACCTCGAAGGCGCGATTAGTCTGCGGCTTCAAATCGTCGATTAGGCAGATCTTCGCGGTCGTCCCGCCCATATCGTAGGACAGGACCTTGTCGAGCCGGCATTGCCGCGCGATTTCGGCGGCAAAGATCGCGCCGCCGGCGGGGCCGGATTCGACGAGCCGCACCGGGAAGCGGATCGCGGTCTCGGCCAAAGTCAGCCCGCCGCCCGACAGCATCAAGAACAGCGGGCAGACGAACCCCTCGGCTTGCAGCAACGCCTCGAGATTGGCGAGATAGCGGCCGATCAGCGGCTGCACATAGGCATTCGCGCAGGCGGTCGAGAAGCGCTCGTATTCGCGCATCTCCGGCGACACGTCGCTCGACAGTGTGATCGCGACGCGCGGCAGGCGTTCGGCGAGGATCTCGCCGGCGCGGCGCTCGTGCGCCGGGTTCGTGAAACTGTGCAGAAAGCCGATCGCGACAGCCTCGATGCCGAGGGCCGCGAGGCGCTCCGCAACCGAGGATACGCCGGCCTCGTCGAGCGGCACGAGCACCCGGCCGTGCGCCTCAACGCGCTCCTTCACTGGAAAGCGCAGCCGCCGCGGCACCAGCGGCGGCGGCAGGTCGATGTTGACGTCGTATTGCTCGAACCGGTTTTCGTGCCGGATCTCGATCGTGTCGCGGAAACCCTCGGTCGTAAGCAGCGCGGTCTTGGCGCCTTTGCGCTCGATGATCGCGTTGGTGGCGAGCGTCGTGCCATGAATGATGATCGAGAGATCAACGGGGCGGAGTCCCGCCTCCGAGAGAACCCTCCGGATCACGTCGATGACGGCGCGCTCGGGCGCCTCGGGCGTGGTCAAGATCTTGGCGCTCCACCGCCTCTCGCCCAATTCGAGCGCGACGTCGGTGAACGTGCCGCCGATATCGACACCCAGTCTTCCGCCCTCCACCACCGCGATCCCCTCGCCCGTCTGATGACGAGCGCGAGTGTTCGGCGAGGCGGACGGCGGTGTCAATCCGCCCGCCCGCCATTACTCAGAGTCTTCAGGCGCGATGGTGCCAGCCGTGATGTTCCCCGACCAGCGCATTGGCGGTTTGCTGCTGCTCCGGCGACAGGCTGGCGTAGAGCGGCTTGAACGCGGTGAGCAGCCGCGCCTCGTTGTCGGCGCGCACCTTTGCGAATTGGCCACGCAGGGTGAGACGCTGGACAGCGTCCATTGTGCCGCGCTGCTGCCGGGCGCTGGTGATCACCTGGTCGAGCGCGTTTGCGTTGTCGTGCATTGCCGTCGCCACCTGCTGCCACTGCGGCTCCTGAGCTCGGCCTTGAGGAAGGCGACGCGCCCGTCGACCAATTGGCTCGGCAGCATCCGCTCGTGATGGCGCATCGGCGCCTGCGCCGCGTCGGGGGCTGCCGGCGACGACGCGGTCTGCGCGAGCGCAGGGGTCAATCCGACCGCAGCAACGCCCGTGAGAAGGGCCGCAGCAAGAAATGGGGTACGAAACATCATGATTTTTCACCTCTATTACAGTCAGGGCGCTTGCCCCTCACCGATGACTTACGAGGCTACGTTTCATACCGTGCCCGCTAACGTCACCATTACAGCAATTTAACTTTCGGTCATTTCTATGGGCCGGCCATCCCGACCGTTGACGGGGTGGCCGGATGGGCGCCGCAGCGTGAATTGACACCGCTGGCCGCGGTCCTCATACTCCGCCGCTTTCCTGCTGAATCGTTGGGGGTCGGCGCGCCGGCCTCCCGAGGCGAGGAGAGTGCCGATGATGCATAGTCCCGGCAGCGGCAGCCGGCGTTTGGGATGGGTGCGGAAGGGCGCGCCGGCGGGCGACCGGCGACGACGATAGTGGCGCACCTTCTTTGATTTTCCCCGACCCAATCACGCAGGAGAGATTTCGTGATACCAGCCGTTATGCCGACTTATGCCCGGTGGGACGTCGAAGTCGAACGGGGCGAGGGCCCTTATCTCTACGCTACCGACGGTCGCAAGTTTCTCGATTTTACCAGCGGCATTGCGGTGACCGGCCTCGGTCATTGCCACCCGCATATCGTCGCCGCTCTTTCCGAGCAAGCAAAGCAGCTGTGGCATACCTCCAACCTGTTTCGCATTCCGGGGCAGGAGCGGCTGGCGCAGCGTCTTGTCGAAAATACCTTTGCCGATACCGTCTTCTTCGGCAATTCCGGCGCCGAAGCCTGCGAATTGGCGATAAAGGTCGCGCGCAAATACCAATCCGAGACCGGCCACCCCGAGCGCTATCGCGTCATCGGCTGCCATGGTTCGTTCAACGGCCGCACCTTTGCGACATTGGCCGCAGCCGGCAACGAGGCCTACCTCAAGGGTTTCGGACCGCCGATGGACGGGTTTGACCAGGTCGCGTTCGGCAATCTCAACGAGATGCGCGCGGCGATCGGCAAAGAGACCGCGGCGATGATGGTCGAGCCGATCCAAGGCGAGGGCGGCGTACGTGCCCCACCCGAGGGGTATCTGAGGGGGTTACGCGAGATCGCCGACGAATTCGGCCTGTTGCTCGTCTACGACGAAGTCCAATGCGGGATGGGGCGCACCGGCAAGCTGTTCGCCTACGAATGGGAGAATGCCCCACCCGATATCATGGCGATCGCCAAAGCGCTTGGAAACGGCTTGCCGGTCGGCGCCTGTCTTGCCACCGAACGCGCCGCGGTCGGCATGGTAGCCGGCACCCATGGATCGACTTTCGGCGGCAACCCGCTCGCGATGGCAGCGGGCAATGCCGTCCTCGACATCATGCTCGGGCCGGGCTTCTTCGCCCATATCCAGGCGATGGCGGCGCGGCTGCGGACGCGGCTCGAGACGTTGGTTCATTCCTATCCCAAGCTGTTCGCCGAACTGCGCGGCGCGGGCCTGCTGCTCGGCATCCGCTGCATCGTACCGGCGGCGGACTTCGTCGCAAAGCTGCGGCAGAATGGCCTGCTGACCTTGACGGCGGGAGAGAACGTGCTGCGCATCCTGCCGCCGCTTATTGCCGGCGAAGCTGAAATCGACGAGGCGCTCGACATCATGAACAGAGTGGCCCGGGAGTGGCCGTCATGAGGAGCGCCGTGCGCGAGCTGGCGTCGATCGACGGGCGGCGCGCGCCGCCCGATCCGCCGCGGCACTTTCTCGACCTCGACCAGATCGACAGCGCCGAGCTGCGGCGAATGCTCGATGTCGGCTTTGCGTATAAAAACGGCCGGCGCGACCGGCCTCTGGCGGGCAAGACGCTGGCGATGATTTTCGAAAAGCCGTCGACGCGCACGCGCGTATCCTTTGAGGTAGCGATGCGCCAGCTCGGTGGCGACACGATCTATTTCAACACCGCGGACAGCCAGCTCGGGCGCGGCGAGACCATCGGCGACACAGCACGCGTCCTCTCACGCTATGTCGACGCAATCGTGATCCGTACGAGTCAACCGCGAAAGCTCGATGATCTCGCGCGCTATGCGACCGTTCCGGTGATCAATGGGCTGACGGACACGTCGCATCCCTGCCAGCTGATGGCCGATGTGATGACGTTGCAGGAGAAGAAAGGATCACTTCCCGGTAAGGTCGTAGCCTGGAGCGGCGACGGCAACAATGTCGCGGTCAGCTGGGTGCACGCGGCGGTACGCTTCGGGTTCACGCTGCGGCTCGCCTGTCCCGAAGAGCTCAGCCCGCCACAGCGCCTCTTCGATTGGGCACGCCGCGAGGGCGGTCGCGTCGAGGTGACGACCGACCCGCTGGAGGCGGTGGCGAGCGCCGATTGCGTCGCGACTGACACGTGGATCTCGATGGGTGTCGAGGCGAGCGTCAACCGTCACAACCTGCTGGCTCGGTATCGCGTCGACGAGCATCTGATGGGGCACGCTAAGCCCGACGCCATCTTTATGCATTGCCTGCCGGCGAAGCGCGGCGAAGAGGTGACCGCGGGGGTGATCGATGGCCCCCAATCGGTGGTGTGGGACGAAGCAGAGAACCGGCTGCACTCCCAAAAAGGGATTCTCGCCTGGTGCCTCGGGTAGGTGACGGCAGGAGCTTGTCATCCCAACGCGTAAGGTATTTGGTCTCCGCTCGCTCTTCATCGGTCATGGCCGGACCTGTTCCGGCCATCCACGCGATCGGTTACGCCAAGGCAGTGCCGCGGAGCGTATGGATCACCGGGACAAACTCGGTGATGACCGAATAAGAATGGCCGATTTCGTATAAACAGCTTTGTTGCTGGAGCGCTCGATTTTGAATTCGCCTAGTCAGACGGCCCCCGACGATCTCATCCAACCCTTCCGCATCGATCCGTTTGCATTGCGCGGACGGCTGGTTCGGCTGGGCCCGGCGATCGACCGCATCTTGTCCCAGCACGAATACCCCGAGCCGGTCGCCGCGATGCTGGGCGAGGCGATCACGTTAGCTGTGGTGCTCGCCGGCGCTCTCAAATACGACGGGATCTTCACGCTGCAGACCAAGGGCGACGGGCCGATCCGCATGATGGTCGCGGATGTCTCTACCGAAGGTGCGGTGCGCGGTTATGCGCAATACGACGCGACCAAGCTCGAGGCCGCGCTGGCCTGTGCCAGGGTGTCCTCGCCCTCGGTGCCGCTTCTCGTCGGCTCCGGCTACATCGCCTTCACCGTCGACCAGGGCGAGGACACTGATCGTTATCAGGGCATCGTCGAGCTCGCCGGATCAACCCTCGCCGAATGCGCCAGCCACTATTTCCGTCAGTCGGAGCAGCTCCAAGCCGGGATCAAGCTGTCGGTGGGCCGGGCCGGGCCCGGCGGGAGCTGGCGTGCGGGCGGCCTGATGCTGCAGCGCGTACCGCCGGAGGGCGGCCGTGCGGTCATAGCGGATGATGTCGAGGACGGCTGGCGGCAGGCGATGGTGTTGATGAGTTCAGCGACGCCGGAGGAACTCGTCGACCCGGATTTGCCTCCGCATGGCCTGCTGTTTCGGCTGTTCCACGAGCAGGGTGTGCGGGTCTACAACCCGCACGCCCTCGAAGCGCGTTGCCGATGCTCGCGCGCGCGCATCGGAGCGATCCTGCGCGCCTTCCCGGCGAACGAGCTCGACGATATGCACAAAGAGGGGATTACCACGGTGACCTGCGAGTTCTGCAACGCCCGCTACGTCTTCGATCGGGCCGATCTGGAGCGTCTCAGACCCGGCTAATCGGCGGGACGCGCTCTGGACGCAGCGGCGCGAAAGATTACATTCTGCGCGGCCGTACCGAACCCGCGCCAACGCCTCGCCGCAAAGGGCCCGATGATCCAAATCTCATACCAGTCCCGATCGGCAGCCCGCGCTGCCGCTGCCGTCGTGCTCACCCTGACGCTCTATGCTTGCGACAACGCGGGAGCCGGAACCGGCGCCTATCCCGCCGATGCCACCGATCTCGGCCTTCTCCAGGAGGCGATGAAGCAGGTCGAAAGGAATTATGTCGCGCCGGTGAGCGGCAGCGAGCTCACCAGAGGGGCGT
>Ga0318525_10000818_pt1 | contig 10519 bp, 8 predicted proteins | sample GRESIP052b4f23_FD_203482 | JGI IMG/M metagenome (GOLD analysis project Ga0318525, IMG submission 203482) | Tropical soil microbial communities from Luquillo Experimental Forest, Puerto Rico - GRE.SIPMG.052b4f23 | ecosystem: Environmental > Terrestrial > Soil > Tropical forest > Bulk soil...
CGAGCGAGCGCAACCCGGCCGCCATCACGATCTTGTTCTTCTCGAGGCTGTCGGCCCCCATGCCCCAGCGGCCGCCGTGGCGCTCGATCGCGTCGTACGCCACCAAGGTCGGCACCAGGAAGGCGCCGCGCGCGGCCATCAGCTTGGCGGTCGCGGCGTCGATCAGGTTGCCGTGCTCGATCACGCGTACGCCCGCCTGCACCGCCCGCGCGATCGCCTCGGCGGCGTAGGCGTGGGCGCACACGTAGCGCTTGAACACCGCCGCTTCCTCGACCGCTGCGCGGATCTCGTCCGTCGTGTACTGAAGGCTCTCGAGCGGATCGTAGGGCGAGGCGACGCCGCCCGAGACCATGATCTTGATGTGGTCGACGCCCTGACGCAGCTGCTCGCGCGTCGCGTGCCGCACCTCGTCCACGCCGTCGGCGATGCCGAGCGTGAAGGCCATCGCATTGCAGCAGTGGCAGGTCGAGGCCGTGTCGGTCCGCCGCCGCGAATCGCTGTGCCCGCCGGTCTGCCCGATCGGGCGGCCCGCCACGAAGAGCCGCGGCCCGGGCAGATAGCCTTGCGCGACGCCTTCGCGAATGCCCCAGTCGGCGCCGCCGGTATCGCGCACGGTCGTGAAGCCACGGTCGAGCATCGCGCGCATGAGCGCCGCCCCGCGAGCCGTCATCAACGTGAGTGGGATCGCCTCCAGCGCGCGGATGTTGACCTCGGAGAGAAAGACGTGCACGTGGCAATCGATCAGCCCAGGCATCAGGGTGCGGCCGCCGGCGTCGAGCGTGAGGCTGGGGGAGACCTTGATCGGCCGGGCAGACACCTCGCGGATCCGCTCGCCCTCGACCAGGACCGAGGCGTTCTCCGTGAGGTCGCCCGACGCCGGGTCCAGCAAGTTGCCGTTCCTGATCAAGATCATCGCAGCAGGTAGGATACTCCAACCGCCGGCCGGGCTCGTTGTGCCGAAACGCAAAGCCGACGACTCGATCCCGGCACCTATTGTCGGGAGGAGGGGCGATGGACCTGGAAGTAACGGTTCGGGCCGCGGCAGGAGGCGATCTCGACCCCTTTGCCGAGCTCACCCGGCTCTTCCAGCACATGGCCTTCGGCTACGCGCTGTCCTTCGTCCGCGACCTCGGCCAGGCGGAAGACGTCGTCCAGGAAGCGTTCGTGTCGGCCTGGTACGCGCTGCCGAGCCTCGCCGACCCGGCGGCGTTTGCCGGCTGGCTCAGGGGCATCGTACGGCACCGCGCTATCGGGTACTCCGGCGCCAGCATCTGGAGTCCGTGCCGCTGACCCGCGCCGACGCGGTGGCGAACGACGAGCCCACTGCCGATCGCCGGGTCGAGCGCCGCCAGGAAGTCGGCGCCGTGCTGGCGGCGATCGCCGCATTGCCCAGACCGCTCCGAGAAGTCGTCACGCTCTACTACGTGCACGACTCCATCCCGGCGAAGGCGTTCTACTTCACTGGTGGACTGGGCGCGGTCATGGAGCGAGCACGCACGCGATAGGGATGTCTTGCCTCGGTGCCGCGGAGGCCGCACAATTGCGGCACCGATGGCGCGGCACTGGCTCGGGATCGACATCGGCGGCACCTTCACCGACTTCGCCCTCTTCGACACGCAGACCGGCGAGCTGGTCGGGCTGAAGGTCCCCTCGACTCCCCACGAGTTCGCCGAGGCGGTGCGGACCGGGCTCACGCGCCTGGCCGACGAGCACGCGATCGATCTGCGTGAGATCGGTACCGTCGTCCACGGCACCACGATCGCCGTGAACACGCTGATCCAGCGGACCGGCGCGCGGCTCGGCCTGCTCGTGACCGAGGGGTTCCGCGATGTCCTCGAGCTGCAGCGCCTGCGGATGCCGAACCCGTTCGATCTGCACGGCGCGCGCACGCCGCCGCTGATTCCCCGCGCGCGCGTCGCGGAAGTCCGCGAGCGCCTGCGGGCCGACGGCACGGTCGACACACCGCTCGACGAAGCGAGCGTGCGCGACGCCGCGCAGCGCCTGGCCCGGACGGGGCAAACCCTCGAGGGCCTCGTGATCTCGCTCCTGCACTCGTACCGGCGCCCGGTGCACGAGCAGCAGGCGCGAAAGATCGCCGAAGCCACGGCCCCCGGATTGCCGGTGACCGCGTCCTCCGACGTCTGGCCGCAGGCGCGCGAGTACGAGCGCACGGCGCTGGCGGTCGTCGACGCATACGTGCAGCCGAAGGTGCGGCGCTACCTCGAGGGTTTCGAGCAGGCGCTAGCCGCGCGCGGCGCGCCCGCCACACCGTACGTCACGAAGTCGAACGGTGGCATCATGCCGGTCGCCGCCGCGCGGACCCAGACGGCCGCGACGCTCCTGTCCGGGCCGGCCTCGGGCGTCATCGGCGCCGCGTACGTCGCGGGCCACGCCGGCCTGCCGAACGTCATCACGCTCGACGTCGGCGGCACCAGCGCCGACATGGCGGTCGTCGAGAACGGACGCCCGCGCGTGAGCACGAGCGAGCACATCGGCGGCGTCCCGGTGATGATGCCGGTGGTCGGCGTGAGCGCGATCGGCGCGGGCGGCGGGTCGGTCGCGTGGGTCGACGACGTGGGGCTACCGAAGGTCGGCCCGCAGAGCACCGGCGCCGAGCCCGGTCCGGCCTGCTACGGCCGCGGGGGCAAGGACGCCACCCTCACCGACGCGTTCCTGGTCTCCGGCTTTCTCGATCCCGAGCGGTTCCTCGGCGGCCGCATGCGCCTGGACCGCTCGCTCGCCGAGGCCGCCATCACGAGCTTCGCCGGCCGCCTCGGGATGAGCCCCGACGAGGCCGCCGAGAGCATCGTGCGCGTGGCCGTCTCGAACATGTACGCGGAGTTCACCAAGATCCTCTCGCGTGCCGCCGTCGATCCGCGGGACTTCGCGCTGGTGGCCTTCGGTGGCGCCGGGCCGGTCGTCGGCGCGCTCGTCGCACGCGAGGTCGGGATCCCCACCGTCTTCGTGCCGCGCGCGCCGGGCACGCTCTGCGCGCTGGGCGCGCTCAGCGCCGACATCGTGAACGACGCGGTCCGCACCGTGCACACGCGCGTCGAGGCCGAGCTGCGCGAAGCGGCGGCGTTACGCCGGCAGTACGAATCGCTGCGCGGCGAGCTGGCCGAGTGGCTCAGGCACTTCGGCGCCGGCGCGGGCTCCGCGACCCTCCGGTACGCCGCCGACATGCGCTACGTCGGCCAGTCGTACGAGATCGACGTGCCCATCGAGCTCGGCTGGATGGCGTCTGGCGGGGCGACACCGCTGCTCGCCGCATTCCACCACGCCCACGAGCGCGCGTTCGGCCACGCCGATCGTGAGGCGCCCGCGGAGATCGTGAACCTCCGCGTCCAGCTCCGCGCGGAGCGCCCGCGGGTGCCGATCGCCGAGATTCCGGCGGCCCCGTCGGCGCCCGTCGCGCGAGCGACGCGGCGCATCTGGCTCGACGGCCGCCCGACCGAGGCGCGCGTGTTCGACCGCGCGGCGCTCGGCCGCAGTGCCAGGCTCCAGGGCCCGGCCGTCGTCGAGCAGCCCGACACGACCGTGCTCGTGCCCGGCGACCACGTGGGCGAGGTCGATCGCTTTGGCAACTTGCTGCTCCGGAGGGAAGGCTGATGCGTCTGGACGCGCTCACCCTGGAGATTCTTCGCAACTACCTGCAGGGCGCGGTCGAGGAGATGGCCTACGTCGTCGAGCGCACGGCGTACACCACGTTCGTGAAGGAGACGGCCGACTTCACCTGTGGTCTCCTCAATCCGTCGGGCGAGTTCTTCGCGTATCCGGTCGAGCTCGGCGTGGCCAGCTTCGGCGGCATCAGCTACGCGGAGACGCTCGAGGCGGTGGGCCCGCTCGAGCCCGGCGACGTCGTGATCACGAACGATCCCTATGGCTCGGCGGCCGCGGCGACTCACCTGCCGGACATCCACCTGATCAAGCCGATCTTCTGGGAAGACCGCCTCGTCGCGTACGGCGCGGGGTTCCTGCACAGCTCCGACGTCGGCGGCATGGTGCCGGCGTCGATCACGCCGCGGGCTTCGGAGATCTTCCAGGAAGGGCTGCGCCTGCCGCCCAAGAAGCTCTTCAAGCGCGGCGAGGTGAACCGCGACCTGCTCGACGTCATCCTGGCCAACTGCCGCATCCCCGAGCAGAACTGGGGCGACCTGCAGGCGCTGGTGGCCGGGCTCACGACCGGCGAGCGCCGCATGCACGAGCTGATCCGCCGCTTCGGCGCCGACACCGTCGACAAGGCGATGGACGACCTGATCGACTACGCCACGCGCAAGGTCGAGGCGCTCATCCGCCGGATGCCGCAAGGACGCTACGAGTTCTCGGATTACATCGAGGACGACGTGGTCACGAAGATCCCGATCCGATTGAAGGTCGCGCTCACGATCGGCGACGGCGAGATCCACCTGGACTTCACCGGCAGCGACATCCAGGTGAGCTCGGCGCTCAACGTGCCGACGGCCGGCAAGGTGCATCCGTTCATGTCGGTCGCCCTGGTCAACTACTTCGCGACGCGCGACCGGACGATCCCGCTGAACGCGGGCGTGCTGCGCCGGGTGCGGATGACTCTCCCCGAGGGCTCGGTGGTGAACCCGAAGTTTCCGGCGGCGTGCGGCGTGCGCTACGCCACCGTGCTCCGGATCTACGACGCCGTGCTCGGCGCGCTGGCGCGGGCGGTGCCCGAGGACATTCCGGCCGCCAGCGGCGGTCAGGGCTGCATGGTCGCGCTCTCGCTGCCAGACCCGGAGGCGGGCCGTCGTCACGTGACGGTGATCGAGCCGATGATCGGTGGCGGCGGCGGCCGGCCCGCGCGCGACGGCGTCGACGGCTGCGACGCCTCGCTCGGGTTTCTCAAGACGACGCCGGCCGAGACGCTCGAGGCCGAGGTGCCGATCGTCGTCCGTCGCTTCCATCTGATCCCGGATTCGGCAGGCCCCGGGCGGTTTCGCGGCGGCTTCGGCGTGCGGCTCGACTTCCAGGTGTTCCAGCCGGAAGGACTCGTCACCGCGCGCGGGATGGAGCGGCTACGCTTCGCGCCCTGGGGCGTCGCGGGCGGCACGGCCGGCGCGACCGGCTCCGTCATGCTGAATCCGGGCACTGCCGCCGAGCGCGCGATCCCGAAGATCGACGTGCTGGCGCTCGAGCCCGGCGACGTCCTCAGCGTGAGGACGCCGGGTGGCGGCGGTCACGGCGACCGCTTCACGCGCCCGCCGTCCCACGTACTCGCCGACGTGCTCTCAGGCCTGGTCTCTCGCGAGCGCGCGCGCGAGGCATACGGCGTCGTCCTCGACGGCGACCGGGTCGACGAGACGGCCACCGCCGCGCTGCGCGCGGCTCGATGCGACGACGTGCCCGCGCGCGATGGCAACGGCGTCGTGTTCGATTTCGGCGCCGCGCGCCGCGAGCACGAGCGCCGCTGGCCGCCGGAGCTTCAGGACGCCTTCATCCGACTGTTGATGTCCTTGCCGGCGCCCTATCGTGCGTACGTGCGCCGTACCCTCTACGGTCGCGTCGAGACGCTGGCCGGCGAGCGCCCGGTGACACCGGACGATCTCGACCGGCTCTTGAAGGATCTGCGCGCCTCGATCGCGCTGAAATGAACGCATCACTGCCAGACAGGAGCACGACATGAGCACCGTCGACTGGAGCTACCACCGCCAGGGCTGAACCACCTGCGCCAAGACGCAAGGGTTCCTTGCGAAGCACAAGGTCGCCGTCGCCGCGCAGACCGACGCCAAGAAGGCCACCATCAAGGGCGACGCCGCGCTGGGCGCCCTGAAGGACGTGGACGAGCTCTACGTCGCCAAGGGCAAGAAGATCGTGCGCGTCGACCTCAAGCGCGAGAAGCGGCCGCGCGCCGAGCTCCTCGGCCTTCTGCTCGGGCCCACCGGCAATCTGCGCGCCCCGACTCTCCGGAAGGGGCGCAAGCTGATCGTCGGCTTCGACGAGGCCACGTACAAGCAGCTCCTCGGCTGAGCCTGCGCGCCGACGCCCGTGCCCGCGCGCCCGGGGGTGAGCCTGGGGTGCCTCCCGCGACCTGCGCGCGCCCCCACACGGCGGCGAATCTGCGAGGTGGCCGTTCAAGTAACGGTGCCTACACAGGTCGCGGGAGGCACCCCAGGCTCACCCCCGGGCGCGCTACCCGCCGCGACGCGGTGCTCAACCGCGCGCCGCTCAGCCGCGCCCTTCTGAATACGTGCTCGAAGCCCGGCAGCGCGCGCACGACGATGCCGCGCTCGTCACGTAGCGGACCGACACAGGCTGGAGCAACCCGGGCGCGCCCTTGCCAAGCTTCCGGCGTCGGCGCGGTGCTAAGCCGCGCTCAAGAAGACACGCCGCGGGTGCCTGCGCCCCAGGGGACGGGCCTGGGGTGCTTCCCGCGACCTGTGTAGGCACCGGTAATTGAACGGCAAGCTTCGAGGTTCGCCTCGTGCGGGGGCGCGCGCAGGTCGCGGGAAGCGCCCCAGGCCCGTCCCCTGGGGCGCAGCCGCCCAGTACGTGGCGCTCAGCCGCGCGCTTTGCGAAAGGCGCGCGCGAAGCCGGGGAGCGCGCGGACGACGGTGTCGCGCTCGACGGTCAGCGAGATGCGGATGTGGCCGGGCATGCCGAAGCCGGAGCCCGGTACCGTCAGCACGCCTTCGTCGGCCAGCAGCCGCACGAACGCCACGTCGTCCGGAATCGGCGTACGCGGGAACACGTAGAATGCGCCCTGCGGCTTCACGCACTGGTAGCCGATCCGCGTCAAACCCTCATACATCAGGTCGCGCTTCTCGCGGTAGGGCCCGACGTCGATCACCTGGTCGCCGACCTCGGCCACCACCCACTGCCAGAGCGCCGGCGCGTTCACGAAGCCGAGCACGCGGCTCGTGAACGTGCACGCCTCGAAGAGCGCGGCCGCCTCCGGCATGCGGGGCGAGAACGCGAGATAGCCGATGCGCTCGCCGGGGATCGCCAGCGACTTCGACCAGGACGTCGCCACGATCGAGCGCGTGACCAGCGGCGGCACCTGCGGCACCGCCACGTCGTCGAACACGAGCGCGCGATACGGCTCGTCGCTGACCAGCACGATCGGCCGCGCGGCGCGCGCCAGCATCGCCTCGATCTCGACGAAGGTCGAGCGCGGATAGATGACGCCGCTGGGATTGTTGGGCGAGTTCACGAGGATCGCGCGCGTGCGCTCCGTGATGGCCGCCTCGAGCTTGGCGATATCCGGCGTGAGATCCGCCCTGGGCGGCACGACGATCAGCTTGCCGCCGTGATTCTCGGCGTAGAACGTGTACTCGGCAAAGAACGGCGCGACCGTCAGCACCTCGTCCCCTGGATCGAGCAGGGCCTTCAGCACGGTGTTCAGCGCGGCGCCGGCGCCCACGGTCATCAGCACGTGATTCGCCGTGTACGGCAGACCGGTCGAGACCGAGAGCCGCCCGGCGACCGCCTCGCGCACCTTCACGTGACCGGCGTTGGGCATGTAGGCGTGCAGGTGCGGCGCCGTGCTGTCGAGCACACGGCGGGCCGCGGCCAGCACCGCCGGCGGCGGCTCGATCTCCGGATTGCCGAGCGTGAAGTCGAAGACCTTGTCGGCCCCGCGTTCCGCCTTGAGCCGGGCGCCCTCCTCGAACATGCGGCGGATCCAGGACGCCTTGGCGAGATTGTCGGTAACGGCGCGGGAGACGATCATGGGCTCACTCTACCCCAGCCAGCCGGAGCTCGTGAGCCCGGTGGCAGCCGACGACGTGGCCGGGCGAGGTCTCCTGGAACGCCGGCGTCTGGGTCCGGCACACCTCGATCGCGTGCGGGCAGCGGGGATGGAAGTAGCAGCCCGAAGGCGGCGCCGCGGGATTCGCCACCTCGCCCGGCAGCACGATGCGCTTGCCGCGCGTCCGCGGATCCGGCTCGGGCACCGCGGACAGGAGCGCCGCCGTGTACGGGTGTTTGGGCGCCGTGAAGATCTCCTCGGTCTCGCCGAGCTCGACGATGCGGCCGACGTACATCACCGCGACACGGTTACTGATGTAGCGGACGACGCTCAGGTCGTGCGCGACGAAGAGATACGTCAGTCGGAACTCCTCCTGCAGGTCGAACAGGAGGTTCAGGATCTGCGCCTGCACGGAGACGTCCAGGGCCGAGACCGGCTCGTCCGCGACGACGAGCCGCGGCTGGAGTGCCAGCGCCCGCGCGATGCCGATGCGCTGCCGCTCGCCGCCGCTGAATGCGTGCGGGAAGCGGCGCATGTACTCGGGCCGGAGTCCCACCCGGCGCAAGAGATCCGCCACACGCTGCTCGCGCTCGCGCCGGCTCTTCATGCCGTGGACCAGGAGCGGCTCGCCGACCAGATCGAGCAAGGTCATGCGCGGGTTGAGCGACGTGAATGGGTCCTGGAAGATCATCTGCATCTCGCGCCGGATCGCGCGCAGCTCGGCCTCGCCGAGCGTGGTGAGGTCGACCACCGAGCCGTCCGCCAGCCGCATGGCGATCTCGCCGCCGGTCGGATCGATCGCTCTGAGGATGCACCGCGCCGTGGTGGTCTTGCCGCAGCCGCTCTCACCGACCAGGCCCAGGGTCTCGCCCTCGTCGATGTGAAAGTCGACGCCGTCGACCGCGCGCACGTAGCCCACCGTCCGCTTCAGGAAACCCTTGCGGATGGGAAAGAGCTTTCGCAACCCGGCGACGCGCAACAGCGGGGCGTGGGCCGCAGCGCTCCTGGGCTCGCGGACGGCGCTCATTCGTAGAGGAAGCAGCTGACGGTGTGCCGGTCGCCGACGGCTCGCGGGCCGGGGGTCTGGCGGTCACACGTCCCCGCGATGAAGTCCGGGCAGCGCGGATGGAAGGGGCAGCCCGTCGGGCGATCGTAGGGGTGCGGCACCGAGCCGGCGATCGGCGTCAGCCGCTCGCGGCTCCGCGCCCGCATCCGTGGAATCGAGCGCAGGAGCGCCCGGGTGTAGGGATGCTTCGGCGCGTGGAAGATCGCGTCGACCGGCGCCTGCTCGACGACGCGCCCGAGGTACATGACCGCCACGTCCGTCGCCATCTCGGCGATCACGCCCAGGTCGTGGGTGATCAGCATGATCGCCATCCCGTCTTCCTGCTGGAGCTGGCGCATCAGCTCGAGGATCTGCGTCTGCGTGGTGACGTCGAGCGCGGTGGTGGGCTCGTCGGCGATCAGCAAGGTCGGGCTGCACGAGAGCGCCATCGCGATCATCGCGCGCTGGCGCAGGCCGCCGCTCAGCTGATGGGCGAGCTGATCCACGCGCTGATCGGGCGACGAGACGCCGACCCGCCGGAGCATGTCGATCGCCCGGGCGCGCGCGCCGCGGCGGTCGATCTCCTGGTGGAGCAAGATCGCCTCGATGATCTGGTTGCCCACGCTGTGCACCGGGCTGAACGAGGACATCGGCTCCTGGAAGATCAGCGCGATCTCGGCGCCGCGGATCGACCGCATCTGCTCGCCGTTGGGCTCGAGCTTCGCCAGATCGACCGCGCGGCTCCCTGCCCCGCCGTTCGCGCTCAGCCGGCGAAACCAGATCTCGCCGTCGACGATCCGGCCGGGCCGGTCGACGATTCTCAAGATCGACCGCGCCGTGACGCTCTTGCCGCACCCGCTCTCCCCGACGATCCCGAGCGTCGCCCCCGCATTCATCTCCAGACTGACGCCGTCCACCGCCTTCACGGTGCCTTCATCCTGCGCAAAATACGTGTGCAGATTCCTCACCGACAGAAGCGGCTCGCGCGGCTGCATGACGTCACCCATCAGGTGTTCCGCGTTCGAGCGCCGGCTCCGCCGGCGCAATCCTTGGGAGAGGCAGGGAGGAGTGCGCCGTAAGGCGCGCGACGACCGTCGGAAGGGGGGCGAAGCCCCCCTCCGAGAAACTCAGCGGCCATAGGGGTCCGCGGCGTCTCTCAAGCCGTCGCCCAGGAAGTTGAAGGCCATGACCGCGATGATGACGGGCACCGCCGGGATCATCAGCCACGGCGAGATCGCAACGGTCTGGACGTTCTGAGCCTGCTGCAGGAGGACACCCCAGCTGATCGCCGGTGGGCGCAAGCCGAGGCCCAGGAAGCTCAGGGCCGTCTCGCTGATGATCATCGCGGGCAGCGCCAGGGTGGTCGCCGCGATGATGTGGCTCATGAACGAGGGCACCATGTGCACGAAGATCGTTCGGGTGCGGGTACAGCCTACGAGCCGCGCGGACACGACGAAGTCTTCTTCCCGCAGAGCCAGGAAGCGGCCGCGGATCACCCGCGCCAGCTCCGTCCAGCCCAGGAGCGAGATGATGATGGTGATGGCGAAGTAGACCTGCAAGATCGTCCAGTCCCGCGGCAGGGCGGCCGCCAGGCCCATCCACAGCGGAATCGTCGGGATCGAGCGGAGGATCTCGATGACCCGCTGGATCACGGTGTCGGCGATGCCGCCATGGAAGCCCGAGAGCCCGCCCAGCACGACGCCGAGGACGAGGCTCATGGTCACGCCCAGGAGACCGATCGTGAGAGAGATGCGCGTGCCAAACATCAGCCGTGACCA
>Ga0318525_10000827_pt1 | contig 10462 bp, 9 predicted proteins | sample GRESIP052b4f23_FD_203482 | JGI IMG/M metagenome (GOLD analysis project Ga0318525, IMG submission 203482) | Tropical soil microbial communities from Luquillo Experimental Forest, Puerto Rico - GRE.SIPMG.052b4f23 | ecosystem: Environmental > Terrestrial > Soil > Tropical forest > Bulk soil...
GCCTCGTCGGCTACATCATCGTGCTGTTCGTAGGGCTCGGGCTGCTCGGGGTGCCGCTCGACCACCTGCTGCTCGGTGGGGTGCTCACGAGCGTGGTCGTGGGCATCGCGGCGCAGCAGGCGCTGGGGAACGTGTTCGCCGGGATCATGCTCCTGTTCGCGCGGCCGTTCTCGCTCGGTGACCGTGTGCGCGTGCGCGCTGGTGCGCTCGGCGGGATCATCGACGGCGTGGTAACCGGCATGTCGCTCGTCTACGTGACCATCCGGACCGACGACGGCCCGATCAACATCCCCAACTCGACCCTGCTCGCCGTCGGCATCGGACCCGCGCCATCGGCGACGTCGGCGACCGCGCACGATCAACCTGCCTGAGCGCACGAGCACGGGGTCGCGCCTGGTGCGTCACCCGCAGCGACGTCGCGGCCACCGGTGGGGTCATCTCCCCCGAGGCGTGCTCGAGCGGGACGAGCCGGTGCCCTCGAGGAGCGGACGTCCGTCGTCGAGGGAGCGCCCTGGGCCGTCCGAGGGACCCGCCTCGGCGGCGGGCGGCGGCACCGCCCCGGACTCCGGTGCGCCGCCGACGATCCTTCCCGCCCGCACGACCAGCAGGACGGCCAGCGCGACCCCCACGATGGGAAGGATGCCGAGCTCGAACCGGAAGCGTGGGTTCTCGCCGACCTCGACGAGCGTCGACTGGACCAGGATCCCGGTCGTCATCAGCCAGAGCCACCACCCGAAGGCCTGTGTGCCCGAGCCCGAGGTCCGACGTCGCCGGATCAAGGCGACGGGGAGGACGACGAGGTCCGTCAGGGTGATCAGCACGATCGTGAGCGAGAGGTTGGCGATGCCTGGGCCGATGCGAGCGTGCACGGCGAGGGGGCCGGCCGACGGGTCCAGGACGGGCTCGAGGTCGACGAGGTGGTCGTAGAGGTTGGTGTACCCGCCGAGCCGCCAGCTTGCATAGCGATGCGTGAACTGCTGCTCCGCCGGCACCGCCCACAGCCGCATCCCGATCGTCGTGTGCCGCAGGTACTCGAGCGGCCGGTGCTCGATCCACCGCAGGTCGTCGCTCAGGTACCGCCGCGAGACGCCGACGTAGGCGACGTTGTTGAAGTTCGGGTGCCCGTACTGGTACCCGGTGGTCGTCGTCCGGCACGGCGCCTTGACGGGCTCGTCAAGCGCGGCGACCCCGGTCGTCGCGCTCACGCCGAGCGAGCCGTAGCTCGACAGGCACGAGAACGGTCGCACGAGCGCCACCGGGGAGAGGACGCCGATCCCCACCAGCTCGTGGAGGTCGGCGGGGGAGTCGAGCATGAGGGTCGTGCGCGCGAGGTTCATCCCCACCCAGCTGGAGCTCGCGGCCGAGCCGAACTGGATGGCGTCGTTCGCGTACCACGCGAGGACGCAGAGCAGCGGGATCGCGCCGAGCCGGAGCACCTGTCGCCACTGCGCCCGGACGACCCAGAGCACCGGCGCCAGCGCGAGGATCACCAGGTAGACCTGGTACGAGCTGTTCGTGAGCACGAGGAGGGCCGCCAGCGAGAGGCAGATCGCGCACGGGGCGGGCCGACGCGTCCGCAGCCACACCGCGAGCGCCCACGCCATGGCGGACACGATCGCCGCGGTGGGCAGCGTGTAGAAGTACCGCGTCCCGTAGAGCAGCTGCGCCGGGTCGAAGACGACCAGGATCAGGACGATCGCCACCGAGACCCGCCGGATCACCCCCAGCTCGCGGAGGAGCAGGTATGCCGACGCGGTGATGACGCAGCTGCATAGGACCATGAAGACGTTGGCCACCTGCGCGCGCGCGAGCGGACCCAGGTGGACGAGCAGCCCCGTCGCGACGTTGAACGCGGGTGGCTGGCTGTGGAGGTGCAAGAGGCTGGATACCAGCTGACCCCGAAGCAGCGGCACCGGCAGCAGGTGCCATGGGAGGGTGAGGCCGGCATCCGACACCTGCGCTGCGGTGATCCTTACGCCAGCGACCATCAAGGAGACGTGCGCGACCAGGGTGATCACGACGAGGACCCAGCACGTCCGAGCGTCGGCCGTGCCGCGAAGTCGAAGAAGCGGTCGGGCCTCCACAGTGCGTGCCATTGTCCTTGAACGTCGGCCGACGCTGCCACTGACTCGCGGCGTGCGTTCGGCCGAACAGACGTCGGGCCGCCGGACGAGACGCACCTGCGCTGACACAGCCGACGATCTGCGCCCCAGCCGGGGTGGGGGCGAACGGGCGTCACCACGCGTTGCACGCGGCGGGACGCCCCCGACGACCCACGGCGGTGCGACCACGTCGCCACCGTGCCGGCGCCTTGGACCGCGTCGATCACGTCGATAGCGTGCGAGACGTGGAGCGTCCCCGCGCCGTCGTGCGCGGCCCCGTCCTCGACAGCGCCGACCCGCTCGGGCTCGCCCGCTTCTACTCGGCGCTCCTCGGCTGGCCGATCCGCGACGAGGCGGGGCCACGCCCCGGAGCGCCTGAGGGCGACGGGTGGGCGATCCTCGTCGCCCCGGACGGCGCGCTGAAGCTCGAGTGTCAGTTCGATCCCAACTACGTCGCGCCGATCTGGCCGTCGGCGTCCGGGCAGCCCCTGGCGATGGCGCACCTCGACGTCGCCGTCGACGACCTGGCGCGAGCCGAGGCCTGGGCGCTCGAGTGCGGCGCGACGCTCGCGGCGACCCAACCGCAGAAGGGAGTCCGGGTGCTGCTCGACCCGGCCGGTCATCCGTTCTGCCTCTTCGAGCACGCCATCGCGACCCGGCCACGTCAGACCGTCATCCCGCGTGCCGTGGTGAACGACCTCGACCGCGCGGTCACGTTCCTGCGTGCGGTCTTTGGCGTGGACGCCGAGGTGCACCCGTCGAGGCCGGTCGAGGTGCGGCTCGGCGACTCGGTCGTGCTCGTCTCCGAAGCAGGAGCGCGTGCCGCGTTCCCCGCGTTCCTCTACGTGTACGTCGACGACGCCGACGCGACGTACCGCCGCGCGATGGACGCAGGCGCGACGAGCGTCGAGCCGCCGACCGACACCGAGTACGGTGACCGGCGCGCGATGTTCCGCGATCCGTCGGGCAACGTGTTCCAGGTGGCGCACCGGCCCTGAGGACGCGTCAGCCAGCCGCACCCCCGGGGTTGTCAAGGGGTTTTCGCCTGCGGGTGGGCGAGCGGTGCTCTCCCAGGCGCTGCATGCGCGGAGCGACCGATGAGCCGTGGCATGGTTGCACGTCTGACGATCGAGCGCCCGGACACGTCGGGTAGGTTCTGCTGGTCGGGAGGTTGCCGAGATGGCCCGCGCACTTTGGTCTGGATTCCTCAGCTTCGGGCTGGTCAACGTGCCGGTCGGCATGTTCAGCGCCACCGCTGACCAGACCGTCCACTTCAACCAGCTCCACAAGGGCACCTCGAACCGCGTCCGCTACAAGAAGGTGGACGAGGCGACCGGCGAGGAGCTCGAGCTAGACGACATCGTCAACGGGTACGAGGTCTCATCCGGCGAGTACGTCGTGGTGACCCGGGACGAGCTGAAGGACGCAGCGCCGGGCAAGTCGGACACGATCGAGATCAGCGACTTCGTCGACCTCGACGAGATCGACCCGATCTTCTTCCGCCAGACCTACTACCTCGCGCCGAAGGGCAAGGGTGCCGACCGGGCCTACGCGCTGCTGCGCCGGGCCATGCTCGAGTCGAACAAGGTCGGGGTCGCCACGGTCGTCGTCCGCGACAAGGAGCACCTGGTCGCCGTCAGACCGTCCGAGGACGTGCTCATCATGGAGACCATGTTCTTCGAGTCCGAGATCCGCGACCCCAAGGCCGAGCTCGACACGCTTCCCGGCCAGGTCGAGTTCCAGGATCGCGAGCTCGACATCGCCCGCCAGCTCATCGACGCGCTGACGACCGAGTGGGATCCCGCGCAGTACCGCAACACCTACCGCCACCGGATCGAGGAGCTGATCGAGCGCAAGCGCGAGGGCAAGGCCATCGTCTACGAGCGTGAGACGCCGAAGTCCAACGTCGTGGACCTGATGGCGGCGCTCGAGGCCTCGGTCGCGACGACGGGGAAGCGGCGGGTCACGGCGCGTGCGCCCGGTGCGGACAAGGTCGCCGCGCGCGCGATCGGAACCGCCAGCCGCGTCCACCGCGCAGCGGCGCCAGGGACGAAGGCAGATCTGCTCAAGCAGGCCAAGGAGCGCGGGATCGAGGTCGACCCGAAGGCGACCAAGGCCGAGCTCGCGGCGCTCCTCGAAGAAGAGCCGGTCCCCGCCGGGCGCAAGCGCGCGCGGGGCTAGGCGCTCGTCGACCGGCGCTTCCTCGCCCTCGGCCGCGCTCGCAGCGGCGCGAAGAGATCGCCGAGCCGATCCAAGCGCGCGATCACGTCGCCGGCCTCGAACCGCAGCACCTCGGGGTCAGCCGACTCCGCGCACCCGTCGATCTCGTCCCATGTGACGGGGGCCGAGACGGTTGGCCGCTCCTTCGCTCGAAGGGAGTAGGGCGCGACCGTCGTCTTGAAGATGTTGTTCTGGCTCCAGTCGATGAGCACCCGGTTGGTGCGACGCTCCTTCTTCATGTTGGAGACCACGGCGTCGGGGTGGTCGTGCTCGAGCCGGCGCGCGATCTCGTGCGCGAACTCGTTGGTGTCCTCGACGCCGGCCGGCGCCGGGAGGTACAGCTGGAGCCCCTTCGATCCTGATGTCTTCGCGACGACGCGATCCTGCTCGAGGTCGTCGAGGAGCCACCGTGCGACATGGCAGCACTCGACGATCGACGTCCCAGGTCCCGGGTCGAGGTCGAAGACCAAGAGGTCCGAGGGCTTGGGCAGATCGCGGCCGTCGCCGATGCGCCACTGGGGGACGTGGAACTCGAGCGCCGCCAGGTTCGCGGCCCAGATCAGCGTCGGCCGGTCGTCGACGACCGCATACTCGACGTCGTCCTCCCGCTTCGAACGCGAGCCCGATCCGCGCGGCACCGAGACGCGCCGCACCCACTCGGGCGCGTGGCTCGGGATGTGCTTCTCGAAGAACGACGAGCCCTCCACGCCGTTGGGGAACCGGACGAAGGTGACCGGGCGGTCCGCGAGGCACGGCACCATGGCGTCGGCGATGCGCGCGTAGTAGTCGATGACGTCGCGCTTCGTGAACCCCGCGGCGGGGTAGAGGACCTTGCTCAGGTTCGAGACGCTCAGCACGCGACCGTCGACCTCGACCTCCACCCGCTCCTCAGGACTCACGGGCCACCTCGTCAGGTCGCTTGTCGATCCGGAGGCCACGCCACGAGGGGTGGCGCAGGTGGCCGTCCGAGGTCCACTCCGTGAACCGGACCTCGCCCACGAGCTCGGGCCGTACGAAGTGCGCGCCCGCCGCCTCTGCGCGCGGCAGCGACTCGCGGAACGGCGAGGCGAGCTGCTCGATCCTCGTCAGCGTCGCCAGCAGGTCCTGGAGCTCGGCGTCCGAGAACCCGGTTCCGACCTTCCCCACGTACGCAAGGCCGTCCTCGCCCGGGACGCCGAGGAGGAGCGCTCCGAGGCTGCTCGCCCGCGCGCCCCTGCCCTCGGACCAGCCTCCGATGACGACCTCCTGGGTGCGGACGTTCTTGACCTTGACCCACAGCGACGTGCGCGTCCCCGGCGTGTACGTCGAGTCGCGTCGCTTCGCGACGACGCCCTCGAGCCCGCGCTCCTCGGAGACCCGCAGGACATCCGCGCCCGGGATGTCAACGAACCGCGGCGGCGTGGCGAACGTGTCGCCGGCGAGCTCGAGGCGCTCGAGGAGCGCCCGGCGCGCGTCGTAGTCGAGGTGCATCGTCGACTGCCCGAGGAGGTAGAGCACGTCGAAGGCGAGGAAGCTCGCCGGGTGGGCCATCGCCCGACGCTGCGCGCCCGACGTGGAGGTGACGTGCAGACGTCGCTGCAGCTGGCCGAAGTCAGGCCGTCCGTCCTGGAGCACCACGATCTCCCCGTCGAGGATGGCGTTCGTCGCGCCGAGGAACGAGCCGAGCTGGCGCAGCTCTGGGAACGAGGTGACGAGGTCCTTGCCGTTCCGGCTGATCGCACGGACGCGTCCGCCGTCGACGAAGACGATGGCGCGCACCCCGTCCCACTTGAACTCGTATGCCCACCTTCCCCGCTGTGTCGGGAGCTTCCCGGTGGTGGCGAGCATCGGTTCGATGGTCTCGGGCATCGGCTCGAACTCGGCGGAGGCCTCGTCCATCCGGTGGATCATCCAGTTCTTGTCGTCGTCCTTGCTCGTCGAGAAGAGGGCGAAGCGGCCCGAGGCGCGCTCACCGTGCAGGACGACGATGACCTCGTCTCGACGCCACTTCTCCGTCTCGTAGGTGCCGTGGTCCCAGATCCGCACGTGGCCCGCGCCGTACTCCCCCTTGGGGATGTCCCCCTCGAAGTCCTTGTACTCGAAGGGATGGTCCTCCACATGGACGGCGAGGTGGTTCTGCTTCGGGCTCTGCGGGAGGCCACGGGGGAGCGCCCACGAGACCAAGACGCCATCGCGCTCGAGGCGGAAGTCCCAGTGCAGCGCCCGAGCGTGGTGCTCCTGGATGACGAAGATCGGGTCCTTTCGCTTCAGCGTTCGCGCTGGCGCACCCATGGGCTCGGGCGTCTTCGCGGCGTCACGCTTCTTCCGATACGTGGTGAGCGCGACCGCCTCGTCATACCCGTCCGCTCGGCGCCGCCCCACCCCGAGAGGCTAAGCGGTCCTCACTCCGGTGTCGCCTGCGCCGAGTGCGCAAGGAAGCGACGCACGGCGACGACGGCGTCGACGCCGTGTGAGCATGATGGGCACACCGCCCAGATCGCACGGCGTCGGCGGTGCAGGTGCCGCCGGTCGTCGGACGACCTTCGGGCGCGCTCGTGGAGCGGAACTGGCTCCTCTGACTCGCACCTCGGAGCTCGCTCTGCGATCCACGACCGCTCCCTGAGCGGGGGCTTGCAATCCGCCGACGACGCGGCAGACTTGCGGGTGGGGACGGGTCCGGACGGGCCCGGGAGGAGGCACGCGCTTGCTCGATGAACGATCAGTACCTCGCCCTGAGGGACGGGAGCAGACCTAGCGGGCCGCACGCCCGCAGGCTCGGGAAGCTGATCGGCAGGCGGTCCGAGGAATCGGGACGCTGCAACGGGTAGGAGCAAGGATGTTCCGTCCGATTGCCACGGTCTGCGGAACGGATCTCAGGGATAGTCAAGCGAGGCGTCCGACCCTACGGAATCGCGGGGCGGGCGCCTCGTGTCGCATGGGCGAGCAGGGAGCGTGCCGCGTGCCTGGGTAGGGTCCGTCACGGCGGGAGATCGTCCGCCAGCGGGCCTGGAGGCGACGTGACGGACCAGCAAGACACGCAGTGGACAGCGCTCTCGTTCCCCATCACGACGGCGCTCGTGTTCCCCGACCGACCGATCGTCAAGAACCTCGGCCTCGTGTTCGGGCTCATCGTCCGATCGATGGGCATGGCGAAGGGGATCGCCGCGGGGTTCAAGTCGATCGCGGGCGGGGAGATCAAGCAGTACACCCGGCTCGTCGAGGACAGCCGACGCCACGCGCTCGACCGGATGATCGAGAACGCGACGCTCATGGGGGCGAACGGCATCATCTCGATGCGGTTCGACTCGTCCGAGATGGGCCAGTCGCTCACCGAGATCGTCGCGTACGGCACCGCGGTCGTGCTGGGCGATCCCACCTGACGGCCGTGGGCGTGCTGATCGGCGTCACCGTCGCCGTCATCGTCGGCCTGCTGATCGCGAGCTTCTTCGTCAGGCGGTACCGAGAGGCCACCCGGCCCCACTCGGGGTGGCAGCGGACCGACGAGGTCTTCAACGACCCATCGACCCAGCGCGTCATGCGCGTCTACCTCGACACCGACGGGTCACGCCACTACGTCGAGGAGCGACGGGGAACCCGAGGGGCCTAGCCGCCTGAGGGTCGGGGCAAGGACTGCCCAGACCGATGAGCCCGGGGCAGTGGGGCTCGTCCGACCCCTGATCCGGAGCCAGTCCGCGGATCGGCGTCAGGCGCGCGTCCGCACGAGCAGGACTGCCCTGGAGCGGCCTCGCCCGTACGTCCACGCGATGGTGAAGCCCTGGCGCTCGATCCAGGCCAGCGAGGTGTGGTGCTCGAGCGTCGCGTGGTGGGCCTCCCACAGCACATCGCCGCCGAGCGGGGTCGCTCGTACCCCCGCGCGGTAGGGGCCCGGGTTCGAGTCCCGGCCGAGCAGGAATCCCACGGCCAGGTCCGCATACGCGGTGAGCCGCGCGCCGTTGGATCCGAGCCGCTGCATCACGGCCGCCGTCTCGGGCTGGTTCGAGCCGAGCGGGATCGGGGGCTCAGCGGGGACGGCGAGGACGAGGGCTGCGGCAACAGCTGCGGCGCCGAGGATCGCGGCGACGTGGCGGGCCCGCAGATGGCCGGCCACCACGGCCACGACGACCACGACGCCGGTCGCGCGCATCGTGACGGTCGGCACCGACGGGACGGTCACGAACGAGGGCGCCGATGCGCACGCGACGCCGAGCGCTACGGCGACGAGGTCGCGCCACCAGGCGACTCGGGCGCTCATTGAGGTCGTCACGAGCGTGTGCAGGGCGAGCAGCGCGACGGGCACCGACAGCGAGACCAGGTACACGGGGGTGCTGATCGTCTGGAACAAGCCGAGTCCCCACGAGCAGGTGTAGAAGCCGACGAGCACGACGGTCATCGTCGGCACGAGGACGTCAGGGAACGCGGGACGCGCGATCGACGCGATCGCGAGCCCACAGACGACCCCGCCAAACGCCACGCCCGTCGCCGTCAGGACGAAGGCCCATCCTGCCGTCTGCGTGTACGTGTGCGCGGTGAGGAAGCGGTTCGACGTGAGCAGCCACAGCGGCCGGTGGTGCGCCGCGCCACCGACGACCGCCCAGCCGACGACGCCGCTCGCGAGGAGCGGCGACGTCCGCCACCGCCAGGACCGCTCCCACATCTCGACGACGGCCCAGACCGCGAGCACGACGACTCCCTCCAGGCGGGCGAGCGGGAGGAGCGAGGCGACAAGGACCGCGCTCAGGTGGTGACCGGTCCGCCGGAGCAGCAGCGCCGTGGCGAGCAGCAGCGCGAAGATCGGCTCGGGCATCGCCCCGTAGGCGAGAAGGACCGTGAACGGCTGCGCGAGGAGGAGGATCCCTGCAGCTGGCCATGCCCGGAGCCCGAGCGCACGCGCGAGACCCATCACCGCGACCGTGGTTGCGCCGAGGACGATCGCGCCCTCGAGGTGAACGCTCCACATCCCGCCCGCCGCAGCAGGGACGTACGCCGCTGTCACCGCGGGGCGCCCCCAGATGCCGAGGATCGTGGTCCAGTGGTGCAGCACACGACGCGAAAGGAGCAGATGCAGCCAGTCGTCGCCGAAGTAGACGCCAGTCGACACGAACATCCTGTGAATGGCGAGGGCAAACTGGGCCGCCACGACGGCAAGAAGCGCCGCGGTCGCGATGGTTCCGGGGCGTCGCCACCACGCTGCGCCAGCCCCGGGCATCCACCCTCCACGCCGTTCGGATGCGAGCGGCACGCGACGATACGGCTTCCGATCGGATGATGTCCACGAACCGGAGGAGTCCGTGTTCGCTGTTCGCCTCCGTCGAGGCTCGGCCGCCAGCGGTTGCGCGACTCCCTGTTTCGACGCTCGCCTTGACGCGTTGCCGCCGATCCGCGGTCAATCAGCTGCATGCGCCGCTCGGCGCGACGATCACGCGGCGTGCGTCAGATGGACAGTCGCCTCCACCGGGCCCGCTGGACCAGGGACGACCACGACGTGCCACGGGCCACTCGTCGGGATCACGAGGCGGACCCGCGAACCCTGGAAGTGGCCGCCGACGAACGAGAACGGTCGGCCCTCCCGGAATCGGGCGAGGTCTGGAGGCGTGAGGAGCAGCACGTCACAGGCTGCGCCCCACAGGGTCACGTGCACCCAGGAGCCCGCCTCGACGGCGCCGAGCTCCCACTCTTGGTGCGTTGGGAGCACTGATGGAGCGTACCGACGGTATATCGGGACATCCGTGATGCTCATTGCCACATGCATGTCCACGAGCGCTGTCCGTTTGGTACAGCGAGAGGGAGGCCGCCGCCTCCCCCTCGCTGTAGCGCGATCCCGGACGCCCATGCGAGCGTCGCTCCGATTCGTCCGGGATTGCGGTCTACGGTGCGAGCCCCCAACTCACTCCTCCAGCGGATGTCGGATCTGTGGACGAGCCACCGGAAACTGAGACGTCGATCGCCTGTCCAGCGTTGACGGTGATCACACCAGTGCTCGACCCTGACACCGATCCGGGAGCGATGACACAAGTCGTCGACGAGCTTCTCGTCAACGCGCTCCCGCCGCTGAATGTCGTGATGTCGACCCGGAACGTCAGTGATGCTCCTGCTGCCGACCTTGGACCCGCACAGTAGAACTGATGGAACGTCATGCTCACGGGCATGATGTGCCACGCATC
>Ga0318525_10000833_pt1 | contig 10441 bp, 8 predicted proteins | sample GRESIP052b4f23_FD_203482 | JGI IMG/M metagenome (GOLD analysis project Ga0318525, IMG submission 203482) | Tropical soil microbial communities from Luquillo Experimental Forest, Puerto Rico - GRE.SIPMG.052b4f23 | ecosystem: Environmental > Terrestrial > Soil > Tropical forest > Bulk soil...
GCCGCTTCCCTGTCTGCCGCCCTTTCGTGCCGCCGCTCCCATATGGGACGGCAATCGCGGAGATTCGAGGGGTGAACCTGCAAATCCCCACACTTTTCCGTGTTTGGTGCGCTCAAAGGCCTTCCGTTGCACGCCTTTTGCTCGTCCCAGCCCGGCGGTATCGAAGTAAGCGCGCTTACTTCAGATCCACCTTGGCGCCAGCCTTCTCGAGCTGGCCCTTGATCTTGTCCGCTTCTTCCTTGTTGACGCCTTCCTTCACTGGCTTGGGCGCGCCTTCGACGAGGTCCTTGGCTTCCTTCAGGCCCAGGCCAGTAATGGCGCGGACTTCCTTGATGACCTCGATTTTCTTGTCGCCGGCGGCAGCCAGAACCACGGTGAATTCGGTCTTCTCTTCCACCGGAGCGGCAGCGCCACCGCCGCCGGCGGCGGGACCGGCCACCGCGACCGCAGCCGCAGCCGAGACGCCCCACTTCTCTTCCAGGAGCTTTGCGAGTTCGGCCGCTTCGAGCACGGTGAGGCTCGAGAGGTCGTCGACGATTTTCTGCAAGTCAGCCATTGATCAGTTTCCTTGAAAGGTTGGTTCGAACCAGGTTTGAGTTTTGCGAAGGGGTCAGGCCGCTTCGCTCTTTGAGGCATGGGCCTGAATGACGCGGGCGAGCTTTGCCGCCGGCGCATTGGAGAGCTGAGCAAGCTTGGTCGCCGGCGCCATGATCAGGCCGACAATCTTGCCGCGCAGCTCATCGAGCGACGGCAACGAGGCGAGCGCCTTCACGCCGTCGACATTCAGGACGGTCTTGCCCATCGAGCCGCCGAGGATGACGAACTTTTCGTTGGCCTTGGCGAAATCGATGGCAACCTTCGGCGCCGCGACCGGATCATTCGAAGTTGCGATCACGGTCGGCCCCCTCAACAGGGAACCGATGGCAGCGACGTCAGTGCCTTCAAGAGCAATTTTGGCGAGACGGTTCTTCGAGACCTTCACGGCCGCGCCCGCCTGCCTCATCTGCCTGCGCAGGGTCTGCATTTGGGCCACGGTGAGGCCGGAATAATGAGCAACGATCGCTACTCCCGTGGTCTTGAAGACCGTGTGGAGTTGTTCGACCGCCTCCTTTTTTGCCGCTCGTTCCACAGCAAGCTCTCTCCGGTTGGCAGCCGTTACTTCATCGGAAGTGGCCGCCGGGTTGCATCCGCCGTCCGACCCAATGCCTTGACCTCGGAACAAAGGTCCCAAGGGAACACAGGGCAAGACGACAACTAGAAGCCTGCCCTCCCGCTTGCCTTTTCGGGCCCGCGGGGTGTCGAGGTTCGAACCCAATCAGCTTCCGCAAGTTGCGGCGGAAAGCAAAATCCGGTCTTCACCCGTCTATGCAGGCCAAGAGATTAAGCCTTTGAAGAAACGGTTGTTTCTTCGCAGAGCGCCTGCAGTCTCGGACAGGATCGAGGTCATCCGGCAAGCCGGAAAGACCTCTGCCGCACTTAAAGCCAAACGATAAAGCCTCACCTTCCCTTGGGGCCATCCGGATGGATATCCTCTAAAGGAATGATCTCCTATCGTGTCGGGCTATCGGAGTGCGCGCACCGACGTGCCAGCAGGGGCCAGCACGTCGGGAGGCGGCTCTTTAACCGGTCTGGCGCGCCTTGCCAAGAGCAAAATTCAGACCAATTCGACCAGCCACTCGGGCGGCTTCCAGACCGAAGTGGCCCTAAATGCCCGCCACCCGGTAGGGCAACGGCTTGCCTTCGAAGAAGGCCGTCAAATTGGCGATGACGCAATTCTGCATGGCGGTGTGCGACTCCAGCGTGTGGCCGCCGATGTGTGGGGTCAGCACGACGTTTGGCAACGTCGTGAGCGCGTCGGGAGCGTGCGGCTCCCGTGCATAGACGTCGAGGCCGGCGCCGGCGATGCTCTTGTCCAACAGCGCGCTGACCAACGCGTCCTGGTCGATCACCGAGCCGCGGGCAATGTTGATGACGTAGCCGTCTTCGCCCAGCCGTTTGAGGATGTCAGCGTTGACGGCATGATGAGTGCCGCTTCCGGCGCGAACGGCAATGATCAAGACGTTGCACCAGTCGGCAAGCGATTCCAGGCTTGGAAAATAGCGGTAGGCCACTTCGTGGCGGCTGCGACTGAAATAGCCGACCTCAGCTTCGAAGGCGGCGACGCGCGCGGCGATCTTGCCGCCGATCTCGCCCATGCCGTAGACACCGACCTTGCGGCCCGGCATCCCCGCCTGGGGACGCATCATCGGCGAAGGCTTTGCCGCAGCCCAATCGCCGCTTCGCACATAGTTGTCGGCAACAAGGAGGCGCCGCGTGACCGAAAGCAACAGGGCGACGGCGAGATCGGCCACTGATGCTGCGTTCGCGCCGGGGCTGTGGCCGACCTCGATTCCACGGCTCGCCGCAGCCTTCAGATCCACACCATCATAGCCGGTGCCGTAGCACACGATCGCACCCAATCTCGGCATCGTGTCCATGACTTCGCCGCCAAGCGGCCTGCCGCCCGCGGCAACCATCGCCCTGAGCGCGGAGAGTTGCTCTGCCGAGAAAACCTGGTCCGGCGGTTTGCCACCGGCTTCAAGGAGGTCGAAGCGCTCGCCGATCCGCTGCATCAGCGCCTTGGGAAAACGCGAATAGATCAGGACCTTTTCGGGCATCGAGAATTCCTCAAGAGGCTCACAATGAGGAGGGGCGGAAGTGGTTGCCCAACTCCGCCCCTGCTCTGAGAAACCGCCGCACGCAAGTGTCAGCCGAGCAAAGTGCCCGGTTCGACTTTCACGCCCGGCCCCATGGTCGAAACGGCCGAGCGCACCGTTGCGCTGAGCGGTGAACCAGACCGTTCCGCTCGCAGAAGGCGCAACATCGTGCACGCCTACGTCGGAGGGAAGCGGAAAATATTTCGCGCGGAACGGGTTTTCCTGCGCCAGACCTGGGCGGGAAGGCGGCAGGGCGATCGCGATGGCGGCAGATGTCGAAATGAGAAACTGGCGGCGATTCATTGCGTTACCTCCCTGCACAAGGATCGGCAAGCAAACCCCTTGAACTGAGCATAGTCTGCCACCTCGGCTTCGTCAGGTCAGGGAGCTGATCAAGCGTTCACATTTGCTTGCGCGCCGTGTAAGACGCCCGCAAACAGACAACCTTCCTCGGGGAAGCTGAACATGACCGCCATCGTCGACATCATCGGCCGCGAGATTCTGGATAGCCGGGGCAATCCCACCGTCGAGGTCGACGTGGTGCTGGAGGACGGCTCTCTGGGTCGCGCCGCCGTGCCGTCAGGCGCATCCACCGGCGCGCATGAAGCCGTTGAGCTTCGTGATGGAGATAAGTCCCGCTACCTGGGCAAGGGCGTGCGCAAGGCGGTCGAGGCTGTCAACGGCGAGATTTTCGAGGTACTCAGCGACAGGTCGGCGGAGGACCAGGTCACGATCGATCAGACCATGATCGAGCTCGACGGTACGCCGAACAAAAGCAGGTTGGGTGCCAACGCCATCCTCGGCGTGTCGCTCGCCTGCGCCAAGGCGGCCGCGCAATCCTTCGATATGCCGCTCTATCGCTATGTCGGCGGAACCGCGGCGCGGACGTTGCCGGTACCGATGATGAATATCGTCAATGGCGGCGTGCATGCCGATAACCCGATCGATTTCCAGGAGTTCATGATCATGCCGGTCGGCGCCACGACCTTCGCTGAGGCGCTGCGTTGCGGTTCAGAAATTTTTCATACGCTGCGGGGCGAGCTGAAGAGGGCCGGCCACAACACCAATGTCGGCGACGAGGGGGGCTTTGCGCCGAACCTTCCGTCCGCGGATGCCGCGCTCGAGTTTGTCATGAACGCGATCGGCAAGGCCGGCTACAAGGCTGGAGCGGACGTGATGCTGGCGCTGGACTGCGCCGCGACCGAGTTCTTCAAAAACGGCAATTACGTTTACGGCGGCGAGAACAAGACCCGCTCGCGTTCCGAGCAAGCCAGATACCTCGCCGATCTCGTCTCGCGCTATCCGATCGTGTCGATCGAGGACGGTATGGCGGAAGACGATATGGACGGTTGGAAGGAGTTGACCGACATGATCGGCAGCAAATGCCAGTTGGTCGGCGACGATCTCTTCGTCACCAACGTAAAGCGGCTGGCCGACGGTATCAAAAACGGCCGCGCCAATTCCATCCTGATCAAGGTCAACCAGATCGGCACCCTGACCGAGACCCTTGCCGCCATCGAGCTCGCGTTCAAGGCGGGCTATACCGCCGTCATGTCGCATCGCTCCGGCGAAACCGAGGATTCGACCATCGCCGACCTTGCAGTGGCGACCAACTGCGGCCAGATCAAAACCGGCTCGCTCGCGCGCTCCGACCGCACCTCGAAATACAATCAATTGCTGCGGATCGAGGAGGAATTGGGCAAGCAGGCCAGATACGCGGGAAAAGCGGCGCTGAAAACGCTGCGAGGCTGAGCTATTACCAGGGAAATCCGATCGGGAGGATGTGATGAGTGATGGCAAGAGCGGACTGCAGCTGCGCTCGCTGATCAAGAAGGCCGGCGAGCTTGAGATATCTTTGTTGAACGTGCCGACGCCTGAGCCCGGCCCCGACGAAGTCGTGGTGCGCGTCGAGGCGACGCCGATCAATCCGTCCGACCTCGGGCTTCTGGTCGGCGCGGCCGATCTCACCACAGTAAAGGCATCCGGAACCAGGGATGCTCCCGTCATCACCGCGAAGGTTCCGGAAGGCGGCATGTCGGCCATGGCGGCGCGGCTCGATCAATCCATGCCGGTCGGTAATGAGGGCGCCGGCACCGTGATCAAGGCCGGCTCATCGGATGCGGCAAAAGCGCTGATGGGCAAGACGGTGGCCATGATCGGCGGCGCGATGTATGCGCAATATCGCTGCCTCAGGGTGAGCGAGTGCATGCCGCTGCCTCCGGGGACGACGGCGACCGACGGTGCCTCGTGGTTCGTCAATCCGCTGACGGCGCTCGGCATGACCGAGACCATGCGGCGCGAAGGTCACAAGGCGCTGGTGCATACCGCGGCCGCGTCCAACCTCGGACAGATGCTGAACAAGATCTGCATCAAGGACGGCATTGGGCTCGTCAACATCGTGCGCAGCAAGGAACAGGCGGACATCCTGCGCAAGATCGGCGCAAAGCATGTCGTGGACTCGACGTCGCCCACCTTCATGAAGGAGCTCACCGACGCGCTGGCCGAAACCGGTGCAACAATCGCGTTCGACGCCATCGGCGGCGGCAAGCTCGCGGGGCAAATCCTCACCTGCATGGAAGCTGCCATCAACAGGAAGGCCAAGGATTACAACCGCTACGGCTCCAACGTGCACAAGCAAGTCTACATCTACGGCAGTCTTGATACGCGTCCGGTGGAATTGAACCGGGCGTTCGGCATGGCCTGGGGCGTGGGCGGCTGGCTCCTGTTTCCTTTTCTGATGAAAATCGGCCCGGCGGACGGGCAAAAACTGCGCGAGCGGATCGCAGCCGAGCTCAAGACTACCTTCGCCAGCCATTACACCAGGGTGGTGTCGCTGCAGGAGGCGCTCGATCTTTCCAACCTCGCGGTCTATGCCAAGCGCGCGACCGGCGAGAAGTTTTTGATCAACCCCAACAAGGGGGGGTGACGCTGTTCGGATCGGTTGCATCCGGCAAGCCGTCGTCAGCAAGCGTCTGGGCACAAGGAGGTGAGATATGGCGGCAACATCTACTCAGACCGTTCTTGATAGGCCGGCGGCTGAGTTCCGCCTTCCAGCCACCGACGGCAAGACTTACGCACTGGACGAGGTTGCCGGCGAAAAAGGCACGGTCGTCGTGTTCATCTGCAACCATTGTCCCTATGTCAAAGCGGTGATCGACCGCATGGTTTCGGACGCCCGGGTGCTGATGTCGGAGGGCGTAGGCTTTGCGGCGATTTGCTCGAACGATGCGACGAGCTATCCCGAAGATTCATTTGAGAATATGAAGCGCTTCGCCAAGGCTCATGATTTCTCGTTTCCATACCTTCACGACGAAACCCAGACAGTGGCTCGGGCATACGGGGCGGTCTGCACGCCGGACTTCTTCGGTTACGATGCCGACCGCAAGCTCAAGTATCGCGGCCGGCTCGACGAGGGCCGCACAACTCCGCCCCACCCGGGGGCGCCCCGAGAGCTTGTCGAGGCCATGCGTGCGATTGCAACCACCGGTGTGGCGCCGGCTGACCAAAAGGCGTCCATGGGCTGCTCGATCAAATGGAAGGACGAATGAGTGCATGTCGCTTTTGGGGCGAACCTCGCTCACGGTGGCCGTGACTTCCGAGGTTGACCCAACTGCGACGCAGTGCCGAGCTGCTGTCGGGGGGCCAACGGCCATCGCGCGACGTCTGTCGCTCTTGTGAGGCCCATGGCACAGCGCCGACCGGGGCGGATCTTTTTCGGCTATAATCATTCCAAGGCTCCGCGACCGGACAACGGGTCGGAAGGTCTACACTTGTCGGGGAACCTGAGCTTGCGTCAGATAATCAGGGGCTCTGGATGAGCACGCGGACGGGGCCAGCGGGATCGTGGTCGGTAAAGTTACTGGTCGCGGCGGCCGTTGTCGCGTGCCTTGCCCTCCTGGGTTGGGGACTCCTTGCGGGGCGCAACGAGGCGGCAATCGAGGCGCAGCGCGAAGGGGCGATCAAGGTTCCAATTCGGGTTTCCGGCAAGAACGGCGACCCGGTGATCACGCTCGACGACGAGACACAACAGCGCAGCGGTATCGAGACAGCCGCGCTGCCTTTGGTGCCTCATCCGGAGGAGCATCGCGCCTACGGGATGGTCCTCGATGTCGCGCGATTGACTGAGCTCAGTAACAATTACGCCAATGCCAAAGCACAGGTGCAGACCGCGCAGGCGAAACTTGCCATGTCGAAGCCGGCGTTCGATCGCGCGCAAAAACTTTTCAACGAGACTCACGTCGTTTCACAGGCCCAGGTGCAGGCCGCGGAGGCAGCTTTCGGCACGGACCAAGCCAGCTTGGCTGCTGGGGAGGCGCAGGTGCGAACCCTGACCGCGACCGCCTACCAGGAATGGGGCGCAGTTCTCGGCAAGTCGCTGGTCGATGAGTCGCCGATGATCAAGGCGCTGATCGAGCGCCAGAACTACCTGTTGCAGATTACCCTGCCGCCCGGTGTAATCCTCCCCGTGCCGCCTACCACAGCCTCCATAGAAATTGGCAAGGTTGCACGGGCAGAGATCACGTTCGTCTCGCCAGCAACGCGCATTGACCCGAGGATCCAGGGCGTCAGTTTCTTCTACACGGCGGCCGCCGAAACTGGCGTTCTGCCGGGGATGAATGTGCTCGCCTTCCTGCCTTCCGGCAAATCAGTCGAGGGTGTCGCCGTGCCGGCGTCCGCGATTGTCTGGTGGCAAGGCCGAGCCTGGGTTTACCGCCGCACTGGCCAAGATACCTTCACGCGCGTTGCGATCGCGACAAACCTGCCGGCGCCAGGTGGCGGCTATATTGCAAACGATGTGGCGAAGGATGCTGAGATCGTCACGCGCGGTGCTCAATTGCTGCTGTCCGAGGAATTCCGCGCGCAGATCCAGGTCGAAGAGGACCGGCAGTGAGCGCCGCTTTACCGTCTGGTCCGCAGGCTGCCATCGTTGGATGGGCAATTCGCTTCCGCGGCATCGTCGCCACGCTTGCCTGCGTTCTGGTTGCCTATGGGCTCTATGCACTTGGTCGCGCCAAATATGACGTATTCCCAGAGTTCGCGCCGCCGCAGGTCAGCATACAGACCGAAGCCGTCGGGCTGACGCCCGAGCAGGTCGAGGTGCTCGTCACCCGTCCGATAGAGAATGCCATCAGCGGCGTGCCAGGCGTGCGGACGCTGCGATCCACGTCGATCCAGGGACTGTCCGTTGTGACAGTCTTTTTCGATCCGTCGAGCGACATTTATCGCGACCGGCAAGTTGTCGCGGAGCGTTTGGCGGCCGCGACCCAGCAGCTCCCGCAAGGAATACAAGCGCCCATCATGACGCCGCTCACGTCGTCGACCGCTCGAATGCTGGTGGTCGGCCTGACGTCCGAGACGCGCTCGCTGATGGAACTGCGCACGGTCGCGGATTGGACGGTCCGCTTGCGCCTGCTTGCCGTTCCAGGCGTAGCCAACGTCACCGTGTTCGGGGGTGACAAGCGTTCGATCCAGGTCCAGGTGCACCCCGACGAACTCATTAAATACGGACTGACGCTCAACGATGTGCTTACTGCCGCGCGCTGGTCAACTGGTGTCCGTGGCGCCGGATTCGTCGACACCAGAAATCAGCGGATTGTGTTCCAGACCGAGGGGCAATCACTCAAACCCGACGCTATCGCCCGGACGGTTCTACTCAGCAGGGGGGCCGCGAGCGTCACGTTGGGAAACGTCGCCGACGTCATTGACGCGCCCGAGCCGCCGATCGGTGGAGCCGCAATCCAGGGTAAGCCCGGCGTCATCCTCAATGTGGCGGAGCAATATGCCGCGGACACGCTCCACGTTACGGAGAATGTGGAAGCGGCATTGGAGGAGCTGCGGCCGGGCCTTGAGGCCGACGGCATCACCCTGCGCACCGATCTTTTCCGTCCCTCAAATTTCATCAACGTCGCTACCAGGAATGTCCGGGATTCACTGGTTCTTGGCGGCATTCTTGTGATCGTGGTCTTGTTCCTCTTTCTGTTCGACCTCCGAACAGCCGCGATTTCCTGCACCGCCATCCCGCTTTCTCTCCTTGCGGCCACCCTGGTCCTTGAGCGCATGGGCGTTTCACTCAACACGATGACGCTCGGTGGCCTCGCCATTGCGGTTGGCGTCGTCATCGATGATGCGGTGATTGATGTCGAGAATATCGTCCGCCGCCTGCGGGAGAACAGTAGATCATCGGAACCCCGGCCGTCGGCGAGGGTCGTCCTTGATGCAACGCTCGAGGTTCGCAGTGCCGTCGTCTATGCAACCTTCGCCGTCATTCTAGTCGTGCTGCCGGTGATGACATTGTCGGGGACCGTCGGTCAGCTGTTTGCGCCATTGGGCCTCGCCTATACTGTGGCGGTCCTGGCCTCGCTTGTCGTTGCACTAACGGTGACTCCAGCCTTCTCGATGGCACTCCTTCCAGGCAGGGTCCCCGCGCGGGATCCGCCCGTAATCCGCTGGATGCGCGCCGGCTATCAGGTCCTGTTGCGGCGGCTTGCGGGGTGGCCTCGCGCGCTTATTGTCGCCGCCGCCATGTTGACGATTGCCGGATGCACTGCGCTGCCGTTTTTTGGTCGTGGACTCATTCCCGATCTGAAGGAAGGGCACTTCGTCGTCCATATGTCGGCGGTGCCCGGCACGTCGATCGAGGAATCGCTGCGTGTCGGGGCTTATATCGCCGAGGCGCTGCGACAGTTGCCCGAGGTGCGTTCGGTTGCGCAGCGCGTGGGGCGGGCGGAGGAGTCCGAGGACACCTGGGGTCCCCACTACAGTGAGCTCGAAGTCGACTTGAAGCCGGGATTGTCGGGAGACGACGTCGAAAAGGCGCAATCAGAAATCCGCCGAACATTCACACACTTCGTCGGCGTGAACGCCGCTGTCATGACTTTTCTGACCGAGCGCATCGAGGAGACGCTCTCGGGGTACACTGCGGCTGTTGTGGTCAACGTCTTTGGCAACGACCTCGATCTCCTCGATCGCAAGGCGCAGGAAATTGCCCAGGCATTGAATGAGATTCCTGGCGCGACCGACGTTCAGGTCCAGTCGCCGCCCGGCCTGCCGCAACTTTCGATCCGTCTCCGCAACCCCGATCTGGAGCGTTGGGGTTTTGATGCGGTCGAGGTGCTCGAACTGATCCGCGCGGCCTATCAGGGCGACGTCGTCGGGCAAACCTATGAAGGCAACCAGGTCTTCGACGTCATGACGATTCTTGACGCCGCCAGCCGGGACAGCATCACCAAAGTTGGCGACTTGCCATTGCGCAGTCCGGGCGGCGCATACGTCTTGCTTAGGCAGATTGCAGACATTTACCAGAGCTCGGGGCGCTACCAGGTTCTGCACGAGGGAGCGCGCCGCGTGCAGGCCGTGACTGCAAACGTCTCCGGAACCGATGTAGTTTCCTTTGTCCGTTCGGCAAAGGCCACAATCGGCTCTACGGTTCAGCTCCCTTCTGGAACGTACATCCAGTTTGCCGGCGCCGCGGAGGCCCAATCGCGGTCCCAGCGCGACCTCATCGTTAATTCGCTGATTGCTGCAGTTGGCATCGTTCTTTTGCTGTCGGTCGTCACCCAGAATTGGCGCAACCTGCTGCTGGTGCTGGCGAACCTGCCGTTCGCTCTGGTGGGTGGCGTGCTGGCGGTGTTCGCCACCGGCGGGGTTTTGACCCTGGGCGGCATGGTCGGATTCATCACGCTGTTCGGCATCAGCCTGCGTAATTCGATTTTGATGATCGCTCACTATGAGCATCTTGTCGAAGT
>Ga0318525_10000835_pt1 | contig 10430 bp, 7 predicted proteins | sample GRESIP052b4f23_FD_203482 | JGI IMG/M metagenome (GOLD analysis project Ga0318525, IMG submission 203482) | Tropical soil microbial communities from Luquillo Experimental Forest, Puerto Rico - GRE.SIPMG.052b4f23 | ecosystem: Environmental > Terrestrial > Soil > Tropical forest > Bulk soil...
GCCGGCCAGTTCGTCTCGGTCGACAACTTCCTGACCGGGCGCGAGAACCTGACCCTGACCGCGCGCCTGAATCACCTGAGCAAGCCGGCCGGCCGGGACCGGGTGGACCAGCTCATCGCCCAGTTCGACCTGGGCGATTTCGCCGACAGGAAGGCGGCCACCTACTCGGGAGGCATGCGGCGGCGCCTCGACCTGGCCGCCGCCATCATCGCCCGGCCCCGGGTGCTGATGATCGACGAGCCGACCACCGGCCTCGATCCCCGGTCGCGGCTGCAGGTCTGGGACGCAGTCCGGGGGCTGGTGACCGGGGGCACCGCCGTCCTGCTGACCACCCAGTACCTGGAGGAGGCGGATCAGCTCGCGGACAACGTGCTGATCATCGAGCACGGCCGGGTCGTCGCCGAGGGGCCGCCGGACGCGCTCAAGCAGCTCGTCGGGGGAACGGTCATCGAGGTGACGTTGCACGACGAACGGTCCGCCCGCCTCGCCGGCCGGGTCCTGTTGGCGCGGGAACCCGTCGTCGACGGCACGACGGTACGGGTGCCGGGCCTGCCGGACGCCGACGCCGCCCTGCCGGCCGTGATCGCCGAACTCGTCGCGGCCGACCTGCCGCTCAAGGCGGCCCAGCTCAGGTCCCCGACGCTCGACGACGTGTTCCTCGAGCTGACGGGGAAACCCGCCGAGACCCATGAGAGCACCCAACAGGGGTAACCGTGTCCGTGCTGCAAGACGAATCCCTTTCGCTGGTCACCGCCCGGCCGGCCCCGGCCTTTCGCCGGTACGGCCAGGAGATAGCGGCGCTGACCAGCCGCAACCTGATCCGCATCCAGCGCTCGCCGGAACGGATCATGTTCAGCCTGATCACGCCCATCATGTTCACGCTGCTGTTCAGGTTCGTCTTCGGCGGCGCCATCTCCAGCCTGCAAGGCGTCAGCTATCCGCTGTACCTGATACCGGGAGTCGCGGTCCAGATCATCGCGCTGGCCAGCGTGACGTCGGGGTTCGCCATCGCCGACGACCTGACGACCGGGTACTTCTACCGGGTACGCACCCTGCCGACCGCCCGGTCGGCGGTCCTGCTCGCCCGCGTCTGCGCCGACCTGGTCAACTCTGTCGGGCAGCTGGTGGTCCTGCTGGCCGTCGGATTCGCGGTCGGCTACCGGACCAGCTCGGCGGCCGGGCTCGTCGCCGGGTGCGGCGTGCTCCTGCTGTTCGGGGTGGCGCTCTCGCTGGCCTTCGCGACCATCGGGCTGTGGGTCAGCCGGCCGGACACGGTCAACGCGATCGCCATGCCGCTGATCTTCCCGCTCACGTTCGCGTCGACCGCCTTCGTCCCTCCCGCCACCATGCCCGGCTGGCTCCAGCAGTTCGCCCAGTACCAGCCGGTGTCCGTCGCCTGCGACGCGTTCCGGGCCCTGGCGCTCGGCCAGCAAGACACGCCGGCCGTGCGGCACGCCTTCTTCGGCGGGCGCAGTGACGCCGAGCTGGTCCTGGCGGCCGTCGCGTGGAGCGTCGCCATCGCGGCCGTGGCGCTGGCCATGGCCCTGCGCCGGTACCGCCGGCTGAGCGGGTAACCACCGGGGCGCCACGGTTTCATGAAATGCCGGTCCTGTGCACACGAGCTGCCCGCGGAGGCCAGGTTCTGCCACCGCTGCGGCAGCCCGGCGGCGGCGGGCCGGGCGGCCACCGAGGAGCGCAAGGTCGTCACCATACTGTTCTGCGACCTGGCCGGCTCGAGCGAGCTGTCCGGCCTGCTCGACGCCGAACTGCTGCGGACCATCATGCTGCACTACTACGCGCTAATGCGCGAGCAGGTCGAACGCCACGGCGGAACCGTGGAGAAGTTCATCGGCGACGCGGTCATGGCCGTGTTCGGGCTGGTCACCCGCGAGGACGACGCCCGGCGGGCGCTGACCGCGGCGCTGGCCATGATGGAGGCCATGGCCGGGTTCAACACCGACCTCGAGCACGACCACGGCCTGCGGCTGGGCATCCGCATCGGCATCCACACCGGCGAGGTGGTGACGACCGGGGACCTGGCCAGCCGTGAGGCGCTGGTGTCGGGGGAGGTGGTCAACATCGCCGCGCGCCTGCAGCAGGCCGGGGCGCCGGGACAGATACTCATCAGCGCGGCCACCCGGCGGGCCGCGGGGGCCGGCCTCAGGGTGGCCGATGCCGGCAGGCTCGCCCTGAAGGGGATCAGCGAGCCCGTCGAGGCCGTCAGGCTGATCGCCGCCCCGGTTCCCGCCCCCGAGGTGATGCGGCGGTTCGACACGCCGTTCGTCGGCCGGGACCATGACCTGAGCGCGCTGGACCTGGCCTGGGGCCGGGTGACGGCCCACGGCGACGCGCAGCTGCTGACCCTGCTGGGTGAGGCGGGCATGGGCAAGACGCGGCTGGTCACCGAGTGGCTCCGGCGCCACGGCAGTGAGATCGGCGTCACCGGGACCGGCCGCTGCCTGCCGGTGGAGGCGGGCGGCTCGCTCATGGCCCTGGCGGAGTGCGTGGCCCCGCTGGTCGCGGGGCTGGCCAGTGACCCCGGACGGACCGGCTCGGCGGCCGGGGCGGCGGTGCGGGTGCTGCAAGGCGGGCTCCTGCTGGACGGGGCGCCCTCGCCCTCGACCGAGGAGACCTGCGCCGCCCTGGAGTCCGTGCGGGCCGCGGTGGCGGCCGACCGGCCCGTGCTGCTCGTGATCGACGACTGCCACTGGGCCGGGCCGACGCTGATGCAGATGCTGAACCGGCTGATGGAGGACGTGGACCGGTTGCCGGTGATGCTGATCTGCTGTGGCCGGCCCGAGCTGCTCGACGCGTTCCCCGGCTGGGGATCCGGCCGCGCCAACTCCACCACCGTGACCATTTCCGGCCTGTCGGCCGACGAATCGGTGCGGCTGGCGGCCAGCCTCGTCGACGTCGCGTCGCACGATCACGGCGTGACCGAGCGGCTCATCGCGCAGGCCGACGGGAACCCGCTCTACCTGGAGCAGCTGGGTGCCGCGGTGCACGAGCGGGGAGCCAGCGGCGACCACCTCCCGCCGGGCCTGCACGCCCTGGTCGCGGCGCGCATCGACAGCCTCGACGAGGCCGAGCGGATGACGCTGCGGTACGCCGCGATCGTCGGCACCGAGTTCACCGCGGACGACGTGTGCTGCCTCGCCGCGGACAGGGCCGAGCCGGCCGGATACGCGGCGATGCTCCGGGGCCTGGCCCGCCGCCGGTTCATCGCCCCGCAGCGCAGGCCGCACGGCGGCATCACCCCGTACGAGTTCGCCAACGTCGTCACGATGCGCGTCGCCTACGAGGGCCTGACCAAGCGTGCCCGCAGCGAGCTGCACGAGCGTTACGCGGAGTGCCTGGTGCTGCGGCAGTGCTCCGACGTCCTGGTCGGAGAGCACTTCGAACGGGCGTACCGCTATCACGCGGAGATCGGCATGCTCGACGAGCGGAGGGTCGCCCTGCGCAGGCGGGCAGCCGCGCACCTGGCCCGGGCGGGCACGTTCGCCCTGCGCCGGCTGGACCTGCCCCGCGCGCAGGCGCTGCTCAGCCGGGCCGCCGCCGTGACCGACCACGGCGATCCGTGCCTGCCCGAGTACCTGCAGCAGCTGGGCGCCGCCTGCCTGACCATCGGCCAGCTGAGCGAGGCCGAGCAGGCCCTGCTGCGGGCGATAGAGGAAGCCGGCGACCATCGGCTGCCCGCCGTCGCGGCCCACGCCCGCCTGCTCCTGCTGGGGATCCGGGCCGACACCGCGGCACAGGAAGAGGCGGCCAGGACCGCGGTGCCGATCTTCACGGCGGCCGGCGATGACCTCGGGCTGGCCCGCAGCCACTTCATCCTGGCCCGCTCGTGCCAGCGCGGCGGCCGCCACGGCCGGGCCCTGGCCATTCTCGACCGGGCCCTGGCTCATTCGGTGTCGGCCAAGGCCGACCAGGAGCTCGCCAACACGCTCGGGGCGATGGGCATGTCGCTCTGGCACGGACCCGAGCCCGCGCCGGCCGCCGTGGCCCGGTGCGAACGGCTGCTCGCCCAGTACGGCGCCGAGCGCGGCGCGGTCCGGGCCACCCTCGGCTTCCCGCTGAGCGTCCTGTGCGCCATCCAGGGCAGATCGGCGCAGGCCCGGGAGCACCTGGCCGCCGCCCACCGCGCCATGGCGTCCATCGCCTACGCCGACGCGCCGGTCTTCCGGCCCTTGCTCACCGGTCTGGTCGCGGCGGCGCAGGACGAGGAGCAGGTGGCGGACGCCGCCTTGCGGGAGGCCCTCGACGAGGCTCGCGCGCGGCAGGCGGCGAGCCTGGTCCGCACCGTCGCGCTCGAGCTCGCGCGGCTGCGGCTGGCCCAGCTGCGCTGGCGCGAGGCCGCCGAGCTCGTCGACGGGCTGCCGATGGACGACGACCCGGCGAACCTGGCCAGTTACCTGGGCATCAGGGCCCGCATCAGCGCGCTCAGGGGCGACGCCGGAGCCACCGCGCCGCTGGCCGACGCCGCCCAGGCCGCCGCCCGGCGCACCGATTCACCGATCGTGCAGGCCACCGCGTTCCTCGACCGGGCGCACGTGGCGGCCGCGCTTAAACGCCCCGGGCCCGCGGCGGCGGCCGCCGCCGCGGCGGGGCGGCGTTTCGCCGCGAAGGGCGACCTGTCCGGGGTGGCGCGGGCCGAGCGCCTGCTGGCCGGGCGCGGACATAACGACGGGAGGTCCGACGCTGCCGATGAATGACCGTCCTGCCGTGCTCACCTGGAACCTGCTGGGCCGCAATCCGCAAGAAATCGCGATCTCCGGCGGCGAGCCGGCCTGGGTAACGCCGGAATGGGCCTGGGGCGGCGCTACCGGGGCCGGAGCCAGGGTCTGCATCGTCGACAGCGGGATCGAGCCGGGTCACCCCCTGGTCGGCTCCGTGGCCAGCTCCCACGCCGTGGTGGACCGCGACGGGGCGATCGCCGTCGCCAAGGTCGAGCCCGCGGACGAATTCGGCCACGGCACCGCCTGCGCGAGCATCGTCCGCCGGGTGGCCCCGGAGAGCGAGCTGCACAGCGTCCGGGTCCTGGGCCACGGGGGCGCCGGCGCGGGCGAAGCCCTGATCGCCGGGCTCACCTGGGCGGTGGAGCAGGGGTTCGACGTGATCAACCTGAGCCTGTCGACCGCCCGGACGAAGTACAAGGACGTCCTGCGCGAGCTGGCGGACGAGGCGTACTTCAGGGGCTCGGTAATAGTCGCCTCGGCTCACAACGCCCGGATCGAGAGCTTTCCCTGGCGGTTCTCCTCGGTCATATCGGTGGGCAGCCACGCCGAGGACGACATGTCGATGGTGCTCTACAACCCGCGGCCGCCCGTGGAGTTCTTCGCCCGGGGGCAGGCCGTCACCGTGGCCGGGCTGGGCGGCGGCACCACCACGAACACCGGCAACAGCTTCGCGACACCCTACATCTCGGGCCTGTGCGCGCTGATTCTCAGCAAGCACCCCCGGCTGACCGTCTTCGAGACGAAGACGGTCCTGTACCTGACCGCAGCGAACGTAACAGGAGCCTGACCGATGGAGGAGACCCTGACTCACAAGGCGATGATCGCCGCGGTATCCGGGGCGCTCGCGGACCCGGGTCCGGACGACCGCGCGCTGCTGACCTCGATCACGGACATGACCCGGTCCATCTTCGGCGCCGCCGCCTCCTCGATTCTCCTGCTCGACCGGCCTGCCGCGGAGCTGGTCTTCGAGGCGGTCTCGGGCGAGGGCGAAGAGTTCCTGGTCGGAACGCGGTTCTCGGCCGACCGCGGCATCGCCGGCTGGGTGGTGGCCACCGGTGAGCCGATGGCCGTCGACGACCTGGCCAGCAGCCAGCTGTTCGCCCGCGACCTAGCCGAGAGCACGCGCTACGTGCCGAACACCATCCTGGCCGTTCCGGTGACCTACGGCGGCGACGTGCTCGGGGTACTCCAGGTGCTCGACCCGCAACCGCGGGCCCGGTCCGGCATGGCCGGCCTGGACCTGCTGACGATGGTCGCGGCCCAGGCCGGGCTCTCGCTGCACGGCCTGATCCAGGCCAGGACGGCCCAGGAGGCGCTGGTCACGGAGGGGGCGGAATTCGGGCAGCTCGCCGCGCTGGTGCAGCTCCTGGCGCAGCTGCCGCCGGAGCACAGGACCATCGGCTTGCGCCTCGTCGACTCGCTCCACGAACTGCTCACCAGCCTGGCCGGATGCCAGCCGGAAGGATGCGGATGACCGAGAACCCCGAACCCGAAGAAGACGAGGCCCAGCAGGCCCAGCAGGCCGGGGAAGCCGAGGAACCGGAGGTCGTGGCGCACGGAGATACCAGCGCCGACCTGCCCTGGTGTATCGGCTTCATGGGGTGAGCCGCGCCGAGCGGCTCATCCGGGGGGCGAACGGCTGGTGGTTCCTCGGCCCGTGCGGCATCGCGCGGCTGCGCCCCGGGCACCTGACCGTGGCCGGCCGGCTGCGCCCCGAGGCCGAGCGGCGCCTGCGGGCCCAGGGCCTGTTCACGGCGGCGCCGCCGCGCAGCTACTCGCTGACCGTTCTGACCAGCACGGGCTGCAACCTTGGGTGCGGCTACTGCTTCCAGAACACCGGCCAGGACGGGCGCGGCGGGTACCGGCCGCCGCGCATCGCCCGGGCCCGCCTGCGGTCCCCGGCCATCTCGGACATCGTGTCCTTCGCGCGCCGCCGGATGGCGGAGGCCGGCCTGGACCGGCTCGCCCTGCTGCTGGCGGGCGGAGAGCCGCTGCTCAACCCGGACGGCTGCCGTGAGCTGCTCGCCCGCGCCGCCGGGCACGGCCTGGCGTGGGCGGGCCTGGCCAGCAACGGGACGCTGCTCACCCCGCGGCTGGCCGGGGACCTGTCCGCGCTGGGGCTCCGCACCGTCCAGGTGACATTCGACGGGGACCGCGCGGATCATGACCGCATCCGCGGGACGCGCTCCGGCCGGGCGACCTTCGACGTCGTCACGGCCAACATCGCCGGGACCCTCGGCGCGGCGCCGCTGCGCTGGATCCTGAGGGTCAATGTCTCGCACCGCAACCAGCACGGCATCGAGGCGCTGATCGAGCGCCTGGCGGGCCGGCTGGATCCGGCCGCCTGCACGATGACCTTTGCCCTGGTCGGTGACACCGGCATCGGCTACCGCAACCGGCTGAGCCACAGCAGGGACCTCGCCGCGGTCTTCGGCCGCTGGCAGCGCCAGGCCCTGGACGCCGGCTTCGACCTGCCCCGGCCACGGGCTCACCGGCCGTGCCAGGCGTGCTCCTATCCGGGCGGCCGCTACGGCGCCGTGGTGAGCGCCGACGGCACGCTGGCCAGCTGCTGGGAGACGGCCGGAAGACCCGAGTGGGCGGTCGGCACGGTCACCGGCGGCTACCTGCCCCGCGAGGAGCTCACGGGCCGCTGGGCGCGCTGCGCGGCCGCGCACCAGCACGCCGGGGGTGACGCCGCGGTCAGGACGTTCCAGGATCTGGTGGACGCGGCCCTGCTGGACTACCTGGACGCGTCAGGCCGGCTGAGTAGCGGTGGGCCGCCGCCGGCATCACGTAACGGACCGAGTGCGCGACCACATCCGCGTCGGCCACCGGCGCGAGGAGATTAGCGTCCATCAGTTCCTCGAGCGCCCGCTCGGCGGCCTCGCTCGTCCCGCCGAGGGCGGCCAGCGCCTCGGCGTGACCGAACTGGGGAGCGGGCAGCGAACCCAGCGCGCGGAACGCGTCCCGCTGCCGCGGCGGCAGGCTGACGTAGCAGCGCTCGAGCCTGCCGCGCAGCGACAGGTCTCCGATCGCCAGCTCGTCCAGCGGGTCCGCTACCCCGTTGAGGTGCGCGGCGTAGGCCGCTACGGACAGATGGTGCAGCACGGTCAGCTTGGCGGCGATCACCCGGATGGCCAGCGGCGGCCCGCCGCAGCACGCCATGATCTGCCGGACGGCGTCGGCGCCCCGCGGCATCCGGGGTTCTCCCAGCGCACGCTGGAGCAGCTCGGTCACCTCGGCCGGGCCGAGGTCGGCGAGCTCGACCCGGCAGGCCGCATCCAGGCCGCCGAGCTTCCTGACGCTCGTGACGATCGTCCCGTTCGAGCCGAGGCCGGGCAGCAGCCGCCGCGCCGAGAGCTCGTCCGGCGCGTCGTCCAGCACGAACAGGAAACGGCGGCCCGCCACCCACGACCGCCACAGGCCCAGCGCCGCCTCCTCCCCCGCCGTGGGCGCGGCCTGGAGGCCGGTGCTGCGCATCAGCTCGCCCAGTACGTCACGCCAGGGCCGGGGCACGCCCGCCTGGTCACGCAGCGTCACGAACACCTGGCCGTCGGAGAACTGCGGGGCCAGCCGGTGACCGGCGTGCACGGCCAGCGCGGTCTTGCCGACGCCCGGCGGCCCCGAGACCACCGCGACGTCCGCCCCGCGCGAGCGGTCGGCGAACGCGCCGGCCAGCCTGGCGACCTCCGCCTCCCGGCCGACGAAGTCGGACAGGTCACGCGGTAGCTGCGCGGGTTTCAGGTGGCCCCGCAGGCGGGCCGGCGCGGCCTGCGGGACGCTGTCGGGCGGCTCCCCGGCGAGGATGGACCGGTAGAGACGCTGGAGGACCGGGCTGGGCTCCAGGCCGAGCTCGCGGGCCATGTACTGCCGGTGCGTCTCGTAGTGCGCCAACGCCTCCCTGCGGTTTCCGTCCTGGCTGAGTGCGGTCATGAAGGCCACCGACAGCCGCTCCCTGAACGGGTGCAGGCGGGCGAGCTGACCGAGCTGACCGAGCAGGCCGCGGTGCCGGCCGGCGCCGATCTCGAGATCGGCCCATTCCTCGTAGGCCTCGAGGTACCGCTCCATGAGCGTCGCGGATTCCGTGCCGATGAACGAGTTGGACAGCAGATCGACCAGCGGCCGGTCCCGCCATATCTGCATGGCCTCGCGGAGCAGGGTCCGCGCTCGTTCCAGGTCGCCGGCCTGGGCGGCCTTGCGGCCCGCGGTGACCATGTCGTCGAAGCGCAGCAGGTCCAGCTCGGCGGGCGACACCAGGAACTGGTAGCCGTAGGCCAGGTGGCGGATGCGTTCTCCGGCGATCTTCCTCAGCTGGCACAAATACACCTGCAGGTTCTTGCGAGCCGTCCGCGGCTGCTCGTTGTCCCAGATGACGTCGAGCAGCTGTTCCACCGGCATGACGCTGTTCGGCCGGCACAGCAGCGCCGCCAGCAGCACCCGCTGCTTGAACGGTCCCAGCTCCAGCGGTTCGCCGTCGCGGTGCACCTGAAGCGGGCCGAGGATGGAAAGCCGCAGTGGCCGGTCCTGGCCTGACGGCGAAGGCGCATGTCCGCGAGGCATCCCCAGTAGTGTCGGTGCGCGGCTTGCCACCGGACTTGCCCGGCGGCTGACGGCGAACTGCCGTACCTGGCCGCGGGCGGGTAGTTCCGCCCCAGGTCAGCACCTCCGGCGGGGACCGGCGGCCGGGCCGGTCCTAGCCGTGCTCCGTCGCCTCGAGCCGGACGCGGACCTGGCCTGCCTCGGGCGTGCCGAGATCGGCGTAGAGGGCGAGCGCCTGCCCCCAGTGGTAGCCGGCCTGGGCGGCGTCGCCGCTGGCGTGATAGCCCTCGCCGAGGCCACGTTCCGCCCGGGCCTGCTGATACCTGTCGCCGATCCGGATGGCCAGGCCGAGCGCGGCGCGGTGCTGGGCCAGCGCGCGGGCGGCCTGGCCGGTGGCGAGGAGCGCCTGGCCCAGGCCGTTGAGCGTCTCGGCTTCGGCGGCCCGGTCGCCGAGCTCACGGCTCAGCGCCAGGGCCTGCCTGAGCTGGCCAACGGCCTGCTGGAAGCGGCACTGCAGCAGGTCGGCCAGGCCGAGGTTAGCCAGGCTGTGCGCCTCACAGGTGCGGTTGCCCGTCTCCTGGCTCAGGGTCAGCGCCTCCCGCAGGTGGGCGGCGGCCTGCTGGCCCTGGCCCTCACGCAGGTCGATCATGCCCAGGTTGATCAGGGCGTATGCGGTGATGGCCTGGTCGCCGATCTCCCGGCTCAGCGCTTCGGCCTGCCGGAGGTAGTCGACGGCCTGGGGGTAGCGGCCCAGGATCATGTTGACGAAGCCGAGGTTGTTCAGCCCGCGCGCCTCGCCGAACCTATCGCCCGCCCGCCGGTAGAGGGTCAGCGCCTGCTCGCCGCGCCGGACGGCCTCCGCGTAGCGGCCCTGGTAGACGCAGGCCATGCCGAGGTTGCCCAGGGCCCGTGCCTGGCCCCCGTGGCTGCCCGCCTCCCTGAGCGGCCGCAGGGCCTGCCGCAGCCGGTCGCCGGCTTGCTGGTAGCGGCCGAGGCGCAGGTCGACGACGCTGAGCGCCTGAAGCGCCTCCGCCTCCGCCAGGCGGTCGCCGACCAGGCGGGCGGCGCGGCGGGCGTCGCCGTGGATCGCGACGATCTCGGGATAGTGGCCGGTGACCTCCAGGTAGCGGAACACGGTGAAGGCCAGGCGGATGG
>Ga0318525_10000840_pt1 | contig 10395 bp, 10 predicted proteins | sample GRESIP052b4f23_FD_203482 | JGI IMG/M metagenome (GOLD analysis project Ga0318525, IMG submission 203482) | Tropical soil microbial communities from Luquillo Experimental Forest, Puerto Rico - GRE.SIPMG.052b4f23 | ecosystem: Environmental > Terrestrial > Soil > Tropical forest > Bulk soil...
GGGCAAAGGGCTCCGCCGCGCGCTACACAACTTCCCGACTACCGCCCCACGCGAGCTGCGTATCGACGTGCGCGCGGCGGAGCCCTTTGCCCCGCTCGATGCGTTCCTGCGCGCCTTCGAGGGGCGCGTGCTGCTCGCCGCCGACTCCGCCGGCCGGCGCGAGGTGCTGCACGAGATGTTACGGGCGCACCAACACGAGGTGAGTATCGTCGAGAGCTGGGACGCCTTCGCTGCCGGCACGGCGCGCCTCGCGCTCACCGTGGCGCCGGATCTCACCGGCCTGACGCTCACCACGCCGCCGGTCGCAGTGGTTGCCGAGGCGCAGCTGTTCGGGCCGCGTGCTCCGGTCGAGCGCAGGCGTGCCAAGCGGGTCTCGGACCCGGAAGCAATCCTGCGCGATCTGCAGGACCTCAATCCGGGCTCCCCGGTGGTGCACGAGGAGTACGGTGTCGGTCGCTACCAGGGTCTGCAGCACATGGACGTCGGCGGCCAGCCCGGAGAGTTCCTGGTGCTCGAGTACCAGGACGGCGACCGCATCTACGTTCCGGTGCATGCATTGCACCTGGTGAGCCGCTACACGGGCGCGGCGCCCGAGCACGCCCCGCTCCACAAGCTCGGCACCGACCAGTGGGCGCGGGCGCGACGGCGCGCCGCGGAGCAGATCCGTGATGTGGCCGCGGAGCTGCTCGACCTCAACGCGCGGCGCAAGGCGCAGCCGGGACTCGCGCTCACGGTGAGCGAGCTCGACTACCAGGCGTTCGCCAACGCCTTCCCGTTCGAGGAAACCGAGGACCAGGCACAGGCGATCCGCCAGGTGCTCGCGGACCTCGGCGGCGAGCGGCCCATGGACCGCATCGTGTGCGGCGATGTCGGCTTCGGCAAGACGGAAGTTGCGATGCGCGCGGCGTTCGTCGCCGCCCAGACCGGCAAGCAGGTCGCGGTGCTCGCGCCGACCACGCTGCTCGTGCAGCAGCACCTCGCGAATTTCCGTGATCGCTTCGCCGACTGGCCGGTGCGCGTGGAAGGGCTGTCGCGCTTTGGCACCTCGAAGGAGACCCAGGTGGTCCTCGAGGGGCTCGAGCAGGGCAAGGTGGACATCGTCATCGCCACGCACCGCCTGCTGCACGCCCACGCGCGCTTCAAGGACCTCGGGCTCCTCATCATCGACGAAGAGCACCGCTTCGGCGTGCGCGACAAGCAGCGCCTGCAGGCGCTGCGTGCCAACGTGCACGTGCTCACCCTCACCGCCACTCCCATCCCGCGCACCCTCAACATGGCGCTCGGCGGGCTGCGCGACCTGTCGCTCATCACCACGGCGCCCGCCGCGCGTCTGGCGATCAAGACTTTCCTCATCGAGTGGCATGCACCGACAATGCGCGAGGCGGCGCTGCGCGAGCTGCGGCGCGGCGGCCAGGTCTACTTTGTTCACAACGAAGTGCGCACCATCGAGAAAATCGCCGCCGAGGTGCAGACGTTGGTGCCGGAAGCGAGCGTGCGCATCGGCCACGGCCAGATGCGCGAGCGCGATCTCGAGCAGCTCATGGTGGATTTCTATCACCGCCGCTTCAGTGTGCTGGTGTGCACCACCATCATCGAGAGCGGCATCGACGTGCCGAGCGCCAACACCATCATGATCAACCGCGCCGACCGCATGGGCCTCGCCCAGCTGCATCAGCTGCGCGGCCGCGTCGGCCGCTCGCATCACCGCGCCTACGCCTACCTCATCGCGCCACCACGGCCGGCGCTGGCGCGCGATGCCGCGAAGCGTCTCGAGGCCATCGAATCGATGGAAGAGCTCGGTGCCGGCTTCGTGCTGGCGACCCACGATCTCGAGATCCGCGGCGCCGGCGAGCTGCTCGGCGAGCAGCAGAGCGGTCAGATGACCGAGATCGGGCTGTCGCTGTACCTCGACATGCTCGAGCACGCGGTGAAAGCGCTGAAGGCGGGCCGTGAGCCTGTGCTCGATCAGCCGCTCGCCGCCGCCACCGAGGTGGAGCTGCGGCTGCCCGCCTTCCTGCCGGAAGCCTACGTCGCCGATGTGCACGTGCGGCTGTCGCTCTACAAGCGCATCGCCGCTGCACCGACCGAGGCGGAGCTCGATGAGCTCACCGTGGAACTGCACGATCGGTTCGGCCCGTTACCGCCGGCGGCGCAGAACCTGCTGCGCATCGCCAAGCTCAAACTCGCCGCGCGGGCCCTCGGTGTGCGACGACTCGATCTCGGTCCGCAGGGCGGCTCGGTGCTGTTCGAGGAGCGCTCGGGCGTCGACCCCGGCACACTCGTGCACATGATCCAGAAGAGCGCGCGCGAGTACCGTCTGGACGGGCCATTGAAGCTGCGCGTCTCGCGCTCGCTGCCCGCCGAGAGCGCGCGCTTCGAGTTCGCCGCACAGCTGCTGCGGCGTCTCGGCGAAGGGCCGCGCGTCCACTGACAGTCACGCGCATGTAGAATCACTCATCATGGATCTCCGCCCGGCGCGCGCGCGCGTCCTGACCGTATTCCTTGCCGCACTGCTCTGCGCCCGCGCGCTGCCGGCGGCACCGGAAGAGCCCGCACCGGCGCCCGCGCCGGTACCCCCGGCGGGTCACGGGAGCGCCGTCTACAACATCGAGATCATCGTGTTCCGCGCGACGAGCGCGCTCGGGGGCGCAGAGGATTGGAGCGCGGAAGCGGGCGCGCGCAATATCGCCGGTGAGGAATCCGCCAGCGGCTCAGCAACGGTCGGGCATTTCGTCGCGGCACTACCCTCCTCCGCGTGGCAACTCGGCGAGCTCGAGAGCCGGCTGCGCGCGAGTGGCGTGTACGTCCCGCTAGCGCACACGGCGTGGGCGCAGACGGCGAGCTCGTGGGGGACGCGTGCGGGATTCACCATGCAGAAGCTCGGCATCGAGGTGCCGGGCCTCTCCGGTACCGTGTTCCTCGAGCGCGGGCAGTGGCTGCACCTCGGGATGTCACTCACCTACGTGATGGCCGGCCCGCCGCAGGGGCTCGGCGCGGCGCCGGATACCCCGTTCACCATCAACGAGAGCCGCCGCGTGCGCTTCTACGAGCGCAATTACTTCGACCATCCCGCGTTCGGCGTGATCGCGCTGGTCACGCCGGCCCAGGGGGCGCGACCGCCGGGTCGTTAGGACGCTCACTCCTCGCCGACCAGCTGTGCCGCTGCGAATTCAAACTGTGGCACATCGCTCCCTTGCACCGCACAACGCACGCGGCTGCGTGCGGCGGCAATGAACCAGGTTTCGAGCCCGTGCGGCTTGCCGCGGCCGAAGGCCACGGGATCCAGCACCGCCACGCACGCGGCGTGCTCGGGATCGCGCACCGACTCGTAGCGGATGAGCTCGATGTGTGCGGTACGTGCCACGCCGGCGAACGCCTGAGTCTCCTGGTATTCCGAGCGATGTGTCCAGGCGGCTCGCTCGCGCACGAACGGCGCGCGGGTCAGATCGGCCGCGGCGCGGCTGCGCACGGCCGCCTGGAAAGCGGTGTGCGGTACGGGCTTGAGGTCCGGCGTGCCGGGTGAGTCGAGCAGGAAGCGCAGCCGCCAGTAGCTTTTTTCCGCGAGCGCAGTGCGCAGTGCCTCGGCGCCGTACCACACGCCGGGCTCGAGAGCGGCGCGAAAGCGCGACCCGAGGTGTGGTCGGTAGCGATAGGGTGTTGCGAGCAGATAATGAAGGCGCCGCACCGGCGCCGGCAGCGCCGGCTTGCTCTCCTCGAGCACGGCTTCGAGGAGCTCCTGCTCCTCGAGCGAGTCCGCCAGGCGCATGGTCGAGGCGGTGTGCTGGGCCTCGACGACGCGCCAGAGCGTATGAGCGTAGAGGCGTACCTCAGATGCGAGCGCGCGCGGCGTCCAGGTAGTCAACGGTGCGCACCAGCCCGGCGGGATCGCGGATCACATCGAGCGGCACGCCGCCGAGTGCGGTGTTCTCGCTGCGCAGCCACGCCTGTGCGGCCGAGTCGTCCGAGCCTACGATCGCGTCCAGCGAGCGGAACAGCCGTACGAAGAGCGCCGCGAGCTGCCAGGGCTTCGAGCCGGGTTCGAGCTGCCGCTGACCGTTCGCGAGGCGCGAGAGCGTCGCGGTGCTCACGCCGATGACCGGCGCCAGGTCCGCTTGTGCAATGCCGAGAAAGCGCGCCGCGCGGACCGTGGCCCGCGTCAGTGCGGTGGCGGCGTCCGCTACCGGTCGTGGCCGTGAGGTGCGGCGGGCTTTCATTTCAGCTGAAATTATATCGTTGTTTTGTTTCTATAGCAAAACGCGACTGCAACCTGGCCCGGGGGCCGGGCCGCGACGCTGCGCGGGAGTGGCCAGGGTCACTCCGCGGTTGTGCTGGCGGCGGTCTTCCTGGGCGCCGGAGCGTCGCTGGTGGGCAGCGGGGGGTCCTGGAAGTCCGTGGCTCCAGCCGTGACGATGCCGTCCTTGCCGTTCTTCTTGGCTCGTCGCAGGGCCTTCTGGCACGCCCTCAGCATTCCCTCGAGCGGCAGCGTGCGTGGGGGCACGAGGGTCGCGATCCCTGCGCTCATGGTCACGTAACGGCCCGCACCGGCGGTCGGATGGTGCATCAGTAGCGCGCGCACGCGATCTCGCACCACCTCTGCGTACGGCGTGGCCTTCTCGGTGGCCTCGCCCTGAGTCAGTACCGCGAAGGTACCACCCTCCCAGCGGCCGACCAGGTCCCCGCCACGGCGGTAGGAGGCGCCGATGACCCGTGCGACGCGGCGGATGCAGGCATCGCCCGCCGAGCGGTCGAACTTTTCGTTGTAGGCGCCGAGGTCGTCGATGTCGAACAGGGTCAGCCCGATCTCGTGCGAGTCGCGCTGCGCAAGCTGCCAGTCCCGGAGCAGCAGCTCCTCGAAGTAGGCGCGCGAGTGGAGCCCGGTGAGGCGGTCCTCGCGCAGCCACGAGGGCAGCCCCGAAGGCTGACGCTCGGCATTCTTCAGGCGGTCGCTGGCGTCGCGATGGTAGCCGATGAAGTGCGTCAGCTTCCCTTCGGTGCGCACGGGCTGGATGGCCGTCTCGTTCCAGAACATCGAGCCGTCGGGGCGGTAGTTACGCACCAGCACCCGCGCCGGCTCCCCCCGGCTCACCGCCTCGGCGAGGCGGACGCGTGCCTCCTGATCGCGGTCGGTGCCCTGGAGGATACGCAGGTTGGTACCGAGGAGCGCAGCGGCCGGATATCCGCACATCTGCACGAATGCTGCGTTGACGAATACCACCGGGCAGTCCGCCGAGGTGGCATCGCAGATCACGATGCCTTCAGGCGCGCTCTCGACCACGCCCCGCCAGGCCTCGGCCGCCCAGTTGTTCATGCACGGCTTCCCGGGTCGAGCGTCAGCGCGGGTGGCGCACTGGCACGAGCCAGCAGCTCACGCGCCCGCCCCCACTCGGGGGAGGCCTCCAGGGCGGCACGTTCCGGCGCTCCGCTGCGCCCGTGCAGACGCACCAGGCGCAGGCTGGAGGCCGGCTGTGGCTCGATTTCAAGTCGCGCCAGCAGCTCGAGGACGCTCGCCCGATTGTTGCAGACCGGTAGCATGTCGCAACCCGCCGACAGGGCCTGCCGCGCCCGGGCGACCACGTCCCCGTAGGCGGCGGCTGCCCCTCCCATGGACAGATCGTCGCTGAACACTACCCCCTGAAACCGCAGCTCTCCGCGCAGCACGTCGCGAATCCAGCGACCGGAGAGGCTCGCAGGGGCGGAATCCACGGCCGGAAAGAGCACGTGGGCGGCCATTACGGCCGGAAGGCCGTTGGCGATCAGGCGCCGGTAGGGGGTGAGGTCGGGGGCGAGATCCGGAAGGGTCCGGCGGTCCACCGGGAGTGTGAGGTGCGAATCCGCGACAACGGCTCCGTGGCCCGGGAAGTGCTTGGCGGTTGCCGCCATGCCGGCTTCCCGCATCCCGTGCATCCACGCCCCGGCGAGCTGCGCGACCGCATCAGCACTGGCGTGGAACGCACGCTCGCCGATGACCTCGCTGACCTTGAGATCGAGGTCGACGCACGGGGCGAAGGAGATGTCCACCCCGTGGGCCCGGAGCTCCGCCGCCATCAGCCAGCCGAGCGAGCGCGAGAGGGTCACGCCGGCGCGCGCCTCCAGGTCGAACTCGTGTCCGATGCGCCGTGCGGGCGGCAGGAGCGAGAAGCCGGTCCGGAAACGCTGCACGCGGCCGCCTTCCTGGTCGACCGCGACGATGAGCGGGGGCGAGCGTACGGCGTGGATCGCGCTCACCAGGGCCGTCAGCTGCTGCGGATCGACGTAGTTGCGTGTGAACAGGATCACACCGCCCACCAGCGGATGGCGCAGCAGCTCGCGCTCCTCCGCCGAGACCTCCGTCCCGGCGAGATCGATCATCAGGGGACCGAGACTCATGCCGGGGCGGCCGCCGCGCCGCGCCGGCCGCCCGCCGTGAGCAGCGCCAGCGATTCGACATGAGCCGTATGTGGAAACATGTCGACCACACCGGCCGCGGCGAGCGCAAAGCCATGCTCGTGCACCAACACCCCCAGATCGCGCGCCAGACTTCCCGGATGACAGGAAATATACAACAGGCGCTGCGGCGCGATCCGCGACAGCGCAGCCAACACCGCGCGTGCACCGGTGCGCGGCGGGTCGAGCAGCACGTGCGAATAGCTGTGCTGCATCCACGGCAGAGATGCCTCCGGGGGTGCGGCGAGGTCCGCCACATGAAATTCGGCGTTGCGCAGGCCGTTGTGATGCGCGTTGCTGCGCGCGCGGGCAACGAGTGCGGGATCGCCCTCGACGCCGACCACGTGCGCCGCGTGGCGGGCGAGCGGCAGGCTGAAATTACCGAGCCCGCAATACAGATCGAGCACCCTGGCTGCCGGGGCGAGCTCGAGCAGCTCGATGGTGCGCGCCACCAGCGCCTCGTTGACCGCTGCGTTCACCTGGATGAAATCGGTTGGCGCAAATTGCAGCTCCAGATCGAAGCGCGGCAGGCGGTAGTGCAGTGGCGGAGCGGCGACCCCGAGCTCGCGCACCGAGTCGAGCCCGGCGGGCTGCAGGAATAGCCGCACGCCGTGTTCGTCCGCAAACGCTTCAAGGCGCGCCACATCCTCCGGTGCAGGTGCCTCGAGCACCCGCAGCACGAGTGCCGTGCCGTTAGCGGCGACGGCCACTTCGACCTGCGGCACATGCTCGCGAATGCCGAGCCCGGTCAGCATCGCCGCGAGCGGCGCGATCAGCGCACCCGCCGGCGGCGCGAGCACATCACACGAGCGCAGCTGCGCGATGAGGGGGGCCGCCCGCTCCCGAAAGCCCACCACCACGGTGCCCTTCTTACGCACGAACTTCGCGCCGAGGCGTGCGCGGCGTCGATAACCCCAGTGAGGCCCTTCGAGGGGGCTCAGCCAGCGGGCGGGCGTCACCCGGGCCACGCGCGCGAGCGCATCACGCAGCTCGCTCTCCTTCGCCGCCAGCTGCGCCGCAGGCGAGAGATGCTGCAGCACGCAGCCGCCACACACCCCGAAGTGCGGGCAGCGCGGCACGACGCGCGCGGGGGAGGCCTGCAGCACTTCGATGAGCTCGGCGTCATCGTGCTGGCGGTGCCGCCGGGTGCGACGGAAGCGGATGCGCTCACCGGGCAGCGCCCCGGCGACAAAGGCCGTCTTGCCGCCATGCACTACTCCCTCGCCTTCGCGCGTGAGCCCCTCGACCTGCGCCTCCTCCGGCGCCCCGACCGCGCGCGCGCGGCGTTCAGCTAGCTTCGGCCCGCTCAAGCGCCCCCGTCCTGCCAGGCGCGCAGGAACTCGGCGAAGTGCGGCTCCTTCGAGGCGGCGAGGCACCCGCGCACCCGCGCGAGCTCCTCCTCGTGCCGCGGAGAAGAGAGTTGACCGCGCAGGAGTTGGAAGCGCAGATAGATCAGCCAGGTATTGAGGACGTCGGTCTCGCAGTAGCGGCGGATACTGGCGAGGTCGCCCGCCTGCCAGGCATCCCACACCTGGCTGCCGTCGAAGCCGAGCTTGCCGGGGAGCCGCAGCAGGCACGCGATGTTCGCGAGCGAAACGCGGTTGCGATGATGAAAGCCCGAGAGCACATCCATCAGGTCGGTGTGCCGCCAGTGGTAGCGATTGAGGTAGTTGTTGAAGCGGAACTCATCATCGCCGTCACCCATCTCCCAGAAGCGCCTTGCCTGAATGCCCGCAAGCAGGGCGCGGTAGGTGAGCACCGGCAGATCGAACCCCGAGCCGTTCCAGGACACCAGGTTCGGCGAGCGGCTCTCGATGCCGTTGAAGAAGCGCTGGATGAGCTCGCCTTCCGGGCTCGTGAGATCGCCGAGACTCCACACCTTGAAGGTGTCCTCGCTGCGCAGTGCACAGGAGATCGCCACGACGCGCTGCTGCTCGGGCGGCAGGAAGTCGCCGCCGGTGTGCTGGCGGCGGAGCGCAAACATCGCCTTGGCGATCTGCCCGTCGGCCAGCCCCTCGAGCCCGTAGAGGCGGCGTCCGAGCGCGACATCGGGTACCGTCTCGATGTCGAACACGAGTGTGTTCATGAGGCCTTCATCAGCACCGCGACCGCCACCACCAGGCCGCGCTCGTCGCTGAGGGTCACGTGCGCATCGCCGACGCCGAGCCCGCGTCGTACCCGCTCGCCGCGCTCGGAAAACACGACCTCGGGCTTGCCCCAGGCGTTCTGCACCACGCCCACGTCGCGGATCCACACGCCGTGCGCGAAACCGGTGCCCATGGCCTTGACGATCGCTTCCTTGGCGGCGAAGCGCATGGCCAGGAAGCGCTCGGGACGCGCGGTGCGCGCGAGCTGCGCGTGCTCCTCGGGCATCAGCAGGTGCTCGATGAAGCGCGTGCCGAAACGCTCGAGCGTTTGGGCGATGCGCGAGCTCTCGAGTACGTCGACACCGATGCCGAAGATCACGTGCGCGCCTCCCGCATGAGCGCCTGCATCTCCCGCACGGCAGCCGGCAAGCCGACGAACAGCGCGTGCGCGACGAGCGCATGACCGATGTTGAGCTCCACGATCTCGCGCACCGCGGCCACCGGCTGCACATTGTGGTAGTTCAGCCCGTGGCCGGCGTGCACTTCCAGCCCGAGGCTCGTGGCCATGCGCGCCGCCGAGCGCAGTCGCTCGAGCTCGGTCGCCGCCGCCGCACCGCGCGCCTCGGCGTACGCCCCGGTGTGCAGCTCCACCACCGGAACCCCCGCGGCGCGTGCGGCTTCGATCTGCCGCCGCTCGGGATCGATGAACAAAGCCACCCGCACCCCAGCCGCGGTGAGGCGCGCAGCCGCCTCGGCGACGCGCGTGGACTGCGCCGCGACGTCGAGTCCACCTTCGGTCGTGATCTCGAGCCGCCGTTCAGGCACCAGGCAGCAGTCCGCCGGACGCACCGCGGCGGCGATGGCCAGCATTTCATCGGTGACCGCGAGCTCCAAATTCATGCGCGTCTGCAGCAGGCCGCGGAGGGCGAGCACGTCTTGGTCCTGGATGTGCCGGCGGTCCTCGCGCAGGTGCAGCGTGATGCTGTCGGCGCCGGCCTGCTCGGCGGCGAGCGCGGCATACACCGGATCGGGGTAGCGCGCACGCCGCGCCTGGCGCAGCGTCGCCACGTGATCGATGTTGACACCGAGATGGATGGCGGCGCTCATGGAGATGTCCCGCGTTTCATTGCTTTCGCCACCAGCCGCGTTGCGAGCGGTCGTCCCTCGAGGCAGGCGCCGAGCGCTGCCGTGAGTACGCGCCGCGCGTCCTCGAGCTCGCGCTCGCCATGCAGCGTCTCGCGCGCGAGGCTGAGGAGCGAACGGCCGCACAGCGAAAGTCATAGTAGGCATCGGGCGCGAGCGGCAGGCCGGAGCGCGCCTCGGTGGCGAGATCCAGCCCATAACCGAGCACCTCCAGCAGGCGCTTCTCAAACACGCGGAGTGCCGGCTCGAGCGGCGCGCCGCTGCGCAGCTGCTCGAGGGTACGGTGGTAGTGGTCGAAGAGCTCCGGCAGCGCGTCATGGCGCGTCGTGAGCTTCAGCAGCAGCTCATTCAGGTAGAACGCTGCGAGCAGACGCTCCGGCGGCAGCACTGCGGTGGCTGCCGCGCGCTCGGCGCCGGTGAGCTGCGGTGCCTCACCGCGTCCGCTCCATGACAGCAGCAGCAGCTGGAACGGTTGCAGCACCGCGGCGAGTTTGGCGTAGGGACCCCGCACGCCGCGCGCAAACAGCGTGAGACGGCCGTGTTCGCGCGTCAGCACCTCGAGGATGCGGCCGGTGTCGCGCCACGGCCGGTGGTGCAGCAGGTACCCGGGGGTGAGCGCGACGCCGCGGGTGCTGCGCGTCATTCGACCCCCAGCTCGCGCAACGCACGCGCGTTGTCCGCCCAGTTCTCGCGCACCTTGACCCACAGGTTCAGATGCAGTCGCCGGCCGAGCATCTCATTC
>Ga0318525_10000844_pt1 | contig 10373 bp, 6 predicted proteins | sample GRESIP052b4f23_FD_203482 | JGI IMG/M metagenome (GOLD analysis project Ga0318525, IMG submission 203482) | Tropical soil microbial communities from Luquillo Experimental Forest, Puerto Rico - GRE.SIPMG.052b4f23 | ecosystem: Environmental > Terrestrial > Soil > Tropical forest > Bulk soil...
CACATATTCGCCCGCTCGCCAGGCCGGCCGCCCGGCGCCCGGCCGCCCGTCGCAAGCTCGCCCGCCCTGTGGTCCGCGATGTCGCAAGTTTTTGCCTGAATTCGGGCAAAAACTTGGCAGTGAGCCGGAAAGGATGCAGGATTGAGCGGTGCACGACCGCGATCTCATCGAGCGGGTGGCCAGTTCCACGGGCCTGACGCCCGCCGAGGCGGCCAGGGTAGTCGAGGACGTCCTGGCCTGGTACCGCGAGCCGGTCGACGACTACGTACGGCGCCGTCACGCGCATCACCGGCTCCTCGGCAGGCGAAATCCCGAGATCTTCGCGCTGATCGCCGACGAACTGGCCGACCGCCTGGTCGCCGCGCCGCCCAAGTCAGAACGCCAGTTGCGCCGGATCATCTACGGCTAGGGGGACTTCCATGTGCGGGATCGTCGGCTACATCGGCAACCAGAACGCGGCGCCGCTGCTCATCGAGGGCCTGTCCCGCCTGGAGTACCGCGGGTATGACTCGGCCGGCATCGCGGTCCTGAGCGGCCGGGGCGCCCAGGTCTTCCGCAGCGTCGGCCGGGTCCGTGACCTCGAGTCGTCACTGCCCAGGCGCCTGGCCGGCAAGGCGGGCATCGGGCATACCCGGTGGGCCACGCACGGCCCCGCCACCGAGGACAACGCCCACCCGCAGACCAGCGAGGACCGGCGGATCAGCGTCGTGCACAACGGCATCATCGACAACGCGGCCGCGCTGCGCGAGCGCCTGGACGCGCGGGGGGTGAAGCTCAGCTCCGAGACCGACACCGAGGTGATCGCGCACCTGGTAGCGCTCTCCGAGGCCAGCACGCTGGAGGGCGCGGTCCTCGACGTGCTGTCCCGGATCACCGGGACGTACGCGATCGCCGTCCTCGACGAGCGGCACCCGGACCGGCTGGTAGTCGCCCGCAATGGCTCCCCGCTCATCCTGGGCGTCGGCGACCGCGAGATGTTCGTGGCCAGCGACCTGGCCGCGCTGGTCCGGCACACCACCTCCGTCGTGCACCTTGACGACGGCGAGCTGGCCACGGTGACCGTGTCGGGGTTCCGCACGTTCAGCCGGGACGAGGAGAACACGGCCAAGGTCCCGACCAGCATCGACCTCGATCTCGAGGACGTGGGGCTCGGCGGCTACCGGCACTACATGCGCAAGGAGATCCTCGAGCAGCCGTCGTCGATCGAGCGGATGCTGCGCGGCCGCCTGGACGAGCGGTTCGGCACCGCGCGCCTCGACGGGCTGAACCTCGGCCCGCGCGAGCTGCGCCGGTTCCGGCGGGTGAAGATCCTCGGCTGCGGTTCCGCGCACTACGTGGGGCAGTTCGGCGCCCAGATGATCGAGGAGCTGGCCCGCATCCCGGCCGACGCCGAGCCGGCCTCGGAGTTCCGGTACCGCAATCCGATCATCGAGCCCGACACGCTGTACGTGGCGGTGAGCCAGTCCGGGGAGACCGCCGACACCGCGTTCGCGGTGCAAGAGGTCAAGCGCAAGGGCGGCCAGATCGTCGGGCTGGTCAACGTGGTCGGGTCCACCATCGCCCGGGAGTGCGACGGCGGGATCTACCTGCACGCCGGGCCCGAGGTCGCGGTCGCGTCGACCAAGGCCCTCACGCACATGGGCATCGGGTTCGCGATGCTCGCGCTGTGCCTCGGCCGGGTCCGCGACTTGTCCATTGCCGACGGCCAGCGGATCATCGCCGGGCTGCGCGACATCCCGGACCAGATCCAGCAGATCCTCGATGACGAGCCGCACATCCTACCGCCATGCCGAGGCGTACCAGGCCAGCGAGCTGAAGCACGGCCCGCTGGCCCTGATCGACGAGAGCCTGCCGACGGTGGCGATCCTGCCGGACGACGAGCTCACCGACCGCAACCTCGCGGCCATGCAGCAGATCGTCGCGCGCCAGGGACGCCTCGTCGTGGTCACCCACCCTCGCGTCACGCTTGACGATCCGGAAACGCCGTGCATCACCGTGCCGAAGAACGAGCGCGAGCTTGACCCCATCCTGCTGACGGTCCCGCTCCAGCTGCTGGCCTACCACGCGGCCCTCACGCTCGGCCACGACATCGACAAACCGCGCAACCTGGCTAAGTCGGTGACCGTCGAGTAGGGGCCGGGCCGGTCGCGGGCCGGCTGCCCGCCCCGCGGCCTTCCAGTACGGTGCCAGGCATGACTTCGTACCGACAGACCGGAACCGTGCTCTCCGACCTGACCTTCACCGTCCCGCTCGATCACGCCGCGCCGGGCGGCGAGCAGATCCAGATCTTCGCGCGGGAGGTGGTCGCGGCCGACAAGGCCACCGCCGACCTGCCGTGGCTGGTGTACCTCCAGGGCGGCCCGGGCTTCGGGGCGCTGCGGCCGGCCGGGCGGGAGAGCTGGCTGAACCGGGCGCTGAACGACTACCGGGTGCTGCTGCTCGACCAGCGCGGCACCGGCCGGTCCTCCCCCGCCAACCGGCGCACCCTGGCCCGCCTGGGCAGCGCCCAGGCGCAGGCCGACTACCTGGCCTTGTTCCGGGCCGACGCGATCGTGGCCGACGCCGAGCTGATCCGCAAGGAACTCACCGGGGGGCGCCCGTGGAGCATCCTGGGCCAGAGCTTCGGCGGCTTCTGCGCGGTCAGCTACCTGTCGCAGGCGCCCGGCGGGGTCAGCGAGGCGCTCATCACCGGCGGGCTGCCCGGCCTGGGCGTGTCGGCCGACGACCTCTACCGGGCGACGTATCCGCTGGTGGCGCAGAAGAACGCGGAGCATTACGCGCGCTACCCGGGTGACGTCGAGCAGGCCAGGAACGTCGCCCGGCGGCTGGCGGCCGGGGACACCCGGCTGCCCGGCGGCGCGCCGCTGACCGTCGAGGCCTTCCAGTCGCTCGGCCGGATGCTGGGCTCGAGCACCGGCAGCCACCAGCTGCACTACCTGCTGGAGGACCCGTTCGCCGGCGACGGGCTCTCCGACGACTTCCTGTATCAGGTGCAGGAGCAGCTGACGTTCTCGGCCGGGCCGCTGTACGCGCTGCTGCACGAGGCCTGCTATGCGCAACGGGCCGCCACCCGCTGGGCGGCGCAGCGGGTCCGGGCCGAGTTCGGAGAGTTCGACGCCGCGGCCGCCCTGGACGGCGACGGCCCGGTGCTGTTCACCGGAGAGATGATCTACCCCTGGATGCTGGAGAACGACCCGGTGCTGACGCCGCTGGCCGAGGCCGGGGACATCCTGGCCCAGCGGGATTCCTGGCCGCCCCTGTACGACGAGGCCCGGCTCCGGTCCTGTGACGTGCCGGCCGCGGCCGCCGTCTACTTCGACGACATGTACGTGCCCAGCAAGTTCTCGGTGCCGACGGCCCGCGCCATCCGGGGCCTGCGGCCCTGGGTCACCAACGAATACGAGCACGACGGGCTGCGGGTCAGTGACGGCAAGGTGCTGGACCGCCTGATCGCGATGGTGCACGGCAACGCCTGAGCCAGACCCGGGGAGGGAGCGCGATGTCCGACGCCGCCGCCAGGTTCTCCGGGGTGGCCGACCAGTACGACGCCGTCCGGCCGCAGCCACCGGCCGACCTGATCACCGTGATCACCCAGTGGTCCGGCCGGGCCTGGCCGGACGTGGTGGACCTGGGCGCCGGCACCGGCCTGTCCTCCGTGGCCTGGGCCGGGCGCGCCCGCCAGGTCACCGCCGTGGAGCCGGCCGGCGACATGCGGCGGCGTGCCGAGCGCCGGATCGGGGACGCCAGGGCTGGATCGGGGACCCGGTTCACGGTCCTGGACGCCACGGCCGAGGCCACCGGGCTGCCGGGCGGCTGCGCCGACGTGGTCACCGCGAGTCAGGCGATGCACTGGTTCGACCCGGATCGCGCGCTGCCGGAGATCGCCCGGCTGCTGTGCCCCGGCGGCGTGCTCGCGGCCTACGACTGCGACTGGCCGCCGTGCACCGACTGGGAGACCGGTGCCGCCTGGGCGCGAGTGGCCCAGCGGGTCGACGCCGAGCAGGCCCGGCGCGGCCTGGCCCCGGCGCACCGCGGCAAGAACCACCTGGGCCGGATCCGGGCCAGCGGCCTGTTCCGGCACTGCGCCGAGATCGCGGTGCACGGCCGCGAGCAGGGCGACGCCGACCGCCTCGTCGCCCTGGCGCTCAGCGCGATCAACCCCGCGGCGGACTTCCTGGCCGACGGGTGCACCGAGGATGACCTCGGCATCACCGCCCTCCGCGAGGTGGCGCAGCGGCGGCTCGGGCAGCCGCGTACCTGGTGGTGGACGTACCGGGTGCGCCTGGCGGTTAGGTAGTTGCGATCAAGCAACTGATTCCCGGTACACTTAACCGAGTGCAGACGATCGCCGAGACCGCGCAGCCGGGCCGCGACGGATCCCGGATCGGCGATCGTTACAAGTGGGTAGCGCTCTCCAACACCACACTCAGCATGTCGATGGCGACGATCGACGCCTCGATCGTGATCATCGCGATGCCCGCGATCTTCCGCGGCATCCACCTGAACCCGCTGGCCCCCGGCAACATCGTGTTCGTGCTGTGGATGATCATGGGCTACCTGCTGGTCCAGTCGGTGCTGGTGGTGACGCTGGGCCGGCTCGGCGACATGCACGGCCGGGTCCGCATCTACAACTACGGCTTTGTCGTCTTCACCGTGGCCTCGATCATCCTGTCCCTGGACCCGCTGACCGGCGCGGCCGGCGCGATGTGGCTGATCGGCTTCCGGATGGTGCAGGCGTTCGGCGGGGCGATGCTGATGTCCAACTCGGCGGCGATCCTCACCGACGCGTTCCCGGCGAACCAGCGCGGCATGGCCCTGGGCGTCAACCAGATCGCGGGCATCTCCGGGCAGTTTGTCGGGCTGCTACTCGGCGGCCTGCTGGCCGCGTGGGACTGGCGCGCGGTGTTCTGGATCAACGTGCCGATCGGGCTGTTCGGGACGGTTTGGGCGTACCGCAGCCTGCGCGAGATCGCCACCACCCGGCGGGCCAGCATCGACTGGGCCGGGAACGTGCTGTTCGCCCTCGGCGCCGGGGCCCTGCTGGTCGCCATCACCTACGGCATCCAGCCGTACGGCGGCCACTCGACCGGCTGGACCAGCCCCTGGGTGCTGGCCGGCCTGATCGGCGGCGCCGGGCTGCTGATCGTGTTCGGGATCGTCGAGACGAAGATCCCGCAGCCGATGTTCCGGATGAGCCTGTTCAAGATCCGCGCGTTCGCGGCCGGGAACATCGCCAGCCTGATGGGCGCGATCGCGCGCGGCGGGCTGCAGTTCATGCTGGTGATCTGGCTGGCCGGGATCTGGCTGCCGCTGCACGGGTACGACTACGTCGACACGCCGCTGTGGGCGGGCATCTACATGCTGCCGCTGACCGCGGGGTTCCTGATCGCCGGGCCCATCTCGGGCACCCTGTCCGACCGGTACGGGCCGCGCCCGTTCGCCACCGCCGGGCTGCTGCTGGCGGCGCTCGCGTTCACCGGGCTGATGCTGCTGCCGGTCAACTTCCCGTTCTGGCTGTTCGCGATCATCATCTTCTGCAACGGGGTCGGCTCCGGCCTGTTCGCCTCGCCCAACACCTCGGCCATCATGAACAGCGTCCCGCCCTGGGACCGCGGCGCCGCGTCCGGCATGCGCTCCACGTTCCAGAACTCCGGCATGTCTCTGTCGATCGGCATCTTCTTCTCGCTGATGATCGCCGGCCTGGCGGCCACCCTCCCCCGCACCCTCACCAGCGGGCTGCGGGCGCAGGGCGTCCCGGCGCCCGTCGCCGCCCACGTGGCCCACCTGCCGCCGGTCGCCACGCTGTTCTCGGCGCTGCTCGGCTACAACCCGATCCGGAGCCTGCTCGGGCCGTCCGGGGTGCTGACCCGGCTGCCCGCCCGCAACGCCGCCGTGCTGACCGGGAAGCAGTTTTTCCCCCACCTGATCGAGGGCCCGTTCCACCACGGCCTGATCATCGTGTTCAGCGCGGCGATCGCGATGTCGCTGACCGGCGCGGTCATCTCGCTGCTGCGCGGCCGCCAGTACTACCACGAGGACGCGGCCCCGACGCCCGCGCGGCCCGGGGTTGAACCCGTGGTTGAAGACGAAACGATCGCCCGGCCTTAGACTGGTGACGTGCCGCGATACGAGTACCGCTGCCGCGCCTGCGGCGACACCTTCGAGCGGACCCGCCCGATGAGCGAGTCGTCCGCCCCCTGCACCTGCCCGCAAGGCCATGACGACACCGTGAAGCTGCTGTCCACGGTGTCGGTCGGCGGCCGGGCCGGCTCGCCGGCGGCCGGCCGGGAAGGCGGGGGCGGCTGCTGCGGCGGCGCCTGCGGCTGCCGCTGACCCCGGGATCGCACCCGGCCCGCCCGGTGCGGGCCCTTACCCGGCGAACCGCTCGACCATGCGCATCTTGTTGGTCGCGTCGAGGGCCGCCACCTTGTACGACTCGGCCAGCGTCGGGTAGTTGAAGACCGCGTCGACCAGGTAGTCGACGGTGCCGCCGCAGCCCATCACCGCCTGGCCGATGTGCACCAGCTCGGTGGCGCCGGTGCCGAACACGTGCACGCCGAGCAGCTTGTGGTCGTCCGGCGAGACCAGCAGCTTGAGCACCCCGTAGGAGTCGCCGATGATCTGCCCGCGGGCCAGCTCGCGGTAGCGGGACACGCCGACCTCGAACGGGATGCAGTCGGCGGTGAGCTGGTCCTCGGTCCTGCCAATGAAGCTGATCTCCGGCAGGCTGTAGATCCCGATCGGCTGCAGCATCTCCGCGGCGTGTATCGGCTCGCCGCAGGCGTGGTGCGCGGCCTGGCGGCCTTGCTCCATGGACGTGGCGGCCAGGGCGGGGAACCCGATCACGTCGCCGACGGCGTAGATGTGCGGCACCTCGGTGCGGTAGAACTCGTCCACCTTGATCCGGCCGCGCTTGTCCGCGGCCAGGCCGGCCGCCTCCAGGTTGAGCTCGTCGGTCTGGCCCTGGCGGCCCGCGGAGTACAGCACCGTTTCCGCCGGGATCCGCTTGCCGCTGGCCAGGGTGGTCATCGCCCCGCCCTGATGCGCCTCGACCGACGTGACGGTCTCGCCGAACCGGAACGTCACGGCGAGGTCCCGCAGGTGGTACTTGAGGGCCTCGATGACCTCGAGGTCGCAGAACTCCAGCATCCGGTCGCGCTGCTCGACCACCGTCACCTTGGTGCCGAGGGCGGCGAACATCGACGCGTACTCGATGCCGATCACCCCGGCGCCCGCCACCAGCATCGACCGCGGTACCCGCTCCAGGTGCAGGATCCCGTCCGCGTCGATGATCGTCTTCTCGTCGAAGGCCACGCTGGCCGGCCGGGCGGGATGGGTGCCGGTCGCGATCACGATGTCCTTGGCGCTGACCTGCCGCAGCCGTGACTCACCGTCATCGACCTCGATGCAGTTCGGGCCGGTGAACCGCCCGGTACCGGCCAGGATCGTGACCCCGTTGCGGGTCAGCTGGCTGCGCACGACGTCGCTCTCCCGGCCGACGACGTGCTGGGTGCGGGCGGTCAGGTCGGCGATGGTGATCTCGTCCTTGACCCGGTAGGCCTGCCCGTACATCTCGCGCTGGTCCAGGCCGGTGAGGTAGAGGACGGCCTCCCGGAGCGTCTTGGACGGGATCGTGCCGGTGTTCAGGCACACCCCGCCGAGCATCCGCGGCCGCTCCACGATGGCCACCCGGCGGTCCAGCTTGGCCGCGGCAATCGCGGCCTTCTGCCCGCCCGGCCCGGATCCGATCACTACAAGGTCGAAATCGTGCACGTTTTCCAGTGTGACCACCTCAGCCCGCCTTTAAAAGCCCCCGCAGCCCGCCCGGCTGCGCCGGTCACGGCGCGATCGCGGCCGCCACCGGGAAGTCTCCCACCGTGATCGCGGGATACACGTGCCCGGTGGCGGTGTCGACCGGCGTCACCTGGCCCGCGTAGGTGTCGAGCACCAGCGCGTCGCCGGACGGCCCGAGATCGACGGCCAGCGGGTAGTCATAGAGGCCGACCGAGATGCCGCGGCCGGCCCGGCCGGTGGCCGTGCTGATCCGCGTCACGGTGCCGGAGATCGTGTTGACCACGTAGGCCACGGCCCCGGACGGGGAGATCGTGACCGACGCGGGCGAGTAGCCCACGGTGATCGGCCGGCCCGGCCGGCCGGTGCGGGTCGCGACCTGGGTGACCGTGTCGGTGTCGCCGTTGACCACGTACAGCGTCCGGCCGCCGGGGGTGACGGCGATGGCATCCGGGGCCTGGCCGACCGGGATCGGGCGGCCGGCCCGGCCCGTGCCGGCGGCGATCGGGGTCACGGTGTCCGAGCCGTAGTTGGCCACGTACGCGAATCCGCGGGCGATCGCGATCGCGTCGGGGAAGGAACCGGTCCGGATCGGCCGCCCGGGCTGGTTCGTCGCGGTGGTGATGGGGGTGACCGTTCCGCCCTCCCAGTTCAGGACGTACAGGGTTCGGCCGTCGGGGGTGATGGCCAGCGCCCGCGGGTCCGCGCCAACTCTGATCGGCGCCGCGGCCTGGTTGGTGGCGGTGCTGATCGGGGTCACCGTGCCGGAGCCGGGGTCGGTCACGTACGCGGTGCGGCCGTCCGGGGTGATGGCGATCGCCCGCGGGTCCGCGCCCACGGCGATCGCCGGGGCCGCCCGGCGGGTGACGGTGTTGATGGGGGTCACGGTGCCGGAGCCGGAGTCGGTCACGTACGCGGTCTTGCCGTCCGGCGTGATCGCGATCGCCTGCGGGTCCGCGCCCACGGTGATCGCCGGGCCGGCCCGGCGGGTGACCAGGTTGACCGGCGTGACCGTGCCCGGGGTCACCGTGCCGAGGCCGTAGTTCACGATGAACGCCGTGGGGTCAGCCAGCGGCGGCTGGCCCGGCGCGGCCGGCCCGCCGGCGGCGGTTACGCCCGGCACGGCCTGCGAGGGCGCGGGCGGCGCGGCGCTGGCGGGCGCGGCCGGGACCTGCGCCGCCGGGCTGACCACAGGCGTCCCGGCCCCGGTGAACACGTCGCTGGTCGCCGGCGCGTACCGGTCGTTCTTGGTCAGGGTCCCGAGCCCGAGGGCGGCCTCGACCGTCCGGAGCAGGCTGTAGTGCGTGTAGCGGGCGGCCGAGACGTAGCCCTGCCGCACGCCCCGGGATCCGATCATGATCGTCGCTACCTTCTGGGCCGGATGCTCGTGGTCGTAGCCGTCCTCGTCGAAGGTGACGATCGCGAGCGACCGCTGCGTCGTCCAGGCCGGCGAGCGCATGATGAGGCCGAGTTCCTGGCGGACGAAGCCGTCCCCGGCCGCGACGCCGCAGCCCTCCATGTCGAAGCAGTCGTCCGGGGCGATCCACGCGAAGTCCGGGGTGGTGGACGCGCGCCTCAGGTCGCCCGGCAGCGACTCGGCCGGGACCAGGTGCGCCGCGCAGTAGGACGGCCGCTCGCGGACGTCCTTGAAGTACATCATCGGCTGGTCGTCGTCCCAGTAGTTCACGTGGACGGTGTCGTCGCAGGGCCCGTCGGAGCTCTGCAGGTACCCCTTCCACGTCTTGTGCGCGGCGTCGAGCAGGTCGGCGATGTTGCGCGCGTCGATCGTGTACAGCGGGTTCTCCTCCGCCGGGTCGTCCAGCGGGACGCCGAAGGCGCTGCCGCCGGCCAGGGCCAGGTAGTTGGCGTCGCTGGGATGTTCCTCGGCGAAGAAGTTGGCGAGCAGGCTCCCCCGGGGCAGCAGGCTGTTCAGGTACGGTGCCTGCGCCGTGTTGCCGACGATCTGGCTGAAGTCCTCGTTCTCCAGGTAGAGGAGGAACACGTGCTGGAAGCGGGGGACGCGGGGAGCGGGCACGGCCAGTTCCGGACGGCGCACCGGCGCCGAGACGCTGAAGCTCAGGCCGTCGGCCGTGGCCCGGTCGTACCCGACCACCGGCGCGTTCGGGCCGTCGTAGTTGGTGAGCGAGGTGGTCAGGTACAGCTCGGCCTCGGCCGAGCGGGTGCCCGCCGGCAGCGTGCCGCTCCCCTGCCGCCAGGCGAATTCGGGGTGGCTGGCGTCCCCGGCCCGGCCGACCGGGCCGATGCGGCTCTCGCCGAGGACCCGCCCGGTGCCGGACAGGAACACCACCGCGAGCTCGGCCTGGCTCACCACGGTTCCGCCCAGCCATCCGGAGATCCGGAACCGGGTTCCGGCCGGCCCGGCGCGGCCGGTCCCGGTGCGCAGCGGCACCTGCTGGGTAAGGACGGCCGGGCCGCCGGCCCCGCCGGCGAACAGCTGCCGGCCCCGGCCCCTGGTGCCGGCGTCGGCGCGGCCCGGGAAGCGCCGGGTGCCGTAACGGACCACGGTGGGCAGCCCCTGGCGGACCTGCCACCCGGGGACGGTCTCGGCGTCCCAGCCCTGC
>Ga0318525_10000845_pt1 | contig 10371 bp, 9 predicted proteins | sample GRESIP052b4f23_FD_203482 | JGI IMG/M metagenome (GOLD analysis project Ga0318525, IMG submission 203482) | Tropical soil microbial communities from Luquillo Experimental Forest, Puerto Rico - GRE.SIPMG.052b4f23 | ecosystem: Environmental > Terrestrial > Soil > Tropical forest > Bulk soil...
CCATCGCCATGGTCGTGGTGCCGCGCAGCGTCCCGATCAGCAGTGGCACCGTGACGAGGACCACGCACCGGGACAGCCGCTTCGCGTATTCCGGCCACCGGTTGAGCTGGTGCCAGCGCGGCCGGGACATGTCGTAGCCGCGCAGCTCCACGGCGCGAAAGACCAGGTTGACCCGGGTAATCATTTCGGGCAGGAAACGGAGCGCGGCGGTCAGCGCGAAACCAACGTGCGGCGGCGCCTTGAACCGTTCAAAGGCCCAGGTGAATTCCCCGACATCGGTGCTGACCAGGATCAGCATGGAGGTGGAGACCGTCACCAGCACCCGGGAGGTCTGCTGGAGGCCGAAGATCATGCCGTAGCTGGTGATCCCGGGTGAGCCGAGCCACGCCATGGTCCACGGGAACTTGAACAGGAAGTGGATGGGCGGGGGCGGCAGGTAGTACAGGCCCTGCCCCCAGAATCCGGCGATCGCTGGCCCGATGATCATCACCATCAGGACCTTGATCTTCGCCCGGGACGGGCGCAGCCAGAACCAGGGCAGGATCGTGAGGCCAAACACGATCAGCATGGCCTTCCAGGTGAACAGGATGCTCAGGATTCCCATCCCGATCGGGTAGAGCACCTTGAGCCGGGGGTCGAGCTTGTGCAGCGGGGTGTCCCTGGCCTCGTAGGTGACTAGCGTCCGCAGCCCGGACAGGCCCACCACCTTGAGGAAGACCACCGGCAACACCATCGGGACGGCGAAGATCAGCAGATAGGAGATGACCGTCTGGGTCAGCAGCGAATTCATCATGACCGCAGCGCCCCCGCGGGTGGGGACGCGGCCGGTGGCGCGCCATGCCGGTGGGTGAGCACCGCGCTGGCGAGATCGTCCACCTCGAGCAGCACGTCACCCACGCCCGGCCCGAGCAGCTCCGACTGGAGCCTGGCCAGGGGCGGTGCCAGCACGCCCCAGCGGATGAGGTCACCGGTCATCGCGAACACCCGGCTGGCAGGCCCGTCCGCGCGGACCTGGCCCTCGCCCAGCAGGACAACCCGGGCCGCGCGGCTGGCCAGGCCGCGGATGTCGTGAGTCACGGTGACGATGGTGATCCCGGTGCGGGCCCGGACCCGGTCAAGCAGCCGGAGGAAGGCCCGCATGTGATTGGCGTCCTGCCCGGTGGTCGGCTCGTCGAGAACGAGCACGCCGGGGGCGCCGACCAGCAGTGCCGCCAGCGCCAGCCGCTGCCTGCCGCCCTGGCTCAGCTCCCACGGGCTGTCCTCCTCCCGCCCGGCGAAGCCGAAGAACTCGACCGCCTCCGGCACGTCGAGCACCGGATCCTTGGGCCGGGCCCGGAACTTGAACCCGAACTCGAGTTCTTTGCGCACCGTGGTCTCGAACAGCATGTCGTCGGCCGCTTGCAGCAGAAGGGCTACCTGCGCCGCGTGGTCGAAGACCTTGCCCGGGCGAACTGGCCGCCCGCGGAAGCGCACCACGCCGGCGCTCGGCTTGCCCAGCCCGACGGTCAGGCCGGTCAGCGTCGACTTGCCGGATCCGTTCGCGCCGATCAGCGCCACCCATTCCCCTTCGTCGACGGCCAGGGTGACGTCGTCCACCACGGGCTTCCCGTCGAACTCCACGCTGACGCCGTCCCATGACAACAGCGGCGGGCCCACCTCCGGGCCAGCGCCGGCCGCCGGACCAATGCCGCGTGCCGCGGCCGCGGCCGCCAGGGCCGCCTCGAACCAGGTGTCTTTCACGGCATCCGCCGCTTCACGCACCGACAACGGGAGCCCGGATCCGAACGCCCCGGGAACCGCGTGCGCCAGCCGGACGACGTCAGGAATGCCGACCCCGGTGGCCCGCCATGGGCCGGGCTCCGCCCAGGCCGCGCGCGGTGGCTGGTCCAGGACCACGCGCCCGTCGTCCATCAGCACCACCCGGTCTGCCCAGGGCGCCACCTCGTCGACCCGGTGCTCGATGATGATCACGCCGGTGCCGCCGTCCCGGGCCAGCCGCTGTAGTGTGGCGAGCACCTCCTGCGCCCCGACCGGATCGAGGTCGGACAGCGGCTCGTCGAGCACCAGGATTCGGGGCCGCATGGCCAGCGTCGCCGCGATCGCCGTCCGCTGCTTCTGCCCGCCGGACAGCGTCACCACCGCGGCCGTGCGCATCCCGGCCATTCCGGTGACGTCCAGGCACCAGTCGACCCGGGCCGCGATTTCCGGCTGGGGCAGCGCCAGGTTCTCCGGCCCGAACGCGACCTCCGACTGCACCGTCTGGTTGATCAGCTGCAGGTTCGGGTTCTGGAACACCATGCCGACAAGCTGTGACGCCTCGTGCGGCTTCATGCCGCTCAGCGGGGTGGTGCCGAACATGACCCGCCCGCGCAGCTCGCCGTGCACCCGCGACGGGATCAGCCCGCACAGCGCCAGGGCCAGGGTGGACTTGCCGCAGCCGGAGGCGCCGGTGACCAGTACCACCTCGCCCGGCGCCACGCCGAGGTTCACGTGGCGCAGCGCCGCGCGGGCTGCGCCGACGTACGCGAACGACACATCGTCGGCGCGCAGCTGACCGGCGGGCGCCGCTGAGCTCACGCCGGGAAGGCCGTTCGGCCGCCTGGCTGGTCTGCCTTGGCCGGGTCCGTGTCACTCACGGGCCGCTGCGTGCGGGCTCGCGCGCCCCGCCGGGCAGCGAACACCCACATGATCACAGCAGCAAGGGCGAGGAATCCGGAGGAGATGATCGTCACCTCGCCGTCGGAGATATTCCAGGTCTGGTTCCCGAAGAACGTGTTCGCGTCGCCGGGATGGTAGTTGGCGAGGACCATATAGAGGCCATCGGCAAACACCAGCACCGCCACGACGGCGAATATCAGCGCGACCCGCTTCATGCCGGGCCTCCTTCGGTACGACGGGAATCTGGATCGAGGAGCGCGGTCGCCTGGCCGGCGGTCGGCCCGGTAGCGGATTCGGCCGCGGCACCGTCGCCTGCCGCCGCCCCGGCCCCGCCCAGGATCGCGCCCTGGCCGTCGGCAGGCTCAGCAAATGGGTCGGCCGCCGCCGTTCGGACCCGGCGTGCGCCGAGCGATGGCACCACGGACACCGCGACGCGATAGGCGAGGGGAGCGCTCACGGCCGCCTCAATGCCGTTGAACAGGCCGTTTGACCAGGTGTCGTTCCACATCTGCAGCCACGTGTAGTACGTGGCGTTCAGGTAGGGGTCGAAGCTCAAGTCGGTGAGGAACGCGTTCGGCGCGCCGCGCAGCACGCCGATCATGAACCCGTCCACCACCATGGAAAAGACGCTTGAGCCCGGTGCGTATACCGCTCCGCGCCGCGCCACGATGTACAGGTCGCAGAAGATGGCCTGGGTGAGGCCGTCGGTCCAGTCGAGCGCTCCGTGCCCGCTGCCGAACAGCAACTGGGAGAGCAGGAAGTTGACGAACACCATGGCCGTAACGCAGCCGGGCTTGCGCACCAGGGCCACGCCGACCATCAGCAGGAACATGTACGGGAGGTCGTGGATCTGGATGAAGTGCGCCCCCGGGATCGGGTCGATCAGCGGCCCGATGATCTGATCCCCGATGATGTTGTCCCACACCTCGAGCAGCACGCCGAGCGCCGCCACGATGAGGATGTCCTGGGTGGTCCAACGGGCCCAGCGCTTGGATTTCAGCGCTGCCCAGAGGATGACGCCGATACCGATGATGCAGATCGCCCAGATGCCCCAGTAGACGATGGCGTTCCACGCCGGGGACAGCCGGACGGTGGAATTGGCAACCAGTGCGGTGGTACCCATGCGGCCCTCCAGGTACGCGTGATGAGCGTGTGAGGGTTACGGACGACATGCGCACCATGGCCGTAATCCCATTCAATGTCTCCTCATACGGCCGTGACAACCCGCGTGGTGGTTCTTCACGCACTGTTCACCCGGTGCCGCGAGTGCGGGGCGGCGCCCATGGGGGGCGCAACCGGTATTAGGGTCGGGTCTCGTGACTGACCGAGCTGTGCTGGTGACGGGCGGGTCGCGGGGGATCGGGCTCGCGATCGTCCGGGCGTTCGCGGACCTCGGCGACCGGATCGCGGTGCACCACCGTGACTCGGCCGGCCGTGCCGCCGAGATCGTGGCCGCGCTGCCCGGCAGCGGGCACACGGCGGTCCAGGCGGACCTCACCGACCCGGCCGAGGCACGCCAGGCCGTGGATCAGGCACACGCCGCACTCGGCGGGCTCGACGTGCTGGTCAACAACGCCGGGGTCTACCGCGAGCACGACATCACCCGGGCGTCCTACGAGGAGTGGCAGGCGGCGTGGCGGGACACCATCGGGCTCAACCTCACCGGCGCCGCCAACGTGACCTGGTGCGCCGTCCAGTACATGGTCGCCAGGGGTGGCGGGCGGATCATCAACGTGTCCTCCCGCGGCGCCTTCCGTGGCGAGCCACACCACCCCGCATACGGGGCGAGCAAGGCCGGACTGAACGCCTTCGGCCAGTCGCTGGCCAGGGCCCTGGCCGCGCACGGCATCACGGTCACCGGGGTCGCGCCCGGGTACGTGGCCACCGACATGATCACCGGCCTCCTGTCCGGGCCGGACGGGGACGCGATCCGGGCGCAAAGCCCGTTCGGGCGGGTCGCCCAGCCGACCGAGATCGCCGCGGCCGTGGTCTACCTCGCTTCGCCCGAGGCCGAGTGGGCCAGCGGCGCTATCCTTGACCTTAACGGTGCGTCCTATTTGCGGACGTAGCCTCGGCGGCCGTCAGCCGTGAGCGTCCCGTAGTGCGCCTGTTCTGCCGGGGAGGGAAGCCTCGATGAGTGCCGACCCGCAGCCGCCCACCGAGCCGCTGCCTCAGCCGCCTACGACGCCACCCCGCGCCGCGTGGCCGCAGCCCCCGGCGCCGGGCCAGGGCGCGCCCGGGTACGGCGGTCATGGCCAGGATCGCTACCGGATCCGGGAACAGCCTGCGCCGCGGTACCGGGAGCAGTACACGGCCGGGCAGCAGGCCCAGGAGTGGGCTCCGCTGCCGCTGCACGAGCGGGAAGTGCACCGGATGACGGTCGCGCCGAAAAGCCCGGCGGTGAGCGTTCTCCTGTCGATTTTCATTCCCGGGCTTGGGTCCATGGTGAACGAAAATGTCGGCACCGGCGTCGCCATTCTCGTGCTCAATATCATCGGCTGGATACTGGCCATCGCGCTGATCGGGATCCCGCTCGCGATCGGCACCTGGATCTGGGGCCTGGTGGACGCCTACAAGTCCGCGCAGCGGTGGAACCGCGCGCACGGGATCATCAGCTAGGACTACCGCGACGCGCTGGTCAGGTGCCCGTTCAGCACGCTGCGCAGACTGGGCTCGACCGGGGTGACGTTCACGGTGTGACCAGGGTCGCCGGGCGGGCAGTAGTCCAGGTAGTAGTCCAGGCCGCAGTAGGGCAGCCTGAGCGGGAGCAGCGCAAGGTAGTCGTTGGGCGGTATCAGCTGGAGGTACCGGGCGGCCCGGTACGAACGCCCGACGCAGACGTTCTTAGTAAACGAACCAGGCGGTCCTATTCCCCATGCCCCGTAGGCGACCGGGATGACGGTCTGGTTGGGCATTCGTATTGCATGTTCATCCTTTATTTGAGGCGGAGCCTGGCGCGCACCGGAAGGTGATCGGAGCCGACCGGCGGGAGGACCTCACCGCCGCACCGCGCGACCCGGCGGCTCGCCAGGATGTGATCGAGTTGCAACAGCGGGCGGTGTGCCGGGTAGGTGCGCCCGCTCACCGCCGGGGCATAGCCGGCCGCCAGCCCGGTGACGGGCAGGGGCATGTTGAGGTCCCCGGCGATCACGGTCGGAATATCGTCGGCGGCCAGCCGCCGGACGAGGCTGAGCAGTTGCACCGCGCTGAGCAGCCGGTACGTCAAGTGCGTGTTGACGATCCGCAGCGACCCCCGGCGTGGCAGCCCGATCGTGACGAGCTGGGCCCCCCGGGGGATCTGGTCACCGGGACTCCGGCCCAGGTCGGTCACCTCGAACCCGAGGACCGGCACGGTCGTCAACACGGCCAGTCCCCACCGGCCGCGCGCTCGCTCGTCCGCGATACCGACGCTGCCCAGGTCAACATCGGGGATCAGGTCCGTCCACAGTGGCTCCGCGCCCAGGGCTGCGGCGATCTCGCGGACCGGGTTGAGCTGGTCGCGCGGCCGCCACACCTCCTGCAGCACGATGATGTCCGCCTTCAGCTGGCGGCAGGCGGCCTCGAGATCGTAGGGCCGTCCGTCGGCGGTCCGGCCAGCGTGGGTGTTCAGGCTGGCGAGGATCGTTTCGCTGCTGCTTCTCACGCGTGCTCCGGGTAGGGCGGGAGCGTCGGCTCGATCCGCCAGTTCCCGATGATAGGGCTGTCGTGCCGTACCTTGTCGCACCAGGCCAGCCCGGGGTCTCCGATCGCCGCAAGCGGGGCTTGGGGCCACGGTCCGCGGGCCGGGGTACCCGGGGGTAGCTAAATGTAGGCCTCCTGCTATAACGTCATTCCCTGCAGCCTCTCGGGCGATCCGGCACATCAGGTAATTTGCCCATGACAAATTGCGATTTCGGTTGAATTGACTGGCCAATGTGTGTTCCGCTGTCCAGGCACGCGTTCGCGCTGGTGCGCGCGCCCCGGGGGGTGGCCGCATGGCAGATGACAGCGGCGCTACGCCGCTTCCCCGCCGTGTTCCCGGAGCGACCGTCCCACCCCGGCCGCCGGCCAGGGTTGAGCGGCTCGTCATTCCGGAGGACCTGCGGCAACGCCTGCTGACCGCGATCGCTGACGAACTCCAGCGGGACGAAGCCCAAGCGGGACGCAGCGCCCAGGAGCAGGGGAACACCGAGAAGCCCGCGATTCCGGGGGACCGTGGCACGGCATGGTGGCGGGACGACGCAGCGGAGCAGCAGGCGGTGGCTTCGGGCCAAGCCGATCTCCCGGCACCCGCTCCGGATCAGGCGGCGTCGGCTCCGACGGTCTGGTCGCCGGTTCAGCGCCCCGCGGGCGTTCCGGTATCGGCTTCAGACCAGGCGGCGGCGTCGGCTCCGACGGTCTGGTCGCCGGTTCCGCGCCCCGGAGGCATCCCGCCAACGGCTCCGGACCAGGCGGCCCGCGGGGCGCTGAGCGCGGACCAGGCGGATGTTCCGGCGCTGGCCGCGGACCAGCCGGATCAGCGGCCGGTGCCGCCCTTGCCGCGGCGTGCTCCCGGCACGAACGGCGCCCCGCCGCCGCCCGTGCACGTGCGGCGGAACTTCCTGCCGCCCTCACTGCTAGGGCGCCGACTCGACCGGGATGCCTACACCGAACCGCTGCCCAGGATCACCGGATTCCGCGCGGGCAGCTTCGCGGCCCTGGATGACGCCCATCGTGCCGCCGACCCCGTTGTCGCCCCCGCGCCTCCTGGCGGTGCCCCACCGCTGGTGCCCGTGCCACCGGACGCCGCACCGTCCGGTTCCGCAGAGGTGAGCGACACGCCGCCGGATCGTGAGTCCGCCGCCCCCGCGCCGCCGGGCACCGGACCATCGGGGCCGGGCGGGCCAGATTCCGGCCCGGACGCCGGGTCATCGGAACCGGAAGCTGAGGGTCAGGGAGTGTCGCTGTTCGAGCCGTCACTCCCGGTCACGCCGCCGGCCTTGGCCGTACCACCGGTGCGGCCCGTGGCCCCGCCGGGCTCCGCCCAGGTGTCGCCACCCCCGGCTGCCCCGGCCTCGCCGACTGCCCCAGCCGCACCGCGAGCGGCCGGACCGGCGTCCCCCGCCTTGTCCGGACCCAGCGGTGCGCCGAGGTACACCTGGCCGACCGACCGGAACGAGAAGCAACCGGGCAACCGTGCCGCGATCCCCACCCCGGCTGACCGCAAGCAGCAAACGTCCGGGCGGCGTTATCGCATCGCGGGCGTGTTGGTAGCGGTGATTGCCCTCGTCATCGCCGCGGTGGTCGTCCTCCTGCTTTCCGGCCGGACCGGGGCCGCCGGTAAGAGCCAGGGCGGCCTGGGCCCGCCCGGGGCCGGGGCTCGCGAGCGTAACCTTGCCGCGGCCTGGGTCGCCAGGCAGGTCAGCCGGACGGCCGTGGTGGCCTGCGACCCGGTCATGTGCAACGCCCTCGCGGCACGCGGCGTGCCGGCGCGGGTCCTGTACCAGCTCCGGCCGGGGACCACCAGCCCGCTCCATTCCGAGATCATCGTCGCGACGGCACTGGTCCGGGCCCAGTTCGGTCACCTGCTCAGCTCCGGCCACGCGCCGGCCGTGCTCGCCAGGTTCGGTTCCGGCCCGCAGCGCATCGAGATCCGCCAGATCGCTGAGCACGGTGCTGCCGCCTACCAGGCCATGCTCGGCGCCGACCTGCTCCGCCGGAAGACATCCGGGGCAGAGCTCCTGCGCAGCAGCCGGATTGCCACGGCGCCGATCGCACGCCGGGAACTGTCCGCCGGGCGGGTTGACTCGCGGCTGCTGATCGCGATCGCCCAGATGGCGTCGACGCACCCGATGTACATCATCAACTTCGGCAGCGCGGCGCCGGGCGCGGACGCCGACCTGCCGCTACGGTTCGCTGACCTTGCCGAGACCGGCCGCGCGCGTCATCCACACGCCCAGTCAGTCGGCTACGTGCGGTCGGTGGTGTTGTTCCTCCACGCGCAGCGCATCCCGTACCGGCCCGCGCATGTAGCGACGGTGTACCTGGCCGGAGGGAGGAAAGCCCTGCGCATCGAGTTCCCGGCGCCCAGCCCGTTGGGCCTCCTGAGCGCGCGCCGGGCCTGATCAGACGTCGAAGTACAGCTCGAACTTTCACCTCCGATCACACCGTGCGCACGACAGCACTCCCTTCCGGGTACCCGGGCACCGATCCCGGGAACGCCGTCAGGCCTACGCTCTCATCCCAGATCCTCGCGGGCGGCAGCTACGGCCGGCTCAGTCTGACCGGCTGGGCGGGACGGGCCCGGGCGGCCGGGCGCCGCTGGCCACGCCGACCCGGCGAGCCGGGCGATGCCCCACGCGGCCGCCGCGCACGCGACCAGTTCCACGGCGATCTGGCCCGGTCGGCCGCTCAGCCGCTCGTGATAGATGATCAGGCCGAGCAGCGCCCCACACACCGGCTCCATGACCGCGAACGCGGGAAGGAATGCCGCCAGCCCGGCGGCGCGGTAGCCGTTCTGCTGAATCGTGAAGGTCAGCAGGCCGACGGCGATCAACAGGTAGGGCCGGACATCGGCGGCCAGAGACAGCACATGACCGGCGGCGACCACCGCCACCGACTTGACCAGCGAGTCGGTCACCCCGGCCGCCACGCCGGCGCCGATGCCGAACAGCAGGGCCCGGCGCCGGTCAGGAACGCGACCGGCCAGCGCGGTGCAGGCGCCAACCAGGACGGCCGCGGCGGCCACGGCCAGCCCCAGCGCCCCCGCCCCCGCGGTGCGCTGGCCGCCCGTGGGCTGGCCGGCCGCCAAGAAGACCGCTAGGCCGGCGATCACGGCCACCGCGGCGGCCCATTCGGCGCGGCATAGCCGGCGCCGGTCCCGCCGGGCGGCCAGAGCCAGCGCGAACAGCAAGCTGGTGGCCAGCACCGGCTCGATCACCACCAGCCGGCCCAGGCCCAGCGCCCCGGCCTGCAGCACGAACCCGGCGATGACCGCGGCCAGGCCGGCCAGCCACGCGGGCCGGCGGATCAGCCGCAGCAGCACCGCCGGGTCAAACGCCCGTTGCGAGGGCAGCCGCGCAGCGGCCCGCTGCTGGGTCACCGCGGCGACGGCGAAGCAGATGCTGGCGGCCAGTGCCAGCGCAACAGCGAGCGGCTGTCCGGCACCGGTCACCGCGCAGCCGGCCATCTGTGCCACCGGCCCCGGGCCGGCACGCGCGGGGGCGCGGCCGCCGACCGCCACGGCGGACCGGCGAGAAACCGGCCGTGCCACGTCATTCCCGGCACCGTGCCTCCAGGTAGCCTCTGCACGCATGGTCCTCCGCGAGCCAGGGGCGGGCAAGTCCACGGGGCCAGGCGCGAGGCGGGGAATCCTGCGGACTCTGTGCGGACTACGGCTGGCCCGCAGTGACGTATCCGCAGGCCAGCCGCGCCCGAAGGCTTAGATGTCGAAGTAGAGCTCGAACTCATGTGGGTGCGGGCGGAGCCGGAGCGGGTCTAGCTCGCTGGAGCGCTTGTAGTCGATCCAGGTCTCCACCAGGTCCGGTGTGAACACCCCGCCGTCGAGCAGGTAGTCGTGGTCGGCTTCCAGCGTGTCCAGCACCTTCTCCAGGGAACCGGGCACCTGGGGGATGGCAAGCGCCTCGTCCGGCGGAAGCTCGTAGAGGTCCTTGTCGACCGGCTCCGGCGGCTCGATCTTGTTCCGGATCCCGTCGATGCCCGCCATCATCATCGCGGAGAACGCCAGGTAGGGGT
>Ga0318525_10000848_pt1 | contig 10353 bp, 9 predicted proteins | sample GRESIP052b4f23_FD_203482 | JGI IMG/M metagenome (GOLD analysis project Ga0318525, IMG submission 203482) | Tropical soil microbial communities from Luquillo Experimental Forest, Puerto Rico - GRE.SIPMG.052b4f23 | ecosystem: Environmental > Terrestrial > Soil > Tropical forest > Bulk soil...
TCGACCTCGCCCGCGTCGAAGAGGCTGGCCCGGCCGTCGGCGGCCTTGCCGCGGCTGAGCACGCCGCGGCTGACGTAGGCGTAGAGCGTGGCGGGCTTGACGCCGAGCCGCCGGGCAGCCTCGGCGGCGGTCAGGAAGTCGGCCATGCGCTGTCACCCCTGGATGGTTCGGACGGTTGAATTTATCAATGTTGAACCAGACGTCCCCAGCAGCCGTGTCAGGTACGGCGGAGGGTGATGACCGGGGTCGGAGGGCAAGGCCGTGTTTCCTGTGGCCGCCATCGCCGGAGCGGGGTGGCTGTTCCTGTTCGTCGTCCTGCTGATCGCTCCGGTGGGTGACCCGGGCGGGGATGACAGGGGCGATCAGGGCGGGCCTGCTCCCGCAGGTGGAGGCGCGGCTGCGCCAGCAGGTGGCCCGCCTGGCCCGCGAGAGCCCTAATCATTGATTTTAATCAATATTGACCCTAGTTGATCATCTCGTCAATCTGGATGTATGCCATCGATCCATTTTCTTGACGTGACCAACCGGGACGGGGTGCAGACCGCGCGGACGGGCCTGTCCAAGTTCGGCAAGGTGATGGTCAACTTCTACCTCGGGCGGCTGGGGGTGGCGCAGTCCGAGATCGGGTTCCCCTTCCTGTTCCACGAGGTGCCCTACGTCCGGGCGTGCCTGGCCCTGGCGGAGGCGGGCGCGTTCGGCGAGCTGCAGTTGTCCGGCTGGTGCCGGGCCGTGCCCGCGGACGTCGAGGCCGCCGTAGAGGTCCGGGCGGGCGCGGAAGGACTGCGGCACTACAACCTGTCCATCTCCACCTCGGATCAGATGATCGCGCGCAAATTCCGCGGCAGGCTCGACCGCTCGGCGATCATCAGGGAAATGGTGGCGGCAGTGGGCGTCGCGAAGGAGGGGCTCGGTCGTGCCGGGGGCGCGCGAGACGAGCACAGCATCGGGGTGAACGCGGAGGACGGATCGCGGACCGACGACGGCTACCTGCTGGAGTTCGCACTCGCGGCGAAGGAGGCCGGGGCTTCGCGGGTGCGCTACTGCGACACCATCGGCGGCGACTCCCCCGGGCGGATCAGGGAGCGGTTCGCCAAGCTCGCCGCCGCCACCGGTATCCCGGTCGAGACGCACTGCCACAACGACCTGGGCATGGCGGTGGCCAACTCGGTGTCCGGCGCGCTCGGCGATCTCGACGCCGGCCAGGACGCCTGGGTCAACACGTGCGTGAACGGGATCGGCGAGCGGGCGGGCAACGCCGACCTGCTGTCGTGCATCCTGGCGTTCCGGTACGGGTTCGGGGTCAGCGAGGCCGCGGAGATCGGGGATCCTGTCGACTTGTCCTGGGCCCGCCGGTTCGCGCTGTGGGCAGCGTACGCGTTCGGGCAGCCGCTGCCGCCCGCCTGGCCTGGGGTCGGCCGCAACGCGTTCGCGCACGAGTCGGGTATTCACGCCGACGGGGCGCTGAAGGACCGGGGGAACTACGAGCTCTACGACGACGCGGTGCTCGGGCCCTTCCCCTCCGACTGGTTCGCGCGCGCGGGCCGGGTGGTGCTGACCGGCGAGTACGGCGGCAAGGCCGGGTTCAGGCACGTTCTGGACGGGCTCGGCATCGTCGTCGCCGACGGCGCGGAGGACCTGGTCTTCTCCCTGGTCCAGCAGTGCGCGTCCGCGACGGGCAAGCCGCTGACCGACGACGAGCTGAGGCTGATCGCCGGGTATCCCCAGCAGCTGGCGCTGCTGTTCCCCGGACAGCTGATCGCGAAGGATCTTTAGTCCGGGGAGACTGAAAAGCCTTCGCGATCATGGACGCGGCCCCGGTGTACGGGGGGCCTGGGGTGGCTGGGGCAGCTGAGGCCTGGCTGGAGGGCGCCGGCGAGGAGATTAGGTGATCATGAAGGATCTGGTACGGCTACGAGGGCCAGATCTTTCATGATCATGGGCGTATCTCCCGGGCGCGGGCCCAGTGGGGCTTCAGGGGCGGGTGAGGTTATCACCGCCGCGGCATTTCATGATCTCGTAAGAATTGGCACGGCTACGAGGGCCAGATCCTTCGCGGTAATTGTGGAAGTTAGTCTTCGGCGGAGCCCGGCTCGCTGAGTAGGACCCCCGAGTCCCCGGCAGCCTGGTACGCTCCCTTTCCGTGCGAAGGAGCGATCCTGGGCGCAGGGGAACAAGGCGGCTACGGCGCGTCGGCAGCCGAGGCCGGACCGGGCTCGTGTCCACGATCGGCCCAGTGGCGGTGGGAGTCGTCCTGGCGTTCGCGTGGAACATGACGATGTCCCAGCCGCAGGGCGACACCGAGGCGGATTCGGTGACGCCCGCGGTCGGGCTGACCGTCGAGCAGGCCGCGGCCCAGGCCTGGGCCAGCGCGACGCCGCGCGCCGCCACGGCGCAGATCGTGAACGCGGGAACTCAGGCAGGCGGAACGGCCGCGGCGGGAACCTCGGCGGCGACCTCACCTGCGGTTCCCGTCAGCGGCCCGTGGTACGCGCTTCACCCGCGCACGCCTGGCCGGCCGGCCGGTAACAGCTGCCCGTGGGTGCGGCCGTCGCGGACGCCGGACCGCAGGCTCCAGGTCCGCGTGGTCTCCGTGTGCACGCCGGAGCTCCGCGGCCCCCGCCAGGCCGTGCATCCGGTCAGGCGGATCGGGGAAGGGTGACGCGGACGATGGCGTCCGCGCCGGTCTCGGCGACCCAGATGGTCTGTGCGGGCCCGGCGGCGATGCCGTTGGGGTTGCTGCCCGCGCCGGGCAGGGCGAGCTGGGTGACCGCGCCCGCCGGGGTGACCCGGCCGATCAGGCCGGATTGCTCGGTGTACCACATGGCGCCGTCCGGCCCGCGGGTGATGTCGCTGAGCCCGGCGTAGGGGGCCCGGTCGGCGAAGAGCCTCAGCCCGCCGGCCGGCTGGAGTTCGCCGATCTGGCTGGTGCCGAAGTCGGCGAACCACACCGTTCCGGCCGTCCCGGCCGCGAGCGCGTCGATGTTGCTGCGCCCGTCCGGTAGCGTCAGGGCCCGGGCGGCGGGCTGGCCGGGGCGCAGGCGCACCAAGACGCGTGAGTACTCGTAGTAGCCGGTGAGTTCGTTGACCACGACGCCGCCGCCGGCCGGAGCGGCGATCGCGAACGGCAGGGCCGGCCCGGACAGCGGCATCCTGGTGACGGCGCCGGCCGGGCCGAGCCGGTCGGCGGATCCGGCCGGGTCGGCGACCCACACCGCCGGGCCGGGGCCGGTGGTGATGCCGGTGCCGCCATAGGTGGGCCGGGGCAGGCCGATCTCGGTCACCTGCCCGTCCGGGCTGATCCGGCCGACCTTGGTGGTGTTGTACTCGGTGAACCACATGGACCCGTCCGGGCCGGCCGCGATCTGGTAGGGCCCGGCGCCCGCGGTGGGCACCGGGTACTCGGTGATCTGCCCGGACGGGCTCACGCGCCCGATCTTGTCCACGGCGAACTCGGTGAACCACATGGTCCCGCCCGGGCCGGCCGCGATGTCGAAGGGCTCGGCGCCCGCGGTCGGAACCCGGAACACCCGCACCGACCCGGCTGCGATCGCCGGGGCGCCGAGGGCGGGCACCGGCCGGGCCTGCCCGGGAGTCCAGCCGGGGACGGGCCGGGGCAGCGGGTGCGCGGCCAGGAAGGCCAGGATCATCGCGTCGCCCGCCTGGGCGCCGATGGCGCGGAACCAGCTGTGGCCGCCGGAGGCGAGCCGGTAGCCGGTGACGCTGACCCCGCCAGCACAGCCGGACCACCCGGTCACGGTCAGCTCCGTCTGCCCGCCGTGCTCCTCCGGCCCGGCCCGGCACAGGTCGCGCAGCGCCCACCCTCGCAGCCAGCCCGGGATGGAGAGCGCGTAGTAGTCCGGCGATCCGCGGGAGGGAACCCCGGCGTACGGCGCGATCGGATCGGTCAGCACGTGCACGTCCAGGATCGCGGCGGGCCCGGCCGGGCGGCAGCCGCCGGGGATCTGGAAGAACACGCCCTCGACCGGCGCGAAGACGGCGATCCGGGCGGCCAGCACGCAGGCCAGGTAGCCGGTCATGCTGCCGCCGTTGGACACCCCGGTCGCCGCGATCCGGCGCGGGTCGACGCAGTAGCCGGCCTGCACCGCGTTCAGCACGTCGCTGACGTACAGCCCGTCGTCGATGCCGCTGGCGAACGGGTCGCGGGGGCCGCTGGCGTCCCAGCCGGGCGCGCCCTTCCCGTGATCCTGGCCCAGCCCCTGCGGGTAGGCGACCAGGAATCCGTCCCGGTCGGCCAGTGCGGAGAGCCCGCTGGCCTGCTCCATGCCGGCCGCGGTCCCGCCGCCGCCGTGCAAGGCCAGCACCAGGGGGACCGGCCGGACCGGGTCGTAGCGCGCGGGCACGTGCAGCCAGAAGGGGCGCTGCCTGGCGCCGGCCGCCGCCGCGGGCGGGACCGCGACCAGCAGCCGCCCGGTCGCCCCCGGCCGCACGGCCGGGCGGCGCCCGCATCCGCCCGACGGGACGGGCTGGTCGACCAGGCCGCCCGCTGGCGCGCCGGCCGCGGACGGGGCCGCGGGCGCGCCCGTCGCCGGGGAGGCCGGGGTCCGGCCCGGTCCGGGCGGGTGGCCCCCGGTGCAGGCGGCGGCCAGCAGGACGAGCCCGGCCGGCAAGACGCGGGCGAGCCGCGCCAGGCGGGCAGGCGACCAAGCCGGGCGGGCAGGCGACCGCGCGATCCAGTCCACCGGCCTCGCCTCCCTGCGCTACTGCCGTGCCACTGCGACGATTCCCGCCCGGGCACGCGCCCAGTCCGTTCGGGATATATGTTTTCGGTCTTGTGAGGGTCTTTATCTCGTTCGACATGGAGGGCGTGGCCGGAATCGTCGACTGGTCGCAGTGCCTCGCGCCCGGCCAGCCGTACGAGGAGGGGCGGCGGCTGCTGCTCGGCGAGGTCAACGCGGCCATCGACGGGGCGCTGGCGGGCGGCGCCACCGAGATCGTCTGCAACGACTCGCACGGGACGATGAACAACCTGGACCCGGCCGCGCTGCACGGGCAGGCGACCTACGTGTCCGGGCGGCACAAGCCGCTGTACATGATGCAGGGCCTGGACGCCGGCGCGGACGTCGTGTTCATGGTGGGGTACCACGGGTCGATCTCCGGCGAGAGTTCGGTGCTCTCGCATACCTACAACCCGTCGGTGGTCTCGCACGTGTCGCTGAACGGGGTCCGGGCCGGCGAGAGCGGCATCAACGCGCTCGCCGCGCTGGCCTACGGCGTGCCGGTCGGGCTGGTCAGCGGGGACCGGCAGACGGTCGCCGAGGCCGATCCGTTCCTGCCGGGCGCCGAACGGGTCGTGGTGAAGGAGTCCCTCACCCGGTTCGGGGCGGTGAACCTGCACCCGGAGAAGGCCAGGGCCCTGATCGCGGACGGCGCGCGGCGGGCGGTGGAGCGCGCGGGCGGGCTGGCGCCGCCGGCGGTGACGCTGCCGGCCACGCTCGAGGTGGACATGCAGACCGCGGACATGGCCGAGGTGGCCGCGTGGGTGCGCGGCGCGGAGCGCACCGGGCTGCGGACGGTGACCATCGCCGGCGAGGACCCGCTGGCGCTGTACCGGTCGTTCGTCGCGGTGACCTACATCACCCGGGTGGCCGAGGGCCGGTGAGGCGCGGCTACGTGGGCGAGCCCGCGGCGGCGCCGGTCGCCTGGTCCTGACCCCAGCGCGCGATCGCGGCGTCCAGGTCGAGCGGGAGGGGCGTGCCGCCGTCGGCCGTCTCGGCCGCCCAGTCCTGCCTGGGCACCCGCCACATGACCTCGAACTCGTTACCGCTCGGGTCCTTCGCGTACAGCGACTTGGATATCCGGTGGTCGGTCTCCCCCACCAGCGCGCCGGCGTGGACCAGCTTCTGCCTGGTGTCGGCCAGGTCGGCCAGCGTGCCGACCTCCCAGGCTAGGTGGTAGAGCCCAGGCTGGGCCGGCCGGTCGGGGGCGCGCCCGGTGCCGATCTCGAACAGGCCGAGGTCGTGGTCGTTGGCCGAGCCCGGGGCGCGCAGGAACGCGGCCCGGCCGGGGATCTCCAGCCTGACCTCCAGGCCCAGGGTGGTCCGGTAGAACTCGACGGTCCGCTCGAGACCGTTCACGTACAGCACTGCGTGGTTCAGGCGCCGGACGGCCATGTGAGCCTCCTTCTAGGGTGCCACCATTGTGTCAGGGCCGGTGTAGACGGTGCGCGGGCGCGGCGGCGCGTTCCTGGCGTACTCCTCCATCGCGTGCGCGATCCAGCCGGCCGTCCTGGCCACGGCGAAGATCGCCTCGCCCGCGCCGGGGATCATCCCGGCCACGCTGACCAGGGCGGCGAGGGCGAAGTCGACGTTCGGCTCGGGCAGGGCCCGGCGGCGGGTCTCGGCCAGCACCGAGTCGGCGACGGCGTACCGGCAGGACCGCGGGGCCGCCTTCTTCACCAGGTCGAGCAGGGCCTTCGCGCGCGGGTCCGCGCTGTGCTCCCGGCCGCCTAGCCCGGGGATCCGCTCGCCCCGGCGCATCAGGTCGCCGACGACCCGTACCGCGTCGCCGGGCTCGCGCGCCGCCCCGAGCATGGTCTCGGCGGCCAGGCAGGCCCCGCCGAGCGCACCCGGGCCGGTCGCGACCACCGCGTAGGGGTCGGCGCGGACCGACGCGGCCATCCGCGCGGCGAACGTGGAGGCGGCGAGTTCATGGTCGGCGAGCAGGGCCATCGCGGCGCGCAGCGCGCCAAGCAGCCCTGGGTCCGGGCGCCTCGGGCAGATCTTGTACCAGAACCGCCCGGCGATGCCGCCCTCGGCCAGGGTGCTGACGGGCGAGGAAGCGGGATCGGGCAGGCAGTCCACCATCCCGGCGATGATGTGGCGGCCGGCTTCGACCACCGCGGGCGCGTCCAGGTGCAGCCGGAGCGGGTCGGTGGCCGCCATCGCGGGCACGATGACCCGCAGGCGCTCGAGCGGCAGCGTCCCGTCGGGCAGCGCCGCCTGCGCCCGGGTGCCCGCCGCCACCGCCTCCGCGGTCGCCTGCCAGGGCGCGGGCTTCCTATCCGGCCCGCCGTCCTGGCCCAGGCGGCCGGTCCACAGCCAGCCCGCGACCTCCTCGAACGGGCGCCACAGCGCGAGCTTGGTCACCTCCATGCCGCGGTAGCGGATCCGGCCGTCCGCGACCTCGGTGAGCCCGGACTCGATGACGAAATCGCCGGTACCCGCCGCCCGGCGCGGCTGGCCCTTCTGCGCCTGCTCGGCCAGCCTGGCCACCTCGTCCGCCTCGAACAGGCTGCTCCGCCCGTCCCCCCCGCGCCGCCTGGCGAGCATCCCCCGGCTCACGTAGGCGTACAGCGTCGCCTGCTTGACCCCGAGACGCTGCGCCGCCTCGGCAGCATTCAGCCACTCCCCCATGGCGATAGACCCTAGCGGGCCGTTGATCAATGCTGACGCTATTACTACAGCGTGTCGTAATCTCCCCGGCGGCGAGAAGCGGCGGCTAGCGGAGCTGGCCCCGCTGCCGGCGGCGGATCTCGCGGTACCGGCGCCGCTGGGACTCGTCGAGCATCCGCCAGGCGCCCACGGGGACGGCGATCGCGAGCACGATGAGCGCGAGGGCGATCGGCCACGGGACGATGAACAGCAGGATGAACCCGATGATGAACCCTGCGATACCCCACTTCATGTGCGGTGTCATGCTGACTCCGTTCACTAGTCCCGGGCCGGGGGCCCCCAGGCCGGCCCAGCTGCTCCTAAGCTTATCCGGAGTACGCTGCGGGCAGGTATCGACGACGGGGAGGGGTGCCGTGACGATCTGGATGCCGGTCGCGCCTGAGGCCAACGAGCTGCTGAGCCGCAGCCCGCTGGCGCTGCTCATCGCCATGCTGCTCGATCAGCAGGTCACGCTGGAGAAGGCGTTCAGCGGGCCGCTGGACCTGGTCCGGCGGCTGGGGCACGAACCCACCGCGGCCGAGCTGGCCGAGTTCGACCCGGACCGGCTCGCCTCCATTTTTTCCGAACGGCCCGCCCTGCACCGCTACCCCAGGGCGATGGCCGCCCGGGTGCAGGAGATGGCCCGGCTGCTCGTCGAGCGGTACGACGGCGACGCCGCGCGGCTGTGGCAGTCCGCCGGGTCGGGCGCGGAGCTGCTGAAGCAGATCTCCGCGCTGCCCGGGTTCGGGGCGCAGAAGGCGCAGATCTTCGTGGCGCTGCTCGGCAAGCAGCTGGGCGTGCGGCCGCCGGGGTGGCGGGAGGCGGCGGGGGTGTTCGGGGCCGAGGGAACGCGGTTCTCGGTGGCCGATATCACCGACGAGGTCTCGCTCGGCGAGGTCCGCTCGCACAAGCAGGCGCTGAAGGCGGCGGCGAAGGCCAAGGCGCCGGCTTCGTAGGCCGCCGGAACGCCATGAAACCGCAGTTCGATAGCGTTCTGACGCGGTGAAAGTCTGGTTTCATGGCGTACGGCCGGGCTGGCGGCGCGTATCTGGGGGCACTCGTGTGTCACGGGGCGCAGGGGGACCAGCGCGGGCGGCCTGGTGCTGCCTCACGTCGGGCGCGGCGGCTCCGGCGACCCGAACGGCTGACCCCGCAGCGGGACGGCGGACCTTGTCGGGATATACAAGAGGTGGGCCAATACCCAGGTCTTCCCTGGAGCGTGGCGGCTTACGACGCGGCTGGGCAGGCGGGAAGATGGGGCTTTACGCGGATTGACAGGAGGGCAGGAGCCGATGGCTGAGATCGTCCGGGCCGGGCTAATCCAGCAGCGCTGGACCGGGGACAAGGATTCGATGATCGCGGCGGCGGTGAACCATATACAGACGGCGGCCTCGGACGGCGCGCAGGTGGTGTGCCTGCAGGAACTGTTCTACGGGCCGTACTTCTGCCAGGTGCAAGACGCCGACTACTACTCCTACACCGAGCTGATCCCGGACGGGCCGACCACCCGGCTGCTGCAGGACGTGGCGCGGCAGCACGGCATCGTGATCATCGCGCCGATGTACGAGGAAGAGCACCCCGGCATCTACTACAACACCGCGGCGGTCATCGACGCCGACGGCAGCTACCTGGGCAAGTACCGCAAGACCCACATCCCGCAGGTGAAGGGCTTCTGGGAGAAGTTCTACTTCCGGCCGGGCAACGGCGGCTACCCGGTCTTCGACACCGCGGCCGGCCGGATCGGCGTGTACATCTGCTACGACCGGCACTTCCCCGAGGGCTGGCGGGCGCTCGGGCTGGCCGGCGCGAAGATCGTGTTCAATCCGTCGGCCACCAGCCGCGGCCTGTCCCAGTACCTGTGGCGGCTCGAGCAGCCCGCCGCCGCGGTGGCCAACGAGTACTTCGTCGGCGCGATCAACCGGGTCGGGGTCGAGCCGCTCGGCGACAATGACTTCTACGGCCAGACCTACTTCGTCGGCCCGCGCGGGCAGCTGGTGGGCGAGGCCGCCGCGGACGACAAGGACGAGGTCGTGGTGCGCGACCTGGACCTGGCGCAGCTGACCGAGGTCAGGAACCTGTGGCAGTTCTACCGCGACCGCAGGCCGGACGCCTACGGGCCGCTGGTCGAGCCATGAGCATCCTGATCTCCGGCGGCACGGTGGTGACGGCGTCCGGGACGCTGGACGCCGACGTGCTGGTGACAGGCGAGAAGATCGTGTCGGTGCTGCCCAGGGGCGTCACGGTGCAGACCGTGCAGGAGACGGACCGGGTCATCGACGCCACCGGCAAGTACGTGCTGCCGGGCGGGATCGACGTGCACACGCACATGGAGATGCCGTTCGGCGGGACGTTCTCCGCGGACACCTTCGAGACCGGCACCCGGGCCGCCGCCTGGGGCGGCACCACGACGATCATCGACTTCGCCGTCCAGGCCAAGGGCACGTCGCTGCTGGCCACGCTGGACAAGTGGCACGCCAAGGCGGACGGCAACTGCGCCATCGACTACGGCTTCCACATGATCGTCTCCGACGTCAACGACACGACGCTGAAGGAGATGGACGCCTGCGTCGAGGCCGGGGTGAACAGCTTCAAGATGTTCATGGCCTACCCCGGCGTGTTCTACGCGACCGACGGCGAGATCCTGCTCGCCATGCAGCAGGCGGCCCGCGCGGGCGCGACCGTGATGATGCACGCGGAGAACGGCATCGCCATCGACCAGCTGGTCGCGCAGGCGCTCGCGGCCGGCCGCACGGACCCGGTCGAGCACGGCCTGACCAGGCCGCCGGAGCTGGAGGGCGAGGCCACCTCGCGGGCGATCACGCTGGCCAAGGTGGCGAACTGCCCGCTGTACATCGTCCACCTGTCCGCCCGGCACGCGCTGGAGGCGGTCGCCGAGGCGCGGGACGCCGGGCAGAACGTGTTCGCCGAGACCTGCCCGCAGTACCTGTTCCTGTCCCTGGAC
>Ga0318525_10000852_pt1 | contig 10343 bp, 14 predicted proteins | sample GRESIP052b4f23_FD_203482 | JGI IMG/M metagenome (GOLD analysis project Ga0318525, IMG submission 203482) | Tropical soil microbial communities from Luquillo Experimental Forest, Puerto Rico - GRE.SIPMG.052b4f23 | ecosystem: Environmental > Terrestrial > Soil > Tropical forest > Bulk soil...
TCACCGAAGTGCGGATCCTCGACCTGCTGATCGTGTCCGCTCCGGCCGCGGCCTGACCGGCCTGCCTATGGCGCGTCTTCGGGTCGCCGCGCGTGCAGCGGCGGCGATCCGTAGAGGCTGCCGATGTCCATTCGCCGCGCGTCGGTGAGCACCGAGTCCTGCTGCTCCTGCGCTTTCTCCGCGGTCTGCCTGGCCAGTTCTGACGCCAGGCCGCCCAGCTGCCGTACGCCGATGACATCGATGAGGACGCGGCTCGCGGAGAAGATCGCGATGCCTTGCACCCGCCGCTCTTTGTGCTCGGGCGGGGAAAGGGCGACTCCGATCTTCGCGGCCTCGAATGGGTCGGCGGGGGGCCCGGTAAGCTTGTCGCGTTCCTCGATAACCCAGGTGTGAAATTTCATTACCGCCCCGTGCAGGGGCAGGTTCTGCACATCCTCGGTCGTCAGCCCGGACCGCTGGCCCGGGCCGAAACAGCGAGCGTAGGCCACCAGCGCGGACGACCAGAGCGCCTGCGGCACCACCCCGTCCCGGTCTTGCTCAGGCTTGTCCAGCTCCACGAGCAGACGCTTACAGCAATCCATGACAAACTGAAGATCTTCAATAATCGACGCCTGATCGGCGAGAATCCGCGCTGACGGGATATCGAGAGCAACAGTCAGCGCAGCCACCCGCGGCGATGTGCCGTCCGTTCCGCCCACGACTCCTCGTTCCGGCTTGCGGCCCGCGACTACGTGCCTCAATCCTGGCACAGCGTCACCTGCCTCCCGTCTCACATCGTGACAAGCTCGGGGTCGGGGGCCATGGGCCCAGATGACTGGAACGCGATCCTCTGGGCGGGTAACGGGCTTACCGCGGCGGGCGTGGCAGGATTCCCCGGAGGTGAGGATGGACTTCCTCGTCATGGGCCAGGACGCGGCCACCTTCGACTATGGTCCGAACGAGCGGCACGAGGAGCATCAGGCGTACATGGACTCGTGGTCTGACCGTCTGGTTGCCCGCGGGCCGCTGCTGTCCGACGACGGCACCAGGCACGTCGGCAGCCTGCACCTCGTGAGCACCACCGACCTGGCCTCGGCCCGGAGGTTCGCGCTGGAGGAGCCGTACGCCCGGGCTGGCTGGTACGCCGGCGTCACGGTGTCACCGTTCGTATCATGCCTGGCGGGCACCATGTGGGACCGCCCCGCCGTGGCGCCTGACCACCCTTCCTCGTTCGTGTACGCGGCGTGGGCTGCGCCGCCGGCCGAGAACGGGCTCTTCGAGCGCCTGGCACGCCGGCTGGCGGGGCAGGCCGATCCAGCCTGGCTGTTCGCCGGCATCCTCCTGGACGACGCAGCCAGGCCAGCGGGCCTCGCCGGCGCGGTGGACCTGCCTCAGGATGAGGCGGCCGATCGCATCCGTGCCGTCCTGACCTACGTCACCGGACAGGCCTGCCAGCTGACGACCCACCGCTGGGCGCGCGGCGGACGGTCGCAGCCCTGAACTACGCGCGTACCCGGCCCGGTCCGCGGGAAACGGCTCGCGGCGGCTGAGGCGTGGTGGTTACGATCTTCCTGCCGCAACCACGGGAGGACGATCATGTACCGCGACCACGACGCCGAGGCGTCCTTTTGAGCCGGCCAGCAAGCGCCGCCGGGGGTCTTACGAGACGCGTGTTGCGTCGGCACGTCGCGGAACAACGCGGTGAAACCACGGTTTCAGTGCGTTCTGGCGCGGTGAAAGTGCAGGTCCATAGCGTTCCGGCGAGCTCGGAGCGGAGGGGCTGCGGTGCTGGCGGTGCTAGCGTGAGTGAAGTCCGATTTCTGGGCGCCCGTGCCGCCGGCCGCGAGCATCAAGCTCAGCGGCATTGGGTTCTGCGCTCGATGTAGAAGTCACGCCGGCTGGGACCCGGGCTGGCGCGGGACGCGGGAGTTACGCGGGGCGCCTGGGAGGTGGGGGTGCGTTACCCGCTGGTCCAGACGTGGTCCAGCGGTCCGAGGCAGGCCCGGACGTCGGAGACGAGGGCGTCCAGGTCCTGCCCGGGCTGCGCGAGCCGGTCCTGGATGCCGTCCAGCCCGGCCCGGCCGACGAGCCGCTTCTCGGTGAGCACCCACTCGCCGACGGCGGCCGAAATCCCAGTCAGAACCCTCGACCGCCGCTCCCGTGGCCCTCGACCCCCCCGAGGGTCACCGCCACCACGCCGGGAACCGCGGCCAGATGCGCCATCAGGCGGGGCGGGAGGAGCGGCGCTGGCGCAGGGTGAGGGCGGAGAGCAGCGCGGCGGCCGCGAGCAGCGCGGCCGACAGGTAGAGCGCGTCGTGCAGCGCGCCGGTGAAGGCCGCGAACCCCGCCTGGATGATCTGGTCCAGCGGCCCGTTTCCCGTGCTCGAGTTGCCATGGGGCAGAGACACCGATCCCGTCTCTATCACCTGGAGCACGTATTGCTGCAGCGCGGCCGAGGCGCCCAGGTGCGTCATGCGGCTGACCACCCCGGACCGCAACTCGGCGTTGACGACGGCACCGAGGATGGCGATGCCCGTGACCGCGCCGAACTCCCGGCTGGTGTTCGTGGCCGACGCCGCCATCCCCGACCGCTCGGCGGGTACCGCCCCGAGCACCGACGAGGTGACCGGCACGACGCAGGTGCCGATGCCGACGCCGGCCAGTCCCAGCGCCGCGGCGAGCGGCAGGTACGAGGGATTCGGGTTGATCACCACGTTGGTCAGCAGCAGGCCGGCGGCGTACAACAGGCAGCCGGCGACCAGCAGCCAGCGGGCACCGACCAGGGTCGTCAGCCGACCCGTCACCAGCGCCGCCAGGATCATCATCGCGGTCATCGGCAGGAACAGGCCCGCGATGCGGTAGGCGGAGTAGCCGGCGATCACGCCCAGGTACAGCGCGGTGAAGAAGAAGATCGCGAACGTGGAGAAGTACGTGCAGTACGCGACCACGTTCGGGGTGGTGAACCGCGGAACCCACAGGTAACTCAGGTCGAGCAGCGGGAACGGGGCCCGGCGCTCCCACACCAGGAAGGCCGCGCCGGCGACCAGGGACACGGCGAGCAGCGCCAGCACGCTGGGCGCGGAGTAGCCGGCGCTCTCGCCGTCGATGACGCCGAAGATCAGGGCGGCGAGCGCGCCGGCGCCGAGCACGGTGCCCGGCACGTCGACCCGGCCCGCCCGCGGGTCGGCGCTCTCCGGCAGGACCATGGCCGCCACGACCAGCGCGGCCAGGCCGAAGGTCACGTCGAACCAGAAGATCCCGCGCCAGCTCCACACCCCGACCAGCGCGCCGCCCAGAACCGGGCCGAGCGCGAGCGAGAACCCCGATACCGCGGCCCAGACCCCGAGCGCGCGGTTGCGGCTGCGCTCGTCGGGATACAGGTGCCGGATCATCGACAGCGTGCCGGGTTCGCTCGCCGCCGCCCCCAGCCCCATGACCGACCGGGCCGCGATCAGCAGCCCGGTGCTGGGAGCGACCGCGGCCAGCGCGGCGCCGACACAGTAGACCGCCGCTCCGGCCAGCATGATCTTCTTGCGACCGAACTTGTCCCCCATCATCCCGCAGGCCAGCATCAGGCTCGCGAACGTCAGGGCGTACGCCCCGACCACCCACTGCAACGCGGAGACCCCGCCGTGCAGGTCCGACTGGATGCTGGCCAGCGCCACGCTGACCACCGTGTTGTCGAGGAAGGTCAGGAACAGGATCGTGCACAGGGAGGCCAGGGCCAGGGGGCGACGCCGCGGGGTGAGCATGCCCACCGCGGGATGCGCGAGCGTACCGGCCACCGCGCTAGCTCCGGCAGACGGCGGGCAGCTGGGAGCTCCCCTTGGGGAAATCCAGGTAGGCCAGCCCGCAGAAGCTCCCGATGGCGACCTTCCAGACGCCGTCCAGGTAGATCGCGGTACCCACCTGCTTCTTCAGCAACGGCGTGCCGAGCAGCAGGACGTCGTAGTGCACCGTGGCCTGAGACCCTGACGCGAGCGTCACCGATTCGACCGTCGCGGTCGACCCGGTCGCGGCCTGGCCGAACGACGTCTTGGCCTGCGCCTCGACAAACGCGGCCACCTGCGGCCCGTCCTGCACCAGGGCGAGCCGGCTCGGGATCGGGGCCTTGCCGTCGAAGACCGTCTTCCAGTTGGCCGTGATCGCGGCCACGGCCGCCGCGCCGCTGGTTGGTTCGGCCGCCGCGGTGGCGCTCACGGTCGGGCTGGCCGACTTCGCCGGGGAGCTAGTGCCGCCGCCGCCGCACCCGCCGACGGCCAGGACCAGGCATCCCGTGGCCGCCAGCGCGGCCGGCACCCGACGCAGGTCCCGCCAGTCCTGGCTACGCATAGTCGCAGTGTGCCACAGGACGGACCACGCTCGGACCGATACGGCCATGCCTCACCTCACGCCGGGGCCGTCCCGGTCGCCGGGGCCCCTGGCCCGGCCCGTTCGGGGCAAAATCCGGCATGAAACCGTGGTTCCGGCGTGTTGGAGCGTGACATGGAGCTGACCTTGCTGGCCGTCCCGGGCTGCCCGAACGCCGCCCGGCCGCCGGGTAGGTGACAGGCGGCCATGTGGTCGCACGTCGGCCGCGACTGACCGTCGGCCGACAGCGGGCCGACAGCCGGTTACCGCAGAGTGGAACTTGTGCCGCAGCCAGTCATCACCCGGGAGGCGGGCCGGCGAGAGTGGATCGGCCTGGCCGTGCTCACCTTGCCGTGCCTGCTGTACGCCACGGACCTGACCGTCCTGAACCTGGCGATCCCGCGTATCAGCAGCGACCTGAGGCCCAGCAGCACCCAGCTGCTGTGGATCGTGGACGTCTACGGGTTCATGGCCGCCGGGGCGCTGGTCACCACGCCGTGCTCCAGGCGGCCCGCCAGGCCTTCACCCAGGGCCTGCATGTGGCCTTCGCCGTCTGCGCCGCCGCGGTGCTGGGCGGCGCCATCCTCGCCGTGATCCGGCTCCGTCACCTTCGCCCCGGCCCCGGGCCCGAGACCTGAAGGAGGTATCTCACTCGCTGTCGTATTCGTCGTGGCGGCGCCACCAGTGGCCGGTCTCGTTGCGGCCGCGCGGCGCGCGGTCGAGCCACTGGTACATGCCCCACAGGCCGTCCAGGCCGCGCTCGTACGCCGAGTAGGTGTGGTACACCACGCCATCCTCGAGCGCGAACGCGCTCACCCCGGGCCCCTCGCGCCGGTAGGTCTCCCAGTCCGTTCCCACGATCGACTCGGTCCAGGCGTTCCTGGAATCCTCCTGGCCGGCCGGCGCCCGCAGGTCGACCACGCGGAAGTTGTACTCGACGGCCCCGGCGTCCCACGCCTCCTTGGCGTGCCCGACCTGGAAGTCAAGGTTGAAGTCGCTGCCGTACGACGACGCGAAGGGAAAGCTCCAGCCCATCCGCCGCTTGTACGCCTGGATCTTCGCCAGCGGGGCGCGCGACACCGCGCACAGCGTCACGTCGTGATGGGCGAGGTGGACGACCGAGCCGTCGAAGCCATCGGCGATCGCGGAGCAGGACGGGCACCCCGCGGTGTAATCAGGCCCGAACATGAAGTGATAGACGAGCAGCTGCGAGCGGCCCGCGAACAGGCCGGCGAGCGACGCCGGGCCCTCGTCGGTGTCGAAGTGATAATCCTTGTCGATCCGGACCCAGGGCAGTTCCCGGCGCCGCCGCGCCAGTTCGTCGCTGCGCCGCGTCAGGGCCTTCTCGGCCTCGAGCAGCTCCAGCCGGGCGGCAAGCCAGTCTTCTCGTGTCCCGGTCTTGTGATCGGTCATCGGTTGTCTCCCATCCTTGGTCGTTACGGCTAGGCGGGCTCCGCCGGCGGCGGCGGGTCACATGGGCGGCATGAGCCCGGGAACCGCCGAGGGCGCGGCGAGGATCACGATGCCGAGCCCGATGATCGCCAGCGCCAGCGGCACGTCGACGGTGGCCCTGGGCGGCAGGAGCTTCTGGGCGAGGACGAGGACGGCGATCACCACCATCCAGGCGACGCTCATGACGCCGAGCACCACCAGCATCAGCATCAGCCCGATGCTCGACCCGGCGCAGCACAGCCCGAACCGGAGTCCAGAGCGGAAGCTGTCGCGGCAGCGTCGGCGGAAGTGACGCTTGAGCGGCGTGTACTCGTACAAGCCGGCCGCGATCGTGACCGCGCCGGCGGCCACGGAACCGTGCGGCCGGTCCAGCATGTACACCGCGGCGCCGACCAGGGCCCAGACGGCCAGGTAGGACCCGATGAACAGCGGCACCGCGCGCACCCGGCCGCTGGCCCGGGCGCGCCTGAGCACCGCCGGGGCCGCGGCCGGCAGCATCATCACCGCCCACACGGCGATGAAGAAGCCGAACGAGCCGGGCCGGGTCGCCACTCCCATGTCCATCCCGCGCATCTGCCAGACCGCGATGGCCCAGGAGGCGGCGGCGAGCCCGAGGGTCGCCGCCAGTGCGGCGGTCCTCACGGTCGCGAAGGTGGCGGTGAATTCCTGATCAGCCATCATGTCCTCGGGTCTCGTGGATGGGGGGCGCGGCGGCCCCGCGAGCGGACCGGTCGAGGTGGCCCCTCAGCGCCTCGAGCGGGCCGTCCCAGTCGCGGGCCAGCGCGGCCAGGAACTGGTGCGCGACCTGCATCGGGGCGGACCGCAGCCGGTACCGGACCCGGCGCCGCTCCCCCGGTTCGGCCCTGACCAGGCCGGCCTGGGCCAGCAGGGCCAGGTGCTTGGCGACCGCCTGCCGCGTGATCGGCATCGGCAAGCGACCGGCCAGGTCCGTGGCCGTGGCCGGGCCCCCCGAGGCCAGCGCGGCCAGGATGGCCCGCCGGGTCGGGTCGGCCAGGGCCACGAAGACCTGCTCGGCGATCGCCTCAACGTCCGGCGGCATCGAGGTAGCCGGCCAGTTCGCCCAGCTCGAGTGCCCAGCCCTCGGTGTGGCCGTCGTAGGTCTTGCGGTAGAGGTCCTCTGGCAGCTGGGCGAATCCGGACTCGACCACCCTCAGCCGCGTGCCCGCGCCGGCCGCCTCCAGCGTGAACTCGACGTAGGTGCGCCGCGGATCGTCTTCGGGCAGCCCCTCGATCTGCCAGGTGAAGCCGAACACGGTCGGCTCCTCCGCCCGCTCTACCCGCATCTCGACCGCGTACCTGCCGGTCCACCTCATCCGGGCCGACCCGCCCGGGCGCAGGTCGATCTCCGCCTCATCGCCGAACCAGGCGCCCAGCCCCTCGGCCGTGGTGAGCGCCGCCCACACCTCGCCGGGCGGGTGAGCGAGGTCCACGGTCCGCTCGATCCGATCGGGAAAACCCATGACCGCCTCCACAAAGTAGCAACCGAACGGTTGCTATATTATGGCAACCAGGTGGTTGCGTCAATGGACTCGCTCCCGCCGGCAGAAAAGTCAGGCGCTGCCCGTCGGAGGGCGGGCCGCCCGGACGACGATGAGGGTGTGACGCACCCGCAGGTGCGGCCCGACCCGGCGTTCGGGCTGCTGAAGCTGTACGACGACGCGCTGCCGCACGTCTACGGCTACCTGCTGGCCCGCTGCGGCCACACCGGCCTGGCCGAGGACCTCACGGCCGAGTCGTTCCTGGCTGCCGTGCACGCGGTCCGCGAGCCGGGCGCGCCGGAGCCGTCGATCCCGTGGCTGATCGGGGTGGCCCGGCACAAGCTCGCCGACCACTGGCGGCGGATCGAGCGGGAGCAGCGCGGGTTCCGCCTCCTGGACGGCGAGCCCGGGCGGGTCGACGACCCGTGGGAGACGGTCGTGGACCGGCTCCGCGCCCGCGAGGTGCTCGACCGGCTCGGCGCGCACCACCGGGCCGCGCTCACGCTGCGCTACCTCGACGGGCTGCCGGTGCCCGAGGTGGCCCGGCACCTGGACCGCACCCTGCACGCCACCGAGGCGCTGCTGGTGCGGGCCCGCGCCGCGTTCCGCCGGATCTATGAGGGAGAGGAGGGCTCGCCATGACGGATCCGTTCGAGGCTCTGCGCGAGCCCGTCACGCCTGTCGATCCCGACCCCGGCTTTGCCGGGCGGCTGCGGATGCGGCTGACCCGGGAGGTCTTCGCCACCCCAGGAGGAACCATGTCCCAGCAGACCGTCGCGGCCCGGGTCGAGCGCGAGCCCGCCTGGCCGCCGACGCTGACCCCCTACATCGTCGTGTCCGACGCCCGGCGCGCCCTGGACTGGTACGTCGAGGTGTTCGGCGCGCAGCGCCGCGGCGAGCTCCACGTCAACGCGGACGGCACGATCGGCCACGCCGAGGTCGGCATCGGCGACGCGGTGCTGATGTTCTCCGAAGCTTCCGGCCTCTGGCCCGACGTGCCCGTCCGCGCGCCCGACTCCCCCGCGACGTTCAGCCACACCCTCCACCTGGAGGTCGACGACGTGGACGGGACCACCGAGCGGGCCCGCCGCAGCGGCGCCTCGGTGGAGCGGGAGCCGGCCGAGGCGCCCTACGGTCGCGGCTCGGTGATCGTCGACCCGTTCGGGCACCGCTGGCTGCTGCTGAGGCCCCCGGCGCGGGCCACCCGAATGCGCCAGGGCGACGTCGCGAACGTGACGATGGTGGCACCGGACGCGCACCGGGCCAAGGAGTTCTACGAGGCCGTGCTGCAGGTGCCGTTCTCCTCCGGTCACCCCGGCGCGTGGCGCACCGACCAGACCAGCCCGCCGCTGAGCATCATGTCGCCGCCGGGCGCGGAGCCCGGGGTGCAGCTGTCCTACCGTGTCGATGACGTCACGGCCGCGGTCGAGCGGGTCCGGGCGGCCGGCGGCCACGCGGACGAGCCCGTGCGCAGGCAGTTCGGGCTGCTCGCTGACTGCGTCGATGACCAGGGCGCGACGTTTCGCCTCTGGCAGCCGGCCGGCTGACCGGAGCGCGGGCGTGCTAGCCTACGCACGCAGGCCACGTGGACTGCGGAGGTGACCTCTGCCCGGCCCGTTTGCCACCGCGACAGCTGTCCAGCCGGTTGCGGCTGGCCAGTGGCTGGCCTCCATCCATCCAGGCTGGGACGTCGCGGGTAACGCCAATGGCGGCTATCTGCTCGCCGTGGCCACCAGGGCCCTGGTCGCCGCCACCGGACGCCCGGACCCCGTGACGGTCACCGCCCACTACCTGTCCCCCGGCCAGCCGGGCGGCGTCCGCATCACCACCCAGATCCTCAAGGAGGGAAAGCGCTTCGCCACGGCCACCGCGACGATGGTCGCGGGCAGCCGCCCGCTGCTGGCCGTGCTCGGAACGCTCGGTGACCTGTCACACGCCCAGGGTCCCGAGCTCGTCGAGGGCTCGCCTCCCGAGCTGCCCCCGCCCGAGCAGTGCGTCCGCCTGCAGCCGACCAGCACCTTCCCGCCTCCGTTCATGGGCCGGGTCGATCTGCGGCTGCATCCCGACGACGCCGCCTTCGCCGCCGGGCACCAGTCCGGGCGGCCGCTGATGCGGGGCTGGTTCCGGCTCCCCCACGCCGAGCACGCCGACAGCGTGGCCCTGCTGTGCGCGGTCGACGCCTTCCCGCCGACCGCCTTCAACGCCCGGCTGCCGGTGGCGTGGACGCCGACGGTCGAGCTCACCGCTCATATCCGGGCCAATCCGGCGCCTGGCTGGCTCCGCTGCCGCTTCTCGACCCGATTCGTCACCGCGGGCTTCCTCGAAGAGGACGGCGAAGTCTGGGACAGCACCGGGCGCCTGGCCGGCCAGTCACGCCAGCTCGCCCTCGTCCCCCGGAACTAGCGGGAGGCCGGTACCGCTGCCGGGGAAAGCCGATGGCGGCGCTGGCGGCCGCGCTGGTCGTCGTCACGGCGTGCGCCGGGAGCGCCGGCCGGGCGACGGCGCCCCGGGGACCGGAGTGGATCATCACGGCGGCTCCGGCCCAAACCGGACCACTCAATCGGCATGAAATCGGACCTTACCAGCGGGCCGGCCGGGTTCTAGCGTGCGAGCTATGAGCACCTTGACGCAGGCGCAGCCAGGTACCGCGGGTCGAGCCCGGCTCCTCAGCGTGCCGCTGGCCTTCACCTTCCTGGCCAAGTTCACCTCGCTCACCAGCTTCTTCCTGCTGCTGTCGGTGATGCCGATGCTGGCGGCGGTGGCCGGCGCCGGCAGCTCCGCGGCCGGGCTGATCACCGGGTCCCTGCTGCTCGGCACCGTGGCGGCCGAGGCCGTGGCCGCGGCGGCGATCAGGCGGCTCGGCTTCCGGATGGTGCTCGCGGCCGGAGCCGTGCTGCTCGGCGCGCCGGCCCTGGCCATGCTCGTCCGCGAGCCCCAGGCCGTCATGGTGAGCGTCAGCTTGGCGCGCGGGCTCGGCTTCGGGTTGTGCGGCGTGGTCACCGGCGCGCTCACCGCCAGGCTGCTGCCTCCCGGACGGCGCGGTGAGGGGCTCGGCCTGCTCGG
>Ga0318525_10000854_pt1 | contig 10328 bp, 10 predicted proteins | sample GRESIP052b4f23_FD_203482 | JGI IMG/M metagenome (GOLD analysis project Ga0318525, IMG submission 203482) | Tropical soil microbial communities from Luquillo Experimental Forest, Puerto Rico - GRE.SIPMG.052b4f23 | ecosystem: Environmental > Terrestrial > Soil > Tropical forest > Bulk soil...
CGCCACCCGGGCCTGCGCCGCCATCCCCCGCATGGCCCGGTAACTCAGCGGCAGCAGGGCCAGGCGGACGGCCAAGGTGAAACCAACGATCGCGGCCGCGGCGGCCAGGCCGCCGGGCAGCGGGGCAAGAAAGCCGGCGAACAGTGAGACGAGGTGGTACGCGGCGTCCACGGGGACGCCCAAGAAAGGAGCAGACATGGCAGGAAACCCTCCAGCGGGCCGGCAGTGACGGTTGATTGCTGGAGGCGGCCGCGGTCAGCCCGCGAAGGCGTCACGGTGAACGAGCAGCCCGGCCCGCGGGCCGGGGCGCCCCGTGGTCAGGAAACGGCGGCCGCCGGGGCCGCCGATGGCGCTCGGGGACGAGGCCTGCCCGCCGCGTCCGGGTCGGACTGCGGCAGGAACGCGGCATGCCAGGACTTCTCGCGCAGCGCGGCGGCATGGCGGATCAGCGGTACCGCCGCGGACAGGCGGCCGGGCCCGGCACCGCCCGCCAGGCACGCCGCCAGCGCCCCGGCCAGCACGGCACCGGCCAATACGGTCAGCGCAGCAGCCGACAGGCCCGACGGCGCGAGCAGAACGTGTTCCGTTCCGTGCCACAGGTCGGCCAGCAGTGCCAGGAAGCCCAGCAAGCCCGTCAGCACTAGCGCAACCTCCGCCGAGAGGACCCGGCCAACCCCGGGAGGGGTGTCCTGACTCTCAGCGTACGCCGCGCCCGCGCGAGTGCCGGCGGGCCGTAGTACCGGATGGTCCCCGCCCGCGCCCGCGATCAGGTGCCGCCCGGCCAGGTGTGTACCGGCTCGTTGGTGTGCATGTGCTCGATGTAGCGCTGGGTCATCTGCCGCAGCGCCTCCCTGCGGTCGGCTCCGGTGCGCTCGGAGATCGCCGCGACCGTGCCCGTCTGCCAGGCCGCACCGGTCTGGCCGTTGATACAGCGCTGCTCGATGATCCCTAGCAGCCGGTCGGCCAGGGCCTGGTCCATGCCCCAGCGGCCCAGCCCTTCGTGAGCGAGCGGCAGCAGGCGGCGCAGCACCAGCTCGACGGTCGGCGTCTCGCCAAAGCCCGGCCAGTACAGATTGGCCTCCAGGCCGTCGCGTGCCGCCTCGTAGAGGTTCTCGGCAGCGGTGGCGAACGACATCTGGGTCCAGACCGGCCGCTGCGCCTCGGCGAGCGCCCGCACCAGCCCGTAGTAGAACGCCGCGTTCGCCATGATGTCCGCGACCGAGGGGCCGGCTGGCAGCACCCGGTTCTCCACCCGCAGGTGCGGCGTGCCGTCCACCACCGCGTACACGGGCCGGTTCCACCGGTAGACCGTCCCGTTGTGCAGGCTCATCTCCGCCAGTTGCGGGGAGGCGCCGCGGTCAAGCTCCGCGAGCGGGTCCTCCGCCTCGCAGATCGGCAGCAGCGCGGGGAAGTACCGGATGTTCTCCTCGAACAGGTCGAACACCGAGGTGATCCAGCGCTCGCCGAACCACACCCGTGGCCGCACACCCTGCTGCTGCAGTTCCACCGGCCTGGTGTCGGTGGCCTGCTCGAACAGGGTGATCCTGGTCTCCTGCCACAGCCGCTTGCCGAAGAGGAACGGCGAATTGGCGCCCAGGGCGACCTGGACGCCCGCGATCGCCTGGGCGGCATTCCAGTAGCTGGCGAAGCCTTCCGGGGAGGTCTGGACATGCAGCTGCACGCTGGTGCAGGCGGCTTCGGGCGTGATGCTATCGGCGTGCGTGACCAGCCGCTCCGGGCCGTCGATCGCGATGCTAATGTCCTCCCCGCGCGCGGCGAAGATCTGCTCGTTAATCACCCGGTACCGCGCGTTCGCGGACAGGATGTCCTCGCACATGTCGCTCTCCTGCAGCGTCGGCAGGATGCCGATCATGACGAGGCGGTTGCCGATACTGCGCGCCTTGGCGTCGGCGTCGTTGAGGCTGCGGCGGACCTCCTGCTCCAGGCCTGCCACCGCATCGCCGTCCAGCCGCCGGGGCGGCACGTTGATCTCCAGGTTGAACTGGCCGAGTTCGGTCGCCCAGGCCGGGTCGGCGATGGCGTCCAGTACGTCGGCGTTCTGCATGGACGGCACCCCGCGCTCGTCCACCAGGTTGAGCTCGATCTCCAGGCCCACCTGAGCCGGGTCGGCCTCGAACAGGTGCTCGCGCAGCATCCGGGCGAACACCTCAAGCGAGCGCTGGAGCTTGTCCCGGTACTGCCGCCTGTCCTCGCCACTGATCTTGATCGGCTTAATGTCCCGGCCCATCAGGCCTCCGCCTAAGTCAAAGAGACGATTGCGGCGCTGAGCCGCATGAATTGACTTTACGCGGGTCCCGGGCGCATCTCTGTCCGCACCGTCATGTGCGTGCAGTCGTGCGCCAATGGGCACGCCAGGTGCGCTGATCCCCGGTGTGCGGCCCGGCCGCCTACTCCGGCCGCACCGGGTGCGGCTGGGACCGTGGCCGGCCGGTGCGCCATGATCTCGGCATGGCTTCTCCGCACCTTCGCGCCGAGCCGTTCCGGGCGGCGCTGGACATCGAGGCATCGGGGGATCTGGCGCTGCGCCTGGGCACGGCCCGGCTGCCCGCGGGCGGCGGTACCTGGCAGCGTGGTGTACCCGGCGACTGGCTCGCCCAGTTGATCGAAGACTGGCGGGCGTTCGATCCGTTGGCCCTCCAGGCCAGGCTGGACCGGCTCACCCACCTGCGCGCCGACGTCGGCGGGGTTTCCGTGCACCTGGTGCACGCACCGGGCGCCGGGCCCGAACCGCTGCCGCTGGTGCTGACCCATGGCTGGCCGAGTTCGTTCCTGGAGTACCTGACGCTGCTGCCGCTGCTTACCGACCCGGCCGCGCACGGCGGCGACGCGGCGGACGCGTTCACCGTGGTGCTGCCGTCCTTGCCGGGCTTCGGGTTCTCCGGGCCGCCGCCGCCCGGTGGCCTGCTGCACCAGCAGGTCGCGGAGCTGTGGCACACGATCATGACTGGTGTCCTGGGGTATGACCGCTTCGCCGCGCACGGCAGTGATCTCGGCGCTGGGGTCACCGCGTGGCTGGCCCGGGCCCACCCCGGTGAGGTCGCGGCGATCCACCTGGCCACGCCCGGGCTGGCCGCGCCGCCCCGGCCATGGAGCGACCTGGTGAGCAAGCATTTCGCGGAGGTCGAGGCGTGGTCGGCGGAAGAGGGCGGCTATGCGCACATGCATGCCACCAAGCCCGCGACGATCGGCGCGGGGCTCGACGACTCACCGGTCGGGCTTGGCGCGTGGCTGGGGGAGAAGCTCATCCGGTGGAGCAGCACCACGCCCGCCGGCGAGCCGGCCTGCGACCGTGATCATCTGCTGTCCACGCTCACCCTCTACTGGACGACCAGGACCGCGGCCTCCTCGCTGCTGCCGTACTGGGCGCACCGGCATGCAGCGGCCAGCGCGCTGCCCGCCGATGATCCCGCGCCGGTCCCGGCCGCGATAGACATCTTCGGCGGCGAGATCGTCCCGTTCCCGAAGCCGCCGCGGGAACTCGCCGAGCGGTACTTCAACGTCGCCCACTGGGCCGATCATGACCGCGGTGGCCACTTCCCGGCGGTGGCCGAACCGCGGCTGCTCGCGGAGCGGCTCCGCGAAGTGTTCCGGCCGTGCCGTGGCTCGTGACGCTGGCCAGCCGGCGGGCGCACACGGTGGCCGGCAGTGGCGCGCCGGGCCCTGGCATGCCGGCGGCCGCGTTGGCCGCCACTGCCCGGGCCGGTGCTGCCCTGGCGGCCGTTGCCCTGGCGGCTGGGTGCTCGGCCGGCCAGCCGGCCCAGTCCCGGGCGACCGTGGCGACCTGTTACGCCTTCGCCGTGCAGGCGCTCGACCAGCACCTCAGGGTGACCTCGGTGCCACCGGCCTGCCGCGGCCTGAGCCATGAGCAGATCAACCAGGCCGTCGACCGGGCCATCAGGACGGTGGTCGGCCCGCACCGCAAGGTCGTCGCCCGGAGGCTGGCTCACAAGGAGGGCGCCTATCTCTCCTACCTCGTCACGGTGGTCCCGCCGCGCAGCGCGGCGCCACCGGCCGCCGCGCCATCCCAGCCGTCCAGCGGCTCGCCGTTGCGCCTGGCCGCGCTGGCTGCCTGGGCGGTCACCGCGGCGGCCGGGGCCTGGATGCTCGCCGGCTGGCTTGCTCGCGGCGGCCTGCGCAGGCGCTACACCCGGGTGGCGGGCGTGCCGCGCGCGGTCATCATTGGCCACTTCTCGCTTGCTCTCACCGGGCTGGGCATCTGGATCGGCTTCCTGGCCACCGGCCTGCCCGCGCTGGCCTGGACAGCCGTGGGCGTCATCCTCTCGGTGGCCGGGCTCGGGATGGCCACCCTGGCCAGCGGCCTGCCGGAGGGGCACCACGCCAGTGACGGCCCGCCGGAGGGGTACCACGGCAGTAACGGCCCGCCGGAGGGGTACCACGGCAGTAACGGCCCGCCGGAGGGGTACCACGGCAGTGACGGCCTGCCGGATGTGCAGCCGGCCGACCAGGGCAGCGGCGGGCGGGGCAGCGGCGGGACGCCGCCGGCGCGGGCCACCGCGATCCAGATACCAGCGTGGGCGGGCAAGCCGGTGGCCATCATCACGCTGCACGGCGCGCTCGCGGCGACGACGATCCTGCTGGTGGTGCTCGCCGCGGTCGCCGCCTGACGGCCCGTCCGGCGCGCCACGGCCGGCTCCGGCGCAAGAAGGCTGGCGGCGCCGACCGGGGGCGTTCTGTAATGGGGTGCAAAACGCCCGTTCCGTGGCGACCTTCGGCCCGCATCGGAGGTAGGACCTCATGCCCCTCGTTCCGACCACCGCCGGGGAGATCGATGTCGACGAACTCGGTCCGGTCCTCATGCATGAGCACGTGTTCATCCGGACCGAGACCCTGCAGCAGGGCTGGCCCGGGTTCGGGGGCTGGGATGCCGAGGCCGAGGTGGCAGCCGCCCGCGAGCGGCTCAGCCAGCTCAGCCGGGCCGGGGTCGGCACGATCCTGGACATGACCGTGCCCGGCCTCTACCGCGATCCGGCGCTGGTCGCCCGGGCGGCCGAGGGAACCGGGCTGAAGGTCATGTTTGCCTCCGGCTACTACACCTACGACAACCTGCCATTCCCGTTCCACTACCGCGGCCGGGGCAAGATCCTCGACGACGAAGACCGGCTGCTGGAGTCCCTGTTCGAGCGGGACGTGACCAACGGGATCGGCGACACCGGGTTCCGCGCCGCCGTACTGAAGATCGTGACCGATGAGCAGGGCATGACGCCCGACGTGGAACGGCTGGCGCACGCCGTCGCAAACGTGCACGCGCGCACCGGCGTGCCGGTGTGCACCCACGCGCACGCGCCGTCCCGCCGCGGGCTGGACCAGCAGCGGATCCTGGCCGCGCATGGCGCCGACATGGGCCGGGTGATGATCGGGCACTCCAACGAGACCACCGACCTCGGCTACCTGGAACAGATCATCTCCGGCGGCTCCTACGTGGGCTGGGACCGCTGCGGCCTGCAGGTCACCGTGCCGTTGTCCGACCAGGCCGACACCCTGGCCGAGCTGTGCGAGCGCGGTTATGCGGACCGGATCATGCTCGCCCACGACAAGGCCTCGTTCACCGACTGGTTCACCAATGCCGAGCAGGACTTCGTCCTGCCCGACTGGCAGTTCACCTACATCCACAGCGCGCTGCTGCCCGGCCTGCGCGAGCGCGGGGTGACCGCCGACCATATCGAGCAGATGCTGGTCCGCAACCCGCGGGCCTTTTTCGCTCGCAACGAAAGGCCACCCCCCGGCGCGAGGGGCAGGTAATGGCGGCGGTGGGCGCCATGCAGCTCATGATCACGGACGGGGTGCACACGGCTCGGGTCGCCGGTACGCCCCGGAGAGCCGAGTTACCGGTCACCCAGGCGGTTGGCACGGGCCTGCAGGTAGCGCTGCTGCGGGAGGCTTAGCGCCCGCTCGGCCGCGGTCTGGTAGGCGGCACGGGCCGCCGCCGGGTCCCCCGCCATCTCCAGCAGGTGCCCGCGGACCGCGTGGAGCCGGTGGTCTGAGGCGATACGCTCGTCCGAGGCAAGCCCGGCCAGCAGGTCCAGGCCGGCCTGCGGGCCACGGACCATGGCCACCGCGACGGCCTGGTTCAGTGACACCACCGGGTTCTCCGAGACCCGGAGCAGCACCTCATACAGCGCCATGATCTGCGGCCAGTCGGTCGCCTCGGCGGTTGGCGCCTCGTCGTGCACCGCGGCGATCGCGGCCTGGAGCTGGTAGGGACCGGTCGCCCCGCGGGGCAGCGCGCCGGTGATCAGCGCCACCCCCTCCGCGATAGCCGCCGCGTCCCACCGGCTCCGGTCCTGCTCGGCCATCGGCACCAGCTCGCCGTGTGGGCCGGTCCTGGCCGGCCGGCGCGCGTCGGTGAGCAGCATCAGTGCCAGCAGCCCGGTCACCTCCCCGTCGTCCGGGAGCAGCCGGTGCAGCAGCCGGGCCAGCCGGATCGCCTCCGCCACCAGGTCAGCGCGCTGCAGATCCGGGCCGGTGGTGCTGACGTACCCCTCGTTGAAGATCAGGTAGAGCACGTGGAGCACTGCCGCGAGCCGTACCGCCAGGTCGCCGGGCGCGGGCATGCTGAACGGCGCCCCGCTGGCCTTGATGCCCTGCTTGGCCCGGCTGATCCGCCGGGTCATCGTCGCCTCCGGCACCAGGAATGCCCGGGCGATCTCCGCCGTGGTCAGGCCGCCGACCGCGCGTAGGGTCAGCGCGATCTGCGAGGCGGGCGAGAGCGCCGGGTGGCAGCACAGGAACAGCAGGATCAGCGTGTCGTCGGCCCCGGCCCGGCCGGCCTGGTCAGCGGCGGGCGCGGCCCACTCCCCGGGCAGCACCCAGCGGGCCACGGCGTCCTCCCGCCGCTGCCTGGCCTGCTCGCTGCGCAGCAGGTCGGTCAGCCGCCGCGAGGCAACCTTGATCAGCCAGCCGCGCGGGTCGGCGGGGACGCCGGCGGCCGGCCACTGCACCGAGGCCGCGAGAAGCGCCTCCTGGACCGCGTCCTCGGCGGTGTCGAAGTGCCCGTAGCGCCGCACCACCGCACCGAGGACCTGCGGCGCCAGGCGGCGCAGCAGGTCCTCAGCCCCGGGGTCGGGCACGGTCAGACTTCCAGTTCGTCGCGGGACTCGGCGACCGGCCGCACGTCGATGACCGCGTCGGCAGCGGCACCGGCCGGCCCCGGGCACTGCGCCAGCCGGCCCGCGACCTGGGTCGCCCGGTCGAAGCTCTCGCAGTCCACGATCCAGTAGCCGGCCAGGACTTCCTGGGTTTCCGCGTACGGCCCGTCCGTCACCACCGGCGCCCCCTGGATCAGCTGGAGCCGCCGCGCGTGAACCGGGGCGGTCAGGCCGCGGGTCTCCACCAGTTCTCCGGATTCGGCCAGATCCCTGCTGAACTCCGCCATGAACGCGCCCATCGCCGCGAAGTCCGCCGGGGCCCAGGCGGGCTTGCCCGGGACCGCCTTTCCGGTCAGCGCGTCGTAGTCCTGCTGCGAGCCATACAGCAAGATCATGTACTTCATCGTCGTCTCCTCTCTCCCGGCACCGTAGCGGCGCCGCTAGCAGAGACGTCGGAACCCGCGGCCGATACCGGACATCCGCTGGCCGGCCTTTCCCGCGGTCCGCTCCGTCCCGGCGCCGGGAACGGCCCGCGGACAACCGCCGGGCGGGGTTTGGGATGTCGGCAGGGGCGGCTACCGTAGGCCCGGTGCGGGTAGCGACCTGGAACGTGAATTCAGTCAAGCAACGGGTGGCGCGGCTGCTGCCGTGGCTGGACCAGCGGCAGCCCGACGTGGTCTGCCTCCAGGAGACCAAGCTCACCGACGGCGCGTTCACCGAGCTGCTCGGCGGTGAACTCGACCGCCGCGGGTACTCGGTCGCCCTGCACGGGCAGGCGCAGTGGAACGGCGTGGCGATCCTGTCCCGGGCCGGCCTGGAGGATGTGGTCCGGGGCATCCCCGGCGGGCCGGGGTTCCCCGAGCCGGAGGCGCGCGCGGTGTCCGCCACCTGCGGGGGGATCCGGATCCATTCGGTCTATGTGCCCAACGGGCGGACGCCGGACTCCGACCACTACCACTACAAGCTCGCCTGGCTGGCTTCGCTGAAGGAGATGGTCGGGGCCGGCCCCGAGGCCGTCATGGTGTGCGGGGACATGAACATCGCCCCGGCCGACGCCGACGTATTCGACCCGGACGCATACATTGGCCAGACCCACGTCACGCCGCCGGAGCGGGAGGCGCTGGCCAGCCTGCAGGCACTCGGCCTGAACGACGTGGTGCGCGACCGCTGGCCGACCCAGCGGGTGTTCACCTACTGGGATTACCGGGCCGGGATGTTCCATCAGGACCTGGGCATGCGGATCGACCTGGTGCTGGCCAGTGACCCGGTGGCGGGCCGGGTGCGGGCTGCATGGGTGGACCGGCAGGCCCGCAAGGGCACCGGGCCGAGCGACCACGCGCCGGTGATCGTGGACCTGGACGAGGCACCGGACGGTGACATCGGGCCCGTCGTGCCGCCGCCATCGGCACCGGTCCCCAAGCGCGGCTCGGTCAAGCTGCCCCAGGCTCCCTGACCAGTGCCACGGCCGGCTTTAAAGCACGATCGGCGGCCAAAGGTTGTGGTGCCCGGCGATCGGGTCACCGGGCCACGCCTGCATGGCGGCCAGGTTGTCGTGCGCCGGGTGCTTGGCCGCCGCCGGGCCCCCGGCGTACGCCCGCAGCAGGTTCGCCGTGACCCGGCGCGTGAACGTGCCGGTGTGCCGGTTCATGCCGAACTTGTAGGGGCCGGCGAACGACGCCACCCACCGCATCGTCCCCGTGTTGAACACCCCCGCGCCACCCTGGTGGGTGTAATACGCCGAGTCGGAGTAACTGTTCACGCCGCGGCAGGTCAGCGGCGAGTGGGAGAGGACCTCGATGGGCCGCTCGACCGGTGCGCCCGGGTTGACCCGGTCGTACTCGATGCCCACCAGGCCGCGGAAGCTGGTGCCCTTGTGCACGCCGGTGCCGGCGAACATCCAGGCGTCCTGGGAGGCGATCACGTAAGCGGCGGACACCGGGTTGGACTCATAAAGGGTCCCGGTGAGCGACGACTCGGGATCGGCGTTGGGCGGCTCCCGCCAGTCGCTGGTGACCAGCGCGTTGTCCTTCCCGTACTCGGGGTCCTGCAGGTAGCTCGTCTTGTAGCAGATGACCAGCCGCCGCGGGCCCAGCCGCGTGCTGGCCAGCCGGGTTCGCCGGAACATGCAGTTCGCGCCGAGGAAGGCTATGTTCATCCCCGCGTCCCTGGCGGCCGTGACGCTGGCCCGCTCCGGCGGCGTCCAGTACTCGTCGTGGCCCAGGGAGAACAGCGCGCTGGCCCCCTCCAGCAGGTGCGGGTCGGCGTCGATGTCCATGCTGGTGACGTAGGCCAGCGGCATGCCGAGCCGCTCGGCCAGCTCGATCAGCTTCCGCTCGTGGTAGAGGAACATGAACGCGCCCTGCCGGTCATAGGGCCGGTCCAGGCTGACCGCCAGCGAGCGGTTGTTGTAGTCGGTGATCCCGCGGGGCCCGTTGTACAGGTCGTAGCCGCCCCACGTGTTGTAGGCCTGCCAGGTCTCCACCGAGTTCTTGATCACGGTCTTGCCCGCGGTCTTCGCCGACCGCACGGTGACCGGGACGAAACGCTGCGGGCCCGCCTCCGAGTCCATCCGCAGCAGGTAGCTGCCCTCCGGCCAGTCGTGGGTCGGGATGGTGAGGGACGGATCCCAGCGCGCCTCCACCGTGTTGGTCGGCTTGATCACGGCAGGCTTGCTCTGCTTGTGCCCGGCCACGGTGCCCGACCGCCATACCCGGCGGGCCAGGTCGCCGCGGTACCAGCCCATCCGGAACGCGCTGACCGTGAACGAGCGCCCGGTCGTCGAGGCATACAGCGTGATCGGCTCACCGGGCAGCACGCTGGCCTGTCCCGCGTAGCCCATCATCGCGCCGGCCCCGCCCACGTGCTTGATGTTCCAGTGCGGGTCGCCGGGCAGCGAGTTTTCCGAGGCCGGCCCGCGCCCGGAGGAAGCAGGCCCGGCGCCGCCCTGCGATGCGCCGGCAGGCCCGCCGGACTGGCAGCCAGAGGTCACCGCCGGAATGGCGGCCGCACCGGCGGCCATCCCGATGAAGGCCCGCCGTGAATAGCGGGAGGGCGAACCCATGCGATCCATCCTGCCCTGCCTGCGGGGTGGAACCGGCATGATCTGCGCGAGCGCCCCATGAGTCGTGTCACAACTCGGCAAAATCGCCGCTGGCATGTCAGAAATAAACCGGCCCGCGCCGCGGCGCCCCGGCGAAAAAG
>Ga0318525_10000857_pt1 | contig 10324 bp, 10 predicted proteins | sample GRESIP052b4f23_FD_203482 | JGI IMG/M metagenome (GOLD analysis project Ga0318525, IMG submission 203482) | Tropical soil microbial communities from Luquillo Experimental Forest, Puerto Rico - GRE.SIPMG.052b4f23 | ecosystem: Environmental > Terrestrial > Soil > Tropical forest > Bulk soil...
GCGGCGGCCCGACCTGACCATCGCCACCGAAGACCACAACGTGCCGACGACCGGCATCACCGGACCCGGCGTCCCCCTGTCCGGTCCCGGCAGCCCGGTCACCGACCCGGTGTCCCGCACCCAGGTCGAGGCGCTGCGGAAGAACTGCGCCGAGTTCGGCGTCCGGCTGCATCCGATGGGCGATGCCGACCAGGGCATCGTGCACGTCATCGGCCCGCAGCTCGGGCTGACCCAGCCGGGCCTGACCATCGTGTGCGGCGACTCGCACACCTCCACCCACGGCGCGCTCGGCGCGCTCGCCTTCGGCATCGGCACCAGCGAGGTCGAGCATGTGCTCGCCACCCAGACGCTGCCGCAGGCCAGGCCCAAGACGATGGCGATCACCGTGGACGGCGCGCTGCCCGAGGGGGTGACGGCCAAGGACCTGATCCTGGCCATCATCGCCAAGATCGGCACCGGCGGCGGCCAGGGCTACGTGCTGGAGTATCGCGGCCCGGCGATCCGCGCGCTGACCATGGCCGGCCGGCTGACCGTCTGTAACATGTCCATCGAGGCCGGCGCGCGGGCGGGCCTGGTGGCTCCGGACGACGTGACGTTCGGCTACCTGGAGGGCCGTCCGCACGCCCCGGCGGGAGCGGCGTGGGAGGCCGCGCTCGACTACTGGCGCACGCTGCCCACCGACCGGGACGCGACCTTCGACCGCTAGGTCGTCATCGACGCCGGCCCGCTGACGCCGTACGTGACCTGGGGCACCAACCCCGGTCAGGCGCTGCCGCTGGCGGCCTCGGTGCCGGACCCCGCCGCCTTCGCCGACCCCGCCGCCCGGGCCGCCGCCGAGCGCGCGCTCACCTACATGGACCTCAAGCCCGGCATGGCGCTGCGCGACATCACGGTGGACACGGTCTTCGTCGGCTCCTGCACCAACGGCCGGATCGAGGACCTGCGGGCCGCCGCCTCGGTGCTGCGCGGACGCCGGGTGGCGCCGTCCGTCCGGATGCTCGTGGTGCCCGGGTCGATGGCGGTGCGGGCCCAGGCCGAAGCCGAGGGGCTGGACGCGGTCTTCACCGCGGCCGGGGCGCAGTGGCGGTCCGCGGGCTGCTCGATGTGCCTGGGCATGAACCCCGACAAGCTGAGCGCGGGCGAGCGCAGCGCGTCCACCTCCAACCGCAACTTCGAGGGCCGCCAGGGCAAGGGCGGGCGCACGCACCTGGTCTCGCCGGAGGTCGCCGCCGCCACCGCCGTCACCGGCCACCTGGCCGCACCCGCTGACCTGTAGAAGGGAGCCTCGACATGCAACCGTTCGTCACGCACGCCGGCCGCGCCGTGCCGCTGCGCCGCAGCAACGTGGACACCGACCAGATCATCCCGGCCGAGTACCTCAAGCAGGTGAGCCGGACCGGCTTCGGCCGGGGCCTGTTCGCCGCCTGGCGGGAGGACCCGTCCTTCGTGCTCAACCAGCCGCGGTACGACGGCGCGACGATCCTGGTCGCGGGCGCCGACTTCGGCACCGGCTCGTCCCGCGAGCACGCGGTCTGGGCGCTCACCGACTACGGCTTCCGGGCCGTGATCGCGCCCCGCTTCGGCGACATCTTCCGCGGCAACGCGACCAAGGCCGGCCTGCTGCCCGTCGTCCTGCCCGAGGCCGCGGTGACCGCCCTGCAGGACGCCGTCGAGGCCGAGCCCGGCACCGAGGTCGTCGTCGACCTGGACCAGCGCGTCGTGCTGGCCGAAGCGGCCGGGATCAAGGCGCCCTTCGAGATCGACGACTACACCCGCTGGCGGCTGATGGAGGGCCTCGACGACATCGGCCTGACCCTCCGCCACGTCGACGCCATCACCGCCTTCGAGCACGCCCGCCCCTCCTGGCTCCCCGTCACCGCCTAACGGACCCCCTCGCACCATGCCGTTTCATGGCCCGCGCCCGATTTGCCTCAACGCGACATCGAGACAAATCAGGCATAAAGCGGAATCGTGTTTCATGGCTGAGGGGCGCCATCCTGTGACCCTCGCCACGCGCCACGCCGCCCAGCCGCGCACCCTGACTACGCTCCTGACCTAGGCTGTAAGCGCTGAGTGACGGGTAAACGGCATCTGGTTACTTTGCGTATACCCGCTGGATGCGCGGGCGTGCGATATTGGCCGACACGCCGGCCAATGTGGCCAGGGTTATTGTGCAACGGCGCTGGATCGCCTACTTTCGGGCAGGTCAGAGGTCGCGATCTCGTATCGGAGGGCACGCGACCTGTGGGGGAAGCGCAGGAGTGAACAATGAACAAGCGTGAGCTGATCGACGCGATCTCGGGACGGCTGGGGGACAAGAAATCCGCGACCGAAGCCGTGAACGCGGTCCTCGAGGCCATCCAGTCCGCCGTCGCGAGCGGTGACAAGGTCGCCATCACCGGGTTCGGCGTCTTCGAGAAGAGCGAGCGTCCCGCTCGCACCGCCCGCAACCCGGCCACCAACGAGACCATCCAGGTGCCGGCGTCCTCGGTGCCCAAGTTCCGCGCCGGCGCCGACTTCAAGGCGCTCGTCAACGGCGAGAAGCCCAAGAAGTAAAGCACGAGACCACACGGCCGCGGGCGCCGCCCGCGGCCGTCTCGGCACCAGGAAGATAACCGCAGCCCGGGCCGCTTGCGCAGCGCGGTCTGGATGATCCGGTCGACCAGCTGGGGCAGCGGCAGGCCCGAAGCCGCCCACATCATCGGGAACCCCGAGGCCGGGGTCATCCCGGGCATCGTGTTGATCTCGTTGACCAGGATCTCGCCGCGCGGGGTGTAGAAGAAGTCCACCCGGGCCAGGCCCTCGCAGGAGATCGCGTCGAAGGCCGCGCAGGCCAGCCGCCTGACCTCCGAGGCGGCCTCCACCGGTATCGGCGCCGGGATCCGCATCGTGGTCGCCGAGGCCAGGTACTTGGCCTCGTAGTCGTAGAACAGCGACCCCGGGTCCACCACGACCTGGCCGGGCACGCTCGCCTCGGGCGGGCCGCCGTCGAGGCCCTCGAGCACCGCGCACTCGACCTCGATCCCGTCCACCGCCGCCTCGACCAGCACCTTGGGGTCGTGTGCCCGGGCCGCCTCGACGGCCGCCTCCAGCTCCCCCACGACGCCCACCCGGGTGATCCCGATGCTCGAGCCGCCGCGGGCCGGCTTGACGAACACCGGCCAGCCCAGCTCGGCGATCTCGTCCAGCACGCGCTTGCGCTCGGCCGCCAGCCGCCAGTCCCGGTCGCGCACCACCACGTACCGCCCGACCGGCAGGCCGCGCGCGGACATGAGCAGCTTCATGTACTCCTTGTCCAGGCCGGCCGCGCTGGCGAACACGCCCGCGCCGGCGTACCGGGTGCCGGTCATCTCGAGCAGGCCCTGCAGGGTGCCGTCCTCGCCGTAGGCGCCGTGCAGCAGCGGCAGCACCACGTCCACGACACCGAGGTCTTGCGGCACCGAGCCGGGGCTGAGCACCTGCAAAGAACCGGTCCGCGGGACGATCTCGCCCGCGCCGGCGGACACCGCCTCGACCGAGGGCACCGAACTACAGGACAGCGCCAGCCGGGCCGGGTCGGCCGAGGTGAGCACCCACCGCCCGTCCGTGGCGATGCCGATGGGCAGCACCTCGTAGCGGTCGGCGTCGATGGCCGACAGGATCAGGCCCGCGCTCGCGCAGGACACGGCGTGCTCGGTGCTGCGGCCGCCGAACACCACGGCGACCCGGATCTTCCGCTGCCCCACGCGTCCTCCCGTCCCGACCGATGCCAAAGCTAAGCGACCAGGCTACGGCCTGCTGAGCGACTCCAGGGCCACGTACGCGTCAGAAATGAGATCCTCGGGGTCCTCCAGGCCGATGGCGAAGCGTACCGCGCCCGGGTCGATGCCCCCGGCCGCCAGCGCCCGGTCGTCGAGCTGGCGGTGGGTGGTGGAGGCGACGTGGCTGACCACGGTGTGCGTGCCGCCCAGCGACGTGGCGAGCTGGGCGAGCCGGAGCTTGTCGGCGAACGCCATCCCCGCCTCCCGCCCGCCGTGCGGCGTCACGGTCACGATCGCGCCGAAGCGCACGCCCTCCGGCCCGGCGTCAAAAAGACGCCTGGCCACCTGGTGCCCGGCGTGCTCGGGCAGCCCGGGGTAGTCGATGCGCAGCACGGCCGGGTGCCGGGACAGCGCGGCGGCGAACACCGACGCGGTGGAGCAGGCCCGCCTGACCCGCAGCGGCAGCGTCTCCAGGCCGCGCCGCAGCAGGAACGCCTCGTCCGGCGACAGCGAGCCGCCGGTGTCCACCCGGACGCCGCGGATGCTGCTGATCAGCTCGATGCGCCCGGTGACCACGCCGCCGGTGGCGTCGGAGTGGCCGCCGATGTACTTGGTCGCCGAGTGGATGACCAGGTCGGCGCCGTGCTCCAGCGGCCGGCAGATCACCGGCGGGGCCAGCGTCGAGTCCACCACCAGCAGCGCCCCGGCGTCGTGCGCGATGTCGGACAGCTTGCGCAGGTCGGCCACTGCCGTGGTCGGGTTCGCGATCGTCTCCGCGTACACGGCCCGCGTCGTCGGCCGCAGGGCCGCCCGGACCGCGTCCAGGTCGGTGATGTCGACGAAATCCGTCTCGACCCCGAACCGCGACAAGACGTTCCGCAGGAAGCTGTAGGTCCCGCCGTACACGGCGGAAGAGGCCACCACGTGCGCGCCGGTCCGGGCGAAGGTCCAGAACACGCCGCTGATCGCGGCCATGCCCGAGGCGAACGCCTGGGCCGCGGGCCAGCGCGGCAGGTTCACCCCCTCCAGGGCCGCGACCGCGCGAGCGAACGCGTCCACGGTGGGGTTGTCGATCCGGCTGTAGGTGTAGCCGGGCATCTCGTCGTTCAGGACGGCCCGGTACTCCTCGGCGTGGCCGAACGAGAACGCCGCGGTCCGGAACACCGGCGTGCCGAGCGGCTGCTGCGAAGGCGTCGGCGGGGCCGGCAGGTGCACCGCGCGGGTGTTCTCGCCGGTCTGCTTGCGCACTATGTCCACGAAATCATTCCTGCCGATCTAGAGCACGGGGAGCGTCAGGGCCCGTACCACTCGGGCTTGGCTGAACGTGACGCTAGCATCGACGCGGCCTGCGCCACGGGCAGCCCGTCCCGCATGACGGCCTCGACCACCTCGGTGATCGGCATCTCGACCTGGTGCGCCCGGGCCAGCGCGAGCACCGGACCGCACGACGCCACCCCCTCCGCGGTCTGGCCGGTCGCGGCCGACGCCGCGGCCACCGTCATCCCGCGCCCCAGGTTCTCCCCGAACGTCCGGTTGCGGGACAGCGGCGAGCTGCACGTGGCCACCAGGTCGCCCATTCCGGCCAGCCCGGCGAAGGTCTGCTGGTCCGCGCCGAGCGCCGAACCCAGCCTGGCGATCTCCGCCAGCCCCCGGGTGATCAGCGTGGCCTTGGTGTTGTCGCCCAGGCCCATCGCCACCGCGATGCCGACCGCGATCGCGATGACGTTCTTCACCGTGCCGCCGAGCTCGCACCCGGTCACGTCGGTGTTGGTGTAGGGGCGGAAGTACGGCGTGTGGCACGCCCCCTGCAGGGCCAGCGCCCCGTCGGCCGCCGAGCAGGCCGCCACGGTCGCGGTGAACTGGCGCCTGATGATCTCGCCCGCCAGGTTCGGCCCGGCGACCACGCCGATCCGGGCCGGGTCCGCGCCGGTCACCTCGGCGATCACCTCGCTCATCCGCAGGCTGGTGCCCGGCTCGATGCCCTTGATGAGGCTGACGAGCAGCGCCCCGGGCGGGATCAGCGGCGCCCACGCCTCCAGGTTCGCCCGCAGCGCCCGCGCGGGCACGGCGAAGGCGACCAGGTCCACGCCGGCCAGCGCCTCCCCGGCGTCCGAGGTGGCGTCCAGCGCCGGGGTCAGCGCGATCCCCGGCAGGTAGTCCGGGTTCTCGTGCGTCCCGGCGAGCGCCTTGGCCAGTTCCGGCTTGCGGCTGTACAGCACGGTGCTGGTCCCGGCGTCGCAGAGCACCTGCGCGAACGTGGTGCCCCAGGACCCGGCGCCCAGCACCGCCGCTTTCATGTGCCGTCGGAGGCGGGTGAACCCCCGTCCGTTCGGTCCAAGGGGGGGCGACCATTGGCGTCGGGGTCCCAGGGTACGGCGGGCGGTGTCTCCTGCCTGATCTTGGCCAGCAGCGCGGTGATGTCGGCCATGATGTCCGCGGTGGCGGCCCGCAGCGTCGAGGCGCCGAGCCGCCGTCCCTCATAGGCGGACAGGTCCACCGCCGGCCCGGCCACCATGCGCACCGTCTTGCGCGGCCACAGGTGCAGCTTCTTGGTGCCGTAGGGGAGGATCTCCTGCGCGCCCCAGGTCGCGACCGGGATCACCGGCGCCCCGGTCGTCAGGGCCAGCCGGGCGGCGCCGGTCTTGCCCACCATCGGCCACAGGTCGGGGTCGCGGCTGGCCGTCCCCTCCGGGTAGACGATCACGCACGCGCCCGCCGCCAGGGCCTGCTCCGCCGCCCTCAGCACCAGCCCGGCGTCGCCGCGGCCGCGGTACACCGGCAGCTGGCCGAACTTGTACAGCAGCCACCCGATCACCTTGACCTCGAACACCGGCGACTTGATCATGAACACCGGGTACCGGTGCGCGTAGCCGTCGCTGAACAGGGCGATGGTGGGCCAGTCGGCGTAGGACAGGTGGTTCGGGGCCAGGATGATGCCGCCGGTCCTGGGGATGTTCTCCTTGCCCGACCACTTGTGCCTCATCAGCAGCCGCAGCCCCGGGTGCAGGATGGCCCGCGAGAACTGCCTCCAGCCAGGGGAGTAGCGGTAGGACGTAGGCTGGGCAGCGCCGTTTGCGCTCATGAGGCAAGTCTGGTGGTTCGCCGGGTCCGGTGTCGAGGCAGGATCAGCTCTATGACCGATAGCGCCCCGATCAGGTGGTCGGTGCTGATGCCCGTCAAGGTGCTCGCCTGGGCCAAGTCCCGGCTCGCCGGGCTGGCCGGGCCGCGCCGGGGGGACCTGGCGCTCGCGCTGGCCTGCGACACGGTGACGGCCGTGCTCGGCGCCGACGCGGTCGCCCGCGTGATCGTCGTCACCGATGACCAGGTGGCGAGGGCGGCGCTCACGGCGCTGGGCGCGCTGGCGGTGCCGGACGAGCCGCGCGACGGGCTCAACGCGGCGCTGCGGCACGGCGCCGCGTTCGCGGTCGCCCGCTGGCCCGCCGACGGGACCGCCGCCCTGTCCGCCGACCTGCCCGCCCTGCGCCCCGAACACCTCTCCCGCGCGCTGCGCGCCGCCGCGGCCTGGCCGACGGCCTTCGTGGCCGACGCGGCCGGCGACGGCACGACGCTGTACACGGCGGTGCCGGGCGCCGCGTTCCGGCCGTCCTTCGGCCTGGCGTCGCGGGCTCGGCACGCCGCGGGCGGTGCCGTCGAACTGGTCCTGGACGGCGTGGCCGGCCTGCGCCGCGACGTGGACACGCCGTCCGACCTGCGCGGCGCGGTCACGCTCGGCCTGGGACCGCACAGCGCCCCGCTGGCCGCCGAGCTGCTCAGATGTGCACCACGGGGCAGGTGAGGGTCCTGGTGATCCCAGGGACGGACTGGATGTGCCTCGTGACCAGCCGCCCGAGCTCGTCGACGTCGTCGGCCTGGGCGCGCACGATGACGTCGTAGGGGCCGGTGACGTCCTCCGCTTGCGTGACCCCGCTGAGCTTTCCGATTTGCGTGGCCACGTCGGCGGCCTTGCCGACTTCAGTCTGGACGAGGATGTAAGCCTCCACCATGAGGTCCTCCCAGGGCAGTGCGGGACGGGCGCCCCTGGTGCCTCACGCTACCGTAGAGGTCCAGACCTGTAACACAGGTGTCCGTCGTGGCGGAGGCCTTTTATCGCCGGGCAAGATTCGCAGACGCTGGCCGCGCTCGGGGAGTTCGGCCTGATCAGGGCGCTGTCGGCGTGGCTGCCGCCGGGCCGCGGCGCGCTGGTCGGCATCGGAGACGACGCGGCCGTGCTCGCCGTGCCCGACGGCCGGGTGGTGGCCACCACCGACTTCCTGCTCGAGGGCAGGCACTTCCGCCGGGACTGGTCCGGGCCGGCGGACGTCGGGCACAAGGCCGCGGCGCGCAGCCTGGCCGACCTCGCCGCCATGGGCGCCGAACCCTCCGCCCTGCTCGTCGCCCTCGCCGCGCCCCCCGACCTGCCGGTGGCCTGGGCCCGGGACCTGGCGCGCGGCCTGGCCGACGAGTGCGCCCAGGCTGGCGCCAGCGTGATCGGCGGCGACACCGCCCGCGCCGATCACGTGCTGCTGGCCGTGACCGGGCTCGGTGACCTGGCCGGGCGCGCTCCCGTGCGCCGGTCCGGCGCGGCGCCCGGCGACCTGGTGGCGGTGGCCGGCCCGCTCGGCCACGCCGCGGCCGGCCTGGCCCTGCTGACCGCCGGCGTGCGGGACGATCCCCTGGTCCGGGCCCAGCTGCGGCCTGCGCCGCCGTACGACGCCGGGCCGCAGGCCGCGGACCTGGGCGCCACGGCCATGATCGACGTCAGCGACGGCCTGCTGGCCGACCTGGGCCACGTCGCGGACGCCAGCGGCGTCCGCATCAACCTGGATTCCGGCGCGCTGCGCCCGGCGCGGGACCTGCTCGCGGCGGCCCGCGCCGTCACCGGTTCCCGTTCTCATTCGAGCCGAACGGGCCTGGTTACCCGCCCACCCGGCGACCTCGCGCGGCACTGGGTGCTGACCGGCGGCGAGGACCACGCGCTCGCCGCCACGTTCCCGCCCGGCACGCCCCTGCCGCCGCGGTGGCGGGTCATCGGCGCGGCACGCCCGGGCGACGGCGTCGTCGTCGACGGCCGGCCGCAGGCGCAAAGCCCCGGCTGGGATCACTTCCGCTAGCGGGTGACCTTGCCGGCCTTGATGCAGGAGGTGCAGACGTTGACCCGCTTGGGCGTGCCGCCGACCATGGTGCGGATGCGCTGGATGTTCGGGTTCCAGCGGCGGCGGGTACGGCGGTGCGAGTGCGAGACGTTGTTGCCGAAGCCCGGCCCCTTGCCGCAGACGTCGCAGACGGAAGCCACAGTTCGCTCCATTGACTAGGGTTACGGGTCGATGCGGGCCGTGATCGCCCCAGGCGGATCAGGCAGCCGTCGAAGCTTACCCGATGTCCTCGCCGGAGCGCGAACCGAGCGCATCCATCTGAGCGAAGCGAAGTGCGGGGGGTCCCAGGGGGGTCGTCCCCCCGGGGCGGTACTGTCGGTGCTCCCTTCTATGCTCCTGGTGTGACCACGCTCGGCGAGCCGCTGAACCGGGCCCTGGGCCAGCGGACGGCCAGGGCGCTCGGCGACGCCTTCGGCATGCAGACGGCAGGCGACCTGCTGCGGCACTACCCGCGGCGCTACTACACCCGCGGCGAGCTGACCGAGCTGTCCTCGCTGCGCGAGGGCGACCACGTCACCGTGCTGGCCCGGGTGCACATGGCCAGCGAGATCCCGCTGCCGCCGACGCCGGGCAAGGGCCGCCGCACCCGCCTGGAGGTCATCGTCACCGACGACCGCGACAAGCTGACCCTGACCTTCTTCTCCGGGATCGGCATGTACCGCCGCAAGCTGGTCCCCGGCGTGGTGGGCATGTTCGCCGGCACGGTGTCCAGCTTCCGCGGCCGCCGCCAGCTCGTGCACCCGGAGTGCGAGATGCTGCCCGGCGCGCCGCCGAACGCCGACCTGACGCCGGAGCTGGCCGCGGAGTTCGCCGCCGAGATGATCCCGGTCTACCCGGCCAGCGCCAAGGCCAGCTCGTGGGTGATCGCCCGTTCGGTCAAGACCGTGCTGGACCCGCTGGACGCGGGGGAGGACCCGATCCCGGCCGGGATCAGGGAGCGCGAGGGGCTGTACGGCCGGGCCGAGGCCATCCGCGCCATCCACCGGCCGCTCGACCAGGCGGACCTGAAGCAGGCCAGGCGGCGGCTCAAGTGGGACGAGGCGTTCATGCTGCAGGCGGCGCTGGCGCAGCGGCGGCTGGCCGCGGCGGCCATGCCGGCCATGCCGCGGCCGCACGTCGACGGCGGCATCGCCGACGAGTTCGACGCGCGGCTGCCGTTCACCCTGACGGCCGGCCAGGTCGCGGTGGGCCAGACCATCGCGGGCGAGCTGGCCTGCGCCTACCCGATGCACCGGCTGCTGCAGGGCGAGGTGGGCTCGGGCAAGACGGTGATCGCGATCCGGGCCATGCTGCAGGTGGTGGACGCGGGCGGCCAGGCCGCCCTGCTCGCCCCGACCGAGGTGCTCGCCCAGCAGCACTACCGTTCGGTCACCGGGATGCTCGGCCCGCTGGCCCAGGCCGGCCAGCTCGGCGCGGCCGAGCACGCCACCG
>Ga0318525_10000858_pt1 | contig 10319 bp, 10 predicted proteins | sample GRESIP052b4f23_FD_203482 | JGI IMG/M metagenome (GOLD analysis project Ga0318525, IMG submission 203482) | Tropical soil microbial communities from Luquillo Experimental Forest, Puerto Rico - GRE.SIPMG.052b4f23 | ecosystem: Environmental > Terrestrial > Soil > Tropical forest > Bulk soil...
CGTGAGCCTGATGCAGGCGTGCGCCGGTCCTGACGGCGAGCGACTGCTCGCCGTCGGGAGCGAGTGGACCGCGGAACAGGGCACGGTCGCTTTTCCGGAAACACCCCAGTGCGTGCTCGATGAGGCCAGTTACCCGAAGGTGTGCGCGGAGCTGCGCGCCGGGCGCAGCGTTTACTTGAGCAAGGGCGAGATCTCGACCGGCCATGCCTTGGCCATCGAGGGCATCGGCACCCAGACCAAAGCGATCGTGCCCATCTTCGTCGCCGGCGAGTTCAACAGCGTGGTGGGGTTCGACAACACGCGCCGGCAGCGCGCCATTGACGCCGCGGAGCTCGCGGCGCTCGAGACCGCCGCGGGGGTGATCGGCGCCGCGCTGCATCGCGAGCGGCTCGTCGATGACGTGCGCCGCGAGCGTGAGCGGGCCGCCGAGCAACGCGTTGCCGAGCTCGCCAGGGCGAACGCGGTGATCCGCGGCAACCTCGAGCGGCTCGCCGGTGAGACCGACCTCCACAGTTTCATGGGGTACATGCTGCTCGAGGCCACGCGGCAGTTTGGTGCGGCCTCGGGCGACGTCGTGGTGCGCGATGACTCGCTTCAGGAGTGGCGCGTCGTCGCGCATGTGCGCGCGGGGCAGCTGGGATCCCCACCGTACGCGGAGACCGTGCCGCTGGTGGGCTCGGCATTCAGCGCGCGTTATGGGGATATGCCCAAAGTGCTCTACGTTGACGTCGTCAACCAGGCCGACGGGACATGGCCCGGACTGCTCGAGTTTCACCGCGCCGAGGGCGCGGTCGGCACCGTGGTCTACCCGATGGTTTTCGGCGGTCGCAATGTCGGATTCATGGCGATGACCTTTCAGCGCAACGCCGAGGAGTTGACGCGCAGCGAGCTGCTGGTGGCACTTGCGCAGCAGGCAACCCTCGCCGTGCAGCTCACCCGGCTGGCCTACCGGGCAAAAGAAGCCGCCGTGCTCATGGAGCGCACCCGCATCGGCCAGGAGATCCACGACGGCCTCGCGCAGGCCTTCACCGGGATCCTCCTGCAGCTCGGTGCGGTGGAGGAATTGCCCTCCTGCCGCAAGCGCGGCTCGGAGCTCGCCGTGACGCTTTCCCGTGTCCGCGATCTCGCCCGCGACGGCCTCGCCGAAGCGCGCCGCTCGGTCATGGCGCTGCGCCTGGATCAGACGCGCCGTACGGGGCTCGAGCTGGCGCTGCGCCAGCTCGCCGAGCGCTCCACCGTACCCGGGGGTCTCACGTGCACTTTCGATGGCGGTGACATCGCGACCGGTCTCAAGCCCGAGCACGAGCACGAGCTGCTGCGCATTGCGCAGGAAGCGGTGAGCAACGCGGTGCGCCACGCACGACCGCATACTGTGAGCATCACCATGACCGAGGACTCGGGGCAGTGGATTCTCGCCGTGGCCGACGACGGTGTCGGCATGGAGCAGAGCCCGGAACTCTCGGCGCAGCAGGGGTTTGGTCTCACCAGCATGCGCCAGCGCGCGAGCGCCATCGGCGGTGACTGGCAGATCGAGAGCACGCCCGGCCACGGCACGCGCGTCAGCGTGCGCATGGTGAAACGGGCCGCCTGAGCGACCCGTCAGCGCTCGGGCGGCTGGTATCCCTGCGGCGCCTGGGAGCCGCTGCCGAAGAAGAACTTCTCCATCTCGGCCTCGAGGAACTTGCGCGCCTTGGGCTCGATCGGCGTGAGCCGGTACTCGTTGATGAGGAGCGTCTGGTGCCGCAGCCACTGCGCCCAGGCTTCCTTCGAGACCTGCTCGTAGATCCGCCGGCCGAGCTCGCCCGGGTACGGCGGCCGCTCGAGTCCTTCGGCTTCGCGCTTCAGCAGGACACACTGCACGGTGCGTGCCACGTTCTACGGTCTCCGGTCGAACAGCGTTTCGGGCGCCAGCCGTGCGAGCAGCGTACTGATCGGCGCGGGCAGGCCGATGCGCGCCGGCTCGCGCAGGTTATACCAAAGGCCACGCCCCTCCTCCACGCGGAAGCTGGTAGCGGTGCATCGCACCAGCAGCGGCGTGATCGTGAGATCGAAGTGGGTGAAGGCATGCTCGAGCGCGGCGAGCGGCCTGGGGACGCCTTCGGGCACCCCGAAAGTATCGCGAATGAAGGCCGCGGCGGCGCTCGCCGTCGTGAATTCCGGCAGGCACCACAGCCCGCCCCAGACTCCGCTCTCCGGGCGCCGCTCGAGCAGCACGCTGCCCGATCCTTCGAGCGCCACCACCATGAACGCGCGCCGCCGCGGCCGCAGCGGCGGGCGTCGCGCCGCGGGTAATTCGTGCTGTCGGCCGGTGCGCCGCGCGATGCAGCCCGCGGTGAGCGGGCATTGCGCGCACAGCGGCCGGCGCCGCACGCAGACCGTGGCACCGAGGTCCATGATCGCCTGCGTGTACCCCGCGATCTGTGCGTCCGGTGTGCAGCGCTCGGCAAGCTCCCACAGCCGCGCCTCGCTGGCCCGCTCACCGCGAGCACCGGCCACGGCGAAGTAGCGCGCGAGCACGCGCCGCGCATTGCCATCGAGTATCGGCAGGCGCACGCCACGGCTCAGGGCGAGGATCGCACCGGCGGTCGAACGGCCGATCCCGGGGAGCGCTGCGAGCTCGACGAAACTCGTCGGCAACTCGCCCGCATGCTCCTCGAGGATGCGCACCGCCGCACGGTGCAGGTTGCGGGCACGCGCGTAGTAGCCGAGCCCCGACCAGAGATGCAACACCTCATCGACCGGCGCCTCCGCCACGGCACGCACCTCCGGAAAGCGCTCGAGGAAGCGTTCGTAGTACGGGATGACGGTCGCGACCTGGGTCTGCTGCAGCATGATCTCCGACACCCACACGCGGTAAGGCGTGGGGGCCTGCTGCCACGGCAGATCGTGCCGCCCCGCGCGGGCGTGCCAGCCGATGAGGGCGGCGGCGAGCGGCGAGCGAGGCTGGGGTCGGGCCGTGGTCACCCGCTCATTCTAACGGGCCGCGCGCGCGGACTCTCAGGGCCGGTCGCACAGCTGCACATTGCCGCTCAGGGTCCTCAGGCGCACGTGGCCGGCCCCAGTGCCGCGCGTGCCGCTGAGCCGGCTCCCCGGGCCGTACTGGGTATGCTCGGGACTCGCATTGAAGCAGTCGCTGATGCCGCCACTGAAGCTCGACACCTCGTACGCAAAACCACCATCGGCGGCGGTGCGCACGGTCAGGCTGCCACTGATCGATGAGGCTTCGAGGGTAGCCCCGTGTGAGAGGGTACCGTCGAGGCGCAGATCACCGGAGGTAGTGCGGGCGCGCACCGAGCGCGCGCCATCGAGAGAGACAATCAGCGCTCCGTTTATGGTGCCTACCTCGATATCCCCTCCACCGTGCTGGAGGTGCAGATCACCGCTCACCGTGCTCGCTCGGAGCCGCGCGGGCTGACCGCGCCCCTTGACTTGCACAGTCCCGCTCACCGTCTTGAGCTCGACATCTGCACCGGCAATCTCGGCGGTGACATTGCCGCTCACTGTGCTGAGTCGCTGGATGCCGAGCACACTGCTCGTGCTCACATGGGCGCTCATCGCCGAGACATCGAGCTCGCTCTCTTTCGGTATCTTCACCTGCAGACGTGCCCCGCCCTGGCTAACCGATGCTTCGGTCCTGACCTTGATGCTCGTGTGGCCACCCTCGCTGCTCACCGCCACACCCTCGACGCCGCCCGCGAGCTCCGCGTGCACACTGACCTCGCTGCGGTCCCACCCGCTCACCTCGATGTTGCCGCTGAAGTTGCTGATCTCCACGACGCCACGGGGCTGCGCGGGGACCTGACGGTCGAATACCGCCGCGTACGCTGCCGTGGCCGTGAGCAGCATGAGCAGTGCGCCTGCCAGGCCCGAACCGATGCGCATCTTAGATCCCCCTGCCAGGGTCGCTGGCTTCGTGCACGTCGGTGAGAACGCGCATTTCGTCCTGGTAAGTGTTGACGAGCAGCTCCTGCAGCAGCGCGTTGCTCGGGTCGTGGCCGAGTGCCTCCTCCAGGTCCGCCTTGGCCTTCTCGATGGCCTGTAGGCTCGCGGTAACCTTGTCCCGCTGTGGCTGGGGCAGCGCCGCAAGCCGCGCCTGCAGGTCCCGCACGAGGGCCGCGCGCTGCTCCTGGTAGCGCGGATCGCTCACGTAGACCTCGTGGGGAACGGCGTTCACGGGCGGCTGCACCGCCTGCGGCGGGCTCGTGTTGACAGCCACCGTCCCGCTCCCCGCGGTGCCGGGCAGGAGGCCGCGCCCGACCCATACACCGATCGCGACGCAGGCCACCATGGCGGCGGCTGCGAGCCAGCGCATCCGCACTGCGCGGCGCTGCGCGGGTGTCGCACCGTCCGCCGCCCGGATGTCTCCCAGCCGGGCTTCGATCCCCGGCCAGAGATCGTGCCGCGGCTCGATGGACTGCGGCAGCTCGCGCAGCGATGTCACCTTGCGATCGGTGTTCGAGGGCTCTGTCATGTCAGTTCACCTCCACGCTGAGCCGCTCGCGCAGCAGCTTGCGCGCCCGATGCAACTGCGCCTTGCAGGTGCCCTCGGCGATGCCGAGCATCTGCGCGGCCTCGATGTGCGAGTAACCGTACAGGGCGTGCAGGACCAGCGCATCGCGCGCCCCCTCGGGGAGCTCGCCAATCGCGGACTCGATCTCGTGCACCTCGACGGGGGTTTCCAGCGTCCACTCGCAGGCCTCGCCTTCCTCCTCCGCGGGAGGAGACTCGACCCTGCCGCTCTTGCGGCGCTTTGCCAGGCTCACGTTGACCGCGATGCGGTGCAGCCAGGTCGATAACGAGCTGCGCGTCTCGAATTTTCCGAGCGCCCGCCAGGCATTGATGAAAGTGTCTTGCGTACAGTCCTCCGCCAGCTGAGGGTCACGCGTCATGCGCAGGCACAGACCATAGACCCGGCCCGCGTGCTCGCGATAAAGCCTCTCGAAGGCGCGCCTGTCACCGGTGCGCGCTCGCTGAACGAGCGCCCCCTCCCAGTCGACCCGCGTGTCCTCGGCCTGCTCGTGTGGCATCTGAGCCTTTAGAGCCGCTCACCCACTGAAGCGTTTAAAGGCTGTCGTCGCCACGCGGCAACACATTTTTCAGGAACCTCGAGCCCCCTCCGGCACTCATTTCAGGAAGGGACACCGATCCGGAGCAAGGAGCAGACCGTGGCGACAACAAACAGGGGATGGCGCCGCCTGTGGCGGCCGCCGGCCGAGACGCTCGAAGCCCTCGCCGGCGTGACGGGCGCGCATTGGCGCGCCGCCGCAAGGAGTCGCGCGGCGCGGTTCTTCTGGAGCGGTGGCGGAAGCTGGCTGCACGGTCGGGCGGCGCTCCGCAGTCGGCCCGCGCCGGTCACCACTTCACCACGGGCGGCAGGCTCATCAGATACGCGTCAGGATCCGCGTCGGTACTGAAGCCGAAGCGGGTGCCACGGTCGTAGACCAGGTTGAACTCCACGTAACGGCCGCGCTTGTGGAGCAGCTGCTCGCGCGCGGCATCATCGTAGGGAGCGTCCTTGCGCCGTGCGACGATCCGCGGATAGACCGCGAGGAACGCCTCACCCACCCCGCGGACAAATGCAAAATCCGCGTCCCGATCGCCGCTCGCAAGCTCGTCGAAGAAGATTCCCCCGACTCCGCGGGGCTCGTGCCGGTGGGGCAGATAGAAATAGCGGTCGCACCAGGCCTTGAGCTGCTCATAGGTGCCCGGGCGGTAGGCCTCGCACGCGTCCCGCAGTGCCGCGTGGAAATCCGTGGTGTCCCCGTCGAACGGGAAGGTCGGCGTGAGATCCGAGCCCCCGCCGAACCAGGCACGGCTGGTCGAGAGGTAGCGCAGGTTCATGTGCACGGCCGGGACGTAGGGGTTCACCATGTGGGCGACGAGTGAAATGCCGCAGGCGGTGAAGTGTCCGTCCGAGGCGTCGGCGCCCGTGACCTGGGAGCGCGATTCGGGCGGCAGCACACCCCAGACGTGACTGACATTCACGCCCACCTTCTCGAACACCGCGCCGCGCATCAGCCGCGACTCGCCGCCCCCCTGCAGGCGATGCCCGGCGGGTTTCGCCCAGCTGCGCGCCGCGAAGCGGGCCTGGGGCTCGAAGGCCTCGAATGCCGCGCACACCCGCCGCTGCAGGTCGTGGAAATACGCCGTAGCGCTCGCTGCGAATCCGTCACCCGCGCTCATGCACGTAGTCCACCAGCCGCGCGACCGCATCCGGGTCGGTGTCGGGCCATATACCGTGCCCGAGGTTGAAGATGTGTCCGGGCGAGGTGCCGGCTGACTCGAGCACGGCATCGACGTGCCGGTGCAGCTCTGCGGGCGCCGCGAACAATGCCGCCGGGTCGAGATTGCCCTGCACCGCCTTGCCGGGACCCAGGATGCTGCGCACCTGTGAGAGCTCCGAGCGCCAGTCGACGCCGACGACGTCGACCTCGAGCCCCGCGACGGCCGGCATGAGCGTCGCACCCTGGTTGACATAGTAGATGAGTGGCACACCGTGGCGCCGCAACGCAGCGGCGGTGCGGCGCACGGCGGGCAATGCAAACTCTGCGAACTCCCGTGGCGCGAGGAGTCCCGCCCACGACTCGAACAGCATGAGCGCCTGGGCGCCGGCGGCGGCCTGGGCGGCGAGATACTCCGCCATCGCATCGGCCAGGTGTCCGAGCAGGCGCTGCGCCGTCGCGGCGTGCGCGTAGAGAAAGGCACGCGCGGCGGCGAACTCCTTCGACGGCCGGCCGCACACGAGGTAACACAGGAGTGTGAACGGCGCGCCGGCGAAGCCGATCAGCGGCACGCCGCGCGGCAGTCCCGCGCGCACCAGGCGGATGCTCTCGAGTACAAAAGGGACATCACGCGCCGGCACGAGCGATGGCAGCGCGTCCACCTGCGCATCGCTGCGGATCGGCACGCGCACTACCGGAGCCGGCTCGAACGCGAGCTCGATGCCCATGCCCTGGAGCGGCGTCATGATGTCGCTGAAGAGAATGGCGGCGTCGAGCGGAAAGCGCCGCAGCGGCTGGAGAGTCACCTCGGCGGCGAGCTCCGGCGTGCGGGTGAGCGCCTCGAAGTCCACCTTCGCCCGTAGTGCCCGGTACTCCGGCAGGTAACGCCCGGCCTGGCGCATGATCCAGATGGGTCGATGCGGTACGGGTTGCCGGCGGCAGGCAGCAAGAAACGCGCTCACGTCCGCAGCCACTGCGCCACCTGCGGCGCGAAATAGCTGATGATGAGATCGGCGCCGGCGCGGCGGATACCGGTGAGCGTCTCGAGCACCGCCGCGCGCTCATCGATCCAGCCGCGCTCGGCGGCGGCCTTGATGAGGCTGAACTCCCCCGACACCTGGTAGGCCACCACCGGCACCTGCACGGCATCGCGCACCTGGCGGATGACATCGAGATAGGGGCCGGCCGGCTTCACCATGACGAGATCGGCGCCCTCGCCGACATCGAGCAGCACCTCGCGCAGCGCCTCACGGGCGTTGGCCGGATCCATCTGGTAGGAGCGACGATCGCCGAAGGCGGGGGCGGAGTCGGCCGCCTCGCGGAACGGTCCGTAGAAAGAGGAGGCGTACTTGGCGGCGTACGAGACGATGGGCGTGTGGCTGTGCCCGTGCCCATCGAGCCGCGCGCGGATCGCCGCGACGCGCCCGTCCATCATGTCACTCGGTGCCACCGCATCGGCACCGGCGCGCGCGTAGTTGAGCGCCACCTCCGCGAGCGTCTCGATGGAGGAGTCATTGTCGATGACACCGGCATCCGTTACGTGCCCGCAATGGCCGTGATCGGTGGCGCCGCACAGGCAGACGTCTGCCCACACCAGCAGCTGCGGGCACGCCTCCTTGATCGCGGCGATGGCGGTCGCGGCGAGCCCGTGCGCATCCCGCGCGTCACTCGCCCGTGGATCCTTGCGCTCGGGAGCGGCGAACAGCAGCACGGCCGGGACGCCTGCCGCGAGAGTGGCGCGCGCTTCCTTCACCGCCTCGTCCACCGACAGCTGGCTGATCCCCGGCATGCTGGTCACCGCGTGGCGCACCGCCCGGCCTTCGACGACGAACAGCGGATAGATGAGCGCATCGGCCGTCAGGCGTGTCTCGCGCACCAGGCGCCGCCAGGCGTCACTCGCGCGCGTGCGTCGTGGTCTCTCTCCTGGAAATCCCATGGGTGTCACGCTCTCGTTTGCAACAGGCGAAGGGTGGTGAGGGCAAGGCCCTGCAGGGTGGCGGACTCCGCGACCACGGCGGCGTGGCCATGGGCGCTGAGCTCGGCCGCGGTGGTGCGCCCGATGGCGACGGCCGCGGTACCGTCGAGCAGCCGCCGGAAGTCGGACTCACCGAGCGAGCGCGCCAGTTCGCTCACCGCGGAGGGGCTCGCGAAGGTGACCGCGCCGATCCCGCCGCGCGCGATCCACGCCCGGCACTCCTCGAGGTCCAGTGTCGTGGGCTGCGTGCAGTAGGCCTCGACCTGCGTGACCCGCGCGCCGAGCTGAGACAGTCCGGCGGCAATCGTGGGCAGCGCCCGTGAGCTCGCCGGATAGAGGATCTTCACGCCCGCCTCCTCCTCCGACCAACGGGCCGCGAACGCCGCGATGAGCGCCGCCGCGCTCGCCTCCTCCGGTACCAGGTGCGGCGGCCAGCCACGCTGGCGCAGCACCTGGGCGGTCGCCTGGCCGACCGCCGCGACGCGCACGCGCGCCGGCGCTGCCGGCAGCCGCTCGAGTACCGCCGCGACGGCGTGACGGCTCGCGAACACGATCCAGCCGAACGACTCGAGTTCTGCCAGCGCCGCATCGAGCGCGCCGCGATCGGCGGGAACGACGCGCACCGCAGGCCACGACAACACCGTGAGGCCGAGGCCGCGCAGCTCGCGGCTGAGCGGGCCATCGCTGCCTTCCGCCCGCGTCACGACCACCGGCTTCGCCGCCCGCGCGCTCACGGTGCTTCCACCGCCCGCGCCTGGCGCTCACTCGCCATCAGCTCGCCCGCACCGCGGGCGAGGAGCTCCTCCGCGACACGCACGCCGAGCGCCTCGGCGGAGGCAGGAGCCGCCGGCGACTCGGCGCGCGCCGCCAGGTGTCGGGTGCCATCGAGCGCACAGACGGAGGCCATGAGAGTCAGCGTGTCGCCCCGCACCGTGGCGAGTGCGCCGAGCGGTACCTGGCATCCGCCTTCGAGGCGCCTGAGCAGCGCGCGTTCGGCACTCGCCGCGAGGCGCGCATCGCGCTCATCGAGCGCCGCGAGCCAGCGCAGTGTCGCCTCATCGCCGCTGCGGGCGCAGACGCCGATCACCCCCTGCGACACCGCCGGCGGGAAGCTCTCGGCGGGCAGGTATTCGGTTACGTGCTGCGCGAGGCCGAGCCGCACGAGCCCGGCGGCCGCGAGCACGATGGCGTCGTACTCGCCGTGCTGCAGCCGCTCGATACGCGTCGGCACGTTGCCGCGCAACTCGAGCAGCATCGCGTCCGGGCGCAGGCGCGCGAGGAAGGCACGCCGGCGCAGGCTGCTGGTCCCGATGCGCGCGCCGGCGGGCAGCGCCGCGAGCGTCGCGCCGCGCAGGCTGACGAGCGCATCGCGCGGATCCGCGCGCGGCAGGAGCGCGGCCAGCTCGAGCCCCGCATCGAGCTGCGTCGGCAGATCCTTCAGGCTGTGCACGGCGATGTCCACTTCCTCAGCGAGGAGCGCCCGATCGATCTCGCGGGTGAAGAACGCCTGGCCGCGGACCTGCCACAGCGGCCGCTCGGTCTGCTGATCGCCCGAAGTGCGGATGTGCACGAGCTCGACCGCCGGCGAGTCTGGTTGCGCGGCGATGCGCGCGGCGACCTCGCGGGCCTGCCAGAGCGCGAGCGCCGAGGCGCGCGTGCCGATACGCAGTGTGGCCGCGCGGCTCACGGCTCGCCCTCCGTCAGGAAGCGGTAGCCGACGCCCCACACGGTGAGGAAGTGCCGCGGGTTGGCCGGATCCTTCTCGAAGCGCTTGCGCAGGCGCAGGATGAAATTGTCCACGGTGCGGGTGGAAGGGAACACGTCGTAACCCCAGACGCGCTCGAGCAGGTCCTCGCGCGAGACGATCTCTCCGGCATGCTCCGCCAGCACCTTGAGGATCATCGCCTCCTTCTCCGTGAGCTCCTGCGCCTCCCCGGTCCAGGCGCGCGCGCGGAACACGCGGAAATCGACTTCGTTGCCCCCGAAGCGCAACACGGCCGTGGCGGCCGTGGCGGAGGCACCGTGGTACCAGTCCCAGCGTCGCAGGATGGCGCGCACCCGCAGCAGGAACTCCTGCAGGTGAAACGGCTTCGCCAGGTAATCGTCGCCGCCCGCCTCAAGCC
>Ga0318525_10000859_pt1 | contig 10314 bp, 10 predicted proteins | sample GRESIP052b4f23_FD_203482 | JGI IMG/M metagenome (GOLD analysis project Ga0318525, IMG submission 203482) | Tropical soil microbial communities from Luquillo Experimental Forest, Puerto Rico - GRE.SIPMG.052b4f23 | ecosystem: Environmental > Terrestrial > Soil > Tropical forest > Bulk soil...
CGCCTACCCGCTGGCCGTGATCGGCGCGGTGATGGCGCTCATCGTCCTCGAGGGCTACCGCTGGCTCGAGCGCATGACCGACCACGACGACCCGGCCGGAGAGTAGTCCTCTCAGCGCACGTGCACGGCCTTGAGCGTCGACGTGACCGCGCCGTGAGGCGTGCTCCCATCGTGGTTCTCCCTTCCATGGGATCCACTCCGTCCGTGACTATCGCCCGGCGGCGGCCCCCGCCAGCTCCGCCAGCACCAGGTCGCCGACCTGGTCGGTGCCGAAGCCCGAGTCCATGCCGAGATCCGGCAGCCTCCGCGACCGCAGCAGCCGCACGACGGCGTCCTCGACGCGCTGCGCGGCGCCCTTCTCGCCGAGATAGTCGAGCATCATCGACACGGCCATGATCGTGGCCAGCGGGTTGGCGCGATTCTGCCCCGCGAACTGCGGCGCCGAGCCGTGGATGCTCTCGAACAGGCTGACCTTCCCCGGGTGCAGGTTCGCGCTCGCCGCGATCCCGAGGCCGCCCACGAGCGCGGCCCCCAGGTCGGTGAAGATGTCGCCGAACATGTTGCTCGTCACCACGGTGTCGTACTGCTCCGGCTGCGTGATCACGAACATGCATGCGGCGTCGATGTACTGGTGCTCGCGCGTGACGTCGGGGTACTCGGCGCCCACCTCGGCGAACGTGCGCGTCCACAGCTCCATGGCGCGGATGGCGTTCGCCTTGGTGAGCAGCGTGAGCTTCTTCCGCTTGCCGCGCGCGCGGCAGGTCTCGAACGCTTGGCGGATCACCCGCTCCGTGCCTTTCCGCGTGAACAGGATCTCCTGCGTCGCCACCTCGTCGGGCGTGCCCTTCTTGAACTGGCCCCACATGCCGGCGTAGGCGTCCTCCGTGTTCTCGCGCACACACATGAAGTCGATGTGCTCGGGCTTCCTGCCCTTCAAGGGTGTGAGCGCCTCGTCGTAGAGCTTGACCGGCCGCATGTTCGCGAACAGGTCGAGGCCGAAGCGGAGCCGGGCGACGATGCCGAACTCGAGGAACCCGGGCGCCATCCGCGGGTCGCCGATCGCCCCCAGCAGCACGGCGCGGTGACCGCGGATCTCCTCGAACGCGCTGTCGGGGAACACGTCCTTGGTCTTCAGGAAATGCTCGGCGCCGAACGGGTAGCGCGTGAGCTTGGGCGTGAAGCCCTCGATCGACGCCACGCGCTCCAGCACGCGCAGCCCCTCGCGCACCACCTCGGGCCCGATGCCGTCGCCGGGAATGACGGCGATCTCGTAGGCGCGGCTCACATCCCGCTCTCCGTGGGCTTGACCATGTACTCGACCGACGCCCACGAGCGCTGCGGCTTGTCGAACTTCCGCGCCGCCACGAATCGCCAGGTCCCGATCTGGTTCAGGACGTGGTTCACGACGCCGGCCGGCACCTTCGCCTCGGTCACGTACGGCAACTCGGCCATCAGCGGTTCGCCTTTCTCGCTCACCAGAACCTGCAGGTAGAGCTTCGTGGGTTTCCGGAGCTTCATCTGCATACGCAGCGAGTCCGGCGGCTGCGACTGCGGACTGAACACGAGCATGGGGGTGTGGTCGAACTGGACGAACTCCTCCTGCTTGGGCCGCCGCGGCGACGTCAGCATGGCACAGGCGCGAGCGCCGGTGAGGAACTTGATGGGCAGCGAGTCCGGCCGGGAGCCCGGGAGCGCCAGCCGCGACAGCGCCAGCACGGGGTCGCGCCAGCTCGAATCCAGCGAGGCCGCGGCCTCGAGGTCGGCTCGCGCCTCGGCGCGGCGGCCGTGCCGCCACGCCCAGAGGCCCGAGAGGTAGTGCGCCTCTGGGAGCCACGGCTCGAGATACGACGCCCACGCCGCCGCCGCCTCGCCGTACTCCTCGTCACCCGAGTGGCTCGCGGCCAGCGCCACGAGCAGCGCCTCCTTGCCCGAGAGCGGCCGCGCCGAGGCGGCGCGGCTGGCCATGTTCAGCATCCGCGGCCAGTCGTGGCGCGCGAGCGCCAGCTCGGCGCGCGCGCGCGCGATGTACCAATACCAACCGTCGAACGTGCCGTTCACCCACATGCCCTCGCGCTGGAACGGGTACTCCGTGCGCCTTAAGTCGCCGACCGTATCGGCGAGCGCCGCCTCGAGGATGGGGGAGTAGAGCCGCGCCCACGCGGAGTCGACGAGCCCGACGCGCGCCTCGTCGAGCGCCACCGCCAGCTCCACGTCCGCATCGGGCGCTTCCACGGAGCGCAGCCGCTTCAGCTCCGCGAGCGCGCTCGCGTAGGCGCCCTGCTCCTCGAACACGCGGGCGCGCGTCGCGATGTCGATGGGCTTCATGCTCTCGCCGGTATTGTCCTTGGGGGTCTTCGTGGCCGCCGCGGGCTTGGGGGTGGCCGGCTTGGCACCCGGCGCGGGCGCCGCGAGCGCCAGGCAGCAGCCGAGCGTGACGGATGCGGCAACACTGGCAACACCCAGCCGGCGACCCGAACGGCGTGCCGACGTCACGAGACGCGCGTCTCGTCCAGCGCCGCGAGAACGGCGCGGATCTCGTCCTCTTCGAGCACGCGGTCCACCGACTTGGCGCGCTGAAACACGGCCTGGATGCGCTCCGGCGTCGCCGGGATCTGCCGGCTCTCGAGCCAGAACACGACGTTGCTCTCGCCGCTCATCGGGCCCACCTCGATCTCCTGGTGGCGGCCGACCATGTCGGCGGGCACGCCGGAGTAGACGCGGTCGGCGAGCCACCGATCGCCCTTCTTGAACGCCTTGATCACCGCCGCGGCGTGCACGCCGGTGCCGGTGCGGAACGCGTCCGCGCCCACGACGGGGTAGTTGACGGGGATCGGCACCCCCGTGCCCTCGCTCGTCTTCTCGCAGTAGTCGGTGAGCGCCGAGAGGTCGTTGTCGATCCAGCTCAGGAGCTTCAAGTTCACGAGCAGCTGGTCCATGGGGGTGTTGCCCACACGCTCGCCGATGCCGATCGCGCAGCCGTGCACGCGGGAGGCGCCGGCGCGGATGGCCGCGATGGTGTTCGCCACCGCAAGCCCGCGGTCCGAGTGCCCGTGCCAGTCGAGCCCCACGTCGACGCCGCTCTCCAGCACCACCTGCTTCGCGAACCGCACCAGGTTCGCGGCGCCGGTCGGCGTGGCGTGGCCCACGGTGTCGCAGAGGCAGAGCCGGGAGGCGCCGCACTCGATCGCGGTCAGGAACAGCCGGCGCAACGTCTCCGGACGGGCGCGAACGGTGTCCTCGGTGACGTACATCACCTTCAAGCCCTGCTTCACGGCGAACGTCACCGCGTCGCGCGAGTGCGCGAGCATCATGTCCTCGGTCCAGTTCTCGGCGTACTGGCGGATCGGCGAGGAGCCGATGAAGGTGCAGCACTCGATCGCCAGGCCCGTCTTCTGCGCGATCTCCGCCACCGGCTCGATGTCGCGCTGCATGGTGCGGGCGGCGCAGTTCGCCTGGATCGCGAGCTTCGAGGACACGATCTCCTGCGCGAGCCGGGTGACGTCCTTCACCACGTGCGGGCCGGCGCCCGGGAGCCCGATGTCGGCGGTGTCGAGCCCGAGCCGGTCCATCAGGTGCAGGATCTCGAGCTTCTGCTCGATCGTGGGTGTGCGCACCGACGGCGACTGGAGCCCGTCGCGGAGGGTCTCGTCGTCGAACTGGATGCGGAACGACGGCTTTTCCCAGCGTTCGCCGGCCTCGTTCCAGTCGTGGATCAGGTCGCGGTCGTTCATGGCGGCTCCGGAGGGTTCGGGCGGGGAAGAAGTGAAACTCACGTCCGGAGCGGACGCAAACCGGCGGACCGGAACGCGCCACGCGCGTGACGACCTCCGGACGTTTCCCCAGCCGCCACGGGTATGCTCAACTTGTATGGAACCCCACCCGCGGCGTCCGTTCCGGTCGTCCGCGAACCCTTGGGAGAAAGCCAAGGCCGAGATGCGTCCGCGAGTCCTCGCAGCGATCCTGATGCTCGCATCGGCCGGTGTCGCGTTGTTCTGCGGGCCCCGGTCCGCGAGGCCGTTGCCTCTCTTCAGCCGCTCGCTCGGGACCTCGTGCGCGACGTGCCATGACGCCGTACCGCACCTGAACGCAGTCGGCACGAGGTTCATGCAGAGCGGCTACCGGCTCGAGGGCCACACCGCCGAGCCGACCGGGCGAGCCGCGGGCCTCCCGCTCTCCGTCGTGGGCAGCGCAGGCATCACGAGCGTTCGCGCGGAGCCCGACCGCCCCATGATCGGGAGCGGGTTCTCCACGTTCGAGCTGGTGGCCGCCGGGGCGCCGACCAACAGGATCTCCTGTCACCTCGACGCCGGCGTGGCGCGCACCGGTTTCGAGTTCCAGAACGGCGAGGACTTCCTGCGGTTCGAGGGCCTGCTGCCCGCCGGCGCGCTCGCGCTCGAAGTCGGCCGCTTCGACGCGGAGCTGCCGTTTCTCTCGAGCGAGCGCCGGCTGACGATGACGCGGTATCTGTCGCCGATCGCGTTCGGCGCGCGCGGGCTCGAGCTCAACGGCGCGCACGCGAGCTGGACGTACGCGGCCGGCCTGTCGCTCAGCGACCGGACCTACGCGGGCGGCGCCTCGCCGCACGCGATCCAGCCGCCGCTCGAGGACACCTACCTTCGGCTCGCGCGCACGGTCGGCGAGCAGTCGTTCGGAGCGCAGATGCTGTTCGACCGCCAGAACTCCGATCTCGCGACGCTGAGCTGGCTCCAGCACATGCGGATCCAGCTCGGGGCGAGCCTCGCGGGCCCGGGGTTCACGCTGGTCCCGTCGTACGTGTTCGACCGCTTCGACGACCGCCCCATGCCGGGTGTCCACGAGCGCCACCAGTACTACATGCTCGAGAGCATCGTGCCACTCGGCGCGGCGCGCCGCTGGCTCGTGACCGGGCGCTACGAGCACGAGTACCGCACGCCGAACACGTACGACCCCGAGGAGCACCGCCAGCAGGCCGTAGTGCAGCTCGCCTGGCAGGTGATCCCGAACGCCCGGATCGCGCTCGAGTGCGCGCGCGCCGACGACCGTCTGGCGCACCAGGGCAGCGCCGACGTGGACGCGTTCGCCCAGGCGAGCTGGTGAGGCGGGCTCAGGTCCGCTCGATCAGCACCGCCATGCCCTGGCCGCCGCCGATGCACGCGGAGGCGACGCCGAACTTCTTGCCCCGCAGGCCCAGCTCGACGATCAGTGAGTAGATGAGGCGCGTGCCTGTGGCGCCGAGCGGGTGGCCGAGGCCGATCGCACCGCCGTTCACGTTCACCTTGTCGCGGTCCAGGTCGAGGTCCTTTTCGACGGCGAGGTACTGGCCGGCGAACGCCTCGTTGATCTCGAACAGGTCGATCTGGTCCAGCTTCATGCCGGCGCAGGCGAGCACCTTGCGGATGGCCGGCGCGGGGCCGAAGCCCATCACCGAGGGATCGACGCCCACGTACGACCAGCCGCGCACGTAGGCGATCGGCTTCTTGCCTTCCTTCTGCGCCAGCGCGCCCGTCGTCATCACAACGGCCGCGGCGCCGTCGACGATGCCGGACGCGTTGCCGGCCGTGACCATGGACTCGGGGCCGAACGCCGGCGGGAGTGCTGCGAGCCGGTCGAGCGACGTGCCGGGGAAGAGGTGGTCGTCCTTCTCCACGAGCGCCGTCTTCTTGCCCATCTTCACCTCGACGGGCACCACCTCCTGCGCGAACCGGCCGTTGTTGTTCGCCGCGTTCGCGCGCTCGTGCGAGCGCAGCGCGTACTCGTCCTGCTGCTGGCGCGAGATGCCGTACTTGCGCGCGAGGTTGTCGCTCGTCTGCGCCATGAAGAAGCCGCAATAGCTGTCCTTCAACGCCGCGAACAGCGAATCCTCGAGCAGCGGCCCGGGCCCGAGCTTGATGCCGCCGCGCGCGCCGCGCAGCACGTGCGGCGCCTGGCTCATGTTCTCCATGCCGCCGGCCACGATCCAGTGCGCCTCGCCCAGCTTGAGGAGCTGGCCCGCGCTCGCAACAGACTGGAGGCCCGAGCCGCAGAGCCGGTTGACGGTGAGCGCCGGGCACTCGTCGGAGACGCCGGCCTTCAAGCCGACGTGACGCGCGCCGTAGATGGCGTCGGCCGACGTCTGGAGCGCGTTACCCATGATGACGTGGTCGATCAGCCCGGGCGAGAGGTCCGCGCGGTCGAGCGCCGCGCGCGCCGCCGCCGCGCCCAGCTCGATCGCGGACACGCCCGCGAGCGCGCCGCCGTTCTGTCCGTCGCCGCGCTTGCCGCCCACCCACTCGGCCATGGGCGTGCGCGCACCGGAGAGGACCACGACATCTGGAAGTGCGTTGCTGGACAAGGCGTTACTCCTTGCGTCGAAAGTCGTGTGTGAAGGGGCGCGGCGTCCGCGGGGAGCGGATGATGCGGCGGGGGGCCGTGGTTCAGATGCGCGACGCTAGCACCCGTCGCAAGCGGCCCACAAGCCACGTGGACAACGCGATCTCCGCGGCCTTGCGAGCTGCACGGACGACCGCGGCAGCGGAGGCCCGCGGCGTGAGCGGCGGCGCACACCCAATGCTACGTTGCCCCGACATGAAGAGCCACACGTCCTATCTCACGTTGAACCTGCCCACGCGCCGCGCGTTCCTGAACATCACGCAGGAGGTGCGCGACGCGGTGGAGAAGTCGGGCGTGCGCGAGGGGCTGGTGCTGGTGAACGCCATGCACATCTCGGCGAGTGTGTTCATCAACGACGACGAGTCCGGCCTGCACCACGATTACGACGTGTGGCTCGAGAAGCTGGCGCCACACGCGCCCACCAGCCAGTACCGCCACAACGACACCGGCGAGGACAACGCCGACGCGCACTTGAAGCGCCAGGTGATGGGCCGCGAGGTGGTGGTGGCGATCACCGCCGGCAAGCTCGACTTCGGCCCTTGGGAGCAGATCTTCTACGGCGAGTTCGACGGCCGCAGGAAGAAGCGCGTCCTGATCAAGGTGATCGGCGAATGAGCGGGAGCGACCCACATCGCGGAGCCGCCGGAGGCGGCGGAGCGGTTGTAAGAGTCAGGCCGGTGCAACCGGCCGACCTGCCCGCGGTGTGGGGGATGATCGGCGGGCTCGCCGAGTACGAGCGCATGACCGACATCCTCACCGGCTCGCACGAGCGGCTGCACGCGCTGCTATTCGAGGAGCCGCGCGCGTTCTTCGGCCAGGTGGCGGAGATGTCCGACGGCCGGCTCGTCGGCTACGCGCTCTACCACTTCACGTGGTCGTCGTTCCGCACGAACCCGCGCATGTGGCTCGAGGACCTGTTCGTCCAGGAGTCCGCGCGCGGCTCGGGCGCGGGCGAGGCGCTGATGCGCGCGTTCGCCGCGGACGCGCTCGCGCGCGGCTGCCACCGGGTGGACTGGCACGTGCTCGAGTGGAACCCGGCGCGCGGGTTCTACGAGCGGCTGGGCGCCCGGCGCTCGGACGACGGCATGCTCCAGTACGGCCTCGACCAGGCGGGGATGAAGCGGCTGCTCGAGAGCGAGTGAGCCGCCGCGCGACTCAGCGCCCCGGAAGCAGCGCGCGCAGCCGCGCCGCGAGTGGCTCCGGCAGCGGCTCGGCGAGCATCGCCTCGGTCCGCGCGCGGTCCGCGCCCGCGTGCTCCAGGTGGGCGAACAGCCGCTCGGCGCGGTCGGCGCGGCGCGCGCGAAGCGCGGGCTCGTCGTACGCGCCCATGAGCCAGTAGGCGCACGCCCAGCCTTCCGGGCTCGCGATCGGCAGGCCGCGCCAATGCCGGCTCACCGCGAGCGGCACGCGCACGACGCCGCCGGGGACGAAGAACGCGAAGCGCGGGATCACCTCGGTGCGCGCGTCCTCGAACGCGAGCTTCCAGTCGGCGTGGCAGCCGCCGTGACCGTGGAACACGTATGGCACATCCGGGTACAGCGCGCGCACGGCGTCGGGCTCCGCTTCGACCTGCACGTCCCAGTCATTCACCTCGTCCACGAGCCCGAGCGAGGCGAGGAGCGCGCTCGCCCCGACGCCCCAGGCGATGCCGGCCGCGTCCAGCCGCGACGTGATGCGGCGCAGCGGCTCGAGCGGCGGCAGCCGGAGCGAGGGTGCACCGGCTTCGGACAGCACGGCGGCCGCGCCCTCGGCGAGCCCTTCCAGGAGCGGCGCCGCCGCGTCCGCGAACGCGTGTGCGTCCGCCACGTGCAGCCGCCGGGCGCAGCGGAGCGCGATCGCGGCCGGCACGCGCGCCGCGTCCTTCCGCCCGTGCGTGCGCGCGATGCCGTCGTACTCGCCGTAGCGCAGCGCCAGGAACGTGCGCAGCACCGCCTGGCCATCGGCGGGCGCGAGCGACGGCAGGAGGAGATCGTGCAACTCGTCCACCAGGTCGGCCTTCGCGTCGCTCCGCTCGTCCTCGGAGACCACGCCGCGGATCGACGCGTGCAGCGCCACCGCCTGCCACTCGGACCTGGCGTCCGCCTCGGTCACGCCCGCAAGCACCCCGGCCTCGGCGAGCTCGTGCAGCAGCCGCGGCGAGACCTCGATGAAGAACTTTGCAAGGGCTCGGGCAGGCTCGCGCTGCGTCTCGTCAGCCATTACTTTGGCGGGTTCGTGCTCCAGTCGTAGAAGCCCCTGCCGGTCTTCCGGCCGTGGAGCCCGGCGAGCACCATGCGCTTCAGGAGCGGCGGCGCCGCGAAGCGCGGCTCCTTGAACTCGTCGAACATGATCTCGCTGATGTAGTACGTGGTGTCGAGCCCGACGTAGTCGGTGAGGAACAGCGGCCCCATCGGGTAGCCGCAGCCGAGCCTCATGGCGTTGTCGATGTCGTCGCGGCTCGCGAGCCCCTGCTCGTAGACGCGCATGGCGTCCAGCATGTAGGGCACGAGCAGGCGGTTGACGACGAAGCCCGTCGAATCACCGCAGTTCACCACCGTCTTGCCGATCGCCATGCACCAGGCGTTCGCCTCGGCGATCGCGGCCGGGTCGCTCCTCACGGTGCGCACGACCTCGACCAGCTTCATGAGCGGCACCGGGTTGAAGAAGTGCAGCCCGATGAAGCGCTCCGGCCGCTTGCAGAAGTTGCTCATCTCGGTGATCGACAGGCTCGAGGTGTTCGAGGCGAAGATCGCGCCCGGCTTGGCGATCGCTTCCATGGCGCCGAACAGCTCCTTCTTCAGGGCGAGATTCTCGGGGGCTGCTTCCACGACCAGGTCGCAGTCGGTGAGGTCCTCGAGCTTCACCGTGCCGGTCAGGTTCTTCTTCACCTTGTCCAACTCGTAGGGCGCCACCTTGCCCTTGTCGACGCCGGCCTGCAGGAACTTGTGGATCGAACCCAGGCCCTTCTCGAGCGCGTTCTGGGACACCTCGCGCACGACGGTCGCGAAGCCCGCCTGTGCGCTGACCTGCGCGATACCGCTGCCCATCAGGCCGCAGCCGAGCACGCCGACTTTCTGGATCGCCATGGAGCGGATGCCTCCGGGAGAGACGGGGATCGATCGTGAAGGGGTGGGGAAAAGCGCGACGCAGGATAGGCGCGGCCCGGCGGGCAGACAAACGCCGCGCGTGGGCGCGACGCCGCGTACGATCTCGGCTACATTCGCCCGCCATGCTCAGGCCCGCGCTCTCCTTTGCGTTCGCGGCATCGCTCGCACTCGCCGCGCACGCGCGCGCGGACGATGCGCCGGCAAGCGTGCGCTACCAGCTCGGCCTCCTCTCGCGGGGCCCGACGTGGACGCCCGAGAAGAACGCGCACACCGACAGCATCCAGGCCGGGCACATGGCGAACATGGGGCGCATGGCGGCGGCGGGCGCGCTGGTCGCGGCGGGACCGTTCGAGAACGGCGGCGACCTGCGCGGGCTGTTCGTGTTCGCGCCCGACGCCGTCCCGCTCGACAGCCTGCTCGCTGTCGACCCGGCGATCACGAGCGGGCGGCTCGAGTGCCGGCTCTCGACGTGGGTGGCGCCGCCCGGACTGGGAGAGGAGTATCGCCGGCGCGTGGCGGAGCGCGGCGCCGCCGGTGAAGGCCGGCCGGACTCGATGGTGAGCTTCCGCTGGGTGATGCTCCACCGCGGGAAGAGGTACGACTCGCGCCCCACGCCCCAGGTGGAGAAGCTCATCCGCAAGCACTTCGAGTACACGGAGAAGCTCCGCGCGGACGGCATGCTCGTCTACGCGGGCGCGATCGAGGGCACGGGAGACCTGCGCGGCGTGCTGGTGATGCAGGGCGACAGCGCCGCGGTCGCACGCGCCGTGAGCGCGGACCCCGCGGTGCGCGCGGGCCGCTTCGCGCCGAGCACCGTGCGCTGGTGGACCGCCTGGGGCACGATCCCCGGACACTAGATCGAGTTCGGGCGCGCCTGGCG
>Ga0318525_10000860_pt1 | contig 10312 bp, 9 predicted proteins | sample GRESIP052b4f23_FD_203482 | JGI IMG/M metagenome (GOLD analysis project Ga0318525, IMG submission 203482) | Tropical soil microbial communities from Luquillo Experimental Forest, Puerto Rico - GRE.SIPMG.052b4f23 | ecosystem: Environmental > Terrestrial > Soil > Tropical forest > Bulk soil...
AGGTGGCCGCGGACGCCGGCGGCATCGTGGTCGGCTCGCCGGTGCTGCCCGCCGCGAGCGACGGCGACGACGCGCGGCTGCGCCAGGAGCGCAAGGACGCCGGGATCACGGCCATCTTGCACGAGTCCTCCCCGGTCCGGTTCTGGGACCACGACCTGGGACCCGACCAGCCCCGGCTGTTCGCCCTCGACCCGGACCAGGTGACGGAGACGGAGATCGGGTGGGCCGGCGGGAGCCAGGAGGCCCGGGTGGCCGACGACACCGCCACTGATGGGGCCGAACGGGCGGCGAAACCTGCCCGGCTGCGCGACCTGACGCCCGAGCCGGGGCGGGCGCTCGACGGGGAATCGTTCGCGCTGACCCCGGACGGCGCCTCGGTGGTGTCCGGCTGGTGGCAGTGGTACCCAGCGGGCGAGTCGCACTGCGAGCTGGTCATGATCGACGTGGCCACCGGCAAGCGCCGGGTGCTGCTCAGCCTGCCCGAGTTCGACTTCTCCGGCCCGCGCGTCTCGCCCGACGGGCGGTTCATCGCGTGCCTGCGGGAACGGCACATCACCGCCGAGCGGCCGCCGGACGTCACCCTGGTCATGCTCGACGTCGACGGCTCGGGGCCGTCCGGCGAGTCCGGCCGCGACCTGCTGCCCGGCCTGGACCGGTGGCCCGAGGAGGCGGCCTGGTCGCCCGATTCCCGCGCGCTGTACTTCGCCGCCGCCGACGGCGGCAGGCGGCCGGTGTTCCGCGTGGACGCGGAGACCGGCGAGGTCACCCGGGTGACCGCCGACGACGGCGCGTACACCGACCTGAACCCGGCCCCGGACGGCAGCTACCTGTACGCGCTGCGGGCCACGGTCGGCTCACCGCCCACCCCGGTCCGGATCGATCTCAACCCGTCAGCCACCGGGGCCGGGCCGGCCGCGCTGGCCTGCCCGGGCGCGCCGGTCACGGTGCCGGGCCGGCTGGCCGAGGTCCGGACCAGCGCCGACGACGGCCAGCCGGTCAGGGCCTGGCTGGTGCTGCCGGAGGCGGCCTCGCCCGCCCGGCCCGCGCCGCTGCTGCTCTGGGTGCACGGCGGGCCGATGAGCAGCTGGAACACCTGGTCGTGGCGGTGGAACCCGTGGCTGATGGCCGCCCGCGGCTACGCCGTGCTGCTGCCGGACCCGGCGCTGTCCACCGGGTACGGCCTGGAGTTCATCGCCCGCGCGCACCGCGCGTGGGGCGCCCGCCCGTACGCCGACATCATGGCCGTCACCGAGGCCGCCGCCGCGCGCCCCGACATCGACGCGGACCGGGTCGCCATGATGGGCGGCTCCTACGGCGGCTACATGGCCAACTGGATGGCCGGCCACACCGACCGCTTCCGGGCGATCGTCAGCCACGCCGGGCTGTGGATGCTGGACCAGATGTTCGGCACCACCGACCACCCGATGTTCTGGCGGCCGCACTTCGGCGACCCGCTGACCAGCCCGGAGATGTACGAGGCGAACTCGCCGCACCAGCACATCGGCCAGATCCGCACCCCCATGCTGGTGATCCACGGGAACAAGGACTACCGGGTGCCCGTCGGCGAGGCGCTGCGGCTGTGGTGGGACCTGTCCCGGCACGGGGCCGAAGCCAAGTTCCTCTACTTTCCCGACGAGAACCACTGGATCCTCAGCCCCGGCAACGCCCGGATCTGGTACGAGACGGTCCTGGCCTTCCTCGCCCAGCACGTCCTGGGCGAGCCCTGGGCGCGCCCCGCCCTGCTCTAGGCGCGGGCGCCCGCTCCCTTCACTCCAGCCCCGCGCCCCTCGAGGCGGCTACGTTCGAGTGCCGCCTGAAGCCGCGCTCGCCCTCCTGGGCCCGCACCCTGCGCCCCGCGTGCCCCGTGCGGCTCCTGCCTTCCCGCGTCAGCGCGGTGCCGAACAGCATGAAAGTGGACTTCCAGTGCGCCAAAGCGACATCGACCTGCGGTTTCATGTCGTTGCGGCGGGCTCGGAGCGGGCGGGCTGCGGTGCTGGCGGTGCTGGCGTGACTGAAGTCCGATTGGGGGAGGTGGCTGCGGCGCTGGCTCGCGGCCGGGACGCACCGCCGTAGGGTGGGGGGATGGCTCGTGCCGAACTTGACAAGCGTCCCGGCGACGTCGCGGCGATGTTCGACGCCATCGCCGGGCGTTATGACCTCCTGAACGACATTCTCTCCGCGGGCCAGGTCAGGCTGTGGCGGCGGGCGGTGGCGCGGATCACCGGGGCCCGCCCGGGCGAGCGCGCGCTGGACCTGGCGGCCGGCACCGGGACCTCCTCGCTGACCTTCACCGCGACCGGGGCGGACTGCGTGGCCTGCGACTTCTCTCTGGGCATGCTCCGGGCGGGCCAGGCCAGGCTCGGCGAGGGGGCGAGCGGGCCGGGGCGGCTCGGCTTCATTGCCGGGGACGCGCTGCGGCTGCCGTTCCGGGACGGCGCGTTCGACGCGGTGACGATTTCGTTCGGGCTGCGGAACGTGGCCGACCCGGCCGCCGCGCTGGCCGAGATGCGCCGGGTGACCAGGCCAGGGGGGCGCCTGGTGGTGTGCGAGTTCAGCCGGATCACGATCGCCCCGGTCGATATGCTTTACCGGCGTTACCTGATCAACGTCCTGCCCGCGATCGCCCGGCGGACGGCCCGCAGCCCGGAGGCCTACGAGTACCTGGCCGAGTCGATCGTGGACTGGCCGGCCCAGCGTGAGCTGGCCGGCCTGATCGAGGCGGCGGGCTGGTCGGCGGTGCGGTGGCGGGACCTGAGCCTGGGCGTGGTGGCGGTGCACGTCGCGCGGCGCAGGTGACCCGGCGGAAAGCCGCGGCCGGCCGGGTCTAAAATGAAGGCAAAGAATTTGTGAAGCGGTTCACAAGACATTCAGGATCTGACCAAGTGACCGAGCACGCTCCCCCCGAAACCCATCTGAACAGCGGGCGCGCGACCGCCCCCGGACGCCCGCCCGCCGAGGAGGCGGACGTCATCGTGGTCGGCGCCGGGCCGGCCGGCGCCACCACGGCCTTCTACCTGGCGCAATCCGGGCTCGACGTCCTGGTGCTCGAGAAGTCCGCCTTCCCGCGGGAGAAGGTCTGCGGCGACGGGCTGACCCCGCGGGCGGTCAAGGCCCTCGTCGCCATGGGCATCGGCGTCAGCGAGAAGGACGGCTGGGTCCGCAACAAGGGCCTGCGGGTCATCGGCGCGGGCAAGCGGATGGAACTGCCGTGGCCCGACCTGGCCAGCTACCCGGACTACGGGCTGGTCCGGACGCGGCTCGACCTGGACGAGACGCTGGCCCGCCGCGCGCAGGAGGCTGGCGCGCGGCTGCTCGAGGGCGTGACCGTGACCGGGCCCGTCCGGGACGAGCGCACCGGCCGGATCACCGGCGTGGTGGCGCGCCCGGCCGGCGCAGAAGGCGAGCGCAGCTACGCCGCCCGGGTCGTGGTGGCGGCGGACGGCAACTCCTCGCGGCTGTCCGTGGCGATGGGCCTGCGCAAGCGCGATGACCGGCCGCTCGGCGTCGCGGTCAGGACCTACTACCGCAGCCCGCGGCACGACGACGACTACCTGGAGTCCTGGCTCGACCTGTGGGACGGCGACCGGCTGCTGCCCGGCTACGGCTGGGTCTTCGGCATGGGCGACGGAACGTCCAACGTCGGGCTCGGCCTGCTGAACACCAGCGCCGCGTTCGGCCACACCGATTACCACGCCATGCTGCGCAAGTGGCTCAAGGGGATGCCGGCCGAGTGGGGCTTCACCGAGGACAACCGCACCCAGCCGATCCGCGGCGCGGCGCTGCCCATGGGCTTCAACCGGACCCCGCACTACCACAACGGCCTGCTGCTGGCCGGCGACGCCGGCGGCATGGTGAACCCGTTCAACGGCGAGGGCATCGCCTACGCGATGGAGTCCGGCGAGATCCTGGCCCGGACGATCGTGCAGGGCCTGGCCCGGGCCCGCCGGGCGGAGACCGAACGGGTGCTGGCCGGCTACCCGCAGGCGCTGGACCAGGCCTACGGCGGCTACTACGCGCTGGGCCGGGCCTTCGTGAAGCTGATCGGCAAGCCCGGGCTCATGCGCTTCGCGACCAGGCACAGCATGACGCGCCCGGCGCTGATGCGGTTCGCCCTCAAGCTGCTCGCCAACCTGACCGACCCGCGCGGCGACGCGTCGGACCGGCTGGTCAACGGCCTGTCCAGAATCGTGCCTAACCCTGAGTGAGTGGCTATGCGGGTAGTCCGTAGGATGAGCAGTTGGCATCCGGCCCGCGGAGGGAGGAAACATCGATGAGCCTGTACGTTCCGATCTTCGTGCTGGCCCTGCTGGCCGCCGGTTTCGCCGCGTTCTCCGTGCTCATGGGCACGGTGCTGGGCGCCAAGCGGTGGAACCGGGCCAAGCTGGAGAGCTACGAGTGCGGCATCGAGCCGACGCCGATGCCGCCGGGCGGGGGCCGGGTCCCGGTCAAGTACTACCTGACCGCGATGTTGTTCATCGTGTTCGACATCGAGATCATTTTCCTGTATCCCTGGGCGGTCACCTTCAACAAGCTCGGCGCCTTCGGCCTGGTCGAGATGGTGACCTTCGTCATCACGGTGCTGATCGCGTACGCCTACGTCTGGCGGCGCGGCGGCCTGGAATGGGATTAGCCATGGGTCTTGAAGAAAAGCTGCCCAGCGGCGTGCTGCTGACCTCGGTGGAGAAGCTCGCCGGCTGGGCGCGGGCGCGCTCGGTGTGGCCGGCCACCTTCGGCCTGGCGTGCTGCGCCATCGAGCTGTTCCAGACCGGCGGGCCAAAGCACGACCTGGCCAGGTTCGGGATGGAACGCGCCTCGAACACCCCGCGGCAGGCGGACCTGATGATCGTGGCCGGGCGGGTCAGCCAGAAGATGGCGCCGGTGCTCCGGCAGATCTACGACCAGATGTCCGACCCCAAGTGGGTGATCTCGATGGGCGTGTGCGCCTCCAGCGGCGGCATGTTCAACAATTACGCCATCGTTCAGGGCGTGGACCACATCGTGCCCGTGGATATCTACCTGCCCGGCTGCCCGCCCCGGCCGGAGATGCTGCTCGACTCGATCGTCAAGCTGCACGACAAGATCATGAACATGAAGCTCGGCAAGAACCGCGACCGCCAGATCACCGAGCTGGAGAACGCGCGGCTCGGCTTGGCGCCGCTGCGCCTGACCGCCCCCGGGGGGTCCCAGCTGTGAGCGGGCCCGACCAGGCGCATCCGGACGGCGAGGACGACGGCAACCTCCCGGCCAGGCTGGGCGAGGAGCGGCTGGCCGAGCCGGTCGTGCGCACCGGCATGTTCGGCGTCCAGGACACCCCGGACACCTCCGGTTACGGCCTGCTCCGGGTGCACCGGGTCCCGGTAGTCGACAGCCCGCGCCCTTACGGTTCCTACTTCGACGAGCTCGCCGACGCCCTGGGCACCGCGCTGGAAGCGGCCGGCCTGGGCTTTTCCGACGTGATCGAGCGCGTGGTCGCCGACCGGGGCGAGCTGACCTTCTACGTCCGCCGGGAGCGGCTGCCCGAGGTGGCGGCCAAGCTGCGGGACGACCCGGCGCTGCGCTTCGAGCTGTGCGGCGGCGTGTCCGGCGTGCACTACCCGGGCGAGGCCGGCCGTGAGCTGCACGCGGTGTACCACCTGCTGTCCATCACGCACAACCGCAGGGTGCGGCTCGAGGTGACCGCGCCGGACGCCGACCCGCACATTCCCTCGCTGGTCGGCGTGTACCCGACCTGCAACTGGCACGAGCGGGAGACCTGGGACTTCTTCGGCATCGTCTTCGACGGCCACCCCGGGCTGACCAGGATCGAGATGCCGGACGACTGGAAGGGCCACCCGCAGCGCAAGGACTACCCGCTCGGCGGCATCCCGGTCGAATACCGCGGCGCGAAGATCCCCGCGCCGGACGAGCGGAGGCATTACTCATGACGAGCAGCGACGCCGAGACCGCCGAGGGCCGCGTCTACACGGTCTCCGGCGAGGACTGGGACGAGATCGTCTCCGCCGCGATCCAGTCGGAGGACTTCCAGAGCGGCGAGCGGATCGTCATCAACATGGGCCCGCAGCATCCGTCCACCCACGGGGTGCTCCGGCTGATCCTGACGCTGGAAGGCGAGACGGTCGTCGAGGTGCGCCCGTCCATCGGGTACCTGCACACCGGCATCGAGAAGAACATGGAGTTCCGCACCTGGACCCAGGGCGTCACGTTCTGCACCCGGGCGGACTACCTGATGCCGCTGTTCAACGAGATGGCGTACTGCCTGGCGGTGGAGCGGCTGCTCGGCATCGAGGACAAGATCCCCGAGCGCGCCCAGATCATCCGGGTCCTGATGCTGGAGCTCAACCGGATCTCCTCGCACCTGGGCGGGATCGCCCCGATGGGCCTGGAACTGGGCGCGACCACGATCTACACGCAGGGCGCGCGGCTGCGCGAACGCGTCCTCGACCTGCTGGAGCTGGTCACCGGCCTGCGGATGAACCACGCCTTCATGCGGCCGGGCGGGGTGGCGCAGGACCTGCCGCCGGGCGCGCTCGAGGCGATCCGCGCCCTGCTGGACAGCGCGCCACCGCTGGTCCGCGAGCTGCGCACGCTGATCGACGCCAACCCGATCTTCATCGGCCGGAACAAGGGCATCTCCTACCTCGACCTGGCGGCCTGCATGGCGCTGGGGGTCACCGGCCCCATCCTGAGGTCGACCGGGCTGCCCTGGGACCTGCGCAAATCCCAGCCGTACTGCGGCTACGAGACCTACGAGTTCGACGTGCCGGTCAACGACATGTGCGACGCGTACGGCCGCTACCTGATCAGGATGGACGAGATCGAGCAGTCGATGCGGATCATCAGGCAGTGCGCCGACCGGCTGGCCGCCCGCGGCCCCGGGGGTCCCAAGACCGACCCGGTGATGATCCGGGACGCCAAGATCGGCTGGCCGGCCCAGCTGTCGCTCGGCCCGGACGGCCTCGGTCCCTCACCCGAGCACATCGCGCACATCATGGGCCAGTCCATGGAGGCGCTCATTCATCACTTCAAGCTGATCACCGAGGGTTTCCGGGTCCCGGCGGGCCAGGTGTACGCGGCGATCGAATCGCCGCGCGGCGAACTCGGCGCGCACGTGGTGAGCGACGGCGGAACCCGGCCGTACCGGGTGCACCTGCGCGACCCGTCGTTCACCCACCTGCAGGCGGTCGCCGCGATGTGCGAGGGCGGCCAGGTGGCCGACCTGATCCCGGCGATCGCGAGCCTCGACCCCGTGATGGGAGGCGTGGACAGGTAATGCCGTTCAGCGACGATGTGCTGGCCCGTCTGGATGCCGACGCGGCGCGGATCATCGGCCTGTACCCGCAGCCGAGGTCGGCGCTGCTGCCGTTGCTCCATCTCGTTCAGTCCGAGGACGGCTACGTCTCGGAGGACGGCATCGAGTTCTGCGCGGCCACGCTCGGGCTGACCGAGGCCGAGGTCACCGGGGTGGTCAGCTTCTACACCATGTACAAGCGCCGCCCGGTCGGCAAGTACCACGTGGGCGTGTGCACGAACACCGTGTGCGGCGTGCTGGGCGGTAACCAGATCCTCGCCGAGCTCCACGAGCACCTCGGCATGGGCGACGACGAGGTCACTCCCGACGGCCAGGTCAGCCTGGAGCACCTGGAGTGCAACGCCGCCTGCACCTACGCGCCGGTGATGATGGTGAACTGGGAGTTCTTCGACAACATGACGCCCCAGTCGGCCCGCAAGCTCGCCGACGACCTGCGCGCCGGGAACCCGGTGCGGCCGACCCGGGGCCCGGGGCGGCTGGTCACCTGGCGCGAGGCGGCCCGGATCCTGGCCGGCTTCAACGACGACCTGGCCACCGAGGGCCCGGCCGCGGGACCGGCCGACCTGGTCGGCCTCGAGGTCGCCAAGGAGCACGGCTGGACCGCGCCGGAGCCGGGCCCGGCGGGCCACCAAGCGAAGGAGCCGCGGTGACCGACACCCTGACCCCGGTGCTGACCGCGCACTGGGACCAGCCCGACATCTTCACCATCGACGGGTACCGGCGGGCGGGCGGCTGGCGGGCGCTGCCGAAGGCGCTCGGCATGTCGCGCGACGAGGTCATCACGGTCGTGAAGAACGCCGGGCTGCGCGGCCGCGGCGGGGCCGGCTTCGGGACCGGCGTGAAGTGGAGCTTCCTGCCCCAGGGCGACAACAAGCCGCACTACCTGGTGGTCAACGCGGACGAATCCGAACCTGGCGCCTGCAAGGACGTCCCGCTGATGATGGCCAACCCGCACGTGCTCATCGAGGGCGCGGCCATCGGAGCGTACGCGATCAGGGCCAGCCACGCGTTCATCTACGTCCGGGGCGAGGTCCTGCACGTGATCCGGCGGCTGCGGAATGCGGTGCAGGAGGCGTACGCGGCCGGCTACCTGGGCCGCGACGTCCTCGGCTCCGGGTTCGGCGTGGACGTCATCATTCACGCCGGGGCCGGCGCCTACATCTGCGGCGAGGAGACCGCGCTGCTGGACTCGCTGGAGGGCAAGCGGGGGCTGCCACGCAACAAGCCGCCGTTCCCGGCCGTGGCGGGCGTGTACGCCCTTCCGACGAACGTGAACAACGTGGAGTCGATCGCCAGCGTTCCGTCGATCGTGCTGAACGGCGCCGACTGGTTCGCCGGCCTCGGCACGGAAAGGTCCAAGGGCTTCGGGATCTTCAACCTCTCCGGCCACGTGACGACACCGGGGACGTACGAGGCACCGCTCGGCATCGCGCTGCGCGAACTGCTCGAGCTGTCCGGCGGGATGCGGGGCGGCCGACGGCTCAAGTTCTGGACCGCCGGCGGCTCGTCGGCGGGCATACTCACCGACCAGCACCTGGACGTGCCGCTGGACTTCGAGTCGGTCGCCGCCGCCGGGTCCCAGCTCGGCACCAGGTCGGTGCAGATCTTCGACGACACCACCTGCGTGGTCGGTGCGGTGCTCCGCTGGACCGAGTTCTACCAGCACGAGTCCTGCGGAAAGTGCACGCCCTGCCGGGAGGGCACGTTCTGGATGGTGCGCATCCTGGACCGGCTGGAACATGGCCAGGGCACCGAGGAAGACGTCGTGAAGCTCCTGGACATCTGCGACAACATCCTGGGCCGGGCGTTCTGCGCCCTGGGTGACAGCGCGGTGCCCCCGATCACGTCCGCGGTCAAGTACTTCAGGGACGAGTTCCTGCAGCACCACAAGGAGGGCGGCTGCCCCTTCGACCCGGCGGCGTCGACGGTCTGGAGCGCATCGTGACAGTGGAGGCCGCGCGGGATACGGTGACCGTCACCATCGACGGGTTCGAGATCAAGGTCCCGAAGGGCGAACTGATCATCCGGGCCGCCGAGCGGCTCGGCATCCAGATCCCGCGGTTCTGCGACCACCCGCTGCTCGACCCGATCGGCGCCTGCCGCCAGTGCCTGGTCGAGGTGGAAGGCCAGCGCAAGCCGCTGGCCTCGTGTATCACCGCGTGCAGCGAGGGCATGGTGGTGCACACCCAGCTCACCTCGGCGGTCGCCGAGAAGGCGCAGCGGGGCGTGATGGAGCTGCTGCTCATCAACCACCCGCTCGACTGCCCGATGTGCGACAAGGGCGGCGAGTGCCCGCTGCAGAACCAGGCCATGTCCAACGGCCAGGGCGAGACCCGGTTCGCCGAGGAGAAGCGGACCTTCGACAAGCCGGTGCCGATCTCCACCCAGGTGCTGCTGGACCGGGAAAGGTGCATCTCCTGCACCCGCTGCGTGCGGACCTCCGAGGAGATCGCCGGGGACGCGTTCATCGAGTTCATCGGGCGCGGGCCCGGGCAGATGATCGGCACCGCGGACGGCAAGCCGTTCAACTCCTACTTCTCCGGCAACACCGTCCAGGTGTGCCCGGTGGGCGCGCTCACCGGCGCCGCCTACCGGTTCAGGTCCCGGCCGTTCGACCTGGTCTCGGTGCCGAGCGTGTGCGAGCACTGCGCCTCGGGCTGCCGGCAGCGCACCGACGTCAGGCGCGGCCGGGTGCTGCGCCGGCTGGCCGGCGAAGACCCGGCCGTCAACGAGGAATGGAACTGCGACAAGGGCCGGTGGGCGTTCACCTACGCCACCCAGCCCGACCGGCTGACCACCCCGCTGGTCCGGGACGAGACCGGGGTGCTCGTCCCGGCGTCCTGGCCGCACGCGCTGGCGGTGGCCGCGGCCGGCCTCGCCGCGGCGCGCGACGCCGAGCCGGGCACCGCCCGGGGCGCGGGCGTGCTGACCGGAGGCCGGCTGACCCTGGAGGACGCGTACGCCTACGCCAAGTTCGCCCGGGTGGCCCTGGACACCAACGAC
>Ga0318525_10000864_pt1 | contig 10305 bp, 9 predicted proteins | sample GRESIP052b4f23_FD_203482 | JGI IMG/M metagenome (GOLD analysis project Ga0318525, IMG submission 203482) | Tropical soil microbial communities from Luquillo Experimental Forest, Puerto Rico - GRE.SIPMG.052b4f23 | ecosystem: Environmental > Terrestrial > Soil > Tropical forest > Bulk soil...
TGCCCGCCACCACCGGCCTGGCCGTGTACCGCATCGCGCAGGAAGCGCTGACCAACGCGGCCAAGCACGCGCCGGGCGCGCCGACCACGGTGCGGCTGGCCGTCGGCGCCGGGCGGGTGACGCTGATCGCGGATAGCCCGGCCGAGCCGGGTAGCGTGGCTAGGCCGGGTACCGGACTCGGCGTGGTCAGCATGCGCGAGCGCGCTGAATCGCTTGGCGGCACCTGCGAGGCGGGTCCAGGCGGGCACGGCTGGCTGGTGCGGGCCACGCTCCCCCTCGACGCCTCGCTGCGGGCCGCGCCGTGATCCGGGTCCTGCTGGTCGATGACCAGGAGCTAGTGCGAACCGGGCTGCGCGGCATCCTGCGCGAGGCGTTCGGCTTCGATGTGGTAGGCGAGTGCGCCGACGGCCGGGAGGTGTCCGCCGCGGCGGCGGCCCTGGCCCCGGACGTGGTCCTGATGGACGCGCGGATGCCGTTCGTGGACGGCGTGCAGGCCACCCGTGAGCTGCGCCGCCGGGAGGACAGCCCGCCGGTGCTGGCCCTCACCACGTTCGACGACGAGGAGGTGCTGGCCGGCATGCTGCGGGCCGGGGCGGCCGGCTTCGTCCTCAAGGGCGTGCCCGCGCAGGACCTGCAGCGGGCGGTGCGCGCGGTGGCCGAGGGCGGCGCCTGGCTCGACCCGGCGGTCACCGCCCGGGTGCTGGCCATCTACCGGTCAGCGGCGCCCGCCGCTCGCTCCGCGGGCCAGGCAGGCCCGGCCACCCTGGACGCCCTGACCAGCCGCGAGCGTGAGGTACTGGCGCTTATCGGCCGGGGAAGGACGAACGGCGAGATCGCGGCCGAGCTGTTCGTCAGCGAGGGAACGGTCAAGACGCACATCAACCACGTGTTCACCAAGCTGCAGTTGCGGGACCGCGCCGCCGCGGTGGTGTTCGCCTTCGACCACGACCTGGTGGCGCGAGACTAGCGTGCAGCCCGGCAGGTCAGCCGTGTCCTGCGAGATAGACCACCCGGCGAGCGATGTTGTAGGCGTGGTCCGCCAGCCGCTCGTAGAACCGCGCCACCAGAGTCATCTCCATCGTCACTGGTACAGTCATGCGCCCGGAGGCGATCTCGGCGATCAAGCTGGCATACAGGTCGTTCATCTCTTCATCGCGTATAGCAAGCGCCGCAGCGGCGGAACGGTCGCGCTCGCACCAGCAGTCGACTGCCTCGCGCCACATGTCGGCCGCCAGTTTCCCCATCTCCTCGACCAGCGTCCGGGTACGCGGCGTGAGGTCCTCGTTGAGGATGTGGCTGGCGCGGCGGGCGATGTCGACGACGAGGTCGTGGGAGCGCTCAAGTTCGGGCACGACCCGCAGCACCGAGATCAGCAGGCGCAGGTCCTGCGCTACCGGCGCCTGCAGCAGCAGCTCCCGGTCGGCCAGGTCCTCAATCTCCGGGTAGAGGGCGTCGATCACGCGGTCACGATCGGCCAGCGCTCGCACGTCCTCGCTGGCGCCGCCCAGGAGGATCTCGGTCGCCTTGGGCAAGTCCTCAGCGACCATGTTGAACAAGTCGATGACCTTGGCTTCTATAGTCCCAAGCTCACGGTCGAATTCCTGGCGTTCCTGTCGTGGGTAGACCATGGGCAAAGCTTATAGAGCAGTCGGTGTCGGGGAAGGACCAGGGCCAGATCAACGCGTTCGGGATCGGCTCACCCGCCGCGCAGGCGGACAGGCGTCTGTCGTGCTAGCTAGCGGGGCGGGCGAGAACTGGCTCCCGAACCAGGCGGCGGATGTAGCTAGGACTTGCCGCTCGTCGCGCGGTGCAGCGACCAGGCCAGCGCGGCGAAGGCGGCCAGCGGGAGCAGCCACCAGGCGTTGACCCCGGCCGCGTGCACGAGCAGCGCGGTGACCGCCAGCGCGACCACCATGATGGCGGCGACCTGCCAGTCGTCGCCGATCACGAAGTCGTACCAGAACGCCCCGAACGACTTCAGCGCCCGGATCATCGTCCCGTCACCTCCTCCGATTCCGTCATCGTGGCCGGGCCCGTGGCTCCGGCGGGCTGGCCGGGCGCCGCGCTCAGCCGGTGAGCACGCCGCAGCCGGGCGGCGTAGCCGAGCGACACTGCGGCCACCACCGGGACCAGCACCAGCAGCGCCGCGTCGTTGCCCGGCCACTGCACCCCGGCTCCCTCGGCCCCCCAGAAGGTCCCGAACGAGGTCAGCATGATGCCGACCGCGAACTTCAACGCGTTCTCCGGCACTCGTGACAACGGCGCGCGGACCACGATTCCGGTCACGGTGACCACGATCACGGCGGCCGCGGCACCGATCACGGCGGCGCCGATATTGTGCTGATTGGCCCCGAACGTGATCACGATGAACACGACCTCGAGCCCTTCGAGCAGCACGCCCTTGAACGAGAGGGTGAAGGCGTACCAGTCGTTGACCCCGCGCTTACGGACCTCGGGCGCGGCCTTCGCCGCGGCGACTTCCCGTAGGTAGGCGCTGGCCTCGTCGTGCAGCGCCTTGTATCCGGCGGCCCGCAGGATGGCCTTGCGCAGCCACTGCAGCCCGAAGATGGCCAGCAGGGCACCGACCACCAGCCGCAGCGCGGTCAGCGGCAGCAGCGTGATGGTCGGCCCGAGCACGGCCACGATGGCGGCCAGCACGACCAGGGCCGCGGCCAGGCCCTGAAAAGTAGACCGCCACTCCCGAGTCAGGCCCGCCGCGAGCACGATCGTGAGTGCCTCGATGGCCTCCACCGCGCAGGCGACGAAGACGGTCAGCACGAGAGGAAGCGCAGTCACCAGGCCTCCTTAAGCACAGGGCCTCCTATAGCACGGGGCCAGTCCAGGTCGGGGACAATGATCGGGTGACCGACAATACGGCCGAGAAAGCTTCGGACAATGCGGGCAGCACGGGCTGGCTGGTACTCATCTACCGCGTCCCGCCCGAGCCAACCAGGCTGCGCTCCACGGTATGGCGCCGCATCAAGAGCCTGGGCGCCATCTACCTGCAGAACTCGGCCGCTGCGCTGCCGGCCAGCGCCACCACCGAACGCGCCCTGCGCAAGCTCCGCAGAGAGATCCTCGACATGTCCGGGACGGCGATCCTGCTGTCGTGCGACGTGCTGGCCGGCGAATCGGACGTGCGCAACGCGTTCCAGGCGGCCAGGAACGACGAGTACGAGGAGATCGTTGACCGCTGCGAGGACTTCCTGCACCAGGTGCAGAAGGAGTACACGGACAACCACTTCACCTACGCCGAACTCGAGGAGAACGAGGTCGATCTGGTCAAGCTGCGCAACTGGTTCGCCAAGGTGCGCGAGCGCGACGCCTTCGACGCGGACGGCCGGCAGGCGGCCGAGAAAGCGCTGGACGGGTGCGAGCAGTCGCTGGAAGCCTATGCCGCCCGAGTGTACGCCGAGGAAGCGGAGAGCCGATGACCGCCGGCCCGGTACCGCCCGCACGCCGCACCTCCTAGTGATTGCAACGGCCGTTAGCTTATATTACTAACCTTGGTTATGCCGAACCGCGGGCCGCGCGAGGCGAGATCGTCGGCCTGCGCATGGATCCGCCGGCTGTCACCTGTCCCCGGTCGAACATTAAGAGATTTATGCCGAACGGGCCGTGGTGCGTGCGGCGATTACGTTCTGACGAGCAGGAACACGGTCAGGCTCGGCGCGTGGCTGACCACGCTGAGCCGGTAATGCTGCCTCAGCAGGGCCGCCTGGGCCCGGGTCAGCGCCGAATACGGGCTCCGCGGGGAGCCGCTGGCGACGATCCAGATCCTCGGTTCGGCGCCCAGGCAGCCAGCCGGATGCCGGCAGGGCACGGGATACAGGCCGCTGGCCTGCGCGCCGGTCTCGGCGATGAACAGCTGACGCGGGGCCGGCGTGCCGGGCGGCAGGTCCCGGGCCAGGTAGTACTGGAGGCCATAGCCGATCATCAGCCATCGCTGCGCGCCCGCCTGGCTCTGGTAGACGATGCCGTCGCCGGGCCGAGCCTGCAGCGCGACCACCTGCGCCGCCTGCGCGTAGCCCTGGTAGGAGCCGCCCCGGCCGACCGGGTAGGTGGTCCAGTCGTGCGCGCCGGGCGCCCGGATGACCTGCCGGTCGCCCGCGCCGAGGATGGCGATGACCGCCAGGCCGGCCACGGCCACCTTCAGGTCGAGCCTGCTCAGCGCGATCCCGGCCAGGATGGCCCAGGCGCCGACGGTGAGCAGCAGGTACCGGGGAAAGAAGTACGAGTACTGGCCCTGGGAAGCCAGCCATACCACGGCCACCGGCAGGACGGCGACGGCCGTCATAAACGCGGCCTGCTGCCAGGCGACCGCCCAGGCCAGGAGGGCCAGCACGATGAGCGCGGTCGCGACCGAGGTCGAGTAGAACAGGTTGCGCCCGAACATGGAGAAGGCGGCCAGGTCGAGCCCGGGCCTGGGAATCCACTTCACCTGGTCGGCGGCCTGCGCGGAGCCGAGGACGACCAGCGGCAGGCAGGCGGCCAGGCCCGCCGCCACGGCGCCCGCGAACCAGAGCGGGCGGTGGTCCCGGTCCTGCCACCAGCGCAGCGCGACCCCCGCGGCGTGGCCCGCGATAACCGACAGGGCGACCAGGTCGACATAGCCGAGCAGCGCCACGCACGCCGCGTAAGCCAGCCACCGCCGAGCCGACAGCCGGTCCAGGGCACGCAGCAGCAGCAGCGTGGCCAGCATGGCGACCAGCACTTCGAGGGAGTAGAACCGGACCTCCTGGGCGAACCGGGACACGCTCGGCACCAGCGCGAACACCAGCCCGGAAAGCAGGCCGGCCCGGGCGCCCGCCAGCCGGCGGCCGACCGCGGTGACGCACGCCGCCGCGGCCGCCATGGCCAGTACCGACAGGGCGCGCATGGCGTGGACGGAATCCCCGAAGGCCGTGATCCAGACGTGCAGCACGAGATAGTAGGCCAGCTGGGTGGCGCCGGTGTGGCGTGCCGTCGCGATCAGGCTCGACAGCGGCCGCGTCCCGAACGACCAGCTGGACAGTTCGTCGCGCCACAGCTCGGGCCGGCCGACCTGGTAGAAGCCCAGGACCAGGGTCAGCAGCGCAGGCCAGCACCAGGGCGCCCGCGCGGCCCAGCGGGCTAGGTCGCTGACGGTCCCCGCGGTCCGCTTCCGGCTCACTTCGGGCAGCACAGGAGCCGGACGTTCCCGCAGGTATCCGACTACGGTCATGGCGACCTTCCACTCGGCTGGGCGGCCCTGATTGCGTGGCCAGCCTAAAGTGGGGTTCGCTGCGCCCCGGCCGGAAAACGCCCTACGTCACAGACATGTCACATCTACGGCTCGGCGCCCGTGGCCAACGACTTCCTGATGTAAAGACCGCCGCGCGGGACGTTCCCCGCGCCGCGCAAGGAACTTGGCATGGCGATGAGCGTGAAGTGATCGGCGAAGTAGGCGTGCAGCGCGGGCGTCCAGGCGATCCGCGCGCCGGTGTAGCCGTTCCTGCCGATCAGCCAGACGTAGTCGGCGTGCTCGAATGCCTGCTGCCAGACCTGGGTGTCGGCCTGCAGAACCCCGGGGCCGGCCGCGAAATCCCTGCCCTGTGTGGTGGCGATCAGCGTGCCCACGGTGTCGACCACCGCCGGGCAGCCGGGTGAACGGGCGCTGAACCGGTCGATCACGATCGTCGCCGAGGCCGCGTCGGTCAGCACGCAGGCGCCGGGCGGGATGAGGGCACTCGCGCCCTGCAGGCTCCTGGCCGGGTACAGCGTGGTCGCGGTGTAGCCGTCGGCCGCCCCTATGGCGGCGATCGCGAGGGCCGTGAACGCCGCGGCCACGGTGACCATCTGGATCGGGCGACGCGCCTCCCGGGGCTTGTCGCTCCGGGGCTCTGCCGGAGTGAAAAGCCAGGCCGCGGACAGGCCTAGCAGGACGACGAGGAAGGGCCCGGCGAAGGCCGCGTAGTGCACGTACCATTCCGACGGGGAGAACAGCATCGCGATCACCGCGATGGTGGTGACCAGAGCGAACCAGTCCAGCGTGGTGATCGGGAAGCCGACCCGCCGGGCCCGCACCCAGGCCGCGATCACGAACAGGAACAAGACGACGGCCGCCGCGACACCCTGCCAGATGCGCGGGTTCGCGCCCACGCTGGACAGCCCGATGATGCCGGTGATGTCGGCCACCCGAGGGCTGGCCCCGACCCGCCCGTGCGTCGCCTGGACCAGCTCGGATACGAACACGGTCCGCCCGAAGCCGCTCGGGGCCAGGATCTCGAAGGGCAGGCACGGCACCACCAGCCCGGCCGCGAACCCGGCCGCGAAAGACAGTGCCGGCCTGGGACGGGCTGGCCTGGGACGGCGGCCCCGCAGCGCCGTCAGGCAGAGCACCCAGGCCACCAGCGCCGGCACCACGGCCCAGATCTTGACCGCGGTGGCGAAGCCGAAGCAGACGCCGGCCCACAGCGCGCCGTGGGTGCGCCGCTTGCGCCCGTCAGAATCGCCGAGCCCGGTGATCTGGTCGCCATCGAACAGGAGCACCGCTCCCAGCAGGCAGAACAGATTCAGCCACGGTTCGAGGAACAGGGACTGCGACGCGTTCAGCGCGGCCGGGTAGACCGCGTACCCGCCGCTGGCCACGGCTACGGCCAGCGGGCCCCGGTGCCGGACGAGCAGCCCGACCAGCACCACGTTCGCCGTTTCGGCGCCCACGGTCAGGATCCGGGCGGCGGCCAGGGCCGACATGCTGCCGAACGCCTTGCCCACGAGCGCCGCGGGGATCATCAGCAGCATCGAGCCGGGCGGCTGGACCATGGCGAAGTCCCGGTACGGGATCACCCCGTCGACCAGGCGCAGCGCGTTGCCGATGTACACCCCGTCGTCGTACTGGGTGAACCCGGTGAGGTAGCCCGGCCGGGTCAGCTGGAAGACCCGCAGGCCGAGTCCGAGCAGTGCGGCCACCGCGATGATCACACCCGGGCGCAGCGGCCAGGCTGCCGCGGCGGACGGGCGCACGGGGACCGTGCGGGTACCCGCCGTCCCGGTTGCAGGCGGCATTCCCACGCCTGACCCGCCTTTCCGCCCCGCTTGCTTGCTCAGGGTCTGCGCACGGACACTCTACCGGCGAACCGGAGGCACACTTTGTTCGCCCGCGCAGCCGGCTGTTTGCCGATGGTAGTGGGTCACGGTCACCGGACGGGCTGGAACCATAACACATGCCCTACGATCAGCAGGATGACGGTCACTCTGCTTACCAGCCAGTCAACGCCGACGGTAACCGATGCGGACGCCCTCGTGATCGGAGTCTTCCAGGGCACAGACGGCCCGGTCCCGGCCCTGGATGTCGATGACATCGACCTCATGGCCGCCCTGACCGCGCTCGGCGCGGCAGGCAAGCCCGACGAAGTTTCCAAGATCCCCTCAGCGGGGCGCGTCATCGTGGCCGTGGGCCTGGGTCCTGCGCCCAGCGCTGCCCAGGATCAGGCCGAGCGTCACGCTTACCTGGAACGGCTGCGGCGCGCGGCTGGGGCCGCGATCCGTGAGCTCACGTCGGGCCGGGGCAGGCGGATCGCCGTCGCCCTGCCGGCCGGGGAGCCGGACGAGGCCGAGGCGGTGGCGCTCGGAGCGCTGCTCGGCGGTTACGCGTTCCGCCGGTACCGGACGACCGGCAGCACGCCTGGTGACTCCGAGTTGATCGTGCACACCAGCCACGAATCCGCCGTCGGCCGGGCCAGGATCCTGGCCGGGGCGATGACGCTGGTCCGTGACCTGGTCAACACCGCGCCAGCGGACATGGTGCCCGCTGACCTGGCCGCGGCCGCCGAGCAAGCGGCCGACGCGAGCGGCCTGGGGGTACAGGTCCTGGACGAGAATGAGCTGGCCAAGGAGGGATACGGCGGGATCCTGGCGGTGGGCATGGGCTCGGCTCATCCGCCGCGGCTGGTCCGGCTCGAGTACACCCACCCGGAGGCGACCAGCACCGTGGTCTTCGCGGGCAAGGGGATCACGTTCGACTCCGGCGGGCTCTCCCTGAAGCCGTCGAAGGCCATGGAGACCATGAAAGCCGATATGAGCGGCGCCGCGGCGGTGCTGGGCGCGCTCCAGGCCATCGCCGCGCTCGGCCCGGTGGTCAACGTAGTCGGTTACATGCCGCTGGCCGAGAACATGCCCGGCGGCGGAGCCCAGCGGCCGTCCGATGTCATCACTATCCACGGCGGCAAGACCGTGGAGGTGCTGAACACCGACGCCGAGGGGCGGCTGGTGCTGGCCGATGCGCTGGCCCGGTCCGGAGCCGACGCACCTGCCCTGGTCATCGACGTGGCCACCTTGACCGGAGCGGCGACGGTAGCACTCGGCAACCGGACGGCCGGGGTGATGGCCAGCGACGATGCCCTGGCCGCGCAGGTCGCCGAGTCGGCCGGGCGGGCGGGCGAGGCGATGTGGCCGATGCCGCTGCCCGAGGACCTGCGCAAGGGGCTCGAGTCGAACATCGCGGACATCGCCAACGTGGCCGCGGACCGCAGCGGCGGCATGCTGGTCGCCGGGCTGTTCCTGCGGGAGTTCGTGCCGGATGGCGTCCGCTGGGTTCACCTGGATATCGCCGGGCCGGCCTTCAATGACGGCGGCGCTTACGGGTACACCCCCAAGGGCGGCACCGGGGCGGCGGTCAGGACCCTGGTGCAGGTCGCGCTGGACGTGGCGGACGGTCAGCTGGCCTGATGCTGGGACGGCGCGGCGGACGGCAAGTGAAATGATGGGGACTGGGTAAGCCGATCTAGGAGGCGCAGCGGTGGCAGCCGGGAATGAACAGGGCATCGGCAGCTACGACATGGTCATACTCGGTGGCGGCAGCGGCGGGTACGCCTGCGCGTTGCGCGCGGCCGAGCTCGGCAAGCGCGTGGCGCTGATCGAAAAGGACAAGGTCGGCGGGACCTGCCTGCACCGCGGCTGCATCCCGACCAAGGCGCTGCTGCACGCGGCCGAGATCGCGGACCAGGCCAAGGAGAGCGCTAAGTTCGGCATCAAGACCGCGTTCGAGGGCATCGACGTGCCGGGCGTGCAGAAGTACAAGAACTCGGTGGTCGACCGGCTGTGGCGGGGCCTGCAGTCCACCATCTCGACGCGGAAGGTCGACACCATCGAAGGCTCGGGCCGGCTCGAATCGCCGACCTCGGTCAGGGTCGGCGACACCGTCTACGAAGCCGAGCACGTGGTACTCGCCACCGGATCCGTGCCGCGTAGCCTGCCGGGGCTGGAGATCGACGGCACGCGCGTGATCACCTCGGATGACGCACTGCAGCTGGACCGGGTGCCCGACTCGGTGATCATCCTGGGCGGTGGCGTGATCGGGGTCGAGTTCGCGAGCGTGTGGCGGTCGTTCGGCGCCGAGGTGACGATCGTGGAGATGTTGCCCCAGCTGCTCCCGCTGGAGGATGAGACGAGCGCGCAGGTGCTGCAGCGGGCGTTCCGCCGCCGCGGCATCCGCTTCGAACTCAACGCCGTCTTCGAGTCGGTCAAGCACACTGACTCCGGCGTTACGGTCACCCTGGAGGGCGGCAAGACGCTCGACGCCGATCTGCTGCTCGTCGCGGTCGGCCGCGGTCCGGTGTCATCCGGCCTGGGCTACGAAGAGAACGGCGTGGCGCTTGAACGGGGATTTGTCAAGGTGGATCCGCTCTGCCGGACCGACATCCCCACGGTGTCCGCGGTCGGTGATCTCATCAACACCCCGCAACTGGCTCACGTCGGCTTCGCCGAGGGCATCATGGTCGCCGAGCGGATCGGCGGGCTCGATGTCACCCCGATCGACTACGACGGCGTGCCCCGGATCACCTACAGCGACCCTGAGGTCGCATCGGTGGGCTTGACCTCGGCTCAGATCGCGGAGCGCCGACTTGAGGTCGTGGAGGTCAACTACCCGCTAGGCGCCAACGGCAGAAGCGTCATCCTGCAGACTCAGGGCGCGGCCAAGGTCCTTGCTGAGGCCGGCCCGGACGGGTCCGGACCGGGACGCGTGCTCGGCGTGCACCTCGTGGGCAGCCGGGTGGGCGAGCTCATCGCCGAGGGCCAGCTGATCTACAACTGGGACGCCGAGCCTTCCGATGTCGCCAAGCTCATTCACCCGCACCCGACCCAGTCCGAGATCATCGGCGAAGCGCACCTCGCGCTAGCCGGCAAGCCCCTGCACTTCCACGCCTAGCTCTCTCCCAAGCCCACCTATTTCTTCCCCTAGGAGTCACGGAATGTCGGTCTCGGTATCCATGCCGCAGCTCGGTGAGAGCGTCACCGAGGGCACCGTCACGCGCTGGCTGAAAAAGGAAGGCGAGCGCGTGGAGG
>Ga0318525_10000866_pt1 | contig 10302 bp, 8 predicted proteins | sample GRESIP052b4f23_FD_203482 | JGI IMG/M metagenome (GOLD analysis project Ga0318525, IMG submission 203482) | Tropical soil microbial communities from Luquillo Experimental Forest, Puerto Rico - GRE.SIPMG.052b4f23 | ecosystem: Environmental > Terrestrial > Soil > Tropical forest > Bulk soil...
GCCACGGTGAGCCCGCCGGCGGCCCCCGCCGTCCGGCACGCCGGGCGCCAGCGCCGCCCGACCGGCGCGCCCCCGCCGCTACCGCGCAAGATCGCGGTAAGCACCACCGCCTGGCTGGCGCTTGCCGCGATCTTCGTGGGGGGTGCGTTCCTGGTCTCGGAGCAGTCGCCGTGGCGCGAGGCCGCCGACCAGGCCAACACCTGGCTGCTGCGGCAGCTGGCCGCGGTCCGCACGCCGTGGCTGACCCACGTGGCCAACGGGATAAACGCGGCGGGCCTGGACTGGCCCCTGGTGATCGGCGTGGCCCTGGCCCTGCTGATCATCATCTTCCGGCGCTGGCGGCACCTGCTGGTCTTCCTGATCTGCCTGTTCTTCCTGGAGATCGTCGTCTACTTGATCTACTTCGGCCTGTCCCGGCCGCGGCCGTACGGCGTCTGGATCATCGGCCGGTGGAGCGGGTACTCGGCTCCGTCCGCGCCGGTGGCCCTTCTCACGTTCCTCCTGATGGGCGCTGTGTACTGCCTGGTCGTGCCCGGACGCCCGCGGTCCTACGCCAAGGCCGCCGTGGCCGCGCTGGTCGCCCTGTTCGGCCTGGCCCGGCTGTACCTGGCCGTCGATCATCCGGACGACGTGCTGTTCGGCGTGGCTCTCGCGGTGGCGGCCCCCCTGGCCGCCTTCCGGTTCTTCACCCCGAACGAGGTGTTCGGGGTGACCTACCGCCGCGGCCGGACCGCGCACGTCGACGTGACCGGACGCCGCGGCGCGGCGATCCGGCAGGCGGTCAAGGACCAGCTCGGGCCGACAGTCCTGGAGATCACGCCGGTCGGCCTCGCCTCCTCGGCCGGGTCCACGCCGCTGCGCCTGACCGTCGAGGGCGACCCGAACCAGTACCTGTTCGCCAAGCTCTACACCAAGGGCCACGTTCGCGCCGACCGGTCGTACAAGCTGTGGCGCACCATCCGGTACGGCGTCTTGGAGGACGAGCACCCGTTCTCCTCCGTGCGGCAGCTCACCCAGTACGAGGACTATGTCCTGCGCCTGCTGCGCGACTCGGGGGTCCGTACCGCCACGCCGTACGGGATCGTGGAGATCACGCCGGAGAGCGAGTACCTGCTGGTCACCGAGTTCTTCACCGGCGCGGTGGAAGTCGGCGAGGCGGACATCGACGACAGCATCATCGACCAGGGGCTGCTGCTGATCAGGAAGCTGTGGGACGCCGGCGTCGCGCACCGCGACATCAAGCCGGGCAACCTCATGGTCCGCGACGGGGAGCTGCTGCTGATCGACGTGGCCTTCGTGCAGGTGCGCCCCTCGCCGTGGCGGGAGGCGGTCGACCTGGGCAACATGATGCTGGTGCTGGCGGTGCGCAGCAACCCGGAGCGGGTGTACCGTCGGGCGCTGCGCTACTTCACACCGGATGAGCTGGCCGAGGCTTTCGCCGCTACCCGCGGGGTGGCCAGCCCGACGCAGCTGCGCTCGGTCATGAAGCGGGACCCGCGTGACCTGCTCGGCGAGTTCCGGGCTCTGGCGCCGCCGCGGGAGCCGATCGCGATGCAGCGCTGGGGAACCCGACGGGTAGCGCTCGCCATCGCGGCGTTCCTTGTCCTGGTCGCCGCGATCTCCAGCAGCCTCAGCCTGCTCAAGCCGGCCACAAACCTCGGGGCCAACTCGCCGGTCTGCGGCACCGGCCACTCGATGATCTTGTCCGCGCAGGCCGTGCCCTCCTCGGCCAAGCTGCCGTGCATCGCGGCGCTGCCGTCCGGCTGGACCGTCGGCGGCACCGACATCGGGAACGGCCACGCGCTGTTTTGGCTGGACTCCGATCTGGCCGGCGCCAAGGCGGTCACCATCACCCTGACTGCCGCGTGCGACACATCCGGCGCCACGCGGATCCCGTCCGATCAGCCCGGGGCGGCGCGTTTCGAGCGCCCGCTGAGCCTGGTGCCGCGCTTCGCGCTGGACCGGATGTACACCTTCGCCGGCGGATGCGTCACCTACCAGTTCAGCTTCATCACGGGCGCGGCGCCCAGTCTCGCGATCCCCATCGACACCGCCATCACGTTCGAGCCCCGATCCACGCTGGTCCATTACGTCCGGCAGACCGAGAACCTAGCCTTGTGCGGGCGAGGTGCCCCGTGTCCCGGCTGAGCACCTGGGCCACGTCCGGCCCGGAAGAGCCGCTGATCCTGGCCGCGCCGCGGCACGACGCCGTGATCGCCGCGGTCCTCGCCGTGCTCACCGCTGCCGTGTTCGCCGTGGCGGCCGTCCACGGCGCGCTCGGCCACGTCCAGCACGTCGACGATGCCTGGCTGCGGCTGATGATCTCGGGCCGGACCCCGGCCTTCACCGCGGTGGCCAAGGTCTTCAACGTCCTCGGGCTGGTTTACGTGACGCTCCCGGTGCGCCTGGCCATAGGCGGCTATCTCGCCTTCCGGCGGCGGTGGTGGCACCTGGCCGCCTTCGCCTCGGCCGTGGTGCTCTCGGAGATCCTCATCGGCCCGGTCAAGGGCATCTATGACCGGCCCCGGCCGCCCGGCTCGCTGGTCGCCACCAGCGGGGCGTCGTTCCCCTCGGGTCATGCCATCGCGGCGTCGGTCACCGTGTTCGCCGCGGTCATCGCCCTGGTTGCGCCCGGCAGGCGCCGGGTCGCCTGGGGCGCGGCCGCGGCCGTCTTCGCCATCCTGATGGCGGCCTCCCGGGCCTACCTCGGCGCCCACTGGCTGTCGGACGCGGTAGCCGGGCTGCTGCTCGGAACCACCTGCGCCCTCCTGGCCGCGGTCGCCGTCGATCAGGCCCAGCGGGCCTGGCGCCGCCGGCGCGCGTCGCGAGCCGGCCCTGAGCACGAAGCCATCCGGCCCGCGGACGACCGGCGATGAGCGAGCCCGTCGTCACCGGCCGGGTGGTCGCGCCGGGGCGTGACCGGCGGATCCTGCCGCCCACCCGGTACCGGCATCCCGGCGACGTCATCCGGCTGATTCTCGCCGGGCTGGTGCTCGTCGTGGCCGGGGCGATCACCTACGTCACTCACGCCACGTACGCGGGGGCCGGCGCGACCGCGGTGACCGCCCTCCGGCTTTCCGCCGATCCGGGTCGCGCGCTGGCCGCGCTGGTGGCGGCGGCCTTCGTGACCGGGGCGGTCGCGGCCATCGCCGCTACGCTGCGTCACCGCCGGTTCCGGTTGCTGGCCAGCCTGGCCGGCGGGGCCGCGGCGGCCATCGCCGTGCTGATCGTGATCACACACTTCGCCGGGGGCGAGCGGCCCAGGGCTCTGACGGCCAGCGCCAGCGGCTGGCCGTGGCTGCTGGGCCCGTCGACGGCGAGCCCGGCACTGGCCGCCGCCACCGCGGGCGTGGTCATCGGTGCGCCGTGGCTCAGCCGTTCCTGGCGGCGCACGGCCTGGGTCACCCTGTGGCTGGCCGTCGCGGGGCAGCTGGTCACCGGGTTGTCCTCGCCCATGGAAGCGGTGCTGGCTCTCGCGGCCGGGATCACGGTGGGGGCCGGCGTGCTGGTTGTGTTCGGCGAGCCCGACCGGCGCATCGGGCCGGATGCCATCGCGGCCGCCCTGGGCTCGGCGGGCCTGCCGGTCAGCCACGTCGAGCCGGCGGGCGTGGAAGCGAAGGGCTCGCGGCCGTTCGTCGCGACCGCCGCGGACGGGACGCAGCTGTTCGTCAAGGTCCTGGGCGCGGACAATCGCGACGCCGACCTGCTGTACCGGGCCTACCGGTGGCTGCGGCTGCGCGACCTCGGCGACACCAGGCCGGCCGCCTCGCTCATCCAGGCGGTCGAGCACCAGGCCCTGGCCGCGGTCATGGCCGAGCGCGCGGGCGTGGCCGTGCCCGCCGTCCGCCAGGTGGTCACGACCAAGGACGGATCCGCCCTGCTGGCCATGGACCGCGTGGACGGGTGCTCCCTCGACCGGGCCCCGCCGCACCTGCTGACCGACGCGCTGCTCCGGGCGCTGTGGCGCGAGGTGGACCGGCTGCGCCGGGCGAGGATCGCGCACCGCTCGCTGCAGGCCGGCAACATCGTGGTCGACCGGGCGGGCCGGCCCTGGTTGACCGACTTCAGTTTTTCCGAGCTCGCCGCGACCGAGCGCCAGATGGCGCTGGACGTGGCCGAGCTGCTGGCCTCGCTGGCCACCCTGGTCGGCGCCGACCGGGCGGTCGCAGGCGCGGCCGCGGTCATGACCCCCGACGATGTCGCCGGCGCGGTCCCGCTGCTGCAGCCGCTGGCCCTGTCGGCCGGCACGCGCCACGCCGTCGCCCGCCAGGACGGCCTGCTGACCAGGACCCGGGACGCGGCCGTCGCGGCGAGCGGCCGCGACCAGGCTCCGGAACTGGCCCGCATCCAGCGGGTCCGCCCGCGGACGCTGCTGGCGATCGCGGCGCTCGCGGGCGCGTTCTATTACATACTCCCCGAGCTGCTGAAGGTAGCGGGCAGCTGGCACAGCGTCCTGTCCGCCGACTGGGCGTGGCTGCCGCTGATCATCGCCCTGTCGGCCGCTTCCTACCTGGCCAGCGCGGTCTCGCTCATCGGTGCGGTGCCACGGCGGGTCCCGTTCTGGCCCACGGTGGTGGCCCAGTTCGCCTCGTCGTTCGTCAACCGCGTCTCCCCGGGCAACGTCGGCGGCATGGCCCTGAATACGCGGTTCCTACAGAAGTGCGGCGTGGACACCACCTCGGGCGCGGCCGCCGTCGGGGTCAACAGCTTCGTGGGCGCCCTCGTCCACCTGGTCATGATCGTGATCTTCTTTGCCTGGGCCCGCCGCGGGCTGAACGGTGTGTTCAAGCTGCCGTCCAGCACCACGCTGTTGGTGATCGCCTCGGTCATCCTGGCGGTCGTCGGCCTGGTGCTGGCCACCCGCCCGGGCCGGCGCTTCGCCTCGGGCAAGCTGATCCCCGGGTTGCGGTCGGCCGCGATAAGTCTCTGGCAGGTGGCCAAGAGCCCCAGCAAGATGATCATGCTAGTCGGGGGATCGGCGCTGATCACGCTGACCTACATCTTCGGGCTCGTCTTCTCGATCGACGCGTTCGGCGGTGGGCCCGGCATCGCCGTCGTCGGCGCCGTGTACCTGGCCGCCGCCGGCGTGGCCGCCGCCGCCCCCACCCCGGGCGGCCTGGGGCCGTTCGAGGTGACGACGATCGCGGGCCTGGCCGGGGCCGGCATGTCGACAGGGACCGCGTTTGCCGCCGTCATCCTGTACCGGCTCGCCACCTACTGGCTGCCCGTGGTGCCCGGCTGGCTGGGCTGGCGCCTGCTGCTGCGCTGGCAATACGTGTAATCGCCGAGCGTTCCCGTTGCGTATCAGGGCCTGGCCGAGCGCGGCGTGCCAGGATGCTGGCTGGCAGGGACGACGGCGCGGAGCCCGACGCTCCGCGGGGAGGGAGACCAGCATGCCCGCGCAGATTCCGACCGGAGACATTCATCACCTGCGGCTCACCGTGACCGACCTGGAGCGCAGCCTCGATTTCTACACCAGCCTGCTGGGCTTCACGGTGGCGGTGGAGTCGCCGCCCCCGGACGACCCGGCGGCCGCGGAGACCTTCAAGATCCTGTTCGGCGGGGTGGTCATGGTCCGCGGCAACCTGCTGATGGGCCTGCGGCCGATGGCGCCGGCCGGCGACCGCTTCGACCCGGACCGGGTGGGTCTCGACCATCTCAGCTTCGGCGTCGCCAGCCGCGACGACCTCGACCAGGCCGTGCGGGCCCTCGATGAGCGCGGCGTCATCCACGGCGAGATCACGACCCTGCCGTCCTTCGGCATCGACGTGCTTCCGTTCGAGGACCCGGACGGCGTCCAGCTCGAGCTGACCGCGCCGGCGGCCTAGCCGGGCAGCTTGTACTGGCGGCGCAGGACCGCGTCGTAGGCGCGGCCGGGGAGCAGGCGGTTCAGCGTGACCACGCTCTTGGCCACCGGGTTGATCAGGTAGCGGGTCCGCGGCCGCCGGGCGGTCACGGCGCGGGTAATGACCGCGGCGATGTCGTCGGCGGACGAGCTCAGGCGCGCGAGCGGGCCGCGCTGGGCGGTGACGAACGAGGCCGCGACCGCGGCCTTGTAGGCTGCGTAAGGATCGCCGGGGTCGCTGGCGGAACCGCCGTCCGGTCCGTCGCCCGGGGCGGCGGAGCCGGCCCCTGGAACCGCGGTGGACAGGGAACCGGACGCGACCTGGTTCCACGGCGTGTCCACCGGGCCGGGCTCGATGAGCACGACGTCGATGCCGAACTGCGCCACCTCCATCCGCAGGGCATCGCTGATCGCCTCGACCGCGTACTTGGAGGCGTGGTAGAACGCACCTCCGGGCAGGGTGGCCCGCCCGCCCATCGAGGAGACGTTCAGGATGCGGCCGCGGCGGCGCTGGCGCATGCCCGGCAGCACCAGCTGGGTCAGCCGGATCAGGCCGAAGACGTTGGTCTCGAACTGGCGGCGGATCTCGGCCATAGGCTGCTGTTCCACCGGCCCGTACAGCCCGTACCCGGCGTTGTTGATCAGCACGCCGATCGCATCCGCGTCGCTCTCGGTGGCCGCGACCGCCTGGGTCATGGACGCCTCGTCGGTGACGTCCAGGGCCAGGGTACGGAGGCCGCGTTCGGCCAGGCTGGTGAGCGCGTCCACATCCCGGGCCGTCGCGTACACCCGGAACCCGGCTTCGTGCAGGCTGATCGCGGCCGCCCGGCCGATCCCGGACGAGCATCCGGTGATCAGCACCGCGTCCCGGCGTGACGTGCTGGCCATGGCGGGATCTCCCTTCCCGGGGTCCTTTGTCGGCACCAGGTAACCACGGGCCGTCAGCTACGCCGGCAGCGGCCGGTCGTGCACTATCCGCTTCAGGACCAGCGTTGACGTCATGCGCAGGATGCCGGGCAGGGCCGTCAGCCGGTCGTCTTGCAGGCGCTGGTACGCGGCCAGGTCGGAGGTGACGACGCGCAGCAGGTAGTCGGGGTCTCCGAAGAGCCGCTCGGCGTGCACGACGTTCGGGATACCCGCGAGCCCGGCCTCGAAAGCCAGCAGGGTTTCCCGGTCCTCCTGGCGCATGGTGACGAACACCAGCGCCTCAAAGCCGAGGCCGACGGCCCCCGCGTCCACGACGGCGCGGTAGCCGCGTATCGCGCCGCTGCGCTCAAGCTCCCGGAGCCTGCGGTGGCACGGCGAGATGCTCAGGCCCACGTGCGCGGCCAGCTCGGTGACGGTCAGCCGCCCGTCCTTCTGGAGCGCGGCAAGGATTTTCCTGTCCAGCGCGTCCATGGGACTGATTCTTCCACAGCAATGGCCTGACGGGGCAATAGTTAGAAACATTTTCGGCGCTATCAGGAATAGTTTTCTCTTGTCAGGCACGTTCAGGGGAGAACTTTCCATGGCTGCCAGCTCCGTGGTCGCCTTCTGGGCCGTGGCCCTGCTGCTGATCATCGTTCCGGGCGCGGACTGGGCCTTCGTCCTCAGCGCCGGGCTGCGGGGCCGCACGGTCCTGCCTGCGGTCGGGGGCATCGTGCTCGGCTACGCCGGGGTCACCGTCGTCGTGGCGGCCGGCGTCGGGGCGCTGGTGGCCAGGTCCCCGGCGTTTCTCACCGGGCTGACCATCGCCGGCGGGCTCTACTTGGCGTGGCAAGGGACGAAGGCCCTCGCCCGGCCGTCAGCGCCCGGCGGTCCCGCGGACGCCCCGGGCGGCGCGAGCCGGGGCATGCTGGCCCGGGGCATCGGGGTCAGCGCGCTCAACCCCAAGGGGCTGCTGATGTTCCTCGCGCTGCTCCCGCAGTTCACCGATCCGCGCGGGAGCTGGCCGCTCCCCGCCCAGCTCGGGATGCTCGGGCTCGTCTTCGTGGCGAGCTGCGCGGCGTTCTACCTGTGCCTGGGGTCCTTCGCACGAAGGATCTTGCACTCCCGGCCCGCCACCGCGCGGGCCATCACCCGGTTCTCCGGAGCCGCGATGATCGTTATCGGCGCCCTGCTCCTGGCCGAGCGCCTCGCCCGCTGAGCTTCGCGGGCCGGGAACCGGTTACGCGTTGGCCACCTTGTCCCTGACCTTCTTCATCTGCTCGCGCTGCTTGCGGGCCTGCTTGCTCTCCTGGCCGTCCTCCCGGCCCTCCTCGCCCTCCATCTGCGCGAAGGGGTCGGCCGCCGCGCCCTCGGGCGCCTCGGCTTCCAGCATCGCCCTGACCTCGGCCAGGTCCATCCGCTTGGCGTCATCCACCTTCGGGTACCGGGGGTCGATCCCGATCAGGGTGTGCGCCAGCACGGCCGACACGCAGATCCGGGCGAACCACTTGTGGTCGGCGGGGACGACGTACCACGGCGCCCACTCGGTGGAGGTATGCGTGAGCATGTCGGAGAACGCGGCCTGGTAGTCGTCCCAGTACTTGCGCTCCCTGGCGTCGGCCGAGGAAAACTTCCAGTTCTTCTCCGGCAGGTCGACCCGCTTGAGGAACCGGATCCGCTGCTCCTCCTTGGACAGGTTCAGGAACACCTTGACGATCTTGAACCCGTTGTCGGCCAGGTAGTGTTCCCAGTCGTTGATCTCCCGGTACCGGCGGGTCCACAGGCCCCTGCCCCGGGCCGACCGGGGCAGCTTCTGCCGGTCCAGCAGTTCGGGATGGACCCGTACGACCAGGACCTCTTCGTAGTGCGACCGGTTGAAGATGCCGATCTCACCCCGGGCCGGCAGGTGCCGCGCGTAACGCCACAGGTAGTCGTGGTCGAGTTCCTCCGCCGACGGCACCTTGAAGCCGGTCACGCGGACGCCCTGCGGGTTGACGCCGCTCATCACGTGGCGGATTGTGCCGTCCTTGCCCCCGGCATCCAGCGCCTGCAGGCACACCAGCATGCCCCAGGTGTCCTGGGCCGCCAGCCGGGCCTGGTACTCCTCCAGAACGGTGACCCCGGCCGCGAGGATCCCGGCCCCTTCCTTCTTCTTCAGGTAGCTCGCCTTGTACCCCGGATCGAAGTCCCGGGCCAGCTTGACCCTTGATCCCGGCTCGACCCGCAGCGGCTCGATGAACTTGGCGAGCAGCCTGGCCCGGTCATCCACCATCAGGAACCTCCTAGTGAGCGGCGCAGCACACGACCTAAGTCAGCCGAGATCCGCCCGCTCCGGCGCATCCCCCGTGCTGCCTCGTCCGCCCGGCTGCAGTCAGGCTAAACGGCGTACGCGTTGCGTTCAATTGAAGTTCTCATGCTTGTCATCCATAACGGGTACGCCCGCGCCCGGGGTCAGCCGCCTAGGGAGAGGGCGCGATCGACCTCCCAGTCGATCGCGTCCGTGGAGGCCATGATCGACCGGGCGGCGAACAGAAGCCCGGTGAGCAGCGTCGCGGTCCCGACCAGGACCAGGACCAGGGCGACGATCCCGACCGGCCCCCACCGGTTCGTCACCGCGAGTCCGATCGCGATCACGCTCAGCACCAGCACCGCGACGCCGGCGAACAGGAGCAAGACGGCGTCGTGCAGCAGCCGGTGACGGCGCAGCAGCATGGGCAGCTGCGCGTCGATCTGGGTCAGCCGTTCCCGGCCGCTCGCCGGCACCTGGGCGACCGCCAGCAGCGTCCCGTCGGCGCCGGTCAGGATGTCCAGGCGCTCGTGGCTCATGGCGCGCATGCGGTCATTCACCGCGCCGTACATCCCCAGGAGGGCGCCGGACAGCAGCGCGGCTGCCGTGATCAGCACCACGGGCGCCACCATCGCCTGGATGGCCGAGATGGCGGTCAGGTCCACCGGCCCAGCCTACGCAGGGGCCGGTGACCCGGACTAGCGTCCGGCCGCGCCGCGCGGTCGCGCCCGGGCCGCGGGCCGGGGCGGCTCGTCGCGCCTGCGCGAATTCGCGATATATCTTGCCCTACCGCACAGACGCGATGTATCTTGACACGCACGGGCATGACGGGGATGAAGCTCAGAAGGAGCGGACCATGTTCGAGCGGTTTACTGACCAGGCGCGCCGGGTTATCGCCCTGGCCCAGGAAGAGGCCAGCACGCGCAACTGCCGCCGCGTCGGCACCGAGCACCTCCTGCTCGGCCTCATTCAAGAGCGCGAGGGGATAGCGCTCGCGGCACTGGAGTTGCTGGGGATCAGCCCGGAGATGGTCCGCCGGCAGGTAGAGGAAATCACTGGCCAGGGGCAGGGGCAAGAGCCGTCGGCCGGGTACGCCCAGTACACGCTGCGGGCCAAGAAGGCGCTGGACCTGTCGCGGCGCGAGGCGCTGCAGCTCGGTCACCACCACATCGGCACCGAGCACCTCCTGCTCAGCCTGATCCGTGAGGGCGAGGGGCCCGCCGCGCAGGCGCTCCTCGAACTCGGCGCGGACCAGGCTCAGGTC
>Ga0318525_10000868_pt1 | contig 10298 bp, 9 predicted proteins | sample GRESIP052b4f23_FD_203482 | JGI IMG/M metagenome (GOLD analysis project Ga0318525, IMG submission 203482) | Tropical soil microbial communities from Luquillo Experimental Forest, Puerto Rico - GRE.SIPMG.052b4f23 | ecosystem: Environmental > Terrestrial > Soil > Tropical forest > Bulk soil...
GGCGAGCAGCGCCGCGCCCTCGGCGGCGGAGGCGCCGGCCGGGTCGCCGAGCACGCCGTTGGGGCTGACCGCACGCACGCCGGAGCGGCGCAGCTCGGGCATGAGCTCGGTGAGCGGCCGGGTGTTGCCGGCCTCCGCGCGCCCCGGCCGCACCCGGTCGGGGGCGAGGGCCAGTTCCAGTGAGGTCTCGGCCCGCCCGCCGTGGGCGTCGCCCTCCCAGATCGGCAGCCACGCCCGGACGTCGCGGGACTCGGCCCGGAGCCGCCGCTCGGCCCGCCGCACCGCGTCGGCGTTGCCCCCGTGCGTGGACACCAGCAGCACCCGGGAGAACGTCCGGGTGGCCGACCGGCCCAGCTCGACCAGCAGCAGCTCAACGGCTTCGGTCCCGATCGACAGCGTCCCGGGAAAGTCCTCGTGCTCACCGCTGCCGCCGTAGGCCAGCGGCGGCGCGACCAGTACGCCGGGCCGGGCCGCGGCCAGCCGGGCGCAGAGCGCCACCGCGAGATCGGTGTCGGTGCACAGCGGCAGGTGCGGGCCGTGCTGTTCGGTGGCGCCGACCGGGACCGCGAGCAGCGCCCCGGCCGCGGCCAGCTCACCCACCTCCGCCGAGGTGAGCCCGGCCAGTTCGGTCACGGTTCGTTGGGGCGCGGGCCCCGGGTAGTGCGGCTGATCATGGCAACGTTCGCCCCTTGTCCTCGCGTGCGGCGCCCGGCTGCCAATGCGGCCGCTAGTGCGCCGGCCTAAGGCCGGTGGTGAAGGCGGCTGGGCGTGGGTCGCTCGGGCGAGAGGTTTCTGCTGCTCAATGTACTGGCGCAGGAGGGGATGGGAGCGCGTCGGCGGACCCGGCGAAGTACGGCCCAGGCCATAGGTGTTTTGCCTGCCAGCGGTGGCGGAGCAGGCTAGGGAACTGGTGCCGGGCTTGCAGACGGCATGCCTTTGAGGCTGTTGATATGCCGCGAGATAGCCACCATATGGGGATGTTTACAGGCAGGTCCAAATGTTGGGCCTCGCCGCTGAACTGGGCCAGTTTTGCCGATGGCACGAAGGTCAGCAACCCGCGGTTCCTGCGCAGGGCGGAGAAGAAGCTAGGGCGGCTGCAGCGGGCGCACTCCCGCAAGCAGAAGGGCAGCAGGAACAGGGAGAAGTCGCGGGCCCGGCTGGCCCGCGCGCACGCCGCAGTCGCGAGCCGGCGGGCCGACTTCTGCCACAAGGCGTCCACGATGATCATCCGCGAGAACCAAGCGGTGTACGTGGAGGACCTGTGCGTGGCCGGGCTCGGCCGGAGCCGGCTGGCGAAGTCGGTTCACGACGCCGGGTGGTCCGGGTTCGTGGCCATGCTGGAGTACAAGGCTGCCCGGTACGGCCGCACCTTCGCCAGGATCGGCCGGTTCGAGCCGACCAGCCAGGTGTGCTCGGCCTGCGGAGTCAAGGACGGCCCCAAGCCACTCAATGTCCGCACCTGGATATGCGCCGCGTGCCGGACCGTCCACGACCGGGACGTGAACGCAGCCATAAACGTGCTCGCCCTGGGGCGCAGGGAGAGCCTAAACGCCTGCGGAGGCGGCGTAAGGCCAGGGGAAACCCTAGCGGCTGCCAGTGAACCAGGAAGCCACAGCGGTGCCGAATGAGTCGGCACGGGCTGAATCCCCGGCCCTCCGGCCGAGGAGCCCGTCAATAATGTCACACTGTGCCATAATCAAGGCCGCCGAAGGGGGCTTGATGGCCAGCACCAATGAGTGGTTCGAGACCGTGGCCGAGGCCCGTCGGCGGGCGCGGCGGCGGCTCCCGCGGTCGGTGTTTCTCGCCCTGGAGGCCGGCAGCGAGAAGGGGACCACCCTGCACGACAACGTGGCCGCGTTCAGCGACATCGGGCTGGCGCCACCGCGGATCGCGGACCGGCCCGCCACGCGCAGCACGGCCACCTCCGTGCTCGGGCAGGAGATCTCGCTGCCGGTGATCGCGTCCCCCACCGGCGTGCAGGCCGTCCACCCCGACGGCGAGGTCGCGGTCGCGCGCGGCGCGGCCGAGGCCGGGACCGCGATGGGGCTGAGCTCGTTCGCGAGCACCGCGGTGGAGGATGTGGTGGCGGCCAACCCGAAGACGTTCTTCCAGCTGTTCTGGATCGGCGACCGGGACACCAACCTGGCCCGGGTCCAACGGGCCAGCGACGCGGGCGCCAAGGCGCTGATCATCACCCTGGACTGGTCGTTCGCGACCGCCCGGGACTGGGGCAGCCCGGCCATCCCGGAGAAGATGAACCTGCCGACGATGCTGCGGTTCGCCCCCGAAGGGGTGACCCGCCCCGGCTACGTGCTGAGCTGGCTGCGGCAGGGCAGGCTGCCCGAGCTGACGGTCCCGAACATGAGCGCCCCCGGCGAGCCCGCGCCGTCATTTTTCGGCGCGTACGGCGCGTGGATGCGGACCCCGCCGCCGTCGTGGGCGGACATCGCCTGGCTGCGGGGCCACTGGGATGGCCCGTTCATGGTGAAAGGCGTCATGCGCCCCGACGACGCGCGGAGAGCGGCCGACGCCGGCGCGACCGCGGTCAGCGTGTCCAACCACGGCGGCAACGACCTGGACGGCACCCCGGCCTCGATCCGGGCCCTGCCCGCGGTCGCGGCCGCGGTGGGCGGGCAGGTCGAGGTGCTGCTGGACGGCGGGATCCGGCGCGGCAGCGACGTGGTCAAGGCGCTGGCGCTGGGAGCGCGGGCGGTGCTGATCGGCCGCGCCTACCTGTGGGGGCTGGCGGCGAACGGGTCCGGCGGGGTCAGGAACGTGTTTGACGTCCTGCGCACCGGGATCGACTCAGCCCTGCTGGGGCTCGGGCGCGCGTCGGTGCACGACCTCACCCCGGACGACGTGCTCGTCCCGCCCGGCTTCACCCGGGGTCTGGGGTAGGCGCGCGGCTGGGCGGCCTTGGCTCACAGCGGCGGTGCCGGCGTGAACGCGGACGGCAGCGGGGTTCCGACCTGGCTTGAATCTACTTCGACGATCTCTGCCCGCATGGGCCGCAGGTCGTTGAGCAGCTCGTCCTGTTCGGCTTTCCCGACATTGAAAGCGTTCAGCGTCGCGACGAAGTCTTCCATGAAGGCATCCCACTCGCCGCTCGTCACCCCCATGTTGGTATGCGCCCGCCTCATGTCGAGCCCTGTGTAGGTGCAGGGCCCGCCGGTGTCCTGGCACAGCTGGTCGACGAATTCTTTCGTCAGCCGCTCCAGGTTGGTCCTGGCGAACTTCTGATTGATGCGGTCGTCCTTGGCTGCGCGATCTTCAAAGGCGCGGGCGACTGCCGTGATGGCGTCTACTCCGCCGAGGCGCTCATACAGTGAACGCTCCACTGTTCTCACCCCTCTACTATCGTGGCCGGCGATCTTGGGCTAGCCCGGAAGAGCCTGCCTCCGGCCCCCTAGCCCAGTGACACAGGTTCACCATCGCCGCGGCGCGAGCCGTCCACACCCTCCGGATGGCTAGTTCTGCGGTCCGTAGCGCTAGCCCGGACTAGCAGTAGGGAGGGGTATGTAGCGCGGCTGAGACCTGGCCTCCAAAGCTCGACCATCCCTGACCGGCCCCGCCCACGCCGGAGCCGGCCGGCCTCAGATCCCGGTCAGCCCGGACCCGGCCAGCGGGTGCTCATCGCAGGCGTGGGCGGGCGGGTGGCGGACGGAGATGCCGGGCCCGGCGGCCGGGTGCGCGCCGCCCGCATCGGCCGGCGGGCGGCGGCTTATCGACACCGGCACCGGCCGCGACCGGCGCGAGTGATCCCCCGACGGCCGCGGGGCGGCCGCGACGCCGGCGGCGGCCAGCGCCGGCTCGCCGTGTCCCCTGACGCACTCGGGGTCGGGGCCGTCCAGCGGCAGGCCCGTGAAGAACTTCGCGGCCATGCACCCTCCGCGGCAGGAACCGTAGGCCGAACAGGACTCGCACGCGCCGCCGGACTGCGGGCGGCGCAGGTCGGCGAACAGCGCCGACTCCCGCCACACCCGGGCGAAGCCGCCCGGCTCGCGGACGTTGCCGGCCAGGAACTCCTCGTGGATGGTGAACGGGCAGGCGTAGACGTCGCCCACCGGGTCGATCAGGCACACCACCCGCCCGGCGCCGCACATGCCCAGGCCGGGCAGCGCACCGCCGTAGCCGTTCAGGTGGAAGAAGGAGTCGCCGGTGAGCACCTGCTCGCCGTGGGCCAGCAGCCACTGGTACAGATCCCGCTGCTGGGCCGCGGTGGGGTGGAGCTCGTGCCACACGTCCGCGCCCCGGCCGGACGGGCGGAGCCGGGTGATCCGCAGCTGGGCGGCGTAGCCGTCGGCGATCGCCTTGAACGCGTCGAGCTGGCCGGCGTTGTGCCGGGTCATCACGACGGAGATCTTGAAGCCGCGGAATCCCGCGTCGGCGAGGTTACGGATCGCCCGCAGCGCGGTCGCGTACGAGCCGGTCCCGCGGACGGCGTCGTTGACATCGGCCGTCGCCCCGTCGAGCGAGATCTGCACGTCCACGTAGTCGCTGCCGGCCAGCCGCCGCGCGACGGCGGGGGTGATCTTCACCCCGTTGGTGGAGAACTTGACCCCGACGTGATGGGCGGTGGCGTAGCCGACCAGGTCCCAGAAGTCGGGCCGCACGGTCGGCTCGCCGCCGCCGATGTTCACGTAGAAGACCTGCATGCGCTCCAGCTCGTCGATCAGCTCCTTGCACTGCCTAGTCGGCAGCTCCCGCGGGTCGCGGCGCCCGGAGCTGGACAGGCAGTGCACGCACGCCAGGTTGCACGCGTAGGTCAGTTCCCAGGTGAGGCAGATCGGCGCGGCCAGGCCGTACTGGAACTGCTCAGCCAGCGGGAGCGGGGATCCAGCGGCGTTCACGAGGTCAGCCCTCCAGATCATCGTCGCCGGGCGCCGAATACGCGGATGTTAACGTCACCCTGTGACACAATCAAGGCCTGGCGATCGGACGGGGTAAGGGCCAATGATCGTTGCCGATCCGCGATCGGCGGCGGCGGGCCGTCGCCGGGGACGGCCGCCCACGACGCGGGGCCGGGGACGGCCCACCGATACGAGCCGCCGGGGACGGCCCCCCGGGACCAGCCGCCGCAAGCTGGAACTGATCGCGCTGCGGCTGTTCACCGAGCAGGGCTTCGACGAGACGCCGATCGAGCAGATCGCGGCCGAGGCCGGGGTGAGCCGGCGGACGTTCTTCCGCTACTTCAGCTCCAAGCCCAGTGTCCTGTGGGGCGAGTTCGACGCCGAGGTGGAGGCCATCCGCGCGGCGCTGGCGGCGGTCCCGGCCGCGGTGCCGATGATGGACGCGATCCGTGAGGCGGTGGTCGCGGCCAACCACTACCGGGCCGAGGACGTCCCCGAGCTGCGGGCCCGGATGAACCTGATCATCTCGGTGCCGGCCCTGCAGGCCAGCGCGGCCGTGCACTACGACGCGTGGGAGCGGGCGATCAGCGACTTCGCCGCGACCCGCATCGGCCAGCCGCCCGGCTCCCTCTACCCGCTCGCGATCGGCCGCGCCACCCTGGCCGTGTGCCGCGCCGCCTACGACCGCTGGTGCGCCCGCGCGGACGCCGATCTCACCGTCTACCTGGACGCGGCCGTCGCCGCGCTCGCCGCTGGATTCCCGCCCGCCTCTCTCGGCACCGAGAAACAAGCGGTGGCCGGACGCGCCGGTTCAAGCTGAGCGCCACGGATCGATCACCTCAACCCCGGTTTCCTGGAAATCCTTGGTGTTGCGGGTGGCCAGGGCCGCCCCGTGGGCACGGCATATGGCAGCGATCTGGGCGTCGAACCCCCCGATTGGGAGGCCAGCCTCCTCACGGTGCCTCGCGATTCGCGCGTGGTGGACGGCAGCGCCTGCGTCGAAGGGCAGCACATATTCGCTAAACGCGGCGAAAACCTCATCCGCCGCCGCCCGCAGGCGATCCTTCCGTCTTCCCGCGGGAAGGCGTTCCAGGCCGTAGCGGATCTCGGCGGCCGTGATCGCCGTTGTGTACAGCTCGCCTGCGGCCTGTCTGCTCACCCAGTCACGGAGAGCCGGGGACGGTGACGGCCGCATGAGCTCAGACACGACGTTGGTGTCGGCGACGATCATCTAGCGGAGGTCCGCGGCCCGCGCCCGGTCGTTGCGGGGAGGTATGTCGAGCTCGATACCGCCCAGCTCACCGAAGCGATCGAGGATGACATCGAAGAAACCCGCCGCCTCGCCCGGCCCGCTCACCGCGTCGGTCAGGATCGCGCGGATCTCAGCCTCCATCGACCGGCCGTGACGGGCCGCGCGGACCCGCAGCCGTTCCTTCACCCGCTCGTCCAGGTTCCGGATGCTCACTGCCGCCAGCGTAACCACCATCCTCCTCTTTCGCCAGCGATGCTAGCAATGATAGCAGACGCCATTCGTCATGACCGCGTCGTAGGCACCAGGGTCATGGCCGTGCCGTCGCCAGCGTTACGATCGCGGCTGTGACTGATTTCGAGCTGGCCCACCGGTACGACACGGTCAACCTCTACCGCCGCGGCACGGCCGCCAAGGTCGAGCTCAACCGCCCCGAACGGATGAACGCCTGGGACGCCCGGCTCGCCCGCGACCTGCTGGCCGCCCTGACCGGCGTCGCCGAGGACCCCGGCGTCCGCGCGGTGATGCTGACCGGCGCCGGGCGCGCGTTCTCCAGCGGCGCGGACCTCAAGGAGAGCGAGTCCGGCCCTCGCGACCTGTACAGCGTGCTGACCGAGCGCTACCACCCGCTCATCCTCGGGGTCCGGGAGATGCCCAAGCCCGTCGTGGCCGTGGTGAACGGCGCCGCGGCCGGGATCGGCCTGTCCCTGGCGCTCGCCTGTGACCTGGTCATGGCCGGCGAATCGGCGTACTTCCTGCTCGCGTTCGTCAACATCGGCCTGGTGCCGGACGGCGGGTCGTCGGTGCTGGTGCCCTCGCGGGTGGGATTCGCGCGGGCGGCCGAGATGGCGATGCTGGGGGAGCGGATCGACGCCCGCCTGGCCCAGGAATGGGGCCTGATCAACCAGGTCTGGCCGGACGATGAGCTTCAGGACCGCGCCGCCGGGCTCGTGACCAAGCTGGCCAACGGCCCCACCCGGGCCTACGCGGGCATCAAGCGGCAGCTCAACAACTGGCTCTACCAGCGCATGGGCGAGCAGCTCGAGTTCGAGGCCAAGATCCAGCAGGAGATGGGCGAATCGGGCGACTTCGCGGAAGGGGTCAGGGCCTTCACCGAAAAGCGCCCGCCGCGCTTCACCGGCGTGTGACCGGGGCGTCGGCTCAGCCGCGCGGGTAGTCCTGCTGCGTGCGGGCGTAGTCCGCGAACTCCTCCAGCGAGTCCGGGTTGGCCATCGCGTTGACGTTGGCCGCCTGCTCCGGGGACACCCCGAGCAGCAGCTTGCGCACGGGGACCTCCATCTTCTTGCCGGTGAGGGTGGCCGGGATGGCGTGCACCTGGACGATCCTGTCCGGCACATGACGGGGCGTGTACTCCGCGCGCAGGCGGTCGCGGATCTTCTGCCGGAGCGTGTCGTCGAGCACGCGGCCGTCGGCCAGGGTGACGAACAGGGGCATGAAGAACCCGCCGCCCGGCAGGTCGAGGTTGACGATGAGCGCGTCGTCCACCTCGTCGATGGAGGCGAGCACCGCGTAGATCTCCGCGGTGCCGATCCGCACCCCGTGCCGGTTCAAGGTGGCGTCCGACCGCCCCAGCACGAAGCAGCCGCCCCGTTCGTTGATCTTGAAGAAGTCGCCCTGCCGCCACACCCCGGGGAAGTCGGCGAAGTACGAGTCGCGGTACCGGCTGCCGTCGGCGTCGCCCCAGAAGCCGACCGGCATCGACGGCATCGGCTCGGTGATGACGAGCTCGCCCACCTCGCCGACGACGTCCTCGCCGCGCTCGTTGAACGCGTGCGCCGCGACGCCCAGATGGGGGGCCTGGATCTCGCCCGCGTACACCGGCTGGGTGGGCACGCCGCCGACGAACCCGGTGCACACGTCGGTGCCGCCGCTCCCGGTGGCCAGCCACAGGTCGGGCTTGACGTTGTTGTAGAACCAGGCGCCGCAGCGGGCCGACACCGGCGAGCCGGCCAGCAGGATCTCCCGCAGCGTTGACAGGTCGTAGCTCTTGGCGGGCACGACGCCCGCCCGCGACATGATGTCGACGTAGGCCGGGCTGGCCCCGAACAGGCTCGCCCGGGCCTCGGCGGCCACCTGCCACAGCACGCCGGGATCGGGATAGCCGGGGTTGCCGTCGTACAGCACCGGGCACACGCCCAGCAGCGGCGAGCTGACCAGGAAGTTCCACATCATCCACCCGGCGGTGGTGTAGAAGAACATCCGCTCGCCCGGCCGCATGTCCATGTGGAACGTCTGCAGCTTGAGCTGCTCCAGCAGGATGCCGCCGTGGCCGTGCATGATCGGCTTGGGCAGCCCGGTGGTACCTGACGAGAAGAGGATCCATAACGGATGCTCGAACGCGACCTGCTCGAAGGCGAACCCGCCCGAGGGCACCGGCGCGGAGCCGATCGCCTCGTCCCAGGCCAGCCCGCCCGGAACGAACGGCTCCGCGCTCCCGGGATGCAGGTACGGCAGGGTCACCACCCGCTCCAGGCTGCCGAGCGCGCCCGCGATCCGCCGCATCTCGGCCGTGCGGTCGAACTCCTTCCCGCCGTAGCGGTAGCCGTCCACGCAGAACAGCACCTTCGGCGCGAGCTGCGAGAACCGGTCGATGACGCCGCGCCAGCCGAAATCGGGGGAGCAACTGGCCCAGATCGCGCCGGCGGCGGTGGTGGCCAGCATCGCGACGACCGTGTGCGGGATGTTCGGCATGATCGAGACGACCCGGTCGCCGGGGCGCACCCCCAGCGACCGCAGCCGGGTGGCCAGGGCGCGGACCTGGCCGGCGAACTCCTCCCAGGGCAGGCCGGTCAGGGGGGTGGTCTCGCTGGCGTACAGCAGCGCGTCGGTGCCCTGGCGCTCGTTGCGCAGCACGTGCTCGGCGTAGTTGAGCCGCGCGCCCGGGAACCACTGCGCGCCCGGCATCGCGCGCTGGCCGAGCACGCGGGCGGGCGGCGTTGACGCGGCGATCCCGAAGTAATCCCACACCGCCTGCCAGAAGCCCTCGAGATCCGTCACCGACCAGCGCCACAGCGCCTGGTAGCCGTCGAAATGCAGGCCGCGCTCGCGCCCGAGCCAGCCGGTGAACGTTGTCAGGTTCGCCCCGGCCACCTGCTCGGGGCCGGGTGCCCACAGCAGGTCGCCGTCACGCACGTCGGGATCCACACAGGCGACGGTGGCACACCGCGGTACCGCAGGCAATGCCCGATGGGCCAGCCGGAGCGGGAGATTGTGGGCCCGCACAAGCGGCAAGGTTCCGGATGTGCACACGCGCACAAGATCGTTTCATTGACGTTCGGATCGTAATAAACGACCCTTGCGCTGCTGACGGCGGACATCTAGCATCCGAGGCAAATCGGAGCACTCCCGACTCAGATATTGTCATATATCGACCGGTCGCGGCGCCGCCTCCTGCTCTTACGGCGACGACAGGGCGCGACTATCAGCTCGCCTGGCCCGAGGGGCCGGGTTCATGCCTGCACCACCAGGAGGTGGGATTAGGTGGGGAGAAGAAAGCACGCGCCGGGTACCCGGACCGCCGGAGCGCTGGTCGCGGTCATCGCGGCGCTGGTCGCGGCCGGATGCAGCAGCAGTTCCAGCACTCCGTCGTCGGGCGGCTCGGCGACGGCCACCGCGAGCGGTACCGCCGCGAGCACGTCACAGTGCGGCACCAAGCCGGGCGTGAAGGCGACCGGCACCCCGATCCCGCTGGGCGCGATCGCCACCAACCAGCCGGGAACGTCGTTCACCGACATCCCGAACATGGCCGCCGCCTATTTCGCCTGCGTCAACGCCAACGGCGGCATCAACGGCCACCCGATCAAGCTCTACATCCAGACCGAGCAGACCAACCCGGCTCAGATCGCGGCCGATGCCAAGCAGCTCGTGCAGACGGATCACGTGGTCGGGATCGTCGGCAACACCTCCATCCTCGAGTGCACGATCAACCACAGCTACTGGGAGAAGCTCGGCTACTTCGTTGTTGACTCGGGGATCGCGCCCGAGTGCTACTCGACCCCCAACAGCGCCGCGGTCAACATGGGCCCGCGCTACAGCTCCGACGGCGCGGTGCAGTACGCGCTGTCCCAGCACGTGTCGAAGGTCGTGTTCGATCAGTCGAACGTCCCGGGTACCGGCTATATCGCGGCCGGCCCGGCGGCGCTCGCGGCGGCCGCGCGCACGCCGATCGTGCAGCTGAC
>Ga0318525_10000872_pt1 | contig 10280 bp, 8 predicted proteins | sample GRESIP052b4f23_FD_203482 | JGI IMG/M metagenome (GOLD analysis project Ga0318525, IMG submission 203482) | Tropical soil microbial communities from Luquillo Experimental Forest, Puerto Rico - GRE.SIPMG.052b4f23 | ecosystem: Environmental > Terrestrial > Soil > Tropical forest > Bulk soil...
GTGCCGCTGACCGCGGGTCGGCCGCAGTGTCCCCCGGGCGCTAACCTCCCCGCCATGGCCAGCCTTAACCCGGCGCCACGTCATCTTCCACGATCAGGTTCACGACCTGCCGCAACCGCTCCACCGGCACCACGCCGGCCCGCAGCAGCCGGGGGACGCCGCCGGTGACATCGACAATGCTGGACGGCACCTCACCGGGACAGGGACCGCCGTCGAGATACACCGAGACCGCATCGCCCAACTGCTCCTGCGCACCGTCGGCGGTGGTGGCCGGCCGCTCGCCCGCCCGGTTGGCGCTGCTCACTGCCAGCGGTCCGGTCTCCTTGAGCAGGTCGAGCGCGAGTTCGTGCAGCGGCATCCGGACCGCGACCGTGCCCTTAGTGTCCCCCAGATCCCAGATCAGGCTCCGGTTGGCCCGCACCACCAGGGTGAGCCCGCCCGGCCAGAACTCCTCCATCAGGTCCTTGCCGGACGCGTTCAGATCCTCGATCAGGGCGGTGGCGGCCCGCATGCTCCCGACCAGCACCGGCGGCGGCAGGTCCCGGCCCCGGCCCTTGGCCGCCAGCAGCCCGGCCACCGCGGCCGGGGAGAACGCGTCGGCGGCCACCCCATAGACGGTGTCGGTCGGCATCACCGCAAGGTCGCTCTGGCGCAAGGCGGCGGCTGCCCCGGCGATGCCAGCCGCCCGCTGGGCCGGATCACTGCAGTCGAACCGTGCGCTCATGGCTGCCCATCCTGCCACTGACGTCGCCTGCCGGCATTTCCCGCCGCCGGTCGCCGCGCAGCTACCGGCGGGCCGTGACGAACCGGTCCCGGCCGGCCAGGTCCTTGTGGTTGCGGGTGTCCCGCCAGCCCCGCTCCTCGGCGAAGATCCAGTAGACGGCCGCCCCCTGCTGCGCCCCGTGCTCGACCGCGACCAGGCCGTCCTCCCGCAGCAGCCGCCGCGCGGTGCCCTCAATGACCCGGATCGCGTCCAGCCCGTCAGCCCCGCCCCACAGCGCGCCCGCCGGATCGTATTCGGCTACCTCCGGCGGGACGGCCGCGCCCACCGGGATATAGGGAGGGTTGCTGATAACAAGGTCGGCAGTGCCGTCCAGCGTGGGCAGCGCGCCGCCGAAGTCGCCCGCGTACAGGGCTACCCGGCCCCGGGTGTGCGGGGCGCTGGTCGCCCAGCGGGCGATATTGCGCTCGGCCCAGTGCCGGGCCAGCGGGTCGGCCTCCACCGCGTGCACTTGCGCCCGCGGCACCTCCTGGGCGATCGCCAGCGCAATCGCCCCGCTGCCAGTGCCCAGGTCGGCCACCACCGGCTCGGCCACGTCCATCGCCTGCAGCGCCGCGACCGCCCAGCCGGTCATCACCTCGGTCTCCAGGCGGGGCACGAACACCCCGGGCCCGACCTCGACCTCCAGGTAGCGGAACCCAGCCAGCCCGGTGATGTGCTGGAGCGGCTCACGGGCCTCCCGGCGGGCTATCTCGTTCCAGAAGCGCGGATCGAACTGGCGGTCGGCGACCAGGTGCAGTTCGGTCCGGCTGACCCCATGCACGTGCGCGGCAATGACCTCGGCGTCGGTGCGTGGCGAGTCGATGCCCGACTCGGCCAGCCGGATGGTGGCGACCGCGATCTCGTCCAGCAGCAGTGTCACCGGTCAGCCACCGTCGTCGCCGGCCGCCCGGCTGGACCGGTCGCTGTCGGTGAGCGCCTGGATCACCGCGTCCAGGTCGCCGTCGAGCACCTGGTCGAGGTTGTGCGCCTTGTACCCGACCCGGTGGTCGGAGACGCGGTTCTCCGGGAAGTTGTAGGTGCGCACCCGCTGCGACCGGTCTACCGTGCGTACCTGGCTGCGGCGTTCGGCCGCTGCCTGCGCCTCGGCGTCGGCCTGGGCTTGCGCCAGCAGCCGGGCCCGCAAGATCCGCATGGCTTGCTCCTTGTTCTGCAGCTGGCTCTTCTCGTTCTGGCAGGAGACCACGATCTGAGTTGGCAGATGCGTGATCCGGACCGCGGAGTCGGTGGTGTTCACGCTCTGGCCGCCCGGGCCCGACGAGCGGAACACATCGATCCGCAGGTCGGCCGGCTCGATGGTGACATCCACCGGATCCGCTTCCGGCAGCACCAGCACGCCGGCCGCAGAGGTGTGGATGCGCCCCTGCGACTCGGTCACCGGCACCCGCTGCACCCGGTGCACGCCGCCCTCGTATTTCAGGCTGGACCACACCCCGCCGCCACGCGGGTTCTTGACCGCCACCGTCGCGTCCTTGTACCCGCCCAGGCCGGTCATGGTGGCGCCGAGGAGCTCGGTCTGCCAGCCCTTGCGCTCGGCGTAGCGCAGGTACATACGCAGCAGATCGCCGGCGAACAGGGCGGACTCCTCGCCGCCCTCCCCCGCCTTGACCTCCAGGATGACGTCCTTGCTGTCGGCGGGGTCCCGGGGCACCAGCAGGGCCTGCAGTTGCTCCGCCAGTTCGGCCCGGAGGGTGGCAAGCTGCTCGGCCTCGGCCGCGAAGGAGGCGTCGTCGGCAGCCAGCTCCCGCGCTGTCTCCTCGTCCGCCACCGTCCGCTGCCACCGCCGGTAGGCGGTCACGATCGGGGTCAGCTCGCCATAGCGGCGGCCCAGGGCGCGGGATCGCTCTGGGTCGGCATGCACGGCAGGGTCGGCCAGCTCATGCTCCAGCCGGGCGTGCTCATCCGCGAGTTCCGCGAGCCGCTCGAACACCATGCCTCCTCTCCCAGGCGCAGTCGTCGTCCAGCACTGCCGCCGGGGCCGGCCGCCCGCCGTGGATCAGCGGTGCCGGGCCGGGCCGCCCGTCGACGGCGAGGATCACCGTGCCCGGGCCATCGCCTGGGCACGGTGATCCTGGAAAGCTACTTGCCGGCTGCCTTCTTGCCGAACCGGCGCTCGAACCGGGCCACCCGGCCGCCGGTGTCGAGGATCTTCTGCTTGCCGGTGTAGAAGGGGTGGCAATTCGAGCAGACGTCGGCGTGGATCACGCCGTTGCTCGCGGTGGACCGGGTGGTGAAGGTGTTCCCGCAAGTGCAGGTCACCGTCGTCACCACGTAGTCCGGGTGAATGTCAGGCTTCACGTCACTACTCCCGCCTTGGCCGGTCGCCGGGTCGCCAGGCGGATCGCTCCGCCTGGCGTGAACCGGAACCGGGCTGTCTCGGCTTACCAGTGTGCCAGACCACAGAACACAGTCGGCGGCCTGGAGATTCCCGTCCCCGCTCAGGCGCTGGGCGTGCTCTTCTGCACCTGCAGCAGGAACTCGGCGTTGCTCTTAGTGTCCTTCATCCGGCCCATCAGCACCTCCAGCGCCTGCTGTGGCTCCAGCGAGGCGAGCACCCGCCGGAGCTGCCAGACGATCTTCAGCTCGTCCGGCATCAGCAGCAGTTCTTCCTTGCGGGTGCTGGAGGCGTCGATGTCGATGGCCGGGAAGATCCGCTTGTCGGCCAGCTCACGGCGGAGCCGCAGCTCCATGTTGCCGGTGCCCTTGAACTCTTCGAAGATCACCTCGTCGGCCCGGGAGCCGGTCTCGATCAGGGCGGTGGCCAGGATCGTGACGGAGCCTCCGTTCTCGATGTTGCGCGCCGCGCCGAAGAACCGCTTGGGCGGGTAGAGCGCGGTCGAGTCGACACCACCGGACATGATCCGGCCGCTGGCCGGTGCCGAGAGGTTGTAGGCGCGGCCCAGCCGCGTGATCGAATCCAGCAGCACGACCACGTCATGGCCCATCTCGGCCAGCCGCTTGGCCCGATCAATCGCCAGCTCGGCGACCGTGGTGTGATCCTCGGCGGGCCGGTCGAAGGTCGAGTAGATCACCTCGCCCTTGACCGAGCGCTGCATGTCGGTGACCTCCTCCGGCCGCTCGTCCACGAGCACGACCATGAGGTGGCATTCGGGGTTGTTCTTGGTGATCGCGTTCGCGATCGCCTGCATGATCATCGTCTTGCCCGCCTTGGACGGCGACACGATGAGGCCGCGCTGGCCCTTGCCGATAGGGCAGAACAGGTCGATGATCCGGGTGGTCATGATGCCCGGGTCGGTCTCCAGCCGGAGCCGGTCCTGCGGGTACAGCGGCACCAGCTTGGCGAACTCGGGCCGGGCCCGTGACTGCTCCGGGTCCAGACCGTTGATCTTGTCCAGCCGGACCAGGGCGTTGAACTTCTCCCGCCGCTCGCCCTCCCGTGGCTGGCGGACCGCGCCCTCGATGACGTCGCCCTTGCGCAGGCCGTGCTTGCGCACCTGGGACAGCGAGACGTACACGTCGTTGGGCCCCGGCAGGTAGCCGGTGGTGCGGATGAACGCGTAGTTGTCGAGCACGTCGAGGATGCCGGCGATCGGGATGAGCACGTCGTCCTCGGTGATCACCGGCTCGGCCTCGGCGCCGCCCCGCTCGCCCCGCCGCCGGTTGCGGTTGCGGAACCGGTCCCGGTTGCGGCGCCCGCCGCGGTCGTCGTCGTCCCGGTCGCCCTGGCCGCCACCGCGGCCGCCCTGGTCCTGGCCACGCGGGCCGCCCTGGTCCTGGCCACGCGGGCCGCCCTGGTCCTGGCGCTGCTCGGCTGCCTCACCGTTACGTCCCGCATCCCCCGGCCGGCCATTGCCGCGCCGCCGCCGGTCGCCGCCCCGCTGGCTGTCGCCGCCCGCGTAGCTGTCACCGCCGCGCTGCCCCTCGCCATGCTGATCCTCGCCGGGAACGGCGCCGCCGGTGCTGACCCGCGCCGGGTCCGGGCTGTTGGCACCGGAGGCCGGGCCGCCGCCCGCGGCATCAGTGGCGGGCCCGGACCGGCCAAACGACAGCTGGCCGTCCTCACCGCCCCTGGCAGCATCCTCCCGCGCTGCCCCGGCCTGCGCTTCCCGGCCGGAAACCGCTGGATAGGTGGCCTCCCCCGGGCCCGGCTGAGTGGATCTGTCTGGTTCCATGGCGTCCTGCTCACGGTGGCGAGGTGCGTCGGCTCCCGCGGACACGCCCCGCTGGGCTGAATTACCTGATGCCGCACTCTGGTGGGCGGCCTGGGTGGCGGTCCCGCCACTCTGGCGGTCCTGGATCGCTGCCACGAGCTGGCTCTTACGCATCCGGGCGGTGCCGGTGATGCCCATGGACTGCGCCATCCGCTGCAATTCCGGCAGCAGCATGCCGGACAATCCCCGGCCGGCGCCGCCGGCCGCCCCGCTCGTCACCGCCTCAGCCGGTGGGTGCGGGCCGGATGTCTGCGGCCCGCTGGCCGAGGCCCCGGGGGTGACCGGGGAACCGGTGAAGAGTTCGGTGGTTTCGCTGCTCACAAGGGGTCCTTCCCAGCGCGCGGGAGCCGGCCATCGAAGTGACCGGGCAACCCGGTGTCGCGGCCCGGCGAATTGGCCGGGCCAGAATTATTCACCTGCTGTCTTTGCCGCGCCGCCTCCGTGGCCGGCGATCCTCCAGGCAGCTCATCCGGCGTCTGCTGTCAAGGCAGAAGGTTCACTGCACACCCGGGTGGCCGGGACGGCACACCCAGGCCTCCGCCCGGTTCCCGGTGCTTCAAGCCGTCTCCAGCGCTGGCGTACGCGGAGTGGCGGGAGCGATCCGGGGAGTTGACGGAGAATCACCAGCCGCCGCCGACCAGGTGGCCGACCTCGCGGCAAGTGACAGGTGAGCACCTGTCCCCGGAGCGGGGCATCTGGTGCGGCACCAAGCTTAACACCTCCAGAGCCCACGGCATTCCTCGACAGTGGTCTGTTCCTCGCGCGGGAAACTGACGGGGTCATGCGGGGACCCGCCCGCGCGACCTAGCGCCCGGCCCCTGGCCGGTGTTCCGGGACGGCTCTTCCCGGGCGCTGGCGGGCAGGCGCCCGCCCGGTCCACCTTGCCGGAGGTGCCCGCCCTGCCGATCTATTTCCAGGGGGGTTACTTGCCAGTCGATACCCGTTCCGCGGCTGATTGAATCCACCGCCGCCAGCGGCGGCCCCTGGCCCTCGAACGCCAGCACCAGCACCGCCGGGCCCGCCCCCGACACCACCGCGGCCATCCCGCCCGCCGCAGCTGCCGCACCAGCTCGGCGGTATCCGGCATAACGGCGGCGCGGTACGGCTGGTGCAGGAAGTCCTCGGTCGCCGCGAACAGCACCTCGGTTGCCCCGGTGAGGGCCGCCACCAGCAGCGCGCTGCGCGCGGCGTTGGCCGCCGCGTCAGCGTGCGGGATGGCCGCGGGCAGTGCCTGCCGGGCCGCCAGGGTCGCCAGCGGGAACGGCGGCACGCACAGCACCGCCCGCAGCCCGGCCGGGACTGGCAGCCGCAGCACCCGCGGCCCGCCGGCGGCGGGCGCACCCAGCGCCCCCGCCCGGGGTGTCCAGGCAATGGTGACGCCGCCAGCCAGGCAGGCCGCCACGTTGTCGGGGTGCCCGTCCAGCTCGGCCGCGAGCCGGAAGAGTGCCTCGTCCGGCAGCGCCGTCTCGCCGTCGGCCACCAGCGCGCGGCCGGCCAGCAGGCCGGAGCAGATGGCCGCCGCCGATGAGCCCAGGCCACGCCCCTGCGGGATGGCGTTGGCGCAGCGCAGCGCGATTCCCGGCGGCTGGCCGCCGAGCGCGGCGAACCCGGCGCGCATGGCCCGCACCACCAGGTGCGCCTCCCCGGCGGTGGCAGTCTCCTCCCCCTGGCCGGTCACCTCGATGGCCAGCCCGCCGCCGGTGACCTCGGCCTCGATCTGGTCGTGCAGGGACAGCGCGAGGCCCAGCGCGTCGAAGCCGGGCCCCAGGTTGGCGCTGGTGGCGGGCACCTGCACGCGCACGGGCCGCGGCGACCAGTTCACGACGTCCCCCTGCTGGCTCGGGCCCGCGGCGGCGTCAGGCCAGCCCCAGCGCGGCCGCGGCCGCGGCCGGGTCGGCAGCCACGGTCACCGGGGCCGGCGCGGCCGAAACCGCCCAGTCCGGGTCCTTCAGTCCATTGCCGGTGATGGTACAGACGACCCGGCATCCGGCGTCAAGCTGCCCTTTCGCACGGGCTTGCAGCAGCCCGGCGACCCCGGCGGCGGACGCCAGCTCGCCGAACACGGCCTCCTGGCTGGCCAGCAGCCGGTAGGCGGCCAGGATCTGGCGGTCGGTCACCGAGTCGATCAGGCCACCTGATTCATCGCGGGCTTCCTCGGCCGGCCGCCACGACGCTGGGTTGCCGATCCGGATCGCGGTCGCGATGGTCACCGGGGCCAGCACCGGCTCGCCCCGCACGATCGGCGCCGCGCCGCTGGCCTGGAAGCCGAACATGCGCGGGCGCCGGGTGGCCAGCCCGGCCTCGGCGTACTCCCGGTAGCCCTGCCAGTAGGCAGTGATATTGCCCGCGTTGCCGACCGGCAGGCAGTGCACGTCCGGGGCGTCGCCGAGCGCCTCGATGATCTCGAACGCGGCGGTCTTCTGGCCCGCCAGCCGGTCCGGGTTGACCGAGTTGACCAGCGTCACCGGGTAGTCCGCCCCGAGCTTGCGTGCCAGTTCCAGGCAATCATCGAAGTTGCCGTCCACCTGGAGCAGCTTTGCCCCGTGCACCAGCGCCTGGGCCAGCTTGCCCAGCGCGATCTTGCCGCGGGGAACCAGCACTGCACACCTCAGCCCGGCGCGGGCCGCGTAGGCGGCGGCACTGGCGCTGGTGTTGCCGGTGGAGGCGCAGATGACGGCGCGGGCGCCGGCCGCGGCCGCCACGCTGACCGCGACCGTCATGCCCCGGTCCTTGAACGAGCCGGTCGGGTTGGCCCCTTCCACCTTCAGGTACACCTCGCAGCCGGTGCGGTCGGACAGCACCGGGGCGGGCAGCAGCGGGGTGGCCCCCTCGCCCAGGGTGACCACCCGCGAGTCGGGCACGGCCGGCAGGCGTTGGGTATAGTGCCTGATCAGGCCGGGCCAGGCCACCCGGGCGGTCATGCCTCCCCGTCTCCTTCGACCCGCATCACGCTGGCCACCGCGCGCACCACCGCCATCGCGCGGAGGTCGTCGACACAGCTGGCCAGCGCGGCGTCCGGCGCGGTGTGCGTGACGATGACCAGCTGGGCGTCGTCGCCGCGGCCCTCCTGCCGGACCGCCTCGATGGACACCTCATGCCGGGCGAACGACTGGGCCACCTGAGCCAGCACGCCCGGCCGGTCGGCCACGTCCAGCGCCACGTGGTAGCGGGTCAGCGCCTGCCCCATCGGCAGTACCGGCAGGTCAGCGTAGGTGGTGGCGTCCGGGCCGCGGGTACCGGCCAGCTGGTTGCGGGCGACCGCGACGATGTCCCCGAGCACCGCGCTGGCGGTCGGCTGCCCGCCCGCGCCAGCCCCGTAGAACATCAGCCGGCCGGCCGACTCGGCCTCCACGAAGACGGCGTTGTAGGCCTCGCGGACCCCGGCCAGCGGGTGGCTGCGCGGAATCATCGCCGGATGGACCCGGACCGATACGCCGGCCTCGCTGCGTTCGCAGATGGCCAGCAGCTTGACCACGTGGCCGAGCGTGCGGGCGCTGGCGATGTCGGCCTGGGTGACGCCGGTGATCCCCTCCCGGAACACCCCGGCGGCGGTGACCTCACTGTGGAAGGCGAGGCTGGCCAGGATCGCGCCCTTGGCGGCCGCGTCGAAGCCCTCAATGTCGGCGGTCGGGTCGGGCTCGGCGTAGCCAAGTGCCTGGGCTTCCTCCAGGGCATCGGCGAAGCCCGCGCCGGAGGTGTCCATCCGGTCGAGGATGTAGTTGGTGGTGCCGTTGACGATGCCGAGCACCCGGCGGACCGCGTCCCCGGCCAGCGACTCGCGCAGTGGCCGCAGCAGCGGGATGGCACCACCCACCGCCGCCTCGTAGTAGAGGTCGGTCCGGGTGTCCCGGGCGGCCTGGTGCAGCGTGCCGCCGTCCTCGGCCAGCAGCGCCTTGTTCGCGCTCACCACCGACTTGCCGTTCTTCATGGCGGCCAGCAGCAGCGAGCGGGCGGGCTCGATGCCCCCGATCACCTCGACCACGATGTCCACATCCGGGCGGGTGGCCAGGGCCATCGCATCGCTGGTGAGCAGCGCCGGGTCCACCGGCACGGCGCGCGCCCGGCCCGGCCGCCGGACCGCCACCCCGGCCACCTGCAGCGGGGCACCGATCCGCGCGGCCAGGTCGGCAGCCTGCTGGCCGAGCAGCCGGTACACCTCCGAACCGACCCCGCCGCAGCCGAGCAGCGCAATCCGCACTGGCTGGCTCACCTGTGACTCACCTCTCCCAGTCACCCCTGGCCTGCTGGCCGTCGCCGGCTCCGGTCACCCCTGGTCCAGCACCATCAGGTCGGCCAGCGTCTCCCGGCGCAGCAGCACCCGGGCGGATCCGCCGGCCACCGCCACCACCGGCGGCCGCGGCACGTAGTTGTAATTGCTCGCCATCGAGCGGCAGTAGGCGCCGGTGGCCGCCACCGCCACCAGGTCCCCCGGCACCAGGTCGGCGGGCAGGTAGGTATCCCTGACCACGATGTCACCGCTCTCGCAATGCCGGCCGACCAGCCGCGACAGCATGGGCGGTGCGGCCGACTCCCGGGAGGCCAGCACGCAGGTGTACTCGGACCCGTACAGCGCGGTGCGGATGTTGTCGCTCATCCCGCCGTCCACGCTGACGTAGCTGCGCAGCCCGTCCACATCCTTGACCGTCCCGACCTCGTACAGGGTAACGGTGCCCGGGCCGGCGATCGCCCGGCCGGGCTCGACCGTGATCCGGGGCAGGGGCAGGCGGGCCGCCGCGCACCGGCTGCGGACGATCTCCCGCAGGTTCTCCGCGATGACCGCGACGTCGGCCGGGTCGTCGGCTGGTGTGTAGGCAATGCCGAACCCGCCGCCCAGGTTCAGCTCATCGATCCGGGCACCGTGCTCCCGGAGCATCCGGGCGGCCAGCCCGAGCACCCGCTGGGCGGCCACGTCGAACCCGGCGGCGTCGTAAATCTGGGAGCCGATGTGCGAATGCAGCCCGGCCAGGTGCAGCCCAGGTGCGGCCAGCACCCGCCGGACGGCCTCGTCGGCCGCCCCGGAGGACAGCGAGAAACCGAACTTCTGGTCGTCATGGGCGGTGGCCACGAACTCGTGGGTATGCGCCTCGACCCCGGTGGTCACCCGGACCAGGACCGGCGGCACCGGGCCGGCCTGGCCTGGCTGGGCCTGGCGCTCCCTTTCCTCGGCCAGGTACGCCAGGCGCGCGATCTCCGCAAACGAATCGACCACAATATGCCCGACGCCGGCGGCCACGGCCTGTTCCAGTTCTGCCATCAGCTTGTTGCTGCCATGGAAGGTGATCATCGCCGGGGGCACGTCCGCGGCCAGCGCAACGCCCAGTTCCCCG
>Ga0318525_10000879_pt1 | contig 10257 bp, 9 predicted proteins | sample GRESIP052b4f23_FD_203482 | JGI IMG/M metagenome (GOLD analysis project Ga0318525, IMG submission 203482) | Tropical soil microbial communities from Luquillo Experimental Forest, Puerto Rico - GRE.SIPMG.052b4f23 | ecosystem: Environmental > Terrestrial > Soil > Tropical forest > Bulk soil...
TGTAGGACGGGCGTCCGGTGACGAGCTCGTGAAAGCCCGGGTCGAGGAAGTCGGGACCGATCTTGAACGCCTGAACGCGCAGGCCGCGCCGGTGCCAAGCCTCGAGCAGCCCGAGCGTGATGGACGTCTTGCCCACACCGGTCGAGGTCCCCGCCACGACGAGCAGGCGCGCCACGGTGCCGCTAGAACTTTCCGTGGCGGCCGGCGCCGGAGGCGAAGCGCTGCGCCCCGGCGAGACTCTCGCCGGTGTTGAACGTGGCGGCGCCGAGCTGGTACGGCGGAGGGCCGTCGGCAGACGAGCCCCGACCGATTCGTGCGCCGAGCGGCGATCGCTGCGCACGCTGCCCGGCGGGAAGGCCGCGATCGTGGCGGCGAGCGCCTCGGCTTCCTGACGCGCCTGGCCGCGCGCCACGACGCGGTTGGCCAGGCCGATCGCGAGAGCCTCGCGCGCGTCCACCGGCCGGCCCGTCATGATCAGATCGAGCGCGCGTCCCAGGCCGACCAGCGCGGGCAGGCGCACGGTGCCGCCGTCGATCAGCGGGATGCCCCAGCGCCGGTTGAAGACGCCCATCACCGCGTCCTCCTCGACGATGCGCAGATCGCACCAGAGCGCCAGCTCGAAGCCGCCGGCGACCGCGTAGCCGGAGACCGCGGCGAGCACCGGCTTCGCCAGCAGCATGCGCGTGGGCCCCATCGGCCCGTCGCCGTACGCGATCGTGCGCTTGCGCGGACCGGCCGCGACGGCCTTCAGATCGGCGCCCGCGCAGAAGGTGCCGTTGTCGCCCCAGAGCACCGCCACGCGCGCTGTCTTGTCGCGCTCGAAGGCGCGCAACGCCTCGGCCAGCGCCTTGCCGGTCGGCCGGTCGATCGCGTTGCGCCGGTCCGGCCGGTCGAGGATGATGGTGGTGACGGCGCCCTGTATCTCGGATCTGACGCTCGGTCGTTCCATGATCGATGCTCTCCCCCGAAGTGCGCGTGCGATGGGCCATACGGTCGGCGAGTCGGCCCGCAAGAACTTGACTCGCCGTCGCGCCGTAGGGTACCAAGAACTGTCCCTGCGCTGTTCGTGATGCCGGAGGGAAGTTTCAACCTCGTTAACAAAAGGGGAGCTGTAACGGAGGGTGGTGTGCAAGCCCCTCTTCGAAGGGGAAGCCTGAAGCCCTCTTAATCAACGGCGCCCACCTGGGAATACCAGGTTCGAAACACCACGGCACACGGCAGAGGCGGGGATTTGACTCCCTCGCTCGGTGCCCCCTATACTGCGGCAATGCAAGGGATTTGGCTCATTGCCGACTCGATCATCGCGGTCCTTGCCCTCGTCATCGGCTTCGTCCTGCACAAGTGGATCAGCGAGCGGAAAACCGGTGACGCGGCGACCCAGGCGCAGCGCATCGTGCACGAGGCCGAGCGCGAAGCGGCCAACCGCGTGAAGGCCGCCGAGCTCGAGATGAAGGAAGCCTCGCTCAAGTCGCGCACGGCGTTCGAGGAAGAGACGCGGCAGCGCGAGGGCAAGATCCAGCAGATCGAGCAGCGCGTGCTGTCGAAGGAAGAGGAGCTCGCGCGCAAGCTCGAGCAGCTCGACCGGCGGCTCAACGAGGCGCTCACGAAGGATCGCGAGCTCGGCAGCCGCGAGAAGTCGATCGGCGAGAAGGAGAGCCGGCTCGCGGTGGCGCTCGACGAGCAGCGGCGCAAGCTCGAGTCGATCGCCAGCCTCACCGCCGAGGAAGCCAAGCGCCAGCTGCTCGCGCAGATGGAGATCGAGGCCAAGCGCGAGGCGCAGCTGATGGCGATGCGGCTCGAGGAAGAGGCGCGCGAGACCGCGCAGGTGAAGGCGCGCGAGGTGCTCGCGACGACCATCCAGCGGCTGGCCCCGGACTACACGGTCGAGACCGCCGTCTCGGTCGTCGATCTGCCTTCGGACGACATGAAGGGCCGGATCATCGGCCGCGAGGGCCGCAACATCCGGGCGCTCGAGCTGCACACCGGCGTCGATCTGATCGTGGACGACACGCCCGAGGCGGTGCTGATCTCGGCGTACGATCCGTACCGCCGCGAGATCGCGCGGCGCAGCCTGCAAGTGTTGATCGCCGACGGGCGCATCCATCCGGCGCGCATCGAGGAAGTCGTCGAGAAGATCAAGAAGGAGATGGACCAGCACCTGAAGGAAGAAGGCGACAAGGCCTGCTTCGAGATCGGCGTGCACAACCTGCACCCCGAGCTGGTGAAGCTGGTCGGCCGGATGAAGTTTCGCACCTCGTACGGCCAGAACTGCCTGCAGCACTCGAAGGAAGTCGCGTGGCTGGCCGGCATGATGGCGGCCGAGGTGAAGGCCGACGTCAAGCTCGCCAAGCGCATGGGCCTCCTGCACGACATCGGCAAGGCGCTCACGCACGAGCAGGAAGGCAGCCACCCCGAGCTCTCGCTGCAGGTGTTGACGAAGTACAACGAGTCGGCGAAGGTGATCAACGCCGCGCTCTGCGGCCACGAGAACGTCGAGCCCGAGACGATCGAGGCCGTGCTGGTCGAGGCGGCCGACGGCATCTCGGCGGCGCGCCCGGGCGCCCGGCGCGACGTGCTCGAGTCCTACATCAAGCGCCTGGCCAAGCTCGAGGAGATCGCGCTCTCGTACAAGGGCGTCGAGATGTGCTACGCGATCCAGGCCGGGCGCGAGCTGCGCGTGATGACCAAGGCCGACATCGTGTCCGACCTCGACGCGCACCAGCTCGCGAAGGACATCAGCAAGCGCATCGAGGCCGAGATGCAGTACCCCGGTCACATCAAAGTGATCGTCATCCGCGAGACGCGCGCCGTCGAAGTGGCAAAGTAGCCTCGTTCATGAACATCCTGATGGTCGGCGACGTCTACGGCGAGCCGGGCCGGCAGGCGATCGCCAAGCTCCTGCCCCGCCTGCGCCAGGAGCATTCGATCGATTTCGCCGTCGTCAACATCGAGAACGCCGCGGCCGGCTTCGGCGTCACCCCGCCGATCGCGCGGCAGGCCTTCGAGGCCGGCGCCGACGTCCTGACCTCGGGCAACCACATCTGGGACAAGCGCGAGATCGTCGAGTACATCACGAAGGAGAATCTCCTCCTGCGGCCGGCGAACTTCCCGTCGGGCACGCCGGGCGTGGGGCACGTCACCGTGAAGGCCGGCCCGCACAAGGTCGCGGTGCTGAACCTGATGGGGCGCGTGTTCATGCTGCCGATCGACTGCCCGTTCCGGAAGGCCGACGAGATCCTCCCCGAGCTCCACAGGGAGACGCCGATCGTCCTGGTCGACATGCACTGCGAGGCGACGTCGGAATCGCTCGCGATGGGCTGGTATCTCGACGGCCGCGCGAGCGCCGTGGTCGGCACGCACCGCCACGTGCAGACGGCCGACGAGCGCGTGCTGCCGGGCGGCACCGCCTACATCACCGACCTCGGGCTGACCGGGCCGACCGATGGCGTCATCGGCGTCGACCGCGATCAGATCATCCAGCGCTTCCTCAACCAGATGCCGATCCGCTTCGAGACCGCCAAAGGCCCCGCGGCCCTGCAGGGCGTGGTGATCGTGGTCGAGCCAGAGACCGGCCGCGCGACGTCGATTCGCCGGCTGCGCGTCGCGGCTTGACCCTCGACGGGAAGGCCGTCGCCCAGAAGGTCCTGGACGACGTGCGCGCGGGAGTCGCGCGCCTCAAGGAGCACTCCGGCATCGTCCCGACGCTCGCCGTGGTCCTCGTCGGCGACTTCGCGCCGTCGAAGGTGTACGTCGCCAACAAGAAGCGCGCGGCTGACACGGTCGGGATCGCGTCGCAGGATCACATTCACCCGGAAGGGCTGGATCGCGCGGCGCTGCTGGCGCTGCTCGGGCGGCTCAACGCCGACCCCAGGGTGCACGCGATCCTGCTGCAGCTGCCGCTGCCGGCGGGGCTCGACGAGGACGACGCGATCGCGGCCATCGCGCCCGAGAAGGACGCCGACGGCCTGCACCCGGAGAACCTCGGGCGCCTGCTGGCCGGCTCGCCGACCGTCGTGCCGTGCACGCCGGCCGGCTGCCTCGAGATCCTCGACCACTATGGCTGCGACCTCAAGGGCGCCGAGGCCGTCGTGATCGGCCGCTCGCGGCTGGTCGGCAAGCCGCTCGCCCATCTGCTCCTCGCGCGCCACGCGACGGTCACGATGTGTCACACGCGCACCCGTGATGTCGCCGCGCACACGCGCCGCGCCGACGTCCTGTGCGTCGCCGCCGGGCGCCCGCGCACGGTGACGGGCGACATGGTGAAGGAGGGCGCCTGGGTCGTCGACGTCGGGATCAATCGCCTGGAGACCGGCAAGCTGGTCGGTGACGTCGACTTCGCGAGCGTGGCGCCGCGCGCCCGCGCGATCACCCCGGTGCCCGGCGGGGTCGGACCGATGACGATCGCGATGCTGCTGCGCAACACCCTGCGCGCGGCGGAGCGCCAGCTGGGCGTGGCATGAGCACGGCCCGCGCGGTTCTCAGCGTCTCCGAGCTGACGCGGCGTCTGCAAGAGACGCTCGAGGAGCGTTTCCCGGCGGTCTGGGTCGAGGGCGAGATCTCGAACTTCCGGCTCTACGGCTCGGGGCACGCGTACTTCACGCTGAAGGACGCCGAGTCGCAGATTCGTGCCGTGCTCTTTCGTAATCGCGGCCGCCGCATCAGGTTCGAGCCGGCCGACGGCCTGCACGTGATGGCGTTCGGCAGCATCGAGGTCTACCCGCAGCGCGGCGAGTATCAGCTGGTGATCGAGCTGCTCGAGCCCAAGGGGCTGGGCGCGCTCCAGCTGGCCTTCGAGCAGCTCAAGGCGCGCCTGCAGGCCGAAGGGCTCTTCGACCAGGCGCGCAAGCGCGAGCTGCCGCGGTTCCCGCGGAAGATCGGCATCGTGACCTCGACCGGCGGCGCGGCGATCCGCGACATGCTCCGCGTGATCGGCCGGCGCTTCGGCGAGCTCCACATCGTGATCGCGCCGTGCCGCGTGCAAGGGGATGGCGCCGCCGAGGAGATCGCCCAGGGCATCCGTGACCTCGACGCGCTCGGCGGCGTCGACGTGATCATCGTCGGCCGCGGCGGCGGCTCGCTCGAGGATCTCTGGGCCTTCAACGAGGAGCCGGTGGCGCGGGCGATCGCCGCCTCGAAGGTGCCGGTGGTGTCGGCGGTGGGGCACGAGGTCGACTTCACGATCGCGGACTTCGTGGCCGATCTGCGGGCGCCGACGCCCTCGGCGGCGGCCGAGCTGGTCGTGCGCGAGAAGCAGGCGGTGGTGGACAGCCTCGTCCAGCTGCGCGCGCGGCTCGAGCGCTCGGCCGCACGGCCGCTGCGCGATCTCGAGCGGCGCGTGGACGAGCTGACCGCGCGCCTGCGCCGCGAGATGCGCGGCGAGCTCGGCCGCGCGGGCCATCGCGTCGCACTGGCGACCCGGGCGCTGCGGGCTTCCGACCCCGTGGCGCGCGTCGCTCGCGACCGCCATCGCCTGGAGAGTCTACAATCGCGATTGATCACCTTGCTGCATCGGCGGCGCGATCGGGCGCGCCATGCGCTCGAGACCACGGTCGGTCGCCTCGATTCGCTGTCGCCGCTGGCGGTGCTCGGCCGGGGCTACAGCCTGACCCGCACGCCGACCGGCGAGGTCGTCCACAGCCCGGCTCAGGTGCGCGTGGGCGAGGCGATCCGCGTGCTGCTGCACCGCGGGAGCCTCGACGCGCGCGTGACCGACACGAGGGAGCAGGATGACCGACCTCAAGTTTGAGGACTGCCTGGCGCGGCTCGAGCAGATCGTGGGCCGGCTCGAGACCGGCAACCTGCCGCTGGAAGAATCGCTGAAGATCTTCGAGGAGGGGATCGGGCTGGCGCGAAGCTGCGCCCGCTACCTGGAAGACGCCGAGAAGCGCATCGAGGTGCTCGCCAAGGACGAGAGCGGCGCGCTCCACGCTCGGCCCCTCGCCTGGGAGCCCGAGAGGGATCAATGAGCGCGTTCGACCTCGACGCCTATCTGAAGGAGCGCCGCCAGATGGTCGACCTGGCGCTCGAGCGGTTCCTGCCGAGCGAGGACACGCCGCCGCCGTCGGTGCACCGGGCGATGCGCTACAGCGTGCTGGCCGGCGGCAAGCGGCTGCGGCCGATCCTCGTGATCGCCGGCGCGGAGGTGGTCGGCGCGTCGCCGAGCACGGTCATGCCGACGGCGTGCGCGATGGAGATGATCCACACCTACTCGTTGATCCACGACGACCTGCCGGCGATGGACGACGACGACTACAGGCGCGGCCGGCTCACCAACCACAAGGTCTTCGGCGACGCGATCGCGATCCTGGCGGGCGACGCGCTCTTGACCTACGCCTTCCAGCTGGTCGCGCAGAACGCGGCGCTGAAGGGCGTCGATGCCGCGGTGGTCTGCGACGTCGTCGCCGACATCGCGCAGGCGGCCGGCACCCTGGGCATGGTGGGCGGGCAGGTGGTGGACATCGAGTCGGAGGGCAAGACGATCACGCCCGAGCAGCTCGAGTACATCCACATCCACAAGACGGCCGCGCTGCTCCGCGCCTCGCTCGCGGCGGGCGCGCGGCTCGGCGGCGCCGACGCCGCCGCCCTCGCTGCCGTCGCGGACGCCGGACAGAGCCTCGGCCTCGCGTTCCAGATCGTCGACGATATCCTGGACGTCGAGGGTAGTCTAGAGACGCTGGGCAAGACGGCCGGCAGCGACGAGCGCAAGCAGAAGGTGACCTATCCCGCGCTCCACGGCATCGACGCATCACGCCGCGAGGCGCGGCGATTGATCGAACGGACGAAGAGCCGGCTCGGCGTCTTCGGCGCCCGCTCGGCGCCGCTCGCCGCGCTGGCCGACTTCGTCGTGGAGAGGAAAAGCTAGTGTCGTCGATCACGGGACTCTACGCGCGCGAGATCCTCGACTCGCGCGGCAATCCGACGGTCGAGGTGGAAGTGCAGCTCGAGTCCGGCGCCTGGGGCCGCGCCGCGGTGCCTTCGGGCGCCTCGACCGGCAAGCGCGAGGCGATCGAGCTGCGCGACGGCGACGGCCAGCGCTACCGCGGCAAGGGCGTGCGCCAGGCGGTGCGCAACGTCGAGGAGACCATCGCGCCCGAGGTCGAGGGGATGGAGGCCTCCGAGCAGGCCGCGCTCGACCAGGCGCTGCTCGAGCTCGACGGCACGCCGAACAAGTCGGCGCTCGGCGCCAACGCGATCCTCGCGGTGTCGCTCGCGGTCGCGCGGGCGGCGGCCGACGACGCCGGGCTTCCGCTCTACGCCTATCTCGGCGGCGTCGGGGCGCGGCTCATGCCGGTGCCGATGCTGAACGTGCTCAACGGCGGCGCCCACGCCGACAACGGGATCGACTTCCAGGAGTTCATGCTGGTGCCGGCCGGCGCCGAGAACTTCTCGAGCGCGATCCGCATGGGCGCCGAGATCTTCCACACCTTGAAGGAGCTGCTGCACGAGAAGGGCCTGGCCACCGGGGTGGGCGACGAGGGCGGCTTCGCGCCGAACCTCACCAGCAACACCGCCGCGCTCGATCTGTTCTTGCAGGCGGTCGAGAAGGCTGGCTACCGGCCGGGCGGCGACGTGTTCTTCGCGCTCGACGTGGCGGCCAGCGAGTTCGCCGAGTCGGGCGGCCGCTACCGGCTGCGGCGCGAGAACCTCGTGCTCTCGAGCGAGGAGATGATCCATCGCTACGAGCAGCTGCTCGACCGCTATCCGATCGTCTCGATCGAGGACGGTCTGGGCGAGGACGACGTGGCCGGCTGGGGCCAGCTGACGCGCAAGCTCGGCGGCCGCGTGCAGCTCGTGGGCGACGACCTCCTGGTCACGAATCCCGCGATCATCCAGCAGGCGATCAAGAACGGTCTGGCCAACGCCGTGCTCGTCAAGGTGAACCAGGTGGGCACGCTCACCGAGACGCTCGAGGCGATCGAGCTCGCCAAGCGCGCCGGCTACGGTACCGTCATCTCTCACCGCTCGGGCGAGACCGAGGACACCTTCGTCGCCGATCTGGCCGTGGCGGTCAACGCCGGCCAGATCAAGACGGGCTCGGTGGCGCGCAGCGAGCGGACGGCCAAGTACAACCAGCTCCTGCGCATCGAGGAAGAGCTCGGCCACGCCGCGTCGTGGCCCGGACGTTCCCTCTACACCCGCATCGCGCGGTGAGAGCGCCCCGGATCGACCTCGAGCGGCTGAGCCCGCAGAAGCTCGGCACGTTCGCCATGGTCGCGCTCGCGGTCGCCCTGGCCGTGTTCGGCGTGAAGGAATCGGTGCGCGCCTGGCAGATGCGCCGCGACATGCACGCCGTCGAGCGCGAGGTGCAGGCCCTGCGCACGAAGCAGGCCGAGCTCACCCGCACCGTCGATCGGCTGCGCAACGATCCGCTCTACATCGAGAAGCTCGCCCGGGAGGAGATGGGCATGGTCCGCGAAGGCGAGACCGTGCTGAAGTTCCCCTCTCAGAACGCCCGCTGACGCTCGCCCGTGGACGCGTTCGGGGCCTGGTTCTGGGGTACCGGGTGGTTCTGGTTCGCCATGTTCTGGGCGGCCCTGCTCGTCAACGGCCGCGCGGCCTTCAAGCTCCTGCTCGACTGGAAGGGTATGCTCACCACGTGCCGGTTCGTCGAGCAGGCCTACGAGCAGCTGGCCACGCTGCCCGACGAGGCCACGCTCGAGCGCGACCAGGCCGCGCCGATCTTCGTGCACCTGGTCCCCGTGTGGCAGGAGCCCGAGATCGCGACGACCCTGCGCGCGCTGCTCGACTCGCGCTATCCGCACGGGAAGCTCCACGTGATCGTCGCCGCCCGTGAGGACGAGGCGCGCTCACCCCATCAGGCCATGGGCGTGTCGACGGCCGAGCTGGTGCGGCGCTTCCGCGAGAGCCTGCCGCCCTGGCAGCAGAAGATGCTCACGCTCGTCGCGATGCCCGGCGACGGGCGCAAGGCGCACCAGCTCAACTGGGCGCTGCGCCCCGAGGTGCTCAAGCCGCTGCTCGATCTGCGCTACGATCCGGCACGGGTCTGGATCGGGCTGAGCGACGCCGACTCGATCCCCGATCCGAACGTCTATCGCTGGATCGCCGCCGATCTGGCGGCGAACCGCGGCCGGCTCGCCTATCAGGGCGTGACGCTCTCGCTGGCCAACTTCGATCGCCTGGACGTGCGCGGCCGCGTGTGCGCCGTGCAGCAGTCGTCGATCTTCATCCGCGTCTCGATCGCCCGGCTCATCAACGAGCGGCGACGCCTCGCGGCCTTCGCGCGGCTCGCCGCGCGCGCGCCGCGCGTGGCGCGTCTCGTGCGGCCGATCTTCGAGCTGTGCTTCCGCCGCTCGCAGATCTGTCTGGGCCACAACCAGTTCGTGCGCCTGGACACCTTGCAGAGCGTCGGCGGCTTTCCGACCTCGGGCGCCACGGAAGACTCGACGCTCGGCTACGCGCTGGGCGCGCGCGGCGTCGTGATGGCGGCGATGCCCATGCTGGAGCTGGTCGACATGCCGGACTCGCGGGACGGCATGATTCGCCAGAACGCACGCTGGTACAAGGGCGTGCTGGACGACGTTGCGTTCCTGCGCGGGGTCTGGCGCCGGCACCCGACGCCCTTCAACCTCGCGCAGCTCTGCCGCCACGTCGGCAACAAGGTGGTCGAGTGGCCGATCGCCGCCGTCGTCTATCCGGTGCTCGGCTTTCTCGGCTGGCACCTGGCCTATCGCTTCTCGTATCACCCGGTCTGGTTCCTGCTCGGCGTGGCATTCCCGTCGATCTCGCTCGGCCTGACGATCTGGGTGGGTGGCATCGTCACGCAGGATCTGATCGAGAGCCTGACGCCTCACCTTCCGCGCCGGGTCAACGTCGCGCGCACCACCCTCAAGGCGAAGTTCTGGGGGACGTTCCGCTGCCAGACGTACTGGCTCCTCGCCACGCGGGGGGCCTGGCGCGTGCTGTGGTCGATCGCGCGGAGCGGGCGGTTCGAGCCGGTGAAGACCGACCGCGTCGTGCGCCGCGTCTGATCGCGCTCGCGCGGCCGACGCTATAGCAGGCCGAGCTTCAGCTTCGCGGCGTCGGACATCCGGTCCCGGTCCCAGGGCGGGTCGAACGTGATCTCGACCCTGGCGCCGGTGACGCCCGGGAGCGCACGCACCGCGCGCTCCACCTGGGCCGGCAGCTCCTGAGCCGCGGGACAGCTGGGCGCCGTCAGGGTCATTCGGATGTCGACGGCTCCGTCCGGACCGACGCGGATCCCGTAGACGAGTCCGAGCTCGTAGATGTCGACGGGAA
>Ga0318525_10000884_pt1 | contig 10230 bp, 7 predicted proteins | sample GRESIP052b4f23_FD_203482 | JGI IMG/M metagenome (GOLD analysis project Ga0318525, IMG submission 203482) | Tropical soil microbial communities from Luquillo Experimental Forest, Puerto Rico - GRE.SIPMG.052b4f23 | ecosystem: Environmental > Terrestrial > Soil > Tropical forest > Bulk soil...
GTCGTGGAGGGGCTGCGCCGCGCGGGGCCGAATCCGAGCCGGGGAGGCTTCCGGCAAGCGCTCGAATCGCTCAAGAACTTCGACCTCGGTATCGGCGCGCCCCTCACGTTCGGGCCGGAGCGGCATCAGGGACTGGACAACGTCTACTTCACCAGAGTGGTGAGCGGTCGATGGGCCCCCATCACGGACTGGACGGCGGCGGTGAAAGCATGAACAAGCCACGGACCATTCGACTCGGTCTCCTCGGGAAGATCATCCTGTTCCTGGCGGCGACGCTGGTCCCGCTGGCGGCGATCACCTGGTGGATCTCGGTGCGCGCGCTGACCACGAACCTGACGGACGAGTTCACCTCCAAGGGAAGCGCCATCGCCAGGAGCCTGGCCAGCTCGAGCGTCGACCTCCTGCTGACGCGCGATGCGTCGACGGTGCAGGACACGGTCGACAAGTTCGCCGCGATCAGCGGCGTCAAGTACGTGATCGTCTACGACCCGCAGAAGACGCTCATCGCGCACACCTTCTCGCCGCTGGTCCCGGCCAACATCGTCGACCGCAACCTGGTGCCCGGTGAGGCGGCGCAGCAGATCCGCGAGATCGCCTATACGGATCCGGTCACGGGCGCGGTCCAGCCGATCATCGACATCGGCGTGCCGGTCCTGGCGGGGCAGCTCGGAACCGTCCGCGTCGGCATGGACCGGGCGGTCATTACCGTGGCGGCGGCCAGGTCCGGCCGGAATCTCTTGCTCGTCTTCGGCGGGGTCGCGCTGCTGGCGGTCCTCGCCGGCGCGGTCTTCGCGCATCAGATCACCAAGCCGGTCGTCCAGGTGGTGCGCGTCGCCGAGCGTGTCGGGCAGGGCGATCTGTCGAGGCTGGTCGCCGTGAAGTCACGGGACGAGATCGGGCAGCTGGCGTCGACGTTCAACGACACCGTCGTGCGCCTGCGCGCGCTGGTCCAGACCGAGACGGAGCGCGACGAAGAGCGGCACAAGCGCGAGGAGCTCCAGCGCAACATCACGAGGTTCCTCGACACCGCGACCGAGATCGCGCAGGGCGATCTGACCAAGCGCGGTCAGGTCACCTCCGACGTCCTCGGCAGCGTCGTCGACGCGATCAACGTGATGGTCGGCGAGCTGGCGATCATCATCAACGACGTCCGCGATGCCGCGCAGCAAGTCTTGACGAGCTCCACCGAGATGATCGGCGCGATGGAAGCCACGGCCGGCGGCGCTCAGACGCAGTCGCGGGAAGCCGTCGGCGTGAGCGAGGCGATGGAAGGTCTGAGCCGCTCGATGCGGCGCGTGGCCCAGAACGCGGAGGCCTCCGCGGCGGCCGCCAAGCAGACGCTCGATTCTGCCGCGAAGGGCGAGCACGCCGTGCGCGCCAGCCTCGCCGGCATGCAGCGCATCCGGGGCGAGGTGCAGGGCATCTCGAAGAAGGTCAAGAACCTGGCTGACCGCTCGCTCGAGATCTCCGAGATCGTGAACACGATCGAGGACATCGCCTCGCAGACCAATCTCTTGGCGCTGAACGCCGCCATCGAGGCGGCGGGTGCCGGCGAGTCGGGCCTGCGCTTCGCGGTCGTGGCCGAGGAGGTCAGAAAGCTCGCCGAGCGCTCGGGCAAGGCGGCCAAGGACATCGTCGTGCTGATCAAGTCGGTGCAGGCCGAGACGCAGCAGGCGGTCGTGGCCATGGAAGAAGGCACGCGCGAAGTCGAGGCCGGCTACAAGGTCACCGTCGAGGCCGGCGAGCGGCTGCACGAGATCGGCGAGATCTCGCACAAGTCCGCGTCGCTGGCGCTCGAGATCTCGGAGGCGACCCAGGATCAGGTGCGCGGGGTCGAGGGCGGCGCGGTCGCGGTGCAGTCGATCGCGGGCGTGGCCGTCGAGACGGAGAAGGCCGTGCTCGAGACGCGCAGGACGATGGACCAGGTGGTGCGCGTGGCCGAGGCGCTCACCGCGAGCCTCGCGCGCTTCAAGCTGGCCACCTAGGTTCCCGATCGACGGAGGCGGAGTGTGGCTGACGGCGACCGGCAGTTTCTCCTCAGTGTCTTCCTGATGGAGGCGTGGGACACCCTCGCCGCCGTCGAGGAAGGCCTCGCCACGCTCCGGCACTGCGAGGATCCCAAGCCGGTCATCGAGCAGCTGACGGTCGTGACCCACCGTCTGCGCGGCTCCGCGGCGCTCAGCGGCTTTCCGCAGGTGGCGGGTCTCGCGGCCGCGATGGAGGAAGCGGTCGAGCGCGTCGCCGTGACGCCCCCGGGCGGTGAGCACCTCTCGCTCGGCGCGCTCGGCGACATGGTGTTCTGGCTCAAGACGGCGCTCGACGGCATCGGCGAGACCGGGGTGGAGGACGCCGAGGCGATCGCGGAATCGCTCGCGGGCCTGGTCCCGGCGGCCGCACCCGCGCCCACCGACGAGACGTCGCAGCGGCTGGCCGAGCTCGATCGCTTCTTCGCCGATCAGGCGGACGTGCTCGAGTACTTCGTACCGGAGGCGATCGAGCATCTCGAAGCCATGGCGCAGTCGCTGATCGCGCTCGAGGGTGAGGGCTCGACCGAGTCCGAGATCGCGGCCCTCTTCCGCGCCGTCCACACGCTCAAGGGGGCCGCCTATACGGTCGGCTGCGGGATGATCGGCGACCTCGCGCATCGAGTCGAGGACATGCTCGGCGAGGTCCGCGAGGGGCAGCGCCCACTGGATCGGGCTGCGATCGAGACGGTCTTCGCCGGGCTCGACGCCCTTCGGCTCCTGGTGCGCAGCGGCCAGGATCGCGCCGACACGCGCGCCTCCGCCTACGAGCGCGCGATGGCGGCGCTCGACACGCTGCCGGCGATCGGGATGGTCGCGCCGCCGCCGGCCACCGAAGCCGAGCTGGATCCGATCGCCGAGGCGGTCGTGTCCGCCGCCACGCCGAGCCTGCCCGCGACGGTCGAGACCCCGCAGAATCTCGAGCCCGCGGTCGCGGCGCCCCCGGCCCAGCACCTGACGCCAGTCCGGGCCCGGGCGTCGCGCGACGCCGGGGCGCGCCGCGTGCGTCCGAGCATCCGCGTCAGCCTCGATCGGCTCGATGCGCTCATGAATCTCGTCGGCGAGCTCGTGATCACGCGAAGCCGTCTCGAGCGCCATCTGGCCCAGCTCGAGCAGGCCGGCGAGCTGCTCTCGTTCACCCAGTCGCGCATGACGCAGACCGTCGCCGAGTTCGAGTCCAAGTACGCCGACCGTCTGGTGCCGCCGGCTCGCCCTCGGGGCGGCGGATCGCTCGAGCCGGGCGTGTCTCCGCTGGGCGAAGTCTTCGACGAGCTCGAGTTCGACCGCTATGACGATTTCAACCTGCTCGCGCGCCGCGTGGGCGAGATCTCGAGCGACCTCACGGAGATCCAGCACGAGGTGACCGGGTTGGTCCGGGTCGTTCGCGAGGACGCCGGCGGCGTCCAGCGGCTCAGCGCCGAGCTGCGCGGCCAGATCACGCGCGCCCGCATGGTGCCCGTCGGCCGGCTGTTCGCGCCGTTCGTGCGGATGGTGCGGGACGGCGCGCGGGCGGCCGGCAAGAGCGTCGCGCTCGAGGTCCGGGGTGAGACCGTCGAGATGGACACGACGATCGTCGAGCTGATGGCCGACCCGCTGATCCACCTGGTCCGCAACGCGATCGCGCACGGCATCGAGTCCGAAGAGGTGCGCCGGCGGGACGGCAAGCCGCCGCAGGGCACCATTCACCTCGGCGCCGCCCACAAGGGCGGTTCCATCTACATCGAGGTGGCGGACGACGGCCGCGGCATCGACGTGGAAGCGGTCGGGGAAGCGGCGCGGCGCGGCGGCTTCGTCACCGCCGAAACACTGGCGCGGCTGGGCGAGCGAGACATCCTCGACCTGATCTTCCTGCCGGGTCTCACGACGGCCACGTCGGTGACGACCGCGGCGGGCCGCGGCGTCGGCATGGACGTCGTGCGGGCCAACGTGAGCCGTCTCGGCGGCGAGATCGAGGTACAGACGGAGGTCGGGCGCGGCACCCGCTTCCGCATCCGCCTGCCGCTGACCGTCGCCATCTCCGACGCGCTGATGGTGAATGTCGGGCCGCAGACCCTTGCGATTCCCGTCCCGGCCGTCAAGGGCGCGCTCACCGTGCGGCCCGAGGAGGTCCGGACCGAGAACGGCATGGAGTTGGTCGAGGTCGAGGGCGAGCAGGTCGACCTCGTCCGGCTCGATCGCGTGCTCCAGATTTCGGGGCGCGCCGCCGACGGCCCCCTGTCGATCGTGGCGCTCCGGACCGGGCGAAAGACTCTGGCCGTGGTCGTGGACGAGTTCCTCGCGAAGGAAGAAATCGTCATCAAGAACCTCGGAGCGTTCCTGCAGGGCATCGGGCCCTTCTCGGGCGCCACCGTCACCGGGCAGGGGCGGGTCATCCTGCTGCTCGACGCGCTGAAGCTCTCCGAGATGAGCGCGACGACAGCCTGGCCGCGCGCCGCCGAGCTTCACGCCGCGCGCGAGGCGATGGCCGCGCCCACCGCGGAAGCCACGCGCCGCGTCCTGCTCGTCGACGATTCGCTCAGCGTCCGCAAGTTCGTCGGCGGGATGCTCGAGCGCGCCGGATTCCACGTCGTCACGGCCCGCGACGGCGCGGAAGCGCTCCAGCTGCTCGGCGAGCAGTCGGTCGACGTCGTCGTCACGGATCTGGAGATGCCGCGCCTCAACGGCTACGAGCTGATCCGCGACCTCGGCCGATACCCGACGACGAGCGATCTGCCGGTGGTCGTCCTCACCACGCGGGCCGGCACCAAGCACGTGAACCTCGCGCGCGGGCTGGGCGTGGAACACTACGTGGCCAAGCCGGTCGACGAGGCGGGCTTCGTCCAGCTGATCGAATCGCTCGCCGCCGCGCCGGCGCGGGCGGGAGCCTGAGGCGCCATGCCGCGCGTCATCGTGATCGATCCCGACCAGGCGTCGCTGGGTGCGCTGCGCGCCGCCCTCGGGCAGGCCGGCATCCGCGACGTCCTCGCCGTCGCCAGCGGCTCCTTCGCGCTGACGATGCTCGAGCGCAACCGCCCCGATCTCATCGTGAGCCGAGCGGGCGTGCCGGATATCGACGGCTACGAGCTCTGCTCGATCGTCCGCAAGGATCCGCTGATGACGGGCGTGCTCTTCCTTCTGCTGGCGAGCCCCGGTGACGAGGCGACCGCGTCGACGCTCGAGGACAAGCCGGATCAGACCCTGGCGGGCGACCTGCCGCTGTCCGCGATCGTTTCCGAGGTGGCCAGGCTCCTCGGACGCGGCAAGGAGGCGCCCGCCGCGCCGTCCGCGCCGGCGGCGGCCGGTCCGCAGCCGGACGGCGCGCACGGTCTGCGCGGATCGCTCACGGTGATGGAGCTGCCGGACATCACGCAGGCCATCGCGCTCGGCGTGAAGACCGGTCAGCTCCTGGTCACGCTGTCGTCGGGCCGCGGCTCGGTCTTCTTCGACCGCGGACGGGTCGTGCATGCGGAATTCTTCGGGCTCATAGGCGAGACCGCGTTCGCGGCCCTTCTGGTGGCGGCGCACGGGGAGGCGAGCGGGACCTTCGTCTTCAATCCGCTCGAGTCGGCAGCCGTCAACGGCGTGAGGACGATCCACCGCGACCTCAAACAGCTCCTGCTGAGCGCCGCCGCGGAGATCGACGAGGGCCGCGCCGACGCGGCCGTGGCGCCAATCTCTTAGGAGGACGCCGATGCGGAAGGTCCTCGTGGTGGACGACAGCCTGAGCGTACGGAAGGTGGTGGAGAAGGCGCTCGAGGTCCGCGGGCTCCAGGTCCTCGCGGCCGCGACCGGCGCCGAGGCGATCACGATGATCGATCGCGATCGGCCGGACGTCGTGATCTGCGACGTCATCCTGCCCGACAAGGAGGGCTACCAGATCTGCGAGTACGTGCGCGCCCACCCGGCGATCGGCGCGACCCCCGTCCTCCTCATCTCGGGAATCGACAACGGCACGGTCCAGGCGCGGGCCGCCGAGGTGCGCTCCGACGAGGTGATGTTCAAGCCCTTCAGCGTCGAGGATCTGGTGCGCAGGGTCGACAAGCTTCTCGGCGGGCGCACGAACGGGACGAAGGCTCCGGCGAGCGTGGCGGCACCCGCGGCAGCCTCCGCGCCGGTCACGGCGCCCTCGCCGGTGACGCCGGCACGCGTGCCGGTGGTCCCTGCGCCGCCGGCCCCCGCCTCGGCGACACCCGCGACGTCGGCGCCAGCGGCGGCGCCCGCGCCCATGACGCCGACCGCGCCCCTGGCGAGGTCCGCTCCCGCGACGGCTCCGCCCGCGATGGCTGCGCCCGCAACGGCAGCGTCAGCAACAGCGGCGCCGGTGACGCCCGCTCCCGCGACGGCCGTTCCCGTGTCTTCGCCCGCATCAGCCGCCTCCGTGCCGACCTCGCGCGCGCCGTCCACGCCCGCGTCGAGCTCGCCCGCGACGGCCGGCCCGAGCGTCAAGCAGCGGCTCGACGAGATCGCCGGCGCTGCCGGAGTTCGTTACGTCGTGCTCAGCGATCGCGAGGGATTTCTCATCGAGACGGCGGGGGATCTCGCGCCCGACGCTGACGAGGTGGCCGGCGCGCTCGCGTCGTGCCTCGCGGAAGCGTCCCAGGGGATCGGCCGCGAGCTGGGCCAGGGACAGCTGGTCGGCACGATCCTCGAGTACGAGGCCGGGACCGTGCTGCTTCACAGCGTCGGCTCCACGGCGCTCCTGGCCGTTCTCGTCGACGATCCGGGTGCGCTCGGCAAGGTGCGCTACTACGTCAGGAAGACCGTGCCGGAGCTCGTGAGGGCCCTCTGATGCCGCTGCCGCGCGCCGTGCGAGCGAGACTGGTGTGGGCGCTCGAGCTGTCGCTCGGGCTCGAGCTGTACGCCTGCGCCGTCCTGGCCCTGCACGCGCGCGGCCTGCGGGCGACGCCGCTCGAAGCCTCGCTGGCGCTCGTGCTGCCGGCGCTGGTGATCCCGCCGGTGTTCTACTTGCTGGTCGGGCTGGTCAGCATACGTCCGCTCGCGCTCGCACCCATGATCGTCTCCGTGGCTACGATGTGCGCGCTCCACGCGATGCTCGTCCTGGCGACCGGGGCGCTCTTCATGGTCACCGACCTGCTCGGCTACGGTGGGGCGGTCGCCTTCGCGCTGTGGGGCTCGCCGACCGTCACCTTGCTCCAGCTGACGGCGGCGCCGCTGGTGTTCGCGCGGCTGCGCCCACTGGTGTTCGCGTGGCTACGTCCGCTGATGGGCGCGTCCCGAGCGCCGCGTGCCGGGGCGCGTGCCGTCGCCACGCAGCGCAGTGTCCCGGAGACGCTCTCGGCAGCCCCATCGCCGGCGGCCGCGGGAGCGGCCACGCTCCCGCCGATGATTCGGCCGCTGGCGCCTGTCGTTAACAGGACGGCACCGATGGCGCGACCGCCGGTCGTCGTCCGCCCGGCCGGCAAGCCTGCCGCGCCCGCCGCCCGGCCGACCACCCCGCCGCCGGCGCCCGGCGCCGTCCAGTCCGTTGCGCCGCCCACTCCGGTTGCCGGCCAGCCGCTCCTGAAGACCTGGACGCCGCCCCCGGCGCCGCCCGTCGTGTCGACCGCTGCGACGCCGAGCTCTTCCGCCGCGCCCGTCGAGCCCAAGCCGAGCGCGCCGCCGTCGAAGCGGGCGATCGACTGGACAGAGCCGATGGTCCGCATTCCATTCGTTCGCATCGCGGATCAGCTGCCGGTCGAGATGTTCGCTCGGGGCAGGGAAGGGCTGAAGGATACCCTGCGCCCCGGCGTCTCGCTCCTCGTGCCTCGCAAGCTGCTCCTGCCGCATCTCGCCGAGGGGCTCGCGCCGGTGAAGTGGGACGTGGTCGCCGATCAATTCCCGCTCGACGAGCTCGCGCTCAGCCATGAAGAGATCGCGGAGCGCTTGCCCGACGGCTCGCTGCTCCTCCCGCTCGACGAGGTCGTGCCGCAGATTCCGCCCGAGTTGCTGGCCCTCTCGACGCCACCGGCCGACGTCCGGCAGCTCGAAGAATTTCCTGCGCCGTTCCAGCCCCAGGCCGCGACGGCCGAGCCCGTCGTGGGACCAGCGCGGCGCGCCGCCGAGTCTGCGCCCGAAATCGACGCGCAGCCCGAGGACACCGTCGCGCGAGCCGATGCAGCCGACGAGTCTGCGAAGTCCGTCGCGGCCCCAGAGCCCGAAGTCGACGACGAGGTCGCTACCGAAGAGCCCGACGTCGGGGAAACGCTCGCGGTCGATGAGGACGCCGACCGAAGCCGAGCGACACAGCCCGAGCCGCCTGTGCTCGCGGGGGCCGTGCGGGTGACACCGTCCCCGGCTTCCGCGATCGAGCGCGACAAGCGCGAGCACGCGCAACGCATCGCCGCGCTGCTGACGCCCCTGCTGAACGGACTCGAGATCGGCCAGCACGACGGCGCCGGCACGACGCTCGTCACGGCGGTGGCGCCGACGCTCAGCGAGGAGGCTGTCGTACAGACGGCGGCGCGCATCGTGCCGTTCCTGACCGATGCCCGCCTGCCGGAGCCGGTGACCCAGGCCACGCTGACCGCGGCCGGCGCGACGGTGGTGCTGACTCCATTCGGCTCGCCAGCGGGTGGCGGGGCCCTGCTCGCGACGGCCATCGCCTCGCGGGCCTCGCTGGCCTGGCTCGAACGCGTCTCGCGAATGGCGGCCCGCGAGTCGCAGAGCGAGACCGGCCGCGGGACGCGCTCGGGGCCAGAGGCCGATTCGAACGCGGACATCGAGCTGCGCACGACCGCGGTGCCGACCGCGGTCCGTGAGCTGGCGGGCGCGCTGACGGCCTTCGGTCCGGTCGCGCCCACGCTGCTGCGTGATCGCGCGGGGTTGCTCAGCGCGTGCCTGTTCCTCCCGAGCTCGCTCGACGCGCTGCCGCTGGCGCAGTTCGCGCGCGACCTGTATGGGGCGCTCGGCGGCGCCGAGATCGGGCGCGTGGCCTCTGTCATCCTGAAGCTCGGCGCGCGCCGCGTGATCTTGCGATCGATGGACGGCGAATCGGGCAACGTGACGATGCTGGTCGGGGTGGGCCGCATCGACAGGCCGGGGCTCGCGCGGATCGAGCTCGACCGGGCCGCGACGCGGCTCGCGGCCCTGGTGGGGAGCTGAGCCGTGTCGGTGATCAACTACGCGAACCGGGTCATCGACTTCAAGATCGTCTACTACGGGCCGGGTCTCGCCGGCAAGACCGCCAACCTCCAGTACATCTACCGCAGCCTGCCGAACGCCAACCGGGGGAACATGATCTCCCTCGCGACCGGCGACGACCGCACCATCTACTTCGACTTCTTGCCGGTGTCCGCGCTCACCGTGCGCGGATTCCAGACGCGCTTCCAGCTCTACACGGTGCCCGGACAGGTCCAGTACAACGCGACGCGGCGGCTGGTGCTGCGCGGCGCCGACGGCCTGGTGTTCGTTGCCGACTCGCAGTTCGAGCGCCTCCGGGAGAACGTGGAGAGCTTCCGCAATCTGGAGGCGAACCTGCACGAGTACGAGTCGACTCTCGATGAGATTCCGTACGTGCTGCAGTACAACAAGCGCGATCTGCCGAATCAGGCGCCGGTGACCTATCTCGAGTTCGTCCTCAACCGGAGGGGGGCACGCGTGCCGTACTTCGAGGCGTCGGCCATCGAGGGCAAGGGGGTGTTCGACACACTCAACACCGTCTCGCGCATGGCGCTCGCGAGCGAGTTCGGTGTCGGACGGGAGAGGCGTCATGAAGTCTCGTAACACCATCATTCAGCAGCAGGACGCGGCGCGGATCCACGAGATCCTGACGCATTTCCTCAACGACTCGAGCGCCGTCGAGGCGCTCCTGATCGACCGCGGCGGGCAGCTCCTGGCGCGGGACGGCGACGCGGAGGCGCTCGACGCGGTGTCCATCTGCGCGCTCGCGGCCGCCGCGTTCAGCTCCACGGCCGCGATGGCGCAGCTGCTCGGCGAGCCGGAGTTCTCCGTGCTTTTCCACGAGGGCGCCAAGCGGTCGCTCCACGTGTCGACGGTCGACGACGAGTCGATCCTGCTCGCGATCTTCGACCAGCGGACGACGATCGGCATGGTTCGGCTCTTCGCCGGCGAGGCGAGCCGCGCGGTCGGCGCGGTGCTGGGCGAAGCCCGCGCGCGCCCGAAGCCTGCAGCGGAATTCGCCGCGCCGTTGAAGGACACCGAGGCGCGCCAGGCCTGGACGCCGCCGAGCTGACATGCGCCTGGTACGCGTGGGCGGCAGCTACGGAGG
>Ga0318525_10000885_pt1 | contig 10229 bp, 8 predicted proteins | sample GRESIP052b4f23_FD_203482 | JGI IMG/M metagenome (GOLD analysis project Ga0318525, IMG submission 203482) | Tropical soil microbial communities from Luquillo Experimental Forest, Puerto Rico - GRE.SIPMG.052b4f23 | ecosystem: Environmental > Terrestrial > Soil > Tropical forest > Bulk soil...
GCCTTACTGGCCTCACCCGCATCAGATTCGATCACCAGTATGGATGATCTTAACTTTTGCGTGGTGAATCCGGGCTTGCGGGTGAATTAGGGGGCCTATGATGCACCAAAATCACCCCGGAGCCCCAATTCACCACGATCTTTACCGCAGCAGCGTCCGCCTCGCGTGCACTTACGCACCACGACACGCACTGGCACCACTGATAACCAGCGGAGCGAGCCGCGGCGCCCTGGCGGGAGGCTCAGGTGCCCTGGAGGTGATCTCCGTACAGCCGGGCGAGCGCCTCCCAGGGCCGGGCTTCGGCTTCGGCGTCGTAGGTCGGGTTGTCGGGCACGGCAAAACCGTGGCGGGCGGGATAGAACTCCACGGTGTGGTCCACTCCGGCGGCGGTGAGCGCGCCGTCCAGCAGCCCGGCCTGCTCGGCGGTGAAGGTCGCGTCGTCGGTGGCGCCGGCCACGTAGACCGTGGCCGTGATCCGGTCCGCCGCCAGGTGCGGGCTGGACGGATCGCCGGCCACCGCCAGCCTGCCGCCGTGGAACGCGGCTGACGCCGTCGGGTGCGGGGATCTGGACGTGCAGGCGTCGCATCGAGCCGCCTCCATGGCACTCATGAGCACTGATCGGCCGAATCTACCGCGCGAGATGTGCTGTGATCCATGCGCGGCACCCGCTGACGGGCACGTTCCAACTTCCAGATGTCTGGAAGCTAGCTCTGATTCGTTGACGGCCGGGCCGGCCGGGCCGCATCCTCGGTGACGGGGCCTGAGGAATCAGCCGATCAGACGTGTGATGACAGGTCAAGGACGGTGCCCGATGACGGGAGGCAGGGAGGCGGAGCGCCGGCCGGGGCGCGCTCCGCTGCGGCAGCGAAGCCGGAAGCGCTGGGGAATCGCGGCCGGCGTCGCGGCGTGCTGGGTGGTGGCGGAGATCATCACGGGTTCGGTCGTCTCCGCCACCGTGCTGCTGGTGATCGTCGCCGGCCTCGTGGCGGTGACCGTGGGCGGCCTGCGGGCGCTGGGCATCACGCGGGATCACCCGTGGATCCGGCAGCTCTCCTCGCGGCCCTGGCGCGACGGGCAGGACGTGCTGAACGTGGCCATGCGGCACCTGTCCGACGTGTTCGTGGTCACGCCTAGCGGGTCACTGCTCGCGCCGAGCGTAGTCGAGCTCCAGCTGAACCCCGATGACCTGGATTCCCTGTGCGAGCGGATGGAACTCGGCGTGATCAGCTCGAGCCTGACCGAGGTCTACGAAGAGCAGGTGGCCTCGTACGGGGCCCGCCTCGCCGGGCCGGGCCGGGCCGACGTGTACGTCATCGGCGCCGGGGCCGTCCCGCCGGGCCGCTACCGCCTGCGGCAGGGTGATCCGGTGGGTGCCGACGGCCACCCGGCCCCGTACGCCGATGCCCGGCACGCCGGCGCCGCGCCGGAACTGGCCTACGCCGGGCCGGTCAGCCGGGTCTGGCACGAGCCCGACCCGGGGCGGACCGTCGCGGCTGGCGGCATGACCACGATGATGGAACGGAGCCTGCCGGCGATCCCGGTGCTGCGGCTGGTGACGGGCTCCTCGGTGGCGGAAACGCGGATGTCGGGCGCCCGCGCCGGGCGCGGCTCCGTCGAGCTCATGCTCCCCGACGTGCCCACCGTGTCCAGGGAGCACGCCCGGTTCACGTTCTCCGACGGCCGCTGGTGGATCACGAACCAGGGCCGGAACGGGCTCATGCTCAACGGCACCACCGTGGCGGGCGAGCAGCCGCTCAAGGACGGCGACGCGATCCGCTGGGGGGCCAGGCCCGACGCGCTGCTGTCCCGGGTGGAGATCAGCTGACGCCCGCGAGTGCGAGAATTGTCTGGGTGGGGACGGGTCAGCTTTTCCTGTGGTCGTCGGCGCGCAGCGAGTGGGTGAGCTGTCCGGCCGACGAGATCACCTGGCTGGACCGGCGCGTGCTCAGCGACGACGAGGACCTCACCCTGCACCGCGCGCCGCGCTGCGCGGGCCTGCGTTACGTCCACCACCGCTGGGAGCTGTTCAGCCGCGACACGACCTACCGCGTCTACCTGGCGCCCGACGCGGCCGGGACGCCGCTGCGCGCCGAGGCCGTGCAGCGCGCGGCGCGCCACGTGCTCCCGGCGGCCCCGGCGCGCTACGAGGCCCTGCCGGTCATACTCGCCGAGGGTTCGTGGCTGGTCAGCGTCGGGACGTGGGTGCTGCGGCTGCGCCTGGACGCCCCGGCCAGCCCCGGCGCCGGGCCGGCCGTCCGGGACGACGGCCAGCAGGAGACCACCCGGGCCGGGAACGTCGTCCGGCGGGGCACCACGCCCGGTGCGGACGCGGTGGCCCGCGTGCGCGGGTACTTCGAGCGCAACGCCACGGCGCGCCTGGCGATGGCCTACTACTACCAGGAGTTCATCCTGGGCCTGGCCGCCCCGCAGACCGTGCCGATGACCGACGTGGTGATCGCGCTGGACCTGAGCGGAGAGGGCGCGGTGTCGGACTACAAGAAGCTGCTCCAGGGCTTGATCTGGTCCGAACGCGGGCACGCGCGCGACCTCGCCGAGTTCCTGCTCGGCAACGGCCTGCTGACCCCGGCCGACCTGGACGAGGCCAGGCAGGTGGCGGCGGACAACGAGCGCAGCGGCGTCTGCGAGACGGCGCGCAAACGGCTCAAGTACCGCCCGAAGGGCCAGCCGTGACCGTGCTCGCGCCCTAGTCGGGCAGCTGGATCGGCTGGATGCCGGCGAACACGTCCCCCGGTCCCGGGTTCTCGGGGTGGGTGGTGCCGCCCAGGTGATGCATGATGCCCCAGACCGCGTTCAGCGAGGTCTGGACAGCGCCCTCGACCCACGCCGGGGTCCAGGAGACATCGTCCCCGGCGATGAAGATGCCCCGCTGCCCGGGCGGCATCTCATCCTGCATGAAGTGGGCGTACATGCGCTGGTTGTACCGGTAGTGCCCGGGCAGCGCCCCCTTGAACGCGCCCAGGAAGTGCCGGTCGGCCTCCCAGGACACGGTGATCGGGTCGCCGATGATGTGGCTGGCGATGTCGAGGCCGGGGTAGATCTTGGCCAGCGCGTTGAGCGCGAGCCTGACCCGGCGGTCGACCGGCTCGGGCAGCAACTTCATCGCGTCGCTCATCCAGGAGTACGTCAGGCAGATCACGCCCGGCTGGTCGTCACCGTTGTCGAACAGGTACGTGCCGCGGGTCAGCCGGTCGGTCAGCGTCATGCTCATCACGTCGCGGCCGGTGCGCGGGTCCTTGTCCTTCCAGAACGGCCGGTCGACCATCACGAACGTCTTGGCGGACTGCATGTACCGGGTGCGATCCAGGGCCGTCCACATCTTGTGCGAGAACAGGCTCTCCTCGCATTCGATCTGCGTGGTGAGCAGCCAGCTCTGGCACGTGACCAGCACCGCGGGGTAGCGGCGGGTGACGCCCCAGGCATCGGTGACCGCGAGCCAGCCGTCGCTGTCCCGCGCGATCCGCGCGACGCCGGGCCGGGGCGCGCCGGAGTGCAGCGAGGCCAGCGAGGTCCCGGACGGCCAGTGGGCCAGCCTGGGCGCGGGGCAGTGCCAGAGCCCCCGGGGGACCTGCTCGACGCCACCGACCACCAGGCGCTGGTCGGAGTCGCAGTTGGTCATCACGACCCGGAAGATCTCCAGCATGGAGTTCGGGTAGTCGGAGTCCCAGCCGCCGGTGCCGAAGCCGACCTGCCCGAACACCTCGCGGTGATGGAACGAGAGCTTGGAGAACGCCTGGGAGTTCGCCACGAAGTCGTAGAAGGTGCGGTCGTCCCAGCGGGGGACGAGATCGTTCCACAGCGACTTCAGCGTCGCGACGTCGCGCGCCCGGATCGCGTTCTGGATCTCGGTGAAGCGCACCTCTTCCAGCGCCCGCGCCCACGCGCCGGCGACCTCGGTGAACAGCGGGGGAAGGTCGCCGAGCGAACTGGCGTAGTGGGTGACGCCCTCCAGGTCCACCACCGTGCTGCCGGCCGCCTCGGTCAGCGGGTTGGGGAACGGCCTGGTCTGCAGGCCCAGCAGGCCCAGGTAGTGGTAGAAGGCTGTCGACGAGATCGGGAAGCGCATCCCGCCCAGTTCGGCGATCACGCCCTCGGCGCCCTCGAACGCCTGCGAGCGCAGCCGCCCGCCCATCTGCGAGGCCTCGTAGACTACCGGCTTGACGCCGAGCTTCATCAGCTCGTACGCGGCGACAAGCCCGGAGATGCCGGCGCCGATGACGGCGACCTCCTGGCCGTGGTGTTCGGCCGGGATCGAGCCGAGACCGGCCGGGTGAGTGATCCAGTCGTCGAACGGGAACGGGAAATCCGGCCCGAAGATCGTGACCGGGCCCGGCGGGCCGCCGGGTGCGCCATGGCTACGTTCGTTCACGACCCGGAGGATACGCAGGTCCGTGCCGCGCCTTCAACGCAGGGCGCCCGCTCGCCCGGCTCCTGCCGCCAGCCCTGAACGCCGCACCGAGCCTGGCTCAACCCCTAACCAGGTTGGTTCTTATTCAGGCTTACCGCGCAAACCTGAACATGGCGTAGCTCCCCGAAATAAGCCTCCTCTCAGGTCCCAGGCGCCCCGCACGACTCATGCGTCCCGCGCCAGGCCCGTCCCTAACCGGCGCTGTACGGCATGAAACCGCACTTTCACCGCGTAGTAACGCTATCGATGTGGGGTTTCATGGCGTCCGGCGGCCCCGGAGCGGCTACCGCGTCGTCCTGCGCGACCGGGCCTTCGTCCATCTGGCCTGCATCAACGTGGCGATCATCGCGGTGGGCTGGGGCGCCTTCACCTGGCTCATGCCGCCGTACGCCCGGAACCAGATCGGCGTCAGCGCGCCGCTGATCGGGCTGCTGCTGATGGCGAACGCCGCCACCGTGGCCGTGGCCCAGGTGCCGGTGGCCAGGCTCGCCGAGGGCAGGCGGCGGGTCGTGATGATCGCGCTGGCCGGGACGCTGTTCACGGTCGCCTGCCTGCTCGTCGTCGCGGCCGCCGTCGCGACCGGGGCCGCCGTCTCGGCGCTCGCGCTGGAGCGCAGGCTCCCGGCCGCCTCCCGGCTGACCCCTGCCCCCAGGTAAGCGCCGCATCCAGATAAGCCGGCCAGCACCTCGCGCAGCGTCGCCGCGAACGCGTCCGGCTCGCCCACCTGGCCGTATTCGCCGCCGAGGAACCCGCCGTGGTCGCCGGGGAACGTGACCGGCGCCGTTCCCAGCCGCGCGGCCACGGCCACGGCCGCCCGGCCGGGCAGCAGCGAGCCCGACGTCGCGCCGACGCCGATCACCACCCTGGTGGGCGCCGCACGGAGCGCCGAGAAGTCGTGCCGGTAGTGGTTGCACGAGATCATGTTCTGCCCGAGCAGCGGGTCGCTTCGGGAGCCGTCGTCCTCGGCCGGCAGCCCGAACGCGGCCGGGTCGGGCCCGGGCCGGCTCGCGTAGTCATCGGGCAGCGGCCCGGCCACGCTGATCAGCGCGATGAACTTCGCCATGGCCGGGCCGAACCCGTCGTGCTGGTACGTCTCGCTGATGTCCACGCACGCCGCCAGCGCCGCCTCGCGGTCCGGCAGTTCCTGCGACACCGGCGGCTCGTGCGCCACGAGCGTCCTGACCTGCTCCGGGTGCCTGGCCACCAGGGCCAGCGCGTTGACCGCCCCGCCGCTGCTGGCGAAGATGTCCACCGGCCCGGCGTCCAGCGCGGTGATCAGCCGGCGCAGGTCGTCCGCGTGCTCGTCCGGCGTGGTCACCAAAGCGCCGTCGGTGCGCACGCTGCGCCCGGCCGCCCGCGGGTCGTAGGTCACGACCGTCCGGTCGGTGAAATGCCCGGCCAGCGTGCCGAACCCCTCGGCGCCCATCGGCGACCCGATCATCAGCAGCACCGGCTCGGTGCTGGCGTCGTTGCTCCGGACGTCGTAGTGCAGCACGGCCCCCGGCACGTCCAGGGTGTGCGTCTTAGCCTCGGTCATCGGGGTGGCCCCTCGTCGTAGTGATCCATACTCACAAGGAAAGACGCGCCACGCCGCCCGGACTCATCGCCTCACCCCGAGTTATCGGTCACCGTTTCCACGAACCACGCGGCCTGGGCCACCGCGCTGTCGGCCGCCGCGATCAGGCCGGCCTGCAGCGGGAAGTCGTGCCACAGCCGCGGCCACCTGGTGTAGGTGACGTCCGTCCCGGCCGCCGAGGCGCTGGCCGCCAGCGCCCGCGCGTCCGGCGCGAGCAGCTCGTCCGACCCGGCCTGGATCAGCAGCGGCGGCAGGCCGCCGTGCGCGGCGCGCAGCGGCGACACCAGCGGATCCGCCCAGCCCGCCGAGCCCGAGCCCGAGCCGCCGCCGGAGCCGGCACCGCCGGAGCCGGCACCGCCGCCGATGTAGGCCGAAGCGCACGCCGCCAGCCACCCCGGGCTGAGCAGCACGTCCCGCCGCACCAGGCCGGGCACGCGAGAACGGTCCCGGCCGAGGTCAAGCCACGGCGACACCAGGACGCACCCGGCGGGCAGCTTCTCGCCGGACTCGCGCCGCGCGAGCACGACCGCCAGCGCGAGCCCCCCGCCCGCCGAGTCGCCGGCCACCACCACCGACTCGGGCGAGACCTCCGAGAACAGCGCGCTCAGCACCGCCAGGCCGTCCGACAGGGCGGCCGGATAGGGGTGCTCGGGCGCCAGCCGGTACTCGGGCACGATCACCCGGCACCCGGCCGCGGCGCTCAGCGCGGCCGCCCAGGGCCGCACCAGCCGGGCCGAGCCCACGCAGTACCCGCCCCCGTGGAAGCACACGACGGTGCGCAACGGACGCACCCCGCCCGCCACCACCACCTCGGCGCGCACCCCGTCCAGCACGCGCTCGGCCACGGTAACACCCCGCGGCGCCAGCGACGCCGCCGCGATCCGGTCCAGGCGCCTGCGCTGCGTCTCCCAGGGCAGCGCCGGGTCCAGGACCCGCCGGCCGAGCTGCCGGATCCCGGGCCGCAGCAGAGCGGGCGGCAGGCGAAGCCCGCGAACCCCGGACGGGCTCACCGCGGCGGCACGGCGAGGACTCATGCCCGTTCGGTCCCGACGGAAACAGCACCGGATGCGGCCGGACGCCTCGGCATCACCCGGTACCCGGCCAGGTCGAAGCGCCGCACCCGGTGGCGGTAGAGGAAGGTGTGGTCGGGCCAGTTATTGGTGTTGCGTCCCGACGCCGTGGTGTACCAGCTGCGGCACCCGCTCTCCCACACCGACGTGCGGCTGGCCGCCCCCACCCACTCGTTGAACGCCCGCTGCACCTCCGGGCGCACGTCGAGCCAGTCCAGGCCCTCGTCGTCCAGGGCGCGCAGCGCGCCGAGCACGTAGCGGATCTGGCCTTCGAGCATGTAGATGATGGAGTTGCCGCCGAGGTTGGTGTTCGGCCCGTAGAGCATAAAGAAGTTCGGGAACCCCGAGACCGTGATCCCGAGGTAGGCCTGCGCCCCGTCGCCCCAGGCCTGGTCCAGGCGGCGCCCGCCGAGGCCGGTCACCGACATGGGCGCCAGGAAGTCCAGCGTCTGGAAGCCGGTGCCGTAGACGATCACGTCCGCCGGGCGGGTGGTGCCGTCGGCGGTGCGCACCCCCCCGGGCACGATCCGCTCGATCGGGTCGGTGACCAGGTCGACGTCCGGGCGGGCCAGCGTCGGGTACCAGTCGTTGGAGAACAGCACCCGCTTGCAGCCCATCACGTAGTCGGGGACGCACTTCGCGCGCAGCTCCGGGTCGGTGATGTGCGCGTCGAGCTTCCGCCGCCACTGCTGCATGGGCGCGGCGAGGAGCTTGGGCGACAGGACGAACCCGCTGGTCAGCAGCTCGCCGTAGAGGAAGATGCGCAGCCGGTCCGCCTTGCGCGTCAGCGGGAAGCGGTCGAACATGGCCTGTTCGGCGGGCCGGTAGGGCCGGTCCGGCTTGGGCAGGATGTACGGGGCGCTGCGCTGGTACACGTCCACGTGCGCGGCGACCTTGGCCACCTCGGGCACGAACTGGATGGCGCTCGCCCCGGTGCCGACCACGGCCACCCGCCGCCCAGCCAGGCCGACGTCGTGGTTCCACCGCGCCGAGTGCCACGACGGGCCCGCGAAGTCCTCGCGGCCCGCGATGGCGGGCAGCGCGGGCCGGTTGAGCTGCCCGACGGCGGACACCACCGCGTCCGCCCGGATCGTGTCGCCGTCCTCCAGGGTGAGGTGCCAGGCCGCCGCGCGCTCGTCGAACTCGGCGGCCGCGACGCCCGCGCCGAAGCGCAGGTGCGGGCCGAGCCCGCGTTCCTCGGTCAGCGCGCGCAGGTAGCCCAGGATCTCCTCGCGCGGCGGGAAGCGGCGGCTCCAGCGGTGCGGCCGGAACGAGTACGAGTACAGGTTCGACGGCACGTCGCAGGCCAGGCCGGGATAGGTGTTGTCGCGCCAGGTCCCGCCGAGTTCGCCGCCCCGGTCGACGATGAGGAAGTCCCCGATGCCCGCCCGTTCCAGCGCCAGCGCCATCCCGAGCCCGCCGAACCCGGCGCCGACCACCACCACGCGGTACGAAGGTTCGGCCATGCGGGCAGGATAACGGTTGGGACCAGTCAAAATACATATACCGAACGGGCCTGGCCTCACGCCCGCCCGACGCCCTGGACGTCACAGCCCGGCGACGCTCACCTGGGCCGGGTGCTCGACCGTGAACCGGTAGCGGATCGTGGCGGACTTCCCGCCGTCCAGGGTCAGGTCCCAGGTGAGCTCGCCCAGGTCGGTCTGCCCGGCCGGGTTCGGGCTGGCCTCCCGCAGCCGCACCTTGATGTCGCCGTCGGTCGAGACCGGGATGTGGTCGTGCACGCTGACCCTGGCCTGGTCCGGCCGGTGGTTCTCCACCGTGATCTCGTAGCCGACGTCGACGGTGCGGGTGCCGCCGATCACGGCCTTGCCCGTGCTGCGCCGGCGCAGCTCGCGCTCCACCCTGATCTGGTCGTCCACGCCGAGTTGCAGCTCGAACTCCTCGCCCGCCGCGACGGTCTCCAGCGCGGTCTGCCCGACGAAGCCCGTGCCGTGGAAGACCCGGGCGGGCCCGGGCAGGAGCAGCAGCGAGGACGTGTTGGTGACGGTGGCCCGCAGGTAGGCCTCGGCGGCCAGGGCCGGGACCACCAGGTGGTCGAGCGCGGCGTCCAGCTCGAACCGGGCCACCGTGGTCTTGTGCGGCCCGCCGTCGGCCGGCACGGACATCGGCCGCTGCACCCGGTAGGCCAGGCCCGCGCCGGACTCGCCGGGTTCGCCGGGTTCGGCCACCAGCGGCGCCGCCTCCGGCAGCTCGGCGGCCCCGGCGCCCGCAATCCCGGCCGCCGCGAACGCCAGGGGCGCGTGCGCGGGCAGGCCGGGCGGCAGGCTCCTGCGCATCCGCGCCGCGACGACCGGCGCCGCCCGGCCGATGTACCAGGGGTCGAGCTCGGGCAGCGCCTGATGCCGGCCGCGCCGCGTGGTGGACAGGACCAGCTCGACCTCGGGCCAGTCCTCCCCGGTCTGCTGGTTCACCTCGGCCAGGTAGCTGACGGCCAGCCGCCCGCCGGTCAGCGTCAGGTCGTACAGCGGCCGCCACGAGGCGCCGGGCACGTGGTAGGACAGGTCCACCTCGGCCTCGGTGGCCGCGCCCGCCTCCAGGCCGGTGGCCACCTCGCAGAACGCGACCGCGCGGCCGGCCCGCTGCTCGGCCTCGGCCAGGCTCTGCTCGGCGGCCTCGAGTTCCCGGCGCGCGGCCCGCTGGCGCGCGGCGATGTCGCGGCGGCGGCCGAGCGCGCCAGCGGTGTCGGCGGACAGGTGCCCGGCCATCGCGGTGAGCTCGTCGTGACCCGCGCGGCCGAAGCCGGCCGCCCGCGCCAGGGCGTCCGCGGCCGCGCCGGACAGGTGACCAAGGAAGTCGAGCCGCGCCTGCTCGGCGGCGTCCTCGTCGTCGAGCGCCTGGACCGCGTCGCGGCAGCGTTCCACCTCCGAACGCAGCCGGGCGGTCTGCTCCCGCAGCGGGTGCGCGCGGTGGCGGCGGTGCACCTCGACGTTCAGCAGGGCCAGGCCGGCGCCGCGCGCCGCGACCCGGACCGAGGCCGGGTCCAGGCCGGCCGGCAGCCCGCCGACCACCACCGTCCGCAGCCCGGGCGGCACGCTCACCGTGCCGCTGCGCTGCACCCGCGCGCCGTCCCGGAACACGGTGACCGCCACGACCGGCGCCTCAATGCCCTCGTTCGTCACCCCCCGAGTCTAGGCC